>Ga0209698_10001212_pt1 | contig 29906 bp, 16 predicted proteins | sample LitLauG_LLR_2012_FD_187203 | JGI IMG/M metagenome (GOLD analysis project Ga0209698, IMG submission 187203) | Freshwater sediment microbial communities from Pennsylvania, USA - Little Laurel Run_MetaG_LLR_2012 (SPAdes) (version 2) | ecosystem: Environmental > Aquatic > Freshwater > Creek >... | reverse complement strand
AGCAAAACGAGATCAAGAAAGCTGAAACAGGAAGAACATGGTGTAGCGCCGGCATCCTGCCGGCTGTCGCAGGGGCGTCCCGCCCCCGCACCCGCAAAAGGGGGCCAACTCGAACGTGCATAAATGCTTGGGGCTGGAGGTGCAGTGTGGCCAAGTCTAGGCGATGCGTTTGCGGTCGCTGTGCGGGCGGCGCTGTTTGGACGACACGGGCTTCCACGATGTCGGGCAGCATGGCATGAATGGGCCGGCCTTCGAAGAACTCCACGGGAACTTGGGTGCCCGATTGTAGAAAGCCGGCTGCGGGGCCAGCGATGTCTCCTGGAACCTCGATCTGTTCGAACGAATTGGGATCCATGAAGGTGCAGGTCTCACTCTCGCGGAAGAGGAATTCCATGTTGCGGCGATCCACTGGCAGATCTTCGAGGCGTTCCTGAGGACGGAAGCGCGCTTCCCAGAGGCGTCCGGTGATGACGTTGCAGAGTTCGGCCTTGACCACGCCGCCGAGTTTGGCGGCCGCGGCTTTGGCCTCCACCTGGAGCACGCGATAGACCTGGCCTTCCACGCGGATGACCATTCCCTTTGCCAACTCGGATGCGTTCACCATTGCCCCTTCTCCATTGCGGCGCTAATGCGCCGCTCTTCCACCAAGGACTCTCTACGGCGCGGCTAAAGCCGCGCCCCTTCAAGACTGTTCATGAGACGAAGTCAATCAAAGCTATTTATGAGACAAGTTCCCGCTACCTGGTACTCAGTACACAGTACGCCGTCAAAACCAGTGGTCGGTCCCAGGAGATCTGAGCCGCGATCGGGCCTCAGGCCGCCGCGGGATGTTCTTTGTCTTCCTCCGGCGGAGTTTCGATATCCTCCAGGCGCTGTTTCGTGTGCAAGACGACGTAAGCGGCGAGAAGGGACAGCATGAGCAGCGCGAGAATCATGACGAGCAGCGCAAAAGCGATCATGTTGCGCACTGGGCCTGTTACCTCTCGGGCCTCCTGGCTGGCCAGCACGATCCAAGGCAGGTTCGGGTATGCGTCCTTCAATCCGGCGTCGGCAAATCCAATGAGATACGACTGGCCGTTCGCCAGGGTGGCAAACAGGTAACCAGTTTGCCGACCATGCAAACTGCCCAAGGCGTCGTGAATGGCCACGTACTCCTCGGACCTGATCTTCATGGAAGGAGTGACGCCAGGGGCCTCAATGACTGTGCCGTCATCGCGCACTAGAAACAGCCGACCAGTGTGCCCGATCTGGTGACGGTTCAGTCGCTCGAACAGTGGCGAGAGATTGACCGTCGCGGTAACCACGCCGATGAAGCGTCCAGTACCTTCCTGCTGAATGGGATATCCGATGCTCAGGTAAAAGAGCCGGTCCTGATCGTCATAGCGCAAGTCTGAAATGCGGATGGCTCCGCGTCCGCGGGCAGAGAGCTCGCGCCAGAGTTGGGGGTCATTCAATGAGTAGTGCGCGGGCCGGTCGGTAGCGGCGACGGTGGCGCCAGCAGCATCGGCGACTGTGACCTTCAGCAGAGTGGGATTGAGTTCGCGCAAGCGGCGCAAGTGGCGGGCCAGGTCCGAGGTGAGAATCTTCAAGGACAAGGCATCTGCCTTCGGAGTTTCCCAGCTCTGGTCGATGGCCGCAATCTTCGCGCTGACAGTGTCATCGGAGAGGTGGTCGTATTCGTGGTTCGCCACGGCGACCGCCTGCATAGAGCCGGGGTCATTAGCGATCACGCTGACGTCTTTGACAGAAGCGGCAACGAATTGAGAGGCGGAGTCGGCCGCGGTGAGAGTGAGGGAGCGAAAGTTTTCGCCTGTCGCCTGGCGAATGTGGTTATCCCCTTGCAGCGCCACGTAGAAACCGAAGACGGTGAGGGGCACAAGGATGAGCATGAGAGCGACGAGCAGCTTCTGAAGGGATGCACGAAATTCCAGGCTGTCGAGGGGCATGGGGAACCTCCTCCACTGCTCCGGCCGCGGAGAAGTCGCGACACGTTAGCGGCCCGGTCGGGATGCACCCGGCACGCGCCAACCGAGAGCAGTTGCCGCCAACCTAGTTCGGGAGACGCGATCTGTCTGTGACGCGCCGCACAGGGGTTCGTGCGTGGGTTCGCGGAACCGAGCGGTAGCCAGAAACCGGAATCCCTCGGATCTACGGGCGTCCTCTGTAGCGCCGGCATCCTGCCGGCTGTCGCGGGGGCGTCCCGCCCCCGCACCCGCAACAGAGTGGTCAACTCGAACGTGCAAAGCTAGACGCAGAGGGCGCAGAGGGCTCGCCGAGTTCGCGGAGAAAATCTTCTGCTGAGGTGGGGCCAACGTCACTGTGGTTTGGCGGTGCGACCAGAGCGCTGATAGACACGGACATAGTCGACCAGCATGGTTTGCGGGAATACAGTGGTCGCGTCGGGATTGCCCGGCCAGCCTCCACCGACCGCTACGTTCAGCAACATGAAGAATGGATGGTTGTAGACCCACTTGGTGCCTTGGGGAAGATCGGCGGGGGTGCGAGTGGCGTAGAGGTGATCGTCGACGTAAAAACGGGTCGCTTTCGCTTCCCACTCGACGGCGTAGACATGAAAGTCGTCGGCGAAATGCTGATCCGGCGGCAGCTTGTAGGGCGAGCCGATGCCCTTACCGCCGGAATATCCGGGGCCGTGAATTGTGCCGTGCACAGTTGCGGGCTCTTTGCCGATGTTCTCCATGATGTCGATCTCGCCGCACTTGGGCCAGCCGATTTTGCTGATGTCATCGCCGAGCATCCAAAACGCGGGCCAGATTCCCTGTCCCTGAGGGATCTTGATGCGAGCTTCGAAACGTCCGTACTTTTGTGAGAATTTGCCCAGCGTTTTTAGACGGGCGGAGGTGTAGTCGCGCGTTACTACGTCTGCGCCGGTGTACTTCTCCTGTAGCACCTTGATCACCAGGTTGCCACTCTGCTGGAATGCATTCTCGGGACGGGGCGTGTAGTACTCCAACTCCTGATTGCCCCAACCGTTGCCTCCGGATTCGGAAACCCACTTGGTGGTGTCGACGGGGGAGCCGTCGGGAGCGTTGAATTCATCGCTCCAAACCAGCTTCCATCCAGCACGGTCAGAGGACTCGGGTTTGGCTTGTGTTACAGAAAACGAAGACAGAAGAACTACGATTCCCAGAATTGAGAACTGCCGTGAGAAGGTGGTCATGGATGCTCTCTTATGAAATTGAAGATCGTTCGAACTATACTCACTGGTTCGATTTGTTGCCAAGGAGGCCTCGAATGTCTAGCGAACGGACCAGGCGAGAATTTCTGAAGGTGAGTATGTGCGGAGTGGCTGCAGTCAAGACGGCCGAGTTGGCGCGTGCTTTGCCGGCTTCGGCGCCTCCATCACCAGGTGACATTTCGGTCCATGTTACGTCAGGAGGACTCCGTTACCACGCTGAGGCGTCGGTCGGCTGCAAAACCGGCAAGGCGGGAGGAAACGTCATAGAACTGGACCCGAGCAAGAAATATCAGGAAATGCTCGGTTTCGGTGCGGCCTTCACCGACGCAGCTTGCTACACGTTTAACCGGTTGGAGCCATCGGCGCGGGAACAGCTTTTCCATGAGCTTTTTCATCCCGCTGAGATGGGACTCAACGTCTGCCGTACCTGCATGGGATCGAGCGACTATTCCACTGAGATGTTCAGCTACGACGAAGGCGACCCCGATCCCGACATGAAGCGGTTTTCGATTGCACATGATCAGGCCTACGTTTTGCCCATGATGCGCGAGGCGCGCAAACAGAATTCCGATTTGTTCCTCTTCTCATCGCCTTGGAGTCCTCCGGGATGGATGAAAGCCGGCGGATCGATGCTGGGCGGATCGATGCGGCAGCGTTATTTTGCTCCTTACGCCAAGTACTTTGTGAAATTCCTGCAGGCGTACGCTGCCGAGGGCGTGCCCGTGCAGGCGGTTACCGTGCAAAACGAGGTCGACACCGATCAGGATGGCAGAATGCCGGCGTGCTTGTGGGCGCAAGAGTATGAGATGGGCTTCGTGAAGGATCATCTGGGACCTGCGCTGCAGCAAAACGGACTGTCCACGAAGATCTGGATTCTCGACCACAATTACAACCTTTGGGGACGCGCTGTGGCGGAACTCGATGATCCCGCCGTGCACAAGTACTGCGACGCCGTCGCCTTCCATGGATATGTCGGCGGGGCGGATCAGATGAGCAAATTTCACGGTGCCCATCCGGAGGCACAGATTTATTGGACGGAAGGCGGGCCCGACTATACCTCGCCGGATTATCTCAGCGATTGGGCAAAATGGGGACAGACATTCATACAAGTTATTCGCAACTGGGGTCAGGCCATTACGGGATGGAATCTTGCGCTCGATGAGAAGGGCAGGCCGAACATTGGACCGTTCCCTTGCGGCGGGCTGGTAACGATCCACTCGGAGACGAAGGAGATCACACGCTGCGGGCAATACTGGGCCTTTGCGCATTTCTCGCGAAACATACGACGCGGGGCGAGGCGGTTCGACTCTGCCGGCACAGTGCGAGGACTGGAACATGTAGCTTTTGAGAATCCGGATGGACAGAGGGTGCTCGTGCTGACTAACGCAGGCCCGGCGAACCGCGTGCTGCTCAAGTTGGCGGATAAGGTGGCCGAAGTCGCGTTACAGGCGGATTCCGTCAGCACTCTTTCTTTTTGAGACTCAGAAGCTGTTGCACAGAGCCGAAAAGTCCGCGCTCCATCAGGGGCTAAAAGGCGTTGGCAATTGTCCCTAAGCGATCTGCCGGGGTGGGACGGGACCCGGGTCCACAGTTTTCTTCTGCCCGGCACACCTCGGGGATGGGTTGATGAGTCTAACGGCGATTTTTCGCCAGCGAGCCGAGAGAAGTCATCGCCTGACAAAGAGAGCGCCCTATGCAAAATGAAACCTGCAGAGAGGCACGTGGCCAACGCGCAAATCGGACGAGAATTACCGTTGTTCCACTCTTCATGAGCACGGCGAGGGTTGTTGCCCATGTCGCCTGCTCTGCGTACTGCTTTGCTGGGCGAGCATGATCTTGTTTGCCGCGAAACGTTTTCAGCGTGCATGACACTATTCTGCAGATGTGGGAGATTGAGCGCCGCCTCCTAGAGGGTACAAGGCTCGTTCCGTTTCGAAGGACGAAGGACCATGCCTTGCAGGCGACACGAGAAGCGATGCTGTCGACTCTCGACTTTCACATGGGCCCCATCTGACCCTGTCGGAAACAGCACGACAAAGAAACAAAGGAGATCACATGCCTCCAAGGTCACTCGCGACTACACCGCGCCCAACTCGGGAAGCAGACATGCCTTCCGGCCAACCTAAACCTGTCGAGTCAACGAAGACAGTGAGAGCTAGTCTCATCCTGCTAATCGCGATGGCTGTGTGGGCAACCTGTGCGATGTCCTACGCTCAATCGATTAAAGGCAGCGCTGGAGCTGGCTTCCAAACTTGGAAGGCAAAAGATCTCAATAACAACGGTGCGCCTTATTGGGACGCTGTGACCGAAAACTATCTCGGTAATCCAACCAATAAGAACGTGGGGTTTTGCTTGACGGGATCGGGTGACTGTGTGGGCATATTGACTCCGGTCTTCGCGCCCGGGCCAATCCCTTTTTGGGGGATGAGCTATGACTCACTTAACGACCTGCACGGTGCAATAGATCCTGCGGTCTATTTTCGGAGCAGCGGGACGCGCCTGAAAGCCACTCTGCAACTTCAGTTATCTAGCAAGTCGACTGAGATCAACGAATTTGGCCGGTTTGAGACGAATAAGACTGGCACCATTCTCGGGCCGAAGCACCTGCTCTTTCAGGGGTCTGGGGTCCCGCCGGGCAGTCTGACGCCTGACCCGGCTGGAAAAGCTGTGACCTTTAAACCAACACAGTATTTCGGGTACTACTATCGCGACGTGAGCGAAAATGGTTGTTTGGTTTACACGCTCTCCAGCTTCACCGACCCGACTTGTTCTGATCACAACTTTGCAGTGTTCGCAACGAAGCCCGGCTCTCCCCGAAATTCATTCGTGATTGCCGGCGAAGACCCGCCAGGGTGTAATGACGGCGATTGTAACCTTACCTTAGTTAGGGTCGTTCCCCACGAGCATTAGGCGTAATTGCAGGCCCCGTTGCAAGAACCAGGGTTTCTTTGGCAGGGAATTGTATGCCCCAAATTCGTTCCTTGGTAGCAAGGCCGCTTCACGGGAACAAGCGAGTCTCTGAAACCCTCTGGAAGGAAATCCGGTCCTCTGCCATGGAGGAAAAACGGAGTGGGGTGATCGGGAAAAACTTGTCGGCGACAGCAGGTGCACAGCGCCGAGTTCGACGCAGCGAATCAGTTCTCGTTCAACCGCCGGAAGAGGATTGGACGCTCTGAACGGTGGTAACCAGGCCATGGCTCTCCTTGGGTTGGTGACGGTTGGAGGCCGAGAGGTTACCTTCTCAAACAAATCATGAGAAAGCTGATAATTACTGACTCACTTCGGGTGGCCGTGGAAGAATTACCTCCCGAACACCCTCTCTGCAGGTTAATCCGCTGAAACTAAGAGCCTTTGGTTTGGCAAGCGCTTTGCAACCTTTGCAGGGTTCCTGTCCTCAAAATGTTGCCGGTTGGTTTGCGGCACAACGCGGAGGTTTGCATTCTTTCGAGTTTGCAGACCGCCGACACCGCCACTCGTCTGTGCGCCTCGTCTTCTGGCGCGGCCTTTGCAATCGCGCAGGAGATTGTCTAGAAAAGGAACCGCTTCAACCGGAACTTTTGCGGTGCGAAAAAGTTCCCGCAGCGGTTCGCTTTCGCAGTCTTCTGCCAGGACGTGTAGATGAGACTCCTCAGCGCCAGACTCATCATCTCGCTCATCGTCGGCAGTACCCTCGTATCTCTATGCACTTCCTACTACCAGGTTCTGGTGCAAAGCAGGAGCATGCGCAGAGACCTGGAACGGCGGGCCGAGGTGCTGGGCGAGAGTCTGGCAAGAAACGTGGAGCGAGATCTGGAACGGGATGCGCAGTCCAGGCTGCAGCGGACCGTTCAGCAATTCGCCAATCGTGAGCACATGGCCGGACTCGCGGTCTATGATCCGCAGGGCCATCCAATCGCCGTTACCACTGACCTTGAGCCGCTGATGCGGAGCGCTCCGCCGATCGTGCTGCGGTCCCTGAAGGACAATCACGATACCTCGGCGTTCCTGCGGATGGGGATCGCTTCCATCCACATTTACGCCTTGCCGTTGCACAACGGCGACGATCTGGTGGGGAGCCTGGCGATTATTCATGACACGGGGTATATCCGGGCGGAAAGCATGAATATCTGGCGCGAGACGTTTCTGAGCGCGCTGATTCATGTGGTACTGATCGCGCTGATCACGCTGTTGATCGTTCGCTGGAGCATCGCGGGGCCGATCGCGCGGACGGCCAATTGGATCAAAGCGCTGCGGACGGGGCGGGCGGTTTCGGCGCGCATCAAAGCGGTAGATATGGATCTGTTCCGTCCTTTGGCACGCGAAGTCGCGACCATGGCGGAAAGCCTGAACACGGCCCGCACGGCTGCGGAACGCGAAGCCCGATTGAGGGATAGCGGGGAATCAATTTGGACCGCGGAGCGCCTGGCGGTGCACGTCCGCTCGCGCCTGGCGGATGGCCGTCTGTTTGTGGTCTCGAATCGAGAACCTTATGCGCATGTGCAAAAGGGAAAATCGATCGAGGTCAATGTTCCTCCAAGTGGCCTGGTAACTGCCCTTGAGCCGGTCCTCTGTGCATGCGGAGGAACCTGGGTCGCGCATGGATCGGGAGACGCCGATACGGAAACGGTGGACGCACACGATCGATTGCTGGTTCCACCGGACGATCCCCGCTACACCCTTCGTCGAGTGTGGCTGTCGAAGGAAGAGGAAGAAGGCTACTATTACGGGTTTGCCAACGAAGGGCTTTGGCCTCTGTGTCACATCGCGCACACGCGTCCACTGTTTCGCGCCAGCGACTGGAATCACTATCAGCAAGTAAACCGGAAATTCGCCAAAGCTCTGCTGGAAGAGATGCAGGGCGTCACCAACCCGGTGGTGCTGGTGCAGGATTACCACTTTGCGCTGCTGCCGAGAATGATTAAAGAGCGCCGACCCGATGCGCGGCTGGCGATCTTCTGGCACATTCCGTGGCCTAATCCGGAGGCGTTCGGGATATGTCCGTGGCAGAAAGAGCTCATTGATGGATTGTTGGGCGCCGACCTTATTGGTTTCCATATTCAGGCGCACTGCTCGAATTTTCTGCAGACCGTCGATCGGATCGTGGAGTCGCGGATCGACTGGGATCACTCGACGGTGCAGCGCCTCGACCACCTTACGACGGTGCACCCATTTCCGATCAGTGTGAATACCGGTGATCCGCAGGCCAAGCCGCCGCTGGAGTCAGCCTACGAGGAGAGGGCGTCGCTGCTGAAGAGTCTTGGGGTTCAGGCAGCGCTGATGGGAGTGGGTGTGGACCGGTTGGACTACACCAAGGGGATTCTGGAGAGATTTCTGGCGATCGAAAGATTCCTGGAGAAATATCCGCAGTATCAGGGCGTCTTCGCGTTCGTTCAGATCGGAGCGCCCAGCCGGACTCATATCAAACGGTATCACGACCTGCAGGCGGAGGTGGAGGCCGAAGCGGAACGAATCAACTGGCGATTCCGCTCGGAGCAGTGGAAGCCGATCGTACTGCTCGAACGGCAACACAGCCATCAGGAGATTGAGCCTTACTACCGGGCTGCCGATCTTTGCCTGGTGACTTCGCTGCATGACGGGATGAACCTTGTGGCCAAGGAATTTGTTGCCACGCGGCAGGATGAGCGGGGAGTCTTGATCCTGAGTTGCTTTACGGGAGCGGCGCGGGAATTGCGTGATGCTCTCCAGGTGAATCCTTACGACATTGACCAGACGGCGGAGGCGATCCGGACGGCGCTGGCGATGAACCCGGAAGAAAAGCAACAGCGCATGCAGAGAATGCGCAAGACCGTTCTTGACCACAACGTCTATCGGTGGGCTGCGAGTTTGATTGGGGAGGTTTGCGATGTGCGCCTGGACTCCGCGGGGGATGGTCAGTTTCGGACGAGTGCAACGGTTGGATAAGAACCCCGAAGCGGACGGGCAGACAACCCAGCGGGTGTGGAGTGCTCCCCATTACGAACATGGCTACAGTTGAGAAGATGGCCGAGAAACCGGCATTGCGCAAGCCGCAGACGCCTTTTTACTTCAACACCTCGGAGCATCTGCTGCGGATTGGCAGGCAGAACGCGAGTAATCTTTCGGAGCTGCTCGAGGCATTGCAGACCGTTCCCGATGACTCGATTTTTCAGCACACGTTCCGTACCCTGCAGGAACATCACTTCATTCGACAGGGCTTTTCGAATGATTTCGCACACTGGAGTCTGTTTGCGTGCAACGAACCGGCATTGGCGGAGCAATTTGCCAGCGTGGATATCAGAGAGTTCACAGCGATTGAAGGCCTGCGACGGCGCATGGTGGAGATTCTGGACGAATTCCTGCAATCCCATAACAGGAGCGGCTCGCGTCCGGCGCACGAGCCGTTCTATTTCTGTGCCGCCGATATTGTTGTGCTGCCGACGGCCTTTTGCGCGGATACTCTTCCGGGGTTTCTCGACGGCCTCAATCAAGTGACCGTGCATTCGATCCATCACCATTTCATTGAGGCGCGATTGCGCCTGCATCGTATGTCGAACGACTTCTCACAATGGCTGGAAAAGGAAGTTGGGCTTGTGGAAGCAGCTGACGCCATCGAGCGAATTGATATCTACACAAACACCATGGAGGGGGTGCGGCGGCAGATTGCGCGCATCGTCTCCCAAGCTATGAACTAGGACCCAGAAGAGAATGAGTTCCGACGATCCGCGCGCCATCACCGCCAGTCCCACCGTCGATGCGCAGGAGCCAACCGAAAGCGCCGGGCGCAAAACGGAACGCCCGTTGGCTCGCCCTGCACGCCGAGCCGCCGACCGGAAAAGCAACCGGCCGCTGCCGGCGAGCGTACTCACGCCGCCGACCCCGCCGCCCCCGCCTCATCTGGACGATTACGGAGCCATCGTGGGCCAGAGCCAGTTGGACACGCTGCGGTATCTGGCGAAGGAGCTCAAGGGGAAGACGATCAAGATGGTCAACTCCACCGCCGTGGGCGGAGGCGTCGCCGAAATGCTGAACCGGCTAGTGCCGCTCTTGTCGGAACTCGATGTTCCCACGCACTGGGACGTGATCACGGGCGGGAACGATTTTTTCGAGGTCACGAAGGCGTTTCACAATGCGCTCCACGGAACGCCCTATGAATTGACCCAGGCCGCCAAAGACATTTTTCTGACGTACAACGAGCAGAATCGGGCGCGCATGCAATTCGGGGAAGACCTGGCGGTGATTCACGATCCGCAGCCTGCTGCGCTGGTTCGCTCACGCTCTCAATCCGCAGCTCATTGGGTGTGGCGATGTCATATTGATTTGTCAAATCCCAATGCCGAGGTGTGGGAGTTCCTAAGGCCGTTCGTTGAACAATACGACGCGGCGATTTTTTCTTCGCAATCGTTTACGCGGCAGCTGCCGATTCCGCAGTATCTCTTCTATCCGTGCATTGATCCCCTATCGGAGAAGAACCGGGAACTGCCGGATTCACAGGTGCAGCAGATCTGTGACGAGTTTGGCATCGACCGCTCGCGGCCAATCGTGACGCAAGTGTCGCGTTTCGACCGGCTCAAGGACCCAGTTGGAGTGGTGCAGGCCTACAAGCTCGCAAAGAAATATGTCGATTGCCAACTGGTCCTCGCCGGCGGCGGCGCCAGCGACGATCCCGAGGGTGCGGTGGTGTTGCAGGAAGTGAAAGAGGCCGCGGGGAGCGATCCCGACATCATCATTCTGGATCTTCCGCCCTGGTGCGCGATTCAGATCAACGCGATCCAAAGAGCGTCGACCATCATCGTGCAGAAATCGCTGAAAGAGGGATTCGGGTTGACGGTTACCGAGGCGTTATGGAAACGCAAACCAACGATCGCGGGCGCAGTCGGGGGCATTCCGAATCAGATCATTCACAAGCTCACAGGCGTGCTGGTGCATTCGGTGGAAGGATGCGCGTTCCAGATCCGCTACCTGCTGACCCACCCGGAATTTGCCCGGAGCATCGGGACGAGCGGGCGCGAGCACGTGAAGGAAAATTTCCTGATGACCACAAACGTCAAGCGCTGGCTGCTGCTGTTTCGAATTCTGGAGCAGTCAAAAGGGCGGCTCGGTCAGGCTTCGTGACCTTACGCTCCTTCGGCGGCCGAGAATCTGATATCCATACTTTGCATCTCAACGTATGCGGGAGGCATGGACGAGATCTGCATCCTGCGACTGCTGCCCTTGTTCTCAATCTGCCGCATGATCGCCTCGGCGGCGGCGTCACCAAGTTCGGGAAGCCAGACTTGCGTTTCGTCTGCGACGGGAGTAGCGCGCGTCCCGTAACTAGGATCTACCGAGGTCACCGGCATGCTCATATGGGCTGGAAGGTTGGCGTCAATCGAGATAACACCCTCGATTCCTCTCTGCTGAAATTGCACACACAGATGGTTGGCGTCACCGCCGTCGTAAGTGGCGAGGACAAGCAGGTAACCGCTTTGATGTAAGCGGCGCTGCGCAGCCGCAACCACGCGTGCGACGCTGGACCTGCCGAGACCGGGCGCGATGACAGCCACAATGCGCGTACGTTTCGTACGCAGCGAGCGCGCCAGGATGTTGGGGCGATAATTCATCTCGGCGGCGGCGCGATAGACGCGGTCCTTGGTTGCTTGCGGGATGGCGCGGGCGGCCTCCGTATCGTTCAAAATGGCAGAGACGGAGCAAGGCGCGAGCCCGACCCTTGCGGCGACAGTCTTTAGATTTACAGCGTTCTTCTGTGGCAACATCGCTCCCCCCAAAGACAAACAGTGCTCTGCATCCGTCGAGTGATTAACGGCGGGTGCAGTGGATTTGGATCAACGTTCCGGGTCGATGAACTTACAGGATCCCCTCATGGGGAGAACCAAACGAGGGTCACAAATGCCTTCCGCAACGCTGCAGAACCGGCACAGATACTGTGCTTTAGACGAGGTATCTGAGTCCAACTCAAAAATTCCATGGTAACGATTAAAGATCACGTGGCCGTGGCGCGGGATTCTGTGGGGATGAGGTATTCTCATCGTTGTGGCGTTTCGTTTTCCATCCTCCGGGGATCACAAACTGATTCAGATCGTCGACGCCGCGCTGGCGGATGCGACGCACAGAAGCAAGGGCGGGCTCGTGTGCCGCAAGGGATGTACGCAATGCTGCATCGGAGTGTTCGCCATCAATCAACTCGATGCCGCAAGGTTGCGGCGAGGTCTGGCGGAACTCGCGGTGCGGGATCCCGAACGGGCGGCGGCTGTCCGGCAACGTGCTCGAGAATCGGCGGCGCGGTTGTCTCGCGACTTCCCTGGCGATCCCGCGACTGGTCTGCTCGGAAAAACAAAAAAAGAGCGCCGCCGCTTTGAAGACTTCGCCAACGAGGAGCCCTGCCCTGCGCTCGATTTGGATGAGGGCACCTGCGATCTCTACGACTCGCGTCCCATGACTTGCCGCACGTTTGGGCCGCCGGTTCGCCCGGAAGGAGGCGGCCTGGGAGTTTGCGAATTGTGTTATCAGGGTTTTTCTGAGAAAGAGATTGCGGCTTGTGAAATGGTCCCCGATCCGGAAGACCTGGAGTCGCGATTGCTTAAGCAAGTCGAAAGACGCACGGGACTCCGCGGGGACACGATCATCGCTTTTCCTCTGGCGGCATGATGCGATTCCGCTTGTGCCGTTCCACCACGCTGCTCATTTTCCTTACAGCCCTGCTCTCCTTCCTGTTCGCTATGCCGTTGTTTGCTCAGGCCGAGCCTGCGCCCGAGACCGCGGCATGGCTGCGTTACGCGCCGCTGGATTCGAAAGCGGCCAAGAATTACGAAAAATTGCCCGCCACATCTGTGTTGCTCGGCCGATCCCCGATTCTTGAGACCGCGCAGCAGGAATTAGCCAGTGGTGCGGAGAAGATGCTGGGCCGTACTCTCAAGTTGACTGGCGGCATCGAGGGCAGCGCCATCGTTTTAGGCACGATTCGCGATCTTCATAGCGTTGCGCCATCTCGCGAGCCGCCGAGCCCTCTGGTGGTGGATGGATATTGGCTCACGACCGCACAGATTCGCCACAGTGAGTGTCTCGTGATCACAGCCGCGAATGACCGCGGCGTGCTGTACGGAGTGTTTGCACTCCTGAGCAAGATCGCCCAGGGAGAAAGCATCACCGGCATCAATGAAGTCCAGAACCCGTATGCTCCCGTCCGCTGGGTCAATCAGTGGGACAATCTCGACGGGCGCATCGAGAGAGGGTATGGAGGGCCGTCGATCTTCTTCGCGGACGGAAAGGTGCGCAGCGATCTGACGCGAGCCGGGGAGTACGCGCGGCTGCTGGCTTCGATCGGAATCAACGGGTGCACGATCAACAATGTAAATGCCGCCCCTGGTGTTCTGGAAGCTGACTTCATCGCGCAAGTTAAGCGCATTGCGGACCTATTTCGTCCGTGGGGTGTGCAGCTCTCGATGTCAGTCGATTTGAGCAGCCCGAAGTTGATCGGCGTGCTGAATACATTCGATCCGCTTGATCCGCGAGTGGCTGAGTGGTGGCGAACGAAGGTCGATGAGATCTACCGGCAGATTCCGGACTTCGGCGGCTTTGTGATGAAAGCCGATTCCGAAGGGCGATCGGGGCCTTCGGCTTACGGCCGCACGCACGCAGATGCCGCCAATGTCATCGCCCGCGCGCTCAAGCCGCATGGTGGGGTGGTCTTCTATCGTGCCTTTGTTTACAACCATCACCTTAATTGGCGGGACCTGAAAAACGACCGCGCGAAGGCCGCGTACGATAATTTTCATCCACTTGACGGTCAGTTCGACGATAACGCGATCGTTCAGACCAAGAATGGACCAATCGATTTTCAGGTGCGCGAGCCAGTGTCGCCGCTGTTCGCCGGGTTGCGCCGCACGAACGAAGCGATCGAACTGCAGATCACGCAGGAATACACCGGACAGCAGAGACATCTCTGCTTTCTGGTTCCCATGTGGAAGGAAGTTCTGGATTTCGATATGCGGGTGGACGGGGGCTCCGCGCCGGTGAAAGACCTGGTCAGCGGGCGCGTTTTTCATCGCCTCGTCGGCGGCTTTGTTGGCGTGGCGAACGTTGGACTCGACCCGAGTTGGATGGGCAGTCCGCTGGCCATGGCCAACCTTTATGGTTTTGGAAGGCTGGCGTGGAATCCCGGCCTGAGCAGCGAAGCCATCATAGATGAATGGACTCGGCTTACCTTCGGCAGCGATCCGCTGGTAGTGAAGACCATCGCGAATCTGCAACTCAGTTCGTGGCCTGTCTACGAGAGCTACACGGGGCCGCTCGGTGCCGGAACGCTGACCAACATTTTGGGAAATCACTACGACCCGGGGCCCGAGTCATCTGAGGAAAACGGGTGGGGGCAGTGGCATCGGGCGGACCATCAGGGGATTGGGATGGATCGCACAATCGCCACAGGCACCGGTTACATCGGCCAGTATCCGCCAGAGGTGCAGAAGATGTATGAATCGCTGGCCGCTTGTCCGGACCACCTGCTGCTCTTCTTTCACCACGTGCCGTATACCTACGTCTTGCACTCAGGGAAGACGGTCGTCCAACACGTTTACGACTCACACTACGAAGGGGCGGAACGCGCCCGCGACTTCATCGCGGACTGGAAGACTCTCGAGGGCCACGTCGATCCCGAACGCTACCGCGACATCCTGGCTCGCTTCGAGTTCCAGGCGGGAGAAGCCGTCAAATGGCGCGATGCCATCTGCGACTGGATCTATCGTTTGTCGGGAATCCCGGATCAAAAAGGCCGGTTCGGCCTTAGCGGAATGGACTTTATCCAGTAAATTCAAGTTTTTGCGCCCTTCGGCTTGCGCATTTTGCGGAGTTCCGTTAACGTTTACGGTTCCGGAGGCGAGGACGCTAACTGCCTCCTGAAATCTTTGCTGGCTGTAGATGGCCGGCCCGACGCAGGCCTCGAAAATGGGAAAGCCTCCCGCTACGCTCGGCGACATTGCGAAGTCTCTGGGCACGTCGATCGGAACCGTTCATCGCGCGCTGCACGATCACCCCGGAGTAAGTCCCGCGACAAAAGCCAGAGTTCTGCAGATGGCGAGGACTCTGGGCTACCGCCCGAACCTGGCGGCGCGATACCTCTCGTCGAAGAAGACCCTGCGAATCTCCGTGAATACATTGCACGGCACGACATCGTTCTGGGATGAAGTGCGCGCCGGGATTCGGGAGGAGGCGGCCGCGATCCTGCTGGAAAACGTTGAAGTGGAGTTTCGAACCTGTCCCAGCCTGGGAGAGGGCGAGGAGGAGGCTTTCGAAGAGGCCATCGCCGCGAAGGTAGACGGGATCATCACGTTCCCCAGCCGCCCGGAAACTATCAGGCCATGGATTCGCCGCGCCTCGCGGGCGCACATTCCGGTGGTGTGCGTGGCGACGGACGCGCCCAGCAGCGGGCGACTGGGAATTGTCGCGATCGATACGCTGGCCAGCGGTTCCATCGCCGCCGATCTCATGGGAAGGTTCCTGGGCGGGCGGACTGGGGCGATCGCCATCACGGTTTTCGATATGGCGATTACCGAGCACGCGGAGAAATATGCCGCCTTCGAATCCACTTTGCAGTCGTTCTATCCCAACCTGCAGTTGCTCAAGCCAGTTGAAGACCACGATGTAGAGCGGGAAGCGTATCGAAAGTGCCGCAAGCTGTTTGAAGAACGGAGTGACCTCGCGGGGATTTATGTGACGACCGAGGCTTCGATGCCGGTGCTGAAAGCGGCTTGCGACACGAACGTGCTCGAGCGGCTGACGATCATCACCACGGACTTGTTCCCGGACCTTGTGCCCTACATACGGGATGGCGCTGTGGTGGCGACAATCTATCAGCGGCCGCGGGCGCAGGGACAAATGGCGCTTCGGTTGCTCCATGAGTTTCTGGCGGAGGGCGGAAGGCGCTCGCACCAAGTGTCTTTGGCCCCGCATCTGGTCATGCGCGGGAACCTGGATTTCTTCCTGAGCCGGCAATCGCAGGAATCCGCAAGCAAGAATGGGCAAAACGGACAGGAAGCGCGCCGGTTGGTGCAGGACCTCGCTTAGCCAAACCGGCTTAGCCAAACTAGCTTATCCAGACAAACGAAGGGTGAGACGGAATCATGGCCTATTTAGGCATCGATGTGGGAACGGGCGGAACGCGGGCGCTGGTAATTGATGGGCGGGGAAATGTCGTGGCTTCGGCGTCGGCGGAGCATCAGCACTTTGCCAGCCCGAAGCCCGGTTGGGCTGAGCAGGATCCGCGAGACTGGTGGCAGGCTTGCGGAGCGGCAGTGCGCAAGGCGCTGCAGCCGTCGGGCGTACGCGCGGAGGATATTGCGTGCGTCGGATTCTCAGGACAGATGCACGGCGCGGTTTTGCTTGATGCCTCGGATGAAGTAGTGCGGCCGGCGCTGATCTGGTGCGACCAGCGCAGCGAGGCGCAGTGCGCGGAACTGGAGAAGCTTTTCGGGCGTGATGCGCTGATTCGGCTGACCTGTAATCCTCCGCTGACGAATTTCACGTTAACCAAGTTTCTCTGGGTGCGCGAGAACGAGCCCCAGGCGTGGGCGCGCGTGGCGCACGTCATGCTGCCGAAGGATTACGTGCGTTTTCGTCTCACGGGGGAACGCGCGATTGACATGGCAGATGCATCGGGCACGCTGCTGCTCGATGTGGCGAATCGGAAGTGGTCGAACGAAGTGCTCTCGAAAACCGGGATCGATCAGAAGTTGCTCCCGGCGTTGTTCGAGTCGCCTGAAGTGTGCGGCAAGGTCTCGGCGGCGGGCGCAGAAGCTACCGGGTTGCGGGCGGGGACCCCGGTCGTCGCGGGCGCGGGGGATCAGGCTGCCGGCGCCGTGGGCATGGGCATCGCGCGCGTCGGAGCGGTGAGCGCAACGATTGGAACTTCGGGCGTGGTGTTTGCTTCGACCGATCGTCCGGCGATGGATCCGGCGGGGCGACTTCATACGTTCTGCCACGCGATTCCCGGGCGCTGGCACGTGATGGGCGTGACCCAGGCTGCGGGACTGTCGCTGCGCTGGTATCGCGACAACTTCGGAGCGGCGTCACCGGGAGTACAGAAGCCGGGAGTACAGAAGAAAGACGGCCGCGATCCATACGACGTGTTTGCGGAGGAAGCTGCTGCGGCACCAGCGGGATCAGAAGGGGCGCTCTGGGCGCCGTATCTGATGGGCGAGCGCACGCCACATCTTGATCCGACTGCTCGGGCAGCATTGGTTGGCCTGACGGCGTCGCACACGCGCGCGCACGTGATTCGCGCCATACTGGAAGGTGTGGCGTTCAGCCTGAAAGACACATTCACGATCTTCGGTGAAATGAAGATTCCTGTGACCTCAATCCGGCTGGGTGGAGGCGGTGCGCGCTCGCCGCTGTGGCGGCAGATTCAGGCAGATGTGTACGGGCGCGAGGTGGAGATCGTCGCTGCAGAAGAAGGTGCCGCGTATGGGGCGGCGATTCTGGCCGGCACGGGCGCGGGGGCATGGTCGTCGGTGGAGCAGGCGTGCGATGCGATTGTGCGGGTGGCGAAGCGGATTGCGCCGAGTCAGAAGGATTCAACGACGATGCAGAGCGCCTATCGAACTTACCGCAAGATCTATCCCGCGCTGAGCAAGCTCCTGGAAAATTAGCACCGCGTTCCCGGAGCGCCTTCGTCCATAAGTTCGGCCCCGCGCAAAGGCGGCCCACTCGGGGCGCCGACCCGTTGAGCGAAATAAGACCGAGCGCAGTTCCCCAATTCTTCATTTCGGTGAAGGACATGGTCCGACGGTACATGGGCAGCGGCGGTCCATCTGGAAGCTGACACCGCCCTACCGTGACCTATCGCTCCGGCCTCATCGCCAGCAAAATTGGGAACCCATGAGACGAGTCGCGTATTGCGCTATCGCATCGCTTTTTCTTTTACACTCGCTGACGCCCCCGCCGGTGCAAGCCCAGATATCGATGACCACGCATCACAACGATGTGGGCCGCACCGGGCAGCATCTCAACGAGACGGTCCTGACTACATCCAACGTGAATGTCAATCGGTTCGGCAAGCTTTTCGCTTGCCAGGTGGACGGCTATATCTACGCACAGCCTCTCTACGTTGGGCAAGTGACGGTATCTTCCGCGCTACACAACGTCGTTTACGTGGCTACCGAGAACAACAGCGTCTATGCATTCGACGCGGATAAAGGGACGCTGCTTTGGCACGTCAATCTCGGGACGCCGGTGCCGAGCACAGACATTTCTTCGACGTACAAGGACTTGACACCCGTCATCGGCATCACCGGTACTCCGGTGATCGATCCCGTGAGCAGCACGATGTACCTGGTGGCTAAGACCAAGAACACGAGCAATAGCACCTACCACCAGAATCTGCATGCGCTCGATATCACCTCTGGAGCGGAAAGACCCGGAAGCCCGGTGGAGATCACGGCCAGCGTGTCGGGCAGCGGTTCAGGATCCAGTGGAGGAACGATCGCCTTCCAACCGCTGTACCAGTTGAATCGTCCTGGATTGCTGCTTTTGAACGGCGTGGTCTATATCGCATTCGGGTCCCACGGAGATATCGGTCCGTATCACGGGTGGGTGCTGGGCTATAACGCGTCCACCTTGACGCAATCGGCCGTGTTCAATACGACGCCGAACGGAAGTCAAGGAGCCATCTGGCAGGGTGGGCAAGGTCTGGTCGCGGATGCCGACAATATATATTTCATGACCGGCAACGGGACCTTTGACGCGAATACTGCCGGAAGTGAGTACGGCGATAGTGTGGTGAAGGTGGCAACCTCAACCGGGCTTTCGGTCAGCGACTACTTCACGCCTGACAATCAGGGCGCGCTTAACCAGAGCGACCTCGACCTCGGTTCGGGCGGGCCGATCCTGCTGCCCGGGACCAGTTCGATCGTAGGCGGCGGCAAGGACGGCATTCTCCGTCTGATCAATACCGCCAGCATGGGGGAATACAACGGCGCTTTCAATGCTGACCTGCAGGAATTCCAGGCGACTAGCGGAAAGATCATGATCGGGCCGATTTACTGGAACAGTCCTAATAATGGTCCCACTCTGTATCTCTGGGGGCCGGGTGATTATTTGAAGGGGTTCAAGTTCTTGAACGGATCTTTTCAAGCGACACCTGTATCTCAAAGTGCCATGACCAGCCCGTCGGGAAATTCCAATGCCGCCGGCTTGTCGCTGTCCGCCAACGGAAGCACCTCGGGCAGTGGAATTGTGTGGGCATCGGTCTCGTACTCGGGCGACTCCAATCAGCAGACGGTGCCGGGGATCCTTCGCGCTTTCGACGCGACCAACCTGGCGACGGAACTGTGGGACAGCAAACAGAATGCGGCGCGAGATGATGTTGGCAACTACGCGAAATTTGCGCCCCCGACAATCGCGAACGGCAAGGTATACCTGGCCACATTCTCCAATCAACTGCTGGTTTACGGGCTGCTGCCAGCGGCTGCCCTGTCCGTGACTTCGATCTCGCCGACGTCGGGGCGAACCACGGGTGGGACGAATGTATCGATTGCCGGGAGTGGATTTCAGTCAGGGGCGCAAGTGAGCTTCGGGGGAAATGCGGCGACGAAGGTGACGGTTGTGAGCAGCACGTCCATTACCGCCAGCACTCCTCCGCACGCGGCTGGAACGGTGAATGTCACGGTGACCAATCCGAACGGGCAGAGTGCCACATTGGTGAATGGGTACACGTACAGAAGGAGAAGGTGAGAGCGGAATCTGAGGCGAGTTCCCAGGCGGATTACTTCGAAGCCTCTTTCACCACGACTACCCGGTCCGCCGCCACATCGTTCATCTGCTGCACGATTCCTGACGGCCAGTGAATCTCCACCAGATCTGCTGACGCGTTTGCACCAAGCCCGAAGTGCACTGGCCCAGCGCTCGACGACGCGTATCCGCAACTGGTGGTCATGTGGTTGTATTGGGCACCGGATTTCGTGACCACCTTGATTCGCGCGCCGATGCCGTCGCGGTTGCTCTTCGTGCCTTGGAGTTTGAATTCGATCCAGTGATTGTTGACCGGACTCTGGTTTATCCAGATTTCTGCGGGAGCATTCAGCGCATTCACGACTACATCCAGCTTTCCGTCTCCATTCAAGTCGCCGACTGCCGACCCGCGATGGCGCGAGGGGGGCTGCGCCGTCAGACCTGCCTCCGCGGTGAGAGCGGCGAACTTCATCCCGCCGAGATTTCGAAAGACTGTGTTCGGTTGTTCGATCACCAGGTTGCTCGAAGCCAGCGACTGCACATGCCCGCGCGAGACGAAGATGTCTTTCCAGCCATCGTTATCGAAATCGGCGATCGTTGGTGAGTATCCCGACATGGGCAGGCTTAACTTCGTCATACCGCTCTCGCGTGTCACCTCAACAAAGCTTCCTTTGCCGGTGTTTTTGTAGAGGGGAAACGTTTCCCCATCGAGCGCGACAATCACGATGTCGGGGTAGCCGTCGTTGTCGAGATCGCGAAAGTCAACGCCCATGCCGGAAATGTAGACGCCGTCCTCGCGCAGCGCGACGTTTTCCTCGAAGGCAACTTCCTCGAACTTGCCATTCCCCCTATTGCGGTAGAAGGAATTCATCAGCTTGTCGTTGGGGATGATGAGGTCCATGTGGCCAGTCAGTTCCGAATCGGCAGCGGCCACGCCCATGCCCTTGCCCGGATGCGCGCGGAATCCGGCTTCCGCTGAGGCGTCGCGAAAAGTCCCATCCCCTTTATTGATGAACAACTGATTGGGCGTGGGTTTGTACATCTTGGGATGGCAGTAGTCGTTGTGGCCATAACCTGTGCAAACCGGCTCGTGATTGAAATCCCATTTGAGATAGTTGATGACCACGAGATCGAGCAGTCCGTCGTTGTTGACGTCGATCCAGGCAGCGCCGACGGACCACAGCGGTCCGTACTCAGGGTCGGGCTTGTTGAGCCCGGCTTTGGCGGTGACGTCGGTAAAAGTTCCGTCGCCGTTATTGTGATAGAGCGTGTTGCGATAGACACCGGCGACGAAAATGTCTTCGTAGCCGTCGTTGTCGTAGTCGCCAATCGCGACGCCGGTGTCATAGCCTGTCCCCGCCAGTCCGGTTTTCTCGGTCACATCGGTGAAGTGTCCCTTGCCGTCGTTTTCAAAGAGGCGGTTGTAGTACTTGGGAGAGTCCTTTTTCAGCGTCTTAAGGTCGGCGCCGTTGGTGAAAAAGATGTCGAGTTTACCGTCGTTGTTGTAGTCGAAGACGGCCACGCCCCCGGCCATCGTCTCGGGAGCGTGGTGCTCGGGGCTCTCGTCGCTCTCGAGTTTGAAATCGATGGGCTGGAAAGTGAAGCGGATGGGGCTTTCCGAGGGCGCTTTCGAGCCTTCACTTGCCTGCTGCATCGGCCGCGCCACCACCAGCGCGCCTGCAAGCAGCAGTAGAAATGCCGCCAGGAAACTGCGAATGATCATATTGGGCCGACGTCTTTATTGAACCACAAAGGACACGAACGACACGAAGGGCGGCGACCGAATTTCCTTCGTGTACCTTCGTGTCCTTCGTGGTTAACGCAGTTGCTTTCGATCTACTCGGGCAGCTTTTGTTCTCCCCGAATCATCAGGCGAGAATCCGCATGGGGCGCGGCAGTTCCCGGCTGTCCTCCACCCACGGTGATGAGGTAGTCTCCCGCTCCGACCAGGCGGTCTCCCGCCTCGTTCACGTAGCTGAGGTCGCGCGGACTAAGCGTCAGCTTGACGTGCTGTTGTTCGCCCGCCTTTAAATGAACGCGCTTGAACCCGCGCAGCGCCTTCAGCGGAGCGCCGCCTAGCTTCGGGAAGCTGATGTAAAGCTCAGCTACCTCGTCGCCGTCCCGGCTGCCGGTGTTCTTTATATCCACTTCGACGTCCAGCGGATTCCCTGCCTGAAGCTGGGGATTCGAAAACTTCATTCCGCTGTATTCGAAGGTGGTGTAACTCAGGCCGTGGCCGAAGCCATACAGAGGCTCGCCGGTGAAGTAGCGATAGGTGCGGCTCTTCATGTTGTAGTCTTCGAAGTCGGGCAACTGTTCGGTGCCCTTGTAGAAGGTCACGGGCAGACGTCCAGCGGGATTGTTCACCCCGGCCAGCGTCTGTGCGATCGCCGTTCCGCCTTCTTCGCCCGAATACCAGGCGTCGAGAATGGCGTTGGCATGATCGTTGGCCCAGTTCACGGCCAAAGCGCTGCCGTTCATCAGAACCACAACGAGCGGCTTGCCGGTCCCCTTCAGCGCTCCGAGCAGAGCCTCTTCTTCCGCCGGCAGATTGAGGCTGGTGCGGTCGCCTCCGCGGAAACCGGGCAGGTCGACCTTCATCTCTTCGCCCTCGAGCTTCGAGGTGATGCCGACCACCGCAATGACGACGTCAGCCTTCTGTGCCGCCGAGGTTGCTTCGATGAGGGGATCCTTCCCACCCGGCTGCCACACCAACTTGATACTGAAAGCGCCCTTGAGGAACTCCACCTTCACCGGGTAGCGGTGAGCTTTCGTCAAAGTGACGCTGGCGGTCTGCACGTTGGGATCGTGCAGAACGGGGTCATCGACGATCAACTTGCCGTCGAGCCACATGCGCTCGTTCGAGCCTGCCAGGCCGATCTGGTATGTGCCTGATTCGCTCGGAGTGACGAATCCGGTCCAGCGCACGGAGAATTCCTTCATCCCTTCGGGAGCAGGGATTGCTTGTGGATCGGGGATGAAAGCGAACCGCTGCACGTCAACGATCGGATCAATGCGAGTGACCTGCGCTGTTCCGGTCAGATCGCCGGCGAAGTATTCCGCCTTCAGTCCAGGCTTCCCATCCTCAGTCGTCAGCGCCGAGGTCGGAACGGGCGGCAACTCGCGGAGGAAATTCGTGCCCGGCTCGTAGGAGACCTGAGCTTCGCCAAATTGCTTGCGCATGCCTTCCAACGCCGTCACCGCATGCGAGGCCGTGCCGCTGTAGTTTCCGTGCAGCACTTGCACGGACTCGGCCAGCGGGCCGACCACAAGAATCTTCTTGGCGCTGGGCCCCAGGGGAAGCGTGCCATCGTTCTTCAGCAAGGTCATCGACTCGCGTGCGATCTTGAGCGCCAGCTGGCGGTGTGGGGCGCTATCGATCTCCGAGTCCGGTGTGTTGGCATACGGAACCATGTTCGGCGGATCGAACATCCCCAGCCGCATGCGGGCGGTAAACAGGCGCCGCAAGGAAACGTCGAGATCAGCTTCCGTGAGCAGGCCCTGCTTCACCGCATCGACAAAAGGTTTGTAGTCGTGATCGTCTTTGGTGATGGTGAAGAAGTCGGCGCATTCGTTGTCCATGCCGGTCTTGATCGCTGCCGCCGCAGCCTCGGCCTGACTTTTCACATAGTGGTGTCCCTGAAAGATGTCGACGATGGCGTCGCAATCTGAAACCACATACCCGTTGAACTTCCACGCCCCGCGCAGCGTGTCTTTCAGCAGGAACGTGTTGGCGCACGCGGGCTGTCCGTTGACGCGGTTATAAGCGCACATGATCGACTCGGCCTTGCCCTCGGTCACGGTCGCGCGGAAGGCAGGCAGGTAGGTGTCTTCCATGTCGTGCTTCGAAACCTGGAGGTCGATGGTGTGCCGCGTTGGTTCCGGACCACTGTGCACCGCGAAGTGCTTGGGCGTAGACACTACGCGGAAGTATTTGGGATCGTCTCCCTGCAAGCCGGTCACGAAAGCAACGCCCATGCGTCCGGTTAGAAAAGGATCTTCGCCATAAGTTTCCTGGCCGCGCCCCCAGCGGGGATCGCGAAAGATGTTGATGTTCGGGGACCAGAAATCCAGGCCTTCCATGATGTCGCGCCGACCGGCGCGCACCGCCTGGTTGTGCTTGGCACGGGCTTCGGTTCCGATGACGACCGCCATTTCGTGGATGAGCGAATCGTCGAAGGTAGCGGCCAAGCCGACAGGCTCAGGAAAAACAGTGGCCGTACCCGCATTGGCAACACCGTGCAAGGCTTCACTCCACCAGTCGTAGGCGGGCACCTGAAGGTCAGGAACGGCCCGTGCCTGGTTCACCAATTGTTGGGCCTTCTGCTCCAGGGTCATGCGTTTGATCAAGTCGTCGACCCGGGAATCGATGGGTTGGGAGGGGTCCAGATAAACCGGCTTAGCGTTGGTCTGGGCAGCGCAAGGAATGACGATAAGAAGCGCGAAGAAGGCTAAAAACGTAGAGTGACGGCGACTTTCCATGATGTTCCTCCTGCGTACCCGTAGCCTGGCCAGGGCGGGCGGGTGCGCACCTGGTTGAATTAAGAAAGGCTTTTCGTTAACGATTACGGTGACGGTCGCTTGTAGCACAGCCACATCGTAGGGTCAAGGAAGCAATGGAAGATTGTTGGGGCTGGGTTGCCATTCTGCACCTCAAAAAAAGCCTCTGCGATATCGATTTTGTTCTTGACAAAGGTTCACAGGACCAAGTAAACAACCGTGAACGTTCACGGAAGCAAGGATCGTTCTGTCCCAGTGGACTGTCCCAATCGATCGCAATTTCTGGAGGCTGGCAAATGAGATCCCTCTCGCCCACGAATGCCGGGAGTTTCGGCCTATCCCTGAAACGCTTGAATCTGCGCTGGGTCTTGCTGCTGGGGGCACTCGTAGTGCTCTTTGCGGCGCAAGGCTTGGCCCAAGAAGCCACAATGGTAGGTACAGTTACCGATCCTTCCGGCGCGGCAGTCGCGAACGCTAAGGTGACGGTGACGAACGTAGACACAAGTGTTTCGAAAGTACTCACCACCAACGACGCGGGCCAGTACGCCGCAGTGGATATCCACATCGGCCACTACACCGTCAGGGTTGAGACCAGCGGTTTCAAGACTGAGGAGAAAAAGGGCTTGGTCCTGCAAGTCGGCGACCGCTCCCGCGTGGACTTCCAGTTGCAAGTTGGAGGTTCGCAGGAAACGGTGACGGTAGAGGCTAATACCATCGCCGTGCAGGCCGATACCGGCGAAGTCAGCAACGTCGTCACCGGCCAACAGATTGAGGGGCTCTCCATCAATGGCCGCGGCATTTACCAGTTGGCCGCTCTCGCCCCGGGCGCCTCCAGCCAGATTGACGTGACGGCCCCCAACACGCCTGTGGGTGGCAGTGCCAACGTCGAGTTCAACGGACTTCGCCAGAATCACAACATCTACCTGTTGGATGGCGGTGAGGATGACGACCGTGGAGGCGCCGGCGGCATGAGCATTGCCCCCTCCGTCGACGCGATCGCCGAGTTCCGGCAGCTGACCTCCAACTACAGCGCGGACTACGGACTCTCCTCGGCGGGCTCCATGACGCTGGTTCTCAAGTCCGGAACCAAGCAGTTCCACGCTTCGGCGTGGGAATTCAACCGGAACGACGCGTTCGATGCCCGTACCTACAACAATCCGGCTCCGAACAAGGTCGCCGAACTCCGGCAGAACCAGTTTGGCTTTAACGTGGGAGGTCCGGTCACATTCGGGAAGCTCTATAACCCCGACAAGAACAAGACCTTCTTCTTCTACAACATGGAGTGGCGGAAGTATATTGACGGCGGCGTCATTCAAACCGTCGTACCCCTCACCTCGTGGTACACGGGAAACTTCGGTTCGCAAGCCGTAAACGTGCCCACCGCAGCTCAGGTAGACCCGACGATTCTGTTCAGGAGCTGCACGCCCGCGGTGATTGCAACGATGACCCAGGGTAAACCCTTTCCCGGCAACCAGATTCCGTCGTGCATGATCAGCCCTAACGCGACGGCACTGCTGAGTGCTGGAGGCGCCTACGGCGGCATCTTCCCGGCGCCCAACAACGGCAACCAGTTCTTTGGCGGCTCCAATTCTCCCACCAACCTGCGCGAAGAAATCGTCCGCATCGACCACAACTTCAACAGCAAGTTCTCGGTGTTCGGACATTTCGTCGACGAATCGGTGACTCAGAACTTTGGTACCAGCTTGTGGAACTGGTCGAACACTCCGGTGCAGGGCACCAGCTTCGGCAACCCGTCCTACAGCGCTGTGATTCACACGACCTATGCCATCAGTCCTACGCTGCTGAACGAGGTCGCCTTCAACTACAACGGCAACCGTATCAACATCATCCCCACCGGGCTGATTTCCGCCCCGTCGAGCTTCAACTTTAGTCGTATCTTTAGTGGTCCGAACAGCGACAACCGAATCCCGAACATCAGTCTGGGGGGTGCGACTGGAACGCAGTTTGGCAACAATAGCTGGCCCTGGACCAACAAGGCCGATGATTATCAGATCCGCGATGACGTGTCCTGGACCAAGGGCGCGCACCAGATGAAAATGGGTGGCAGCTGGGCTCTCTACAAGAAATACCAGCAACTGTTTGGCAATACCCAGGGTTCGTTCAGCTTCAGCGGAAGCTACACGGGCCTCGACTTTGCCGATTTCCTGCTGGGACTATCCAGCTCCTACGGAGAACTCGGTGTTCAGGACTATGGCTACTGGAACAACGTCTCTACCGCCCTTTACTTCCAGGACAACTGGCGCGTAAACAAGCGGCTGACTCTAAACCTGGGCTTGCGCTGGGACGGCGTGCCGCACACCTACGAAGCCAACAACCGGATGGGCAACTTCTATCCGAACCTCTACAATCCAGCCAATGCCGCATTGCTGGATAAGAATGGCAACATCTGCAGCGGCGCCACCGATCCCGGTTGTACGGGCGTCAGTCCGGGTCTGGGTACCAGCCCGAACAAGGTCCTCGCTGGGTACCAGTTCTACTTGAACGGTATCGGAATCCCGGGAACGACTCCGGGCGTCCCGAAGGGCTTGGTCAATACGAACTGGGCAGCATTTGGTCCCAGACTTGGATTTGCTTACGACCTGACCGGCTCAGGCAAGACGATTCTGCGCGGCGGGTTTGGCGCCATGTATGAGCGTATACAGGGCAACGACATGTACAACGCCGGGCCGAACATTCCGTTCAGCACAAACGTGTCATTCAGCGGCGTGTCGCTTGACAATTCAAGTCAGTTCTTGAATACCGGGCTGAAGGCTGTTGCTCCGATCACGGTAGCCAGCATTACCGGCTTGTCGGTCGATCACTACAAGCTGCCTGTCGCCTACCAGTACAGCATCGGCGTGCAGCACTCGCTCGCCGCCAGAACCGTGCTCGCCGTGATGTATGTCGGAAACCAGAGCCGTCAACAGAACTACTACACTGAAACCAACCTTCCCAACCCGTCCAATCTTCCCGGGTTGATCAACGGAACGATCCCCGGCGGCTTCAATGCTGTGGCACCGTTCCAGGGCTTCGGCTCGCTAAAGATGGCTTACGACGGCGCCAATGCTCACTACAACGGCCTGCAGGTCGACCTCAATTCCCAGATCAAGCGGGACCTGAGTCTGCGTGTGTTCTACACGCTCTCTCGTTCCATTGACCCTTCCAACAACAATTCTGGCAACGGGGGAGGAGACCTTCAGAGTGTTTCTAACCCCTACGCGGGTCCGAAGTATGATAGCGGACCGGGTGGTTATGACCGAACCAATAACCTTTCCGCTAACTTCATCTACAGTCTGCCGTTCCTGCGCAACTCGTCGCATGCGTTCGCCAGAACGCTTGTCGGTGGTTGGGAGGTTTCGGGCATCGTTACGATCGAGTCCGGTCTGCCACTCGACGTTACGCTGACCGGTGGGCAGGGCGGCAACGGCGTGGGCGGAACCAACCGGCCTGACTCGGCAGGCAGCGTAGTCGCGCCGCACACGAAACAGCAGTGGATTACCAGCTCGGCGTTTGTTGCACCGGCGCTCGGCGCATGGGGCAACGTGGGCTACGATTCGGTACGTGGCCCGGGGCGTGACAACTGGAACCTGTCGCTCTTCAAGAACTTCGTGTTCAGTGAAGCGCGCGGCAGCCAATTCGAACTGCGTCTGGAAACCTTTAACACGTTTAACCATCCGCAGATCTCCAGCGTCCCCGTGGGCTTCCCCTCGTCCAACTTCGGTCAGCCCAACGGATTCTTCCCCGGGCGTATTATCCAGCTCGGCGGAAAGCTGTCGTTCTAACGCTGGCCGCAACAAAAACCTCATCACGCCCCGCTCGCAAGAGCGGGGCGTTTTGTCGTGCTCGCATTTCGGGTGCCCCACTTCTGGCCGTCTTTGCCAGAAGTGGGGAATTTCTTGACGCTCGCAGACTGGCAGGTCTACGCTTGAAAGTGGACCCTGGCGGGAGTCTCTAATGCATTTCGCCAAGCTTCACCGGAACCTACGCATCGGCTTTTGCCTCGCCATCGCAGTCGCTGCTTCCTTGCTCTCGCTTCCTTTGGCCCATTCTCAGGACAGCGCCAGTGATCCCAATATTCCTCGCGCCGACCGGCCGCGACTCTCCATCACTGTCCGCGACGGCGGCGGTGCGGCGATTAGCTCTGCCGGTATCGTCAAGCTCTACCGCGATGGCACGCTCTCCGACGAAACGGGACTCTCCCACGGTCGCGCCTTCTTTGATTCCATTCCTTTTGGAAACTACACGCTCGTGATTGAGGCAACCGGGTACAAGCCCGCGCAGCGCGATGTGAACGTCTCGATCGCGATGCTGTACGAAATCGAAGCCAACCTGCAGCGCGATACCGCTCCTGACGGAGCTTCAGCGGCGCCTGCGAAGCCTCTCTTGGCCCCAAAGGCAAAGGAAGCGCTCGACAAGGCTTTAAAGGCTCTCAGCAAAAGCAAGCTTTCCGACGCGGAAAAGTACTTGGATGAAGCGCTGAAACTGGCTCCCTCAAATCCTGACGTTCTTTATGTCCAGGGCGTCCTGTTCCTGGACAAGCAGAATTTTGCGCAGGCGCAAAGCGCTCTGGAGAAGGCCTCGCAGATGGATCCAACCAATGCACACGCATTTTCAAGGTTGGGGATGGCTCTGGTCGATGAGGGGAAGTATGGCGACGCCATCGCTCCGCTCGAAAAGTCCCTGCAACTGGATGCAGCAGCCTGGGAGCCGCAATGGATGTTGGGAGAGTCGTATTATCGTCTCCAACGCTACGATCAGGCTCTAAAAGCCTCGCAAACCGCATGGACCGAATCGAACGGCAAAGAGCCGCGAATCGAATTGCTGCTGGCGGAGTCCCTTACGGCGGTCGGAAAGTATGAGGACGCGGCGCAGGCGCTGCGCGATTTCCTGAAGCATTACGGAGATCGACCTGAGGCATCCAAGGCTCAACGCTGGCTTGATGGCCTTGCCCGGAACGGAAAGATCCATTCCAACTGAAACCCAACGATCCGAAGCTAGCCTAAAGCACAAGGGGCACGACCCTGCACGAGCTACTACGTTTATCCTTCGTGAACCTTCGTGAACCTTCGTGTCCTTCGTGGTCATTGGAAGTGGGGTCTGGCGCCGAGAGCCGAAAGCCCGTTTTCCACAGAAATCCACAGCCCCGACGTGTGACATCTGCCCTTGCGCGCAATCGGAAAAGAGCAGAACATAGCCAAGGCGAAAGCAGTCCATCAAGGAATCTGCCACCAGGGCTTAACTCCTTGCGGCTCAAGATTTTGCCTCTAAACTGTTCTGCCCCAGGATTTTACTTTCGACTTTACTCTAACTCGATGATTCCAATAGACCAGGGGGGAGGGGGGTATACCCCACCAGCCCATCGCCTTCCCAAAACGAAACTCTCGGCTCAGCCAATGGCTGAGCATTTACTTCCAGTTTTTTCTCTGACTCCTGTCGTCAAGCGGCAACTCGGCGTCCGCTCGCTCAGGTGGCTTCGAGATATCCTCTTTGCGCTGCCTCTCCTGCCCGCTGTGGCGTTCGCGCAGGCGCCGAC
>Ga0209698_10001211_pt1 | contig 29948 bp, 24 predicted proteins | sample LitLauG_LLR_2012_FD_187203 | JGI IMG/M metagenome (GOLD analysis project Ga0209698, IMG submission 187203) | Freshwater sediment microbial communities from Pennsylvania, USA - Little Laurel Run_MetaG_LLR_2012 (SPAdes) (version 2) | ecosystem: Environmental > Aquatic > Freshwater > Creek >... | reverse complement strand
AGGCGCGGCTTGAGAGCGTCGTAGAGCTTCAGGTTGGTAAGCGCCGCCACAGCGGCTCGTCCGTAAGGTGCGCGCTCAGGATTCGCAATAGCCAGGCGCTTCAGACCGGGGTTGCGGAGCAGGTCCAGCGACGGCGGCGGAAGAGGTAAGTCCTTGCGCGCCCACAGGACCAGCGTGCCCTTCGCGTAGATGACGGGAATATTTTCGTGCGCCGCGTCCATCCCCTTGGCCGCCACCGCGCCGTCGCTAAGACCGGCCGCGATGAGCCGCTTGGGATAGCCCAGGTCAGCAGAGAGAAACAAGTCGAAAGGCGCGCCGCTCATGATCTGAGTGGTGAGCATGGCTGAGGCCTGATAGGTAGCTTCGACAGGAATGCCGGTCGCCCGGCGAAACTGTTCCAAAATCCGTGGCAACACGGGCTCTAAATCCGCCGCCGCGGCTACCCGCAACGGCGCCTGCGCCTGCAATGGCGCCAATAGCGCCAACTCCAACAGCGCAGGGAAGAATCTCTTCCGTTTCAAGACGACTTGATCTCCAATCCACAGCAAAAATCCGTCCACGCTGGTAGGCTAACACCAGGTATGACGGACAATTTGCATCAACTGCGCTGTTTTGGCTGCGGGGCTCGGATTGCAGGCGCCGATGCGCTTCCCGACTTTCGATGTGCCGCTTGTGGCGATCTATTTGAGGTCGAGTATCCTGGTTGGAGTCAGCGCCGCGGGCCGGACCGCCCCAACTCGGGCGCGCTCAAATGGCTCTGGCGCGAGCGCAAGAGCTCCTCGGAAGCCCTCGACCAGTCCGGCGTCTGGCGGTTCCGTGAACTTCTGCCAATTCTCGACAGTTTCGGCAATGCAGTCACACTGCGGGAGGGCAACACACCGCTCTACCACCTGCACCGCGCATCGAAGGCTCTCGGCATCGACCAGCTCTTCGCCAAGCACCAGGGCATGAATCCCAGCGGTTCGTTCAAAGATACCGGAATGACCTCGGCGATGAGCGTAGCCAGAGAGCGCGGCTTCGAATGGGTCGCCTGCGCATCTACAGGGAACACCTCCGCCGCCATGGCAGCCTACGCTGCCCGCGCGGGCCTGCGCAGCCTGGTGCTGATTCCGGACGGAAAAATTGCATGGGGAAAGCTGTCGCAGGCCATGGACTACGGCGCGGTCACCTGCCAGTTGATGGCCGATTTCGACGGGTGCCTGACTCTGCTCACCCAGATCGTGAAAGAAGCCCCCATCTACCTGCTCAACTCGGTGAACCCCTATAGACTTGAGGGCCAGAAGACACCTGCTTTCGAAATCGCGGAGGCCTTTGACTGGGACGTGCCCGATCACTTGATTGTCCCCGGCGGAAACCTTGGCAATAGCTCAGCGCTGGGCAAGGGGTTTCGCGAAATGCGTGAACTCGGCCTGGTTGCGCGCATGCCGCGCATCTCCGTGATCCAGGCGGCTGGCGCAAATCCGCTGGTCCGGAGTTTCGCCGCAAGTCATGGGGCAGAACTGGAACCTGTGGAAGCGCACACGCGCGCCACAGCCATCCGCATCGGTAATCCCGCTTCTTGGCGCAAGGCCGCGCGGGTCATTCAGGACACTGGCGGCTGGTGCCTGGATGTCACCGAAGCCGAAATCGCAATCTCGAAAGCCGAGCTGGGCGCAGAGGGATTGGGCTGCGAGCCCGCCTCCGCCGTGACTCTTGCAGGGCTTAAGAAATTGCGCGCAGAGGGCAAAATAAGGTCGAATGAGACCGTGGTGCTCGTACTTACCGGGCACACGCTCAAGGATGCCGACTACACCATCGACTTCCACCGCGGAACGTTGCTGACAGAAGAGGAGTCCGCTGGCAACGAGGCTGAGATCAATGCGCGGCGTCGCAATGCGGTTGTGGTAGATGCGTCGGCCGCCGCCGTGCTTTCCGCGATGAGGAGTAGTGCGGGATGAGCGAGCAAGTCAAGCCATCCGCCGGTGGTCTCCGGCTGCGGTTGCCGGCAACTTCAGCCAATCTAGGTCCAGGATTCGACGCCGTCGCAGTGGCACTCAATTTTCATCTTGAGTTGGAGGCGGAACCCGTCGCAGAGTCTTCGATCTCTGCCACAGGCAGGAATGCCGACCGTTGCGGGCGAATTGAAGACAATCTGATCCTGGAGACCTATAAGGCAATACTCGTCGGCAATGATCGGCCGATTGTACCTCTGGCAATCAGGATGCGGAACGGGATTCCATTAGCTATGGGGTGCGGTTCGTCGGCGGCTGGACGGCTTGCCGCAATTGCCTTGGCTGTCCATTTTGGCGAACTCGGCTGGAGTTCCCAACGGATTCTCTACGAGGCTTATCTGCTCGAGGGACATCCTGACAATGTCGCTGCGTGCTGGCTGGGCGGATTTGTCGCTGCGGCTTGCGAAGGCAACGTCGTGCATGCGGTTCAGGTAGCTCCCCCGGTCGACTGGCGCGCTATTGTTGTGCTGCCTGCGGACCCGTTGCCCACCAGCAAGGCTCGCGCCGTGCTGCCGGCTAGCTATCCGCTCAACGATGTCGTTGCCAACATTCAATCTGTTGCGATGCTCGGGCTGGCCTTCGCGCAGGCAAGAGCCGACCTCCTGCGCGCCGCAATGAGCGATCGAATTCATCAGCCCTATCGCTCACCGATTTGCACGCTGCTGCCTCTTGTGCTCCCGCTCGTAGGAGAACATGGGATTCTGGGCGCGGCGCTTAGCGGTGCGGGCCCGGCCGTCCTTGTAATTGTCGAAGGGGAAGATAGCCTGGAGCAAGCATCTACCGCAATTCGCGGAGCACTTGGCAACCCGCAGGAGGCTGAATTGGTGGTGAGCCGCTTTATCGACTCCGGGGCCTGCCGGTTTCTTGAGGTCAAATCGGCCTGACCTTCACATTTCGTTGTAACTGTTCCATTGTAAAGAGGTTGTAAAATTCCGCCGTCTGGACGTTTAAAAAGAATACGTTATAAGAGGGTAACCCCTGCCTTTCTCTCAGTATCAATCTGGATAGTCACCAGTTTTTGCGTTACTCTTCCTATTACCTAAGTTTGCTTGCCATTTACAAAGTTTACACCTAGATTTGCACCGTGGGCAGTTCTGGGGGAGGGCTGCTCTAGCGCTCGGGATCCTTTCAGGGTCTCGGGCGCTTCTATTTGGTTTTCGCACTTCGCCCGGCCCCTAAACATCCTGAATCAAGTCGATTAGCTTTCCCCTAATGACCGTCTTCCAGAACCGGCGTCTCCCGCCCCCCAGCGCTTTGCGACTTTGCAAGTGCCTGCGGCATCTCATGGCAGTGCGGTCTCCTGTACACTTCTGACAGGGCAGTTCCGCAAGGAGAGTCATGGCTGGATTGGGAGTTTTGGAAGTAAGCGATGCAACGTTTGATAAGGAAGTGCTGCAAAGTGAGCAGCCAGTGATGGTAGATTTTTGGGCCGTCTGGTGCGGACCCTGCAAGGCCATCGGGCCCATCGTAGACGGTGTGGCGGCCACTTATGCGGGCAAGCTTAAGGTGGCCAAGGTGAACGTGGATCAAAATGGCGCTACGCCCTCGCGCTATGGAATTCGCGGCATTCCCGCGCTCCTGTTCTTCAAGGGCGGCAAGGTGGCCGATCAGATTGTTGGTTACGTGCCGCAGGATGTCATTGAAGAGAAGATTCAGCGCCTCCTGGCGTAAAAAGAACTTCAAGATCGCAGGCCAGGCGCTCTTGGCCTGCATTCACACTCGCCCCCGAAACTGAATGATGCGTCTGCGGTCGCGCTTGGAAGGTCTGCGCTCGGGCAGCGGCGCGTATTGCTGCATGATTTTGCGTTCTTCCGCCAGTTTGAGCCGTGCCTCGCGGCTGGCTTCTGTTTCGCGATAGAGAGTTTGCGCAACGGCCGCGGGACCGCGCATCTCGCTGAGTTTCAGAACTTCTATTTGGAACAGCCCGCCTTCATTTTCAATTTGCAGCATGTCCCCGACATGAAGGGCGCGTGCCGGCTTGGCGCGTAGGCCACCAGAGAGAATCCTGCCGATGTCGCAGGCCTTGCTGGCCAGAGCACGCGTCTTGAAGAAGCGCGCTGCCCACAGCCACTTGTCGATGCGGACGGATTCCATGTATCTATGGTACTCAGTGTTGACGGGTGGAGCGCGATTGACGCAGGTTGGCTCAGGCAGCACGAGGCGTGAGCTTGATGCCCATCAGATTCTTTGCCGGGCCGAGATCATTCTTTATCCGCCTTCGTCATTGTTGGTTGTTCCTTGTGAAAATGCCGCCAGATCGTCTCCGCCGACTTGCGCGCAACAACAGCAGCCAGCGATTCGGCTGTGGCCTGCTGCACGTCGCGGAGGCTGCCGAAGTGGGTTAGCAGCCGTTGCCTGGTTTGCGGCCCTACCCCCGGGATGTCGAGCAGCTCGGAGGCGCGGTCGCGAATGGCTCTGCGCTGGCGATGATAGCCGATTGCAAACCGGTGACTCTCGTCGCGGATCAGTTGCACTAGATGAAGCACAGGTGAGCGGCGGTCGAGAACTACCGGCTCCTCTTCGTTGCCATAGACGTAGATGACCTCTTCTTTCTTCGCGATCGAAGCCAGCGGCTGCGAGGTGAAGCCCAGCGACTCAAGCGCCTCGGCGGCGGCGTGCAACTGACCAAGCCCGCCATCTATCAGCACTAGAGACGGCATCGGTTTGTCCTCATCCTTCAGTCGCTTGTAGCGGCGCTCGACTACCTCGCGCATGGACGCAAAGTCGTCCACGCCCAGCACCGTCATCACCTTGAACTTCCGATAGGCCGCCTTGTTCATCTTGCCGTCTTCCCACACCACCAGCGAGGCCACGGTCTCCGCGCCCTGGATATGGGAGATGTCGAAGCACTCGATGCGGCGCGGCAGTTCCGGCAACATCAGCGCATCGGCCAGCGCCTCCTGGATGGCCTTGCGCGAAGGCTCGAGCACGCGGAAGCGCTGCGTGTACGATTGCTTGGCATTCTGGCTGGCAAGATCGACAAGGGAACGCTTCTCTCCGCGCTGCGGCACGGCCAGCTCAATGCGATGTCCGGTCCGCTCACTCAGCAGTGCGGCCAGGGTTTCGCGGTCGTCAAAGTCGACCGGGACCAGGATCGACCGCGGAATATATTGCTGATCGATGTAGAGCTGCTTCAGCAGGGCAGAGAAGACCTGGCCCGCGTGAAAGGGCGCTTCCACGGGCGCTGCTGATCCCGCGCCGTCCACCTCCGCGCCATCAGGAGCGCTCGCTTCGAGCAGATCCGGCAGGTCTTCCCAGAAAAACTCCCGTCGGTCAACGATCTTGCCGGCCCGCATATGAAACAGATTCACCGCCAGGCTGCCATCTTCAAAGTGATAGCCGAACACATCGGCGTCGTCGCTTTGCTCAGCGGTGGCGATGCGCTGTTTCTCCTGGAGCTGGTGCACCGTCGAGAGTTGGTCGCGCAATCGTGCCGCGGATTCAAACTGCTCGGCCTCCGCGGCCACCATCATGCGCGCCGTCAGAGTACGTTCGAGTTCCGCGTGGCGGCCTTCCAAAAACAGTTGCGCATCACGAACAGCTTCTTTGTAGATCTCCGGAGTTGTAAGTCCCTCCACGCAGGGACCAAGACAGCGGTGAATGTAGTACTGCAGGCAGGCGCGCGGATGGTACCGCGAAAGATCCACTTTGCAACTAGGGATCAGGAAGCTGCGATGGATGAGCTCGACGACGCGATAAGCCAGATTGCCCGGGAAATAGGGTCCATAGTAAGCCGCGCCGTCCTTGCGAAGTCGGCGCGTCACAAACACCTTGGGGTAGCGGTCGGCGAGCGTGAGCTTCACATATGGGTAAGTCTTGTCGTCGCGGAGCAGGATATTGAAGCGAGGCTTGCGCTGTTTGATCAGGTTGTTTTCAAGTGCCAGCGCCTCGTGCTCGTTCGCGACCAGAATGTAGTCCAGATCAACTGCCTCGCGCATCAGCGAACCGGTTTTGGCGTTGGCCTGCGAGGCCTCAAGAAGATAGGATCGGACTCTGGAACGGAGGTTTTTCGCCTTGCCTACATAAATGACTTTGCCCTCGGCGTTCTTGTAGAGGTATACGCCGGGCTGCGTGGGTAGGACGCGAATTTTTCCGTAAAGGTCCATGGGGCCGGTGGCCAATTCCGAAGCCTGTCGTCAGTCTCTAGGATAGCGGGATGCGGCCGACCTTTATGGATCACGGCCAGGGAATGATCGAATCAGTGATTGTCGTAGCGCGGCAAACCTACGTATTCCTTACCGAATCGTGTAAAAGATACACGCAACCTTGGGCATAACTTGATTTGTTAAAGTGCAAGCAAAAGCCGTCAATCCAATACCTTAGAAGGATAACCGAGAGTGGCATTCCGTGTGCATCCTCTTGAGCGAGAGGATGAAACCATCTCCGCAGGTTTTCGGGCAGTCTGAAAGTCAGCAGAGGAGAGGGACAGGACAATGACCATGAATCGTTTTGGATTCGTTTGGATGGCAGCGGCGTTGACGGTAGCAGGCGTAAGTGGCTGCTCCACTAAGAACTATGTGCGCACACAGACGCAACCCCTGGTTGAACATACCGACCAGTTGGATAGGAAGACCTCAGCAAACAATCAACAGCTTCATGATGTGGACAGCCGGGCACAGGCGGGCATTAGCCATGCGCAGGGTGCGGCAGACGCGGCAACGCAGAACGCAGAGAGTGCCAGAAAAGCAGCGGGCGATGCAGAGATGGCTGCCAATGATGCTGTGCATCGCGCCGACACTCTGGACAGCGTAGTAAAAGGGATCGACCAATACAAGAAGGTGGCCGATGTTTCGGTGACCTTCGGCTTCGACAAGTCCGTGCTCACCAGCGATGACAAGGAACAGTTAGACGCCTTTGCGGCGTCCCTCGGTTCGGCCAAGAGCTACATTCTCGAGGTGACTGGTGGAACAGATTCAATTGGGTCGGCCCAATACAACTACGATCTGAGCCAGCGCCGGGCGGATTCAGTGGTCCAGTACCTGGCCGCGAAGTATGGTGTAGCAGCACATAGGTTCTACCTGATTGGTATCGGCAAGGACCAGGAAGTGGCGCCGAATACCACAGCAGAGGGGCGAAAGCTGAACCGGCGCGTCGAGGTGCAGTTGCTAACCAACATGGGCGATCAGAGCACTCAGACAGCATCGAACCAGGGTTCGGGACGGTAAGAACGGCTATAGAGATTCTTACCCGCGCCCATTGATTTGCGGGTCCGGAAGGCCGGTTCGCGCTGCGAGCCGGCCTTTCACAAATCATGTTGTCTAGAGATGCTGCAGAAAAACTCAGTCGGAATCGAAAGAAGTGTCAAGGCACTTTAATGGTCGAATTTTAGTCTTCAAAGTGGTCGATAAAGTCGCTGAAGCCTGGCGAGAAAGCAGGAGATACAATTAAGAGAATACTCCCCCTTTTTGTACTATTCCTTGGAGCAGCCCTTTCGCTCCCCGCGCAAGACGAGCCTAGCGGTTCAACCCTGCAACTGATCACCAGCGTCGGCAATGGATTCACTTGCGGTCTTTATAGCACAGCCCCACTTTTCTGCCCAGGTATTCCACTCATTCTTCCGGATAACACGACTGGATCGATGTTTCTTTCCACCGATCTCGGCAGTCCCTTCGGTCCCACCGCCAACACCCACTCAATTTTGTGGTATGCCGCCGATCTCGGCGCGACGAATATAACCTCCGCCGTGCTGAGTCCCGATGAATCCACACTAACCTTGAAGTTCACCGGCACAACAAACGATGTGGATCTCGGAACTTTCACCGGCACCGCAGTCCTGATCTTCAAGAAGACGACAAGGTCCAGCGGTGGGGGGCGGGGCGGCCACAGTTCTCTGACCCTCCTGGTTTGTACGGGGGGCAGCGTAACGATTAACTATCAGAAGGATCACATATTGGTCTGACGAAGGATAGGCAACAAGCGACACCTCATGCTGATTGAGGCGAACACCGCAGCGTCTGGATTTGCCGAAATCCAGACGCCCCATCTTTCGATTGCTTATTCCAATTGCGGACGGATGTGCTCTGCACGTACGTCATTGGCCGTAAAGAGTCGCAGGAACGGCGCGCCGGCTGCGGCATCTTCCACCGCCGGACGGCCGTTGGCCTCTTCCCGTTCCACAATGCAGACCACGGCCGCGACAATCATGCCGGCTTCCCGTGCCGCATCGATGGCATTGATCGTGGAGGCGCCGGTCGTGCAGACATCATCCACAATCACCACACGCGCACCTTCCCGGCAAAAGCCTTCAATGCGGCGACCTGTACCATGGGCCTTCTCCGCCTTGCGTACAAGAAAACCGTGGAGCAGGGGAGCATCGGGATGGGAAAGTGCGCGCCAGGCGCTGGCAGTCGCCACGTTAGAGACAATCGGGTCCGCGCCCATGGTGAGCCCTCCGACGGCCTCGGCCTCGATGCCTTTCTCTTCAAGCAATTCGAGAATCGCGTGCCCGGTCAGGCGCCCGCCTTCTGCATGGAGTGTCGTCGTGCGGCAGTCTATGTAATAGTCGCTGGTCCCGCCCGAAGACAGCTTGAACTGCCCGAGGCGGAAGCTGATTCGGGCCAGGAGAGTGAGAAGTTGCTGCGCGTGCGTCGGCGTGGTCATCGGTCTTGATTGTAAAAGACAAGGGCCTTTTCCCCGATCTCTGTTCCCTTCATTTGTCACATCTTGTCCAGGTGCCGGAAGCCCCCTGTGCCGAGAAGCATCAGTGAAAACAGGAGGAAGTTGTAGGACGCATGAACGAGCACGCTCGCGGCGAGCGAACGGGTGCTGAGCCGCGCCCAGCACAGGACTAGGCTTACTCCAACAAGCAGGACAAATGGGCCCCAGGAATAGCCGGTTTGCGCCCCATGCATCCCGGCAAAGGGAGCGCTTGTAGCAAGTGCGGCAATCACCATGGCACGCGTCGACCATTGCGGATGGCCGTTCCTGTTCAGCGGGGGGATCGAGTTGTCTGCTTGAGGTTTCCGGATTGCGAGGAGTCCCAAATAAATAGCGGGTGCAATCGGAAGGCAGATGAGGAAAAGGGCCAGCGAGTGTTTAACGATGGCATAAATCAGCGCGATCGGCGTTCCAATCAAGACCGAGGCGACGGCCGTCATGGCTACGACAGACCAGAACCAACGGACGGTTAAGCCAAGTGAAAGATCAGGACGGCTGAAGAGGGTCTCGTCTGTCCAGTCGCAGGCCGTGCAGATGGCCGGTAACAGAAATCCGCGAAAAACCAATTCCTCAAAGAAAGGCGCAAACGTCACCCCAAATGCGAAAAGCAGCCATGCGGCTCCTGGTGTGCGGAAAATCTTGTCGATGGGCGCATCTTTTGGCCCCGGGAGCAGAAGGCCGTTGATCAGGGCAAGCCCACAGCATACAGACGCTATAACGAAGAGCCTCTTCCGCAGGTGCAGTGCGATTCCGCCATTCCATTGCAACCCCGCAAAGAAGTTCTTGTGCCAGATCAAGGGGAAAAAGAGCAGGCATGCGCCTAGCGTGAATATGTAGAGGATTGCCTCGCTGCCGAGTGTGTAGTGAACTTCGGTTGCCGCCTCCTGCTGGCTCAGAACCCCGAAAAGATGAAAGTGAAGGGCAGAAAAGATCAGAGCGCTCGCGCAAAGTAGCCCGAAGAAGCCGAAGACTGCAAGTATTGCAACATCCCCGAGGTGCGGCATGCGCACGGGAGGGCGAGCCTCAGGCTGGGACCACGATTGAAAAAGTGGCCGTTCGACGGGATAGGACTCCTCGGGATGCTGCTCATTTTCTACTTCAAGAATCGGGCTATCGTTTGGCGTAGAGGGCTCCAGGGTCGAAGCGGCGTCCGGCGGCCACTCTTCTTGCGGCGAAGTCTCGGAGAGATGCGTCTCGACAACCTCCGCGGAACTAATTCGCGGGCGCAGAACATCCTCAGGTTCACTCACTGAATCCTGAGCGAGATTGTGCTCAGGCGTGTTGTTCATGGGAGTCCGGTTTTCTTCTTCCAGGGCGCGGCTCCTTTGGATACTGTCTGTTCAACCAGGCGCTTTGTCTTTGTGCGAGTTGCGGCGGGCGAATTCGCTTCAGTCGAATGCAAAGAAACATCGCCTAGACCGGAACCATTGGTTGTTGCTACCGATAGTACATCTTCGTCCGGCTCGGCCTTTACAAGACGTCCGTTGCTCGCAGTGTAATACCGCAGGAGGAACTGGCCCGTGTAGGAACCGGGTGTAGCGGCAATTTTTGCTGGACGTCCTTCGCCCACCACACGTCCTCCGTCCTCGCCGCCCTCGGGCCCCAGATCCAGAACCCAGTCTGCATTGCGGATGACATCCAGGTTGTGCTCAATAATGATGACCGAATTGCCCAAGTCGGCCAACCTGTGCAGCACTTCCAGGAGCTTGCGCACATCGTCGAAGTGGAGGCCTGTTGTCGGCTCATCGAGCAGATAGAGCGTGCGGCCTGTCTGCCGCTTTGAAAGTTCGCGCGCAAGCTTCATTCGCTGCGCTTCGCCCCCGGAGAGTGTCGTGGCGCTTTGACCAAGATGCACATAGCCCAGGCCCACATCCACAAGCGTTTGCAACTTCTGGCGCACCTGGGGCACGTCGGCTAGCACCGGCAGCGCGTCTTCGATCGTGAGATCGAGAATATCGGCAATGGAATGGCCGTGGAACTTTACGGCCAGAGTTTCCTGGTTATAGCGCCGCCCGTTGCAAACTTCGCATTGCACGTAGACATCGGGCATAAAGTTCATCTCAATGCGCCGCTGCCCATCTCCTTGGCAGGCCTCGCACCGGCCTCCGGTAACGTTGAAGCTGAACCGACCGGCCTTGTAGCCGCGTTCGCGCGACTCCGGCAACATTGCAAACAGATCGCGGATCGGCGAGAAGACCTGCGTATAGGTGGCAGGATTCGATCTTGGCGTGCGCCCGATCGGTGACTGGTCGATGCGGACCACCTTGTCGATCTGTTCCGCGCCTACGAGGGTGTCGTGCGCGCCCGGCTCCTCACGCGAACCGTAAATTGTCTTGGCCAGCGAACGGTACAGGATGTCGTTGATCAGCGTGCTCTTGCCGCTCCCGCTGACGCCGGTCACCACGGTCATCACGCCAAGTGGAATGCGAATGGTCAGGTCCTGCAAGTTGTGTTCGCGAGCTCCGGAAACCACCAGCCATTTGCCGGTAAGCGGCCGCGGTTTGGCCCGTTGCAACATTGTCGAGGCGCCGGAGAGGTAGCGCCCGGTGAGCGATTGAGGAGCAGCCATTATCTGGGCCGGAGTGCCCTCTGCCACAACGCAGCCGCCTAGCCGACCCGCGCCTGGACCCAGGTCGAGCACATAGTCGGCATGCCGGATTGTCTCTTCGTCGTGTTCGACCACGAGCACTGTGTTTCCGAGGTCGCGCAGCCGTTCAAGAGCCTGGATAAGCCGGTTATTGTCCCTCTGATGCAGGCCGATCGAAGGCTCATCCAGCACGTAAAGCACGCCGCGAAGGCGCGAGCCGATTTGGGTTGCCAGGCGAATCCTCTGTCCTTCGCCGCCGGAGAGTGTCGCTGCGTTGCGATCGAGGGAGAGGTAGTTCAGGCCGACCGCGCAAAGGAACTCCAGCCGTTCAACGACCTCACGGCGAATCCTCTCGGCAAGCAGGGCTTCCCGCGCGGTAAATGTCAGATTGATGGCTGCTGAGAGCGCGCGATTGAGCGGCAGGGAGGTGAAATCTGCAATCGAAAGCGCGCCGATCTTTACTGCAAGCGACTCCGGTCGCAGGCGCTTGCCGCGGCAGACTGGGCAGGGCGTGGCGGACATGTAATTCATCATGTAATCGCGGTAGCCTTCGCTGCGGGCCTCGTCGAGGCTGTCACGCAGGTAAGCAAGAATGCCGTGAAAACCGGTACGCGGGGCCTCATTCTTCGGTGGGCCGTAGACCAGCAGATGCTGGCTCTTCACCGGGAGATCTTCGAATGGAAGCTTCAGGTCGATCTTGTACCGCTCGGCGGCGAGATGAATGAGTTTGAGAAGGTACTGTGAGGACGAACCGGGCCCCAGGCCCCCATCGAGTAACGGTTTGGACCAGTCGGTAATGACCTTGGCGGGATCTAGGTCGTAGAGAGATCCCAGGCCGTGGCACTCGGGACAGGCCCCGAATGTCGAGTTGAAGCTGAAGCTGCGGGGCTCCAGTTTCGGCACGTCCAGGCCGCAGTCGGGGCAGGCCATTGACGACGAAAACAGTTGCTCATCGCCTCCAGCGACTGCAACCAGCACCAGACCGTTGGCAAGTTGCAGAGCTTTTGTTACGGCCTGGTCCAGTCGCTTCTCTACTGAGGGCTTGCCGGCTGCTTGCGGTCCGGCGTCGGGCGCGGGCGGCTTGAGAAGGATGCGGTCGATGATCGCATCGACCGTATGGTTCTTGCGCCGGTCGAGGAGCAGAGGCTCTGAAAGGTCGCGCAACTCGCCATCGACGCGTGCGCGAAATCCTTGCTGATCAATCTGATCCAGCAAATCCTTAAACTCTCCCTTTCGCCCTCGAACAATGGGCGCCATCACCGTAACTCGCTCGCCCCGCCCAAGCTCGAAGACCCGCTGCACAATCTGCTCAGCGGTCTGGCGGGCGATGGGCCTGCCGCAGTTCGGGCAATGAGGCGTTCCCACGGATGCGTAAAGAAGCCGCAGATAGTCGTAGATTTCTGTGATCGTGCCCACCGTCGAACGGGGACTGCGGCTGGTAGTCTTCTGCTCAATTGAAATGGCTGGGCTCAGCCCTTCGATCGAATCTACGTCCGGCCGCTCAATCTGGTCGAGAAACTGCCGCGCGTAGGCCGAAAGTGTCTCTACATAGCGGCGCTGACCCTCGGCGTAGATGGTGTCGAAGGCCAGTGAGCTTTTCCCCGAGCCGGAAAGGCCGGTGACCACCGTTAGCGTGTTGCGCGGGATGCGCACATTAATGTCGCGCAGGTTGTGCTGGCGCGCGCCACGCACCGATATGTGAGTAATGGGCATCGTGAGTCGTTTTGGGAGCGGTGGGTACTTCCGGGGGTGACTGCGACCTTTCGGGGTATTGCTTTACCCTTGGGAGTATTCTATTGGTCAATAGAAACAGGGGTCAACGCGGCCGGATTCTCTGAGAGAATCACATCAATCCTTTCTGGTTGCCCTGGGAAGATTTGCGCATTCAAGCGCGTTCGTTGCAAGCCTTGGCACACTCTATTCTGGCGGGATCGATGACGGATTTATTGAATTTGGCGATGTTGATTTGTGCCTCAATCGGCTCAATGGCATTTGGCATTCTGGCGGCTTATGGAGTCCTTCGCGCGGGTTTCGCCTTTCTGCGCCCACGACCGCGACCTGCGCCGGTCAAGGCTCAAAGCCCAGTTGTCAACGAGCAGTGATTTCTCGTCGGATTAGTTGATCTCAGTCTCCTCCGCTTCCACGCATCCGCAATCGATTGTTGCACCGGTTTGGCGGATGCACATACCGCGTGATCCTTACACCAATTTCATTGCGGCGGAGTGTTGCCTTGCTGCATCTGCTGCTGGCGCTGTTGCATCTCCTGCATGATCTGCTGAGGAGTGCGGGGGGGAGCGCCGGGAGCGAATCCGTTTCGTATCGCTGGCGGCGCCTGGGGCTGTGCCGGTTGCTGTTGCGACTGATCGTCGGCGTCATTGTTCTCATCGTTCGACGCCGTCTGGTTGTTTATGGCCGCCGGGGCGTCCCCACTTGGCTCGGCGCTCAACACAATTTCTCGTGGGGTTCCCTGGCCCTGATCTCCAATCATCAACAGGTTGTAGCCGGAGCCATCGAGTAGTCGTGCCAGCACTTCGCGCGCAGGAGCAGGGCCGTAAGATCCAAAGATGCGAAGGTCCGAACCAAGTCCCTCAACCTTGACGCCAGTGGCCATCGCCACATCCTTCAAAATCTGACTAAGGCTGGAGTTGGAAGCTTCGATGCGCAGGCCTTGACTGTTCCAAACCACATTGGCCTCGGACGGATGGTCGTTAACCGGCCAATCCGGAAGCTTGGGCGCTGGTGGTGCAACCGGCTCAAGTGGCGTTTGAGCCTTTGTCGGTGGCGGCTGCACGGAGGAAACACGCTTGTTGGCACGCGCAACTCCATGCGAAGCAACATTGGGTGACGGAGATTTGGAGGACGGCGGTTGTGCGGCTGCAAGCAACGTCGTGGCCGCCAGAACGGAACCGGCAAGGACCGCGACTACGCAGCAAACCGTCGTCGTCCATTGGGGGCCTCGCGCGGAATTGGGCATTACAGAAATGCGAGTGTGCATCGAAATCGGCTCCTCCGCCGGGCAACGCCCTTCGGCATCTGCTCGCGCGGACCCCCGTCTAGACCGGCGTTTCCACGCCGCAAGTCGCTAGAGCTCCGCTGTGTACTAGACTGATGATAGCCTAGGAGCGCTCGAATTTGAGCGTCATTGGGCGGAGAGGATCAACCAGGGATGTCAGGGAAAATGCGCCTCTGCGCGACTTTCTCGACTGCAATGGCGCTGTTCTGTCTACCTGCAGCGAGCCACGCGGCCACCTGCACCGCGCAGGCAGAGCTTTCTCCTCAGGATCGCGGGGCGCTAACTGCAGTCGGAGGCAGACTTTCTGAATCGGTTGTTCAGCAGGATCTTTCTACGCTTCAGGCTGCTGTTTTACCCGCGGAAGCGGCGGAGTGGACCGGGATTCAAAGAGCGATCGAGCAGGCGGAGCCGCTGGTCAAGGGCGGCCAGATCCAATTGCGGAATATCTATCTTCTTGACGCGTCCAGCATGACTGCGGCGGCTGACACCCAGTTTTTCTGTTCGAATCCAATCGGAACCCTCACCGTGACCATCAACATGCACGCTCTGCCCCCGGGACGTTATGCCGTCGTGCTGGCCGATGCGGCGGGAGCGCCATTGGGTGGTCAGTTGGGCCTGATCCTCGCCTGGGATGGTGCGGCATGGAGGCTTGCGGGCCTGTCTGCACATCAGGGAATCTTCGATGGGCACGACGGCGTCTGGTACTGGTCGCGTGCCCGAGGGCTTGCGAAAGTTGATCCGTGGAGCGCCTGGTACTCCTACGATGCCGCCAGGTACCTGTTGCTCCCCCTCGACATTATCTCTTCTCCCAATCTTGAAAAGCTGCAACAGGAGCAGACCCAGGTCGCGGGATCGCCGCAGGAGGCCTTCCCCTATTCGCTTCCCGGCGGCGATCGCACCTGGAAGATCGACGCCGTTCAGCTTGACGCTACGCTCCATCAGGCAGATCTGGCCGTCGTCTACGAGTCGGCCGGCGTTACCGACCCCGCCGCTCAGCGCACCGAGGCAATTGCAGTCTTCAGCGCGTTTCTCAAGGCGCAGCCAGGCATAAGGCAGAACTTTCATGGCCTCTGGGCCTACGCTTCGAAGGATGGCAAGCGGACGCCGGTAATTGAAATGCCCATGGCGCAGATACCGTAGGAGCAGGGAACAGGGATTAGGGAACAGGCAACAGGGGGAGTTGGGGCAATGTGTCAGGGCATGGCTTCAACCGTGCCGCAAAGTCCGCAATATTTAAGAGGGGCTGTTGGCCCTGAGGAACATTGAGGAGAGAGCGCCTCAGGATCACACCCTGCTGCGATGACGTAGGGAAGATCGTTTTGGTCGGTTCTGTTTTCTAAGGTCGCATTCAAACAAGAAGAAAGGGAATGGCAAAGGGAATTGTCGGCAATTATTGATCTGCGATCAGACACAGTGACCCGTCCCACCCTCGAAATGCGTGCGGCCATGGCGGCTGCCGAGGTCGGCGACGATGTCTACGGCGAAGACCCCACCGTCAACCTGCTCGAGAGGCGTGCAGCCGAAACCTTCGGCCGCGAGGCCGCGCTGTTTGTGCCGACCGGCACCATGGGCAACCAGATCGCCATTCGATTGCTCACGCAACCCGGCCAGGAAGTTGTCGCCGAATCCCGCGCCCACATTCTTGACTGGGAGATGGCAACTACAGCGGTCTTCTCCGGCTGCCTGGTGCGCGCTGTTCCAGCCGAGCGCGGCATACTGACCTGGAATCACATCGAACCGGCCATCTACGGGCGTGGAGCATTTCGCGCGGCTACAGGGCTCATCGAAATTGAAAACACTGCGAACCTGGCCGGCGGAGGATGCATACCAGTCCCTGTTTTGGAGGAGATTTGGGCCGGCGCGAAGGAACGCAAGCTCCCCACGCACCTCGATGGGGCGCGCATCTTCAACGCCGCGACTGCGCTTGGAGTTGATGTGAAGGCCCTCACCCATGGCTTCGACACCGTGATGTTCTGTCTGTCCAAGGGGCTGGGCGCGCCGGTAGGCTCCATGCTCACCGGCTCCGCAGAGCTGATGGAAAGAGCGCGCCTCTTCCGCAAGGCCCTCGGTGGCGGAATGAGGCAGGCGGGGATTCTTGCTGCGGCAGGTTTGGTGGCGCTCGAAAAGGGACCTGGCCGGCTTCACAAAGACCATGCCAACGCGCGAATGCTGGCCGAGGTTCTTTCCGCCACCCAAGGTGTGAGCATCGACCCTGATACGGTTGAGACCAACATCGTCATCTTCAGGCTGTTAGGAAAACTGAGCGCGGCAGAACTGGTCACGCGGCTAAAGGCCCGCAACATCTTCGTCTCCGCGGTTGGCAGGGATGTGATTCGCCTTGTGACCCACCTCGACGTAAACCGTGCCGCGTGTGTCGCTGCTTCCGATGCCCTTGCCGAAGTGATCGAGGCTGCTTAGCAAATGGAAATCCCGGCCGCTCCAGGTGCCGGCCGGGATCTTTGCGCAACGCGGACTAGCAGGTTCGACTAAGCGGTGGCTACAGTCTTGATCGTCTTCAGGATGCGCGAGATGATCTGGTAAGGGTCGCCTTCAGAGTTAGGACGGCGATCTTCCAGATAGCCCTTGTATCCGTTCTTGATGAAGTTGACTGGCAGGCGAACCGAAGCGCCGCGATCGGAGAGACCATAGCTGAACTTGTCGATCGCCTGGGTTTCGTGCAGTCCGGTCAGACGAAGATGGTTATCCGGGCCATATACTTCGATGTGGGCCGCGATGTTGTTCTCGAATGCCTTCATCAGGGCTTCAAGATATTCCTTCCCCCCCACCTCGCGCAGATGCTTGTTCGAGAAGTTGGTGTGCATGCCAGATCCGTTCCAGTCGCCCTTGATGGGTTTGCAATAGAGGACCAGGTCCACTTCGTACTGCTCGCAGAGTCGCATCATCAGGTAGCGCGCCATCCAGGTGTCATCGGAGGCCTTCTTGGAGCCCTTGGCGAAGATCTGGAACTCCCATTGGCCCTTCGCCACTTCTGCATTGATGCCTTCATGATTAATGCCGGCATAAAGACAAAGCTCTAGGTGCTCATCCACAATCTTGCGAGCAATGCTGCCCATGTATTTATAGCCGACGCCGCAGTAGTAGGGTCCCTGCGGGGTCGTGGGGTGACCATCCTTTGGGAAGCCCAATGGACGCCCGTCCTTGTAAAGGAAGTACTCCTGTTCCAGGCCGACCCAGAAGTCGGGATCGTCTTCGATGGTGGCGCGCATGTTGGTCGAATGTGGGGTGCCGTCCGGATGCATCACTTCGCACAGAACCAGATAACCGTCCTTCCGTGCTCCGTCTGGATAAAGAGCAACAGGCTTCAGAACGCAGTCGGATTTGCTGCCCTCGGCCTGCATCGTAGAACTGCCGTCAAAACCCCAAAGGGGCAGATCGGCGAGGGTGGGAGGCTTCTCAAACGACTTGAGCTGTGTCTTGCCGCGGAGTTCAGGAATGGGCTTCTTGCCGTCAAGCCAGATGTATTCAAGCTTGTACTTTGTCATGGTTCTCCTTTTGGGGTGAAATCTTCGAAGGCATTCAACAGAATCCTAGGGCTTGAGGCATAAAGATCTTATGAGGATCTTGCAGACAGTCCGCACAAAGGGAACTGGTTACCGGCGATGCGCTAACAGAACCATCAGCAGCAGGACGACCACAGGAATCAGCGCCAAAGCACCGTAGTACAGGATCTTGCGCGAAAGCTGGGACTTTCGCCGCTGCCAGTTCTTCAACTCGTCGCGATCCTCAGCACCTACCTGATCCAGATGTTGCAGGTCATGAATGAATGCGTGAGCATTTGGATAGCGGTTCTTGGGATCTCTCTCCAGAGCTCGATAAAGAACTTCCTGCAGTTGCGGAGAGATGGTTGGGTCGGCAACGCTTGGAGGAATCGGGTGGTTCAAAAGCCGGTCGTTCATTGCCGCAATTGGCGACGGACCCGTAAAGGGCAGCTTGCCCGAAAGCATCTCGTAGAGAATCACGCCCATGGAATAGATATCAGACCGGCCGTCGCCGCGCTTACCCTTTACCTGCTCGGGAGAGATGTAGTTCGGGGTGCCCAGGGTAGCTGTGAAGTTGGCGTAGGTGAGGCGCCGCGCTGAAGAGTCGCTGGCGATTCCGAAGTCGATCAGCTTGATGTGGTCCTGGTCATCGACCATGATGTTTTCTGGTTTCAGGTCTCGGTGAACCACGCCGTTGGCATGGATGTATTCCAGCGCTTCCAGCACGCCGATGGCGATGCGAAGCGCACGGTCTTGTGGAATTCTGCCTTCATCCATGATCATGCGAAGGAGCCGCCCCTCGCACCATTCCATCACCATGTAGACTCGCGAGCGCTTTTCGTCTGCAAAAACGCGCATCACGTTAGGATGGTTGAGTTTTTCGCCTATACCTCCTTCACGCTGAAACCGGTCGGAGAGGATTGGATCGGCCTCCATATCAGGATGGGGAATCTTGAGAGCGACCGTACGATTGTCGCGCAAGTCTGTGGCGCGGTAGATTGAGGCCATGCCGCTGCGGGCCACGGGGGTATCGATACGGTAGGAATCAAGCTTCGACCCCGCTTCCAGGCTGTCGTAAAAACCCATAGTAAGGCGAACTCCATCAGGTGCACTTTCTTCTACTCTATCGGGAAAGAGCGACTGAGCAGTAAGGATTCCATAAGTCTTTCGATTGTTCCCTTGAAGATCACGAGGGTAGTCTGTACGGGCGGCCCCGATACATGCCCACCTGCTCGACGGAGCGGACCCGAATCACCTGGGCTGTGGTATTGTCGCCGCCGTCGAGTTCCACCGCTTGCGCCACCAGTTCGCGGGCAATCTCATCCATGCTCTTTTTTTGTGAGACGATCTCGGCGATCATGGGTTCTTTCATTTCATCGTGAAGGCCGTCCGTGCACAGAACCAGAACGTCACCGGGCTGAAGTGTCAGTGCGGTTGTGTCGGGTGAGACGAACATCTCCGGCCCCAGCGAACGGATCAGTACGTGCCGAGCATCGGAATCCGCGATATCTTCGGCTGTAATCAATCCCATCTTCCGTTGTTCGTTTACCAGTGTATGATCCTGTGTCACCTGCCTGCATTTTCCGTGGCGAACCAAGTAGCAGCGGGAGTCGCCCACGTGCGAAACGATAGCCTGATCGTAGCGGAGCGCGCACGCCACAAGCGTGGTCGCCATCTTCTTCCCCCGATATTCAGATGCGAGTGTGCAGTCGTGGACGGCCGCATTGGCATGCTGGATCAGGCGAGGAAGCAGGCTGATCAGCATGGTTCCTGCCTGGGCCTTGGCGAATTCTTCTGTGATCACCGAGATGGCCGTCGAAGAGGCAACCTCGCCCAGATCCATGCCGCCCACTCCGTCGGCAACCGCGAACAAATATCCGTGGGATCGGGCCTGGTGGCGCGAATCGGGAATGAACGATCCCATCGCGTCTTCATTATTCGTGCGAACCTTGCCGAAATCGCTTGCCTGGCCGAACTGTACATCCAACATGTGCGCCGACGCCTCGAATCTCTTCCCCATCGAACCAGGGAAGAAACCTTAGGAGAGATTGTGAAACATTCAGGTCAAAATGGCCACTGGGTGGCTCTCTGCTCCTCGTCGCTGTCAAGAGATCGAAGAGAGATTCCACCCAGCGGTTGGGGTTGAGTTGCGTCAGGGCGAAGCACCTACTTTGCCTGGAGCAGGACCGCCTTGCCTTTGGCTTTGGAGGTACGGAGGAAGTAGATGGCTCCGTAGATGCCCCAGACAGCCGAGATGCCCAAGGCCAACAGCGGTTCCTTTGACGTTCCGAGCCCGAACAACGGGCCGGCAACGTAAAAGCCCATGCAGACCAGGTTGGCTAAAAGCCCGAATCCGGGGATGATGTAGTGCATCAGCCAGTTGTGGTCGTGTCGCTCGTGATACGCAACCATGCAAAGGAAACAGCTGAGCGCATAGAGAATGAACGTGCCGAAGTTGGAGGTCAGGGTGATTGTCAGCAATGAGTTGGGAAGGGCCGCCAGCGTGTCATGCGGAAGGTAGCCAAAACTGGAGAACAGTCCCTTGGGAAGCGCAGCGATTGTCGCATCCGTGGGCGCGCCCGCGTCGCCAAAGACCAGCGAGACGGCGATGACGCCGATGACGGCCGAGATCCACGCCAGCGTCCAGATGGCCTTGCGGGGCGACAGCGAGCCGGAGTGGAGGATGCCGAAGTGCTCTGGCGCCTCATCGTCCTTGCCCATGGCATACGTAACGCGCGCGCCAGTATTCATGCAGCTTAGCGTCGTGCCGATGAGCGCAAAGAAGACAGTAATGGCCTCGGCAAGCATGAAGTACTTGCCATGACCCTGTCCCAGAAGGCCGTCGCCAACAATGATCATCATGTCGCCAATGGGCGCAGCTGAACTGGCCGCGCTCGCCATTGTGTACCCGGAGTTGAGGAAGTAGTTAGCCGCAAAATACTCAAACAGGTAACAGATCAACCCTTGGATGAGCAGCGAAGCAATAACCGCAATGGGTATATGTTTGGTTGGATTTTTAGCCTCGCCTCCCATCGAGGTAACCGATTCGAAGCCGACAAGGATGAGAATGGCGACTGTGGCCTGAATGAACATGTAGCTCAGCTTGTGAGGCATGATCACCGAGGCGGCGTTTTCGTGGGTCAGGAAGTTGCCGGTCGCATCAGTGGTGGGGTAAGTGATTTGGAACGGAACTGGCTTGCCGGCGGCATCCAGCAATGGCAGGGGCGTGCCACTGGAGTCGCGCATCGTTGTGCCGTCCTTGGCCGTTGCAAACTGATAAGTGTAAGTAGCGAGCGACTGCGAGTCGTACTGGAAGCCGGGAGTGCCCGAAGGATGGCTGGCGCGATATCCGAGAGCCAGAACGCTGAAGACCACCAGCGCTGAGATCTGAATGACGTTGATAGCCAAATTGACTGCCGTGGAAGCGCCTGCGCCCTTTGCCGCGATCCAAGCGACAAAGAAAGAGAAGACAACCGCTACCAGTGCCATGAAGACCGGCCCTGGATTGGAACCGCTCATGACGTTTGGATAGAGGAAGCCGACGACATAGCCGACGAAGACGCCCGTGACCGCCACCATCACACCGGGATAAACCCAGTAGTAGAGGTGGGAGCCCCAGCCGACGATGAACTTGGCCAGGCGAGCGTACTTGAATGCCTTGTCCTTGGAGAGCATGGCCTGCTCCGCGTAGTAGTAGCTGGAGCCGGTGCCGGGATACAGCTTCGAGATTTCCGCATAGGCGACGGCCGTGGCCAGGCAGAGTACAAGCGCGGCGAAGATCCCGATCCACATGGCCGGCGCCGTTGATGGCTGCCCGGTTACGCCGGTAGTGGCCTGGATGTAGAAGGTGAGCCAAAGGAAGGCGCCGGGGGCGATGAGCGCCATTGCATTGCTGGTCAGCCCGGTAAGGCCCAGGGTGGCCTGCATCTGAGGTGCTTTTTGATCTGCCATGAGCATTCTCCTGAGAATTTTTGTCGTAGGTCGCTCCCGGCGGTTGTTCCCGGGAAATTCGGATGGCTTGCCCGTATCTGGTTTTCAATCCGGGCCAACGAATCAATGCTGTGTGTGCCCGTGCGTGGCGTATTAGGCTCTGCTTCGCCCGCGGTGTTCGTCTTGACGGCCCCAGCCAGTTACTTCGCGCCTGTTGGCCGGAACCGTCGATTCTGATTGCTTTACCGAAAGACTATCCCCAACCTCATCAGGACAAAATGAGGATCGAGAGAAAATCAGCGCTTGGGTCCGAAGAAGGCAATGAAGGCCACCGTTAACGTCTGTTGCTGGCCAGTCGACTGGCTTGCCAGCTTGTTGAAGTAGTTCTTGTTCGAAGCATCGTAGCGATACTCGACCCGGGTGAGAAGACCTTCGATCCACTTGTACTCATAGGTGAATGTGCCTTCGTATAGAGTCTGCCCCAGGCCCGTTTGGAAGCCATCGGGATCGTCGAACCACTCAAATCGAGGTGTGATTGCGCTTTTCCCGTTTGCCTGAATATGCGCCGCGAACGCCACGCCATACCAGGAATGCGTCTTGGTGTCGCCTTGTGCCGCGACCGCATCCTGATTCATGCCGTAGTCAAAATTGATGTAGGCGTTGGTCTTCCCGGGAGGCGTAAGCAGCAGCGTTGTGTCAAACAGGTTGCGGAGTCCGCTGGTGGTGTTGGCGTTTTCCGGACCGATGATATCGTTCAGGAACCAGGATGCTTTCGGCTTCACCAAAGCGTTGGTGAATACGCCGGTAACGCCGCCGTTGCTCTTGGAGACGTTGTTCCAGCCGTTGACCAGTTGAAAGCCGATCGTATCGGTCTTGGAGACAGGCATGGATGTGCGTGCGCCAAAGTGCCAGTAAGGAATGGCGTTGACAAACAGCAGCGAGCGCGAGTAGTTCCAGTTATCCTTCGCCTCGATGACTTCGGCTCCAGCTGAGGTCACGAACTTGCCGAAGTCCAACTCGAATCCCTTCGCTTTTGCAGGCTTCAAGCTGAGAAACGCCTGCTCTAGATAGGGCAACTGCGACGCGGATGTAGCATTAGAAGGAGCAGAGTTGATCAGCGTTTCCGTGCGGCCGTAGACGAAGTCCACATGCGCGCCGACCGGGTCCGGATCGTGGTTCAGTGTGAGCTTGGCGGCGCTCAACGCAAACTGATCCGTCTTGTCATTGAAGTTATAAAGCTGGTTGATCTGGTCGAAGCCGCCCGTTGTGTTAGGTCGGTTGAAATTGAAGCTGTAGTAGCCGTCGATGAATCCGCTGATATCCATCGGACCAACACTCCACGTTGGTGCGGGCGGCGGAGTCGCGGGCGCCGGTGCTGCCGGAGTCTGTGCGGCTGCCGGAGTTGCTGCCGGGGCTGGGTCTTGTGCGTTGGCGAACAACGCGGTTGCCATGGCCGCACCGGCCATCATTTGAAGAATGCGATTCGGCTTGGAAAACATCGGCACTATTCCTCCAGAGTTGCGATTTTGAAATGACGAACAATGAACTCAATCGGAAATGACGGGGTAAGGTGTTCGTTTGGCAATTTGCAGTTTTGCGCACACTTGTTCCGTAAGCCCACAAGAGCTTTTTCGGCTTCATGGATTCTCATTGGAGTGCTTCGCAATCGTACGATGCTGCTCCCTGATCTATCCCGGTAGCAGCGGATTAACACTAGTAATGCAAACAAGGCATAAAGAACAAATGAGGATTGACAAAAGAATCCATGATGGCCCGATTGAGCCGCCGATTCGCTACTTCGCAGCTGAAACACACGTGTGCGGGCAGACTGCCTACCATGCGAACCCATGAGAATGGAATGAGGAACCTGCTAAAATCTTTATTTGCCTTCATTGTTCCCTGAGTTGGTCCAGGCAAAACGCTTCCTGTTGAATAGTCACTGCTCAGCGCATTTCAGTGATTTGTCAGAGACCGGGTACTGGGTATCTTTGAATTCCTAATATCTGCCCGGCACACGGTCTTGCCGCAAGTCCCTCGTGTTCAGAAGGTCGGTGCCGATTGTCAACAAACTCAATTCCTGAGCGTTCCTTCTTTGGCGCCAAAAGCCCGCGCGGCTCTGGGTCGCGCGTGCTTCTGTTCACGCTGGAGTGCGCGCTTGGAATTGTGGCAGTGATTCTTGTGGCCGCATTCGCACACTGGTTTGGGTGGCTGCTCCCGGTAGCACTCCTCCTTTACCTGCTCATCGTCTTGCCTACCGCATTGCTTTGCGGATTCTGGCAGGCAGTTATCGTCTCTCTTTCTGCGGTTGTCATTCACGCGCTTTTCACCGCACGCCGGCCCGAACTCACGCTCGCGAAAGACCCCGCCAACTCGGTTACCCTGGTGGTCTTCATTCTGGTGGCGCTCGTTGTGAGCCGTCTCTCGGCCCGTGTGACCGGGCACGCACGAGACGCCGAATCATGGGGCGGCCAGATGCATGACCTTTACGAGTTCACGCGCCGTACCTTGCAGATGAATCTTCACGTGGAACCGGGGCCGCAGTTGGCAGAGCTCGTTCACGAAATATTCTCCCTTGAGGCGGTTGCTGTCTTCGACGCCGACCTGCACGATGTCTATCAGGCAGGCTTTTGGAGCGTGGACCCGCAGGAGATCGCGCAGAACGTCTACTACTTCGAGACCTCGGACGACGATCCGCCAACTGGCCTCGGCCGCCGGGTGGTCCGGTTGGGATCGGTGCCTGTGGGCAGCCTGGTGGTGCGCGGAGACACCAGCCCGCTCACCAACAATGCAATCGCTTCGCTCATAGCGATCACGTTCGACCGCTATCGGGCCTTCGCAAATGAAAGCCGCATCGAGACCGAGCGCCGCACTGAACAACTGCGTGCTACGGTGCTCGACAGCCTGGCGCATGCCTACAAAACGCCGCTGACGGCAATCCGTGCCGCCAGCTCCGGGCTGAATGAGATGGGCCACTTGTCGCCTGGACAAGCCGAGTTGGTTGCACTCATTGACGAACAGGCGGATGCGCTTAGCGAGTTGACCACTCGGCTCCTCACCACCGCCCGCCTTGATGCAGGCGAGATTACCATCAATGCCACCTCGGTCGGTGTCGGCCCGCTGATTGAAGAGGTGCTGGCCAGCCTGAGAGATCGGCTCGCGAGCATGAAGGTTGAAATCGATCTCGAGGACGAGGAACTGGCCCTTTGCTGCGATCGCCAGTTGATGATCATGCTGCTGACGCAGTACCTTGACAATGCCTGCAAATATTCCATCTACGGCACCACTATTACCATTCGTGCCGTGCATGCCAACGCCGAAGTCATGTTTTCCGTGCACAGCTTTGGCCCGGTGATTCCAATGGCCGATCGCGAACGCATTTTCGACCGTTACTATCGCTCCTCCACCCACTCCAATCGGGCCTCCGGCACCGGAATTGGCCTTTCAGTTGCCAAGCGAGTGGCGCTGATTCACAGCGGATATGTCTGGGTGACAAGCGATGAGAATGAAGGAACCACTTTTTTTGCGGCAATTCCGGACTCAATGCAAAAGAGGACCACGTGATAAGCCAGCCACCAATCCGCATCCTTGTCGTCGACGACGAATCCGCAATCCGCAGAGCCTTGCGCCCTCCGCTCATTGAACTTGGCTTTCAGGTGGCCGAGGCCTCACGCGGCGAAGAAGCACTGCAACTTTTGCGCTCCGGAACCTACGACGTGGTCCTGCTCGACGTGAATATGCCCGGAATCGGCGGCGTCGAGACCTTGCGCCGCATCCGCACCTTTGCGCCCAGGCTGCCTATTCTCATGCTCACTGTTCGCGACCAGGAAGAAGACAAGGTAGAGGCGCTCGAATCGGGCGCGGACGATTACGTCACCAAACCCTTCAGCACTCGAGAATTGATCGCGCGGATTCGTGCGGCAGTGCGGCGCGTGCGTGCACCCGCACGCGCCGAAGACGCGCCCATAGAGATCGGAGAGATTCGCCTCGAGCCACTCAAGCGCAGCGTCACAAAGCGCGGCCAGACCGTGCACCTGACCCGCAAGGAGTTCGATATTCTCCATTGCCTCATGAGCCGTGCCGGCCGCGTGGTCACCTATGCCAAACTGCTTACCGCTGTGTGGGGAGCCGACTGCCGCGAGGAAGTCGAGTATCTACGTACCTTCGTCCGCCAGTTGCGCAAGAAGATTGAGGACGATCCCTCGAACCCCGTCTATCTGCTCACAGACGTCTATGTCGGCTACCGCTTTGCCGATGCACAGATGCTGCAAGGAGATTCCGCGGAAGATGTGCCTGAGGCCGAAGTGCCTGATGAGACTCCGGAGCCTGCCGAGTAGAGGTTCTGTCTAGAAACCCTTACTCGTCGTAGTGCAATAGGCTGAATACGTCATACTCAGTAAAGCGGTCCCGGCCCTTCAGAAAGTCCAGCTCGACGGCGAAGGCCAGTCCGGCAATCTTGCCGCCAAGTTGCTTCACCAGCTTCACGGTCGCTTCCATCGTGCCCCCGGTAGCCAATAAGTCATCGACCAGCACCACGCTCTGGCCGGGCTGAATCGCGTCCATGTGAATCTCCAGCGTGTCTGAGCCGTATTCGAGGTCATAGGTCACGCGCGCCACAGGAGCAGGCAATTTGCGCGGCTTGCGCACCGGCACGAATCCCGCGTTCAGCCGGTAAGCCAGCGCGGGCCCAAAGATGAATCCGCGGGCCTCAATGCCCAGGACCAGGTCGACTTTCTCGGCAATATAGTGCGCTGCCAGCGCGTCAATCAGTTGCGCAAAACCGGTCTTGTCCTTGAGCAGCGTTGTGATGTCGTAGAAGAGAATCCCCGGCTTCGGGAAATCAGGAACGGTACGAACGAGCTTCTTGAGGTCTTCCACATTTACTGGCTTGATTGCTTCAGGCATTGGTGCGTTCGCTCCTTGAATTAACTTCGGAATAATCGGAATCTGCGGGAAGGGAACAGGCGGGGATGCAATTCGGCTTCTCTGTAGATTATAGAGGAGCAATGAACACCTGCCAGGGACTAGGTACGCGGGGACTAGTCGGCTAGAATCTGGCCAGGCGCAAACGGTAGCGCCGGCCTCCCGGCAGGCTGTAGCGCGGACGTCCTCGTCCGCGTATGTTCAGAGCAGTTACAAAATTACTCGGTCGTGGCACGAGTCCCTCGTCCCTGCTTTCTCACCACGCCCCATCAATCCTGAACGAGCTGAGTCCTTCGGCTTCCTTGTCATCCAGATAATGCTCGATGAGGTGATCGACGCGGCTGCCGCGTGGTCCGCGGCGCAAACTGGCGCGCAGTTCAGCTAAGTCCGAGAGGTCACCGGCGGCCACCACTTCCACATCGCCGTCCTCTGTGTTGCGCACCCATCCGCGCAGTTCCAGTTGGCTGGCTTCGCGGTGTACAAACCAGCGAAAGCCCACCCCTTGCACGCGTCCCTTTATCAGAAAATGAAGAATCATGGTTAGCGACCTAGGTCAGTCTTGCAGATGGCGCAATCGTGATGCAACCAGGATCTTGATCAACCGGCACTTTCTCTCAGGAGCGCCAGTTCAGTCCGTGTACGCCGTTCACGCGATACACTGGAATCCACAATGGTCTTCGTCCTCGACAACTACGACTCGTTCACCTACAACCTCGTCCAGTACCTCGGAGAACTGGGTGCTGTGGTCGTTGTGCGCCGTAATGATGAGTTGACTGTCGAAGAAGTCGAAGCACTGCACCCCGAGCGCATCCTGCTCTCGCCCGGCCCATGCACTCCCGGTGAGGCCGGCATCCTGGTTCCGCTGATAAGGCACATGGCCGGCAAGGCCCCGATTCTCGGCGTTTGTCTTGGACACCAGGCTATCGGCGAGGCCTTCGGCGGCAAGGTTGTGCGTGCCCACAACCTGATGCATGGCAAGACCAGCCCTGTCCAGCACGACGGCAAGGGCATCTTCGCGGGCCTGCCCACTCCACTGACCTGCACGCGCTACCACTCCCTGATTGTCGCTGAGAAGTCGCTTCCCGCCGAACTTGAAGTCACAGCGCGCACACCGGAATCGAACGGCAGATCCGGGTCGGTGATCATGGGCCTGCGCCATCGAAGCCTTCCAATTGAGGGAGTGCAGTTCCACCCCGAGAGCGTCCTTACCGAGGGGGGCCACAAGATGATCCACAACTTCCTGGAAATGTAGCCGCCCATGCAAGTCCCCGCTCGAATGAAAACCAGCGCTCCAAGTTCGGCGCCGTACCGAAAAGCGACTCGGCTGATGCCGCTGGCGGCTGCACTTCTGGTAGCCCCTCTGGCGGTATCGATGCTGTGCAGTCAAACTCCCAGGCCGGCTTCCGATAATCAAGTGCCTCTAGCCTCGCCAACGGCCCAGAATCCTGCCACCACAATCCCCGCCCAGCCGGAGCAGTCTCCTGAAGGTTCACGGCCCGATAGCCGTCCTATCGCCATTGTGCCCCTCGACAGTGCCATTCCCGGTTACGCATTGGATGTCACCGGTGCTCTGCGTGTGAACAACGGACGAGCCTTGATCGCCACAGACGCCGCCATTACCGCAGGTAGTCAGCCGACTCATGTCACGCTCCCCGATCGAGGCACCCTCCTGATTTGTCCCTACACCATCGTCAAGCTCGCTGCTACTTCCAGCGTCGCCGCAGGTCAGGTTCACGGCCTGATGATGGCCATGGATCACGGGGCTTTCGAGATGAGCCTTGCCATCAGCCGCGATTCCGACATTCTGCTGACTCCCGACTTCCGAATCCTCGTCGCCGGCCCGGGCCCCTCCGAGCTCAAGGTTCGTCTCGGTCCCCAAGGCGACACTTGCATCGATAATCCTGGCGAACACGCACCTTATGTGCTTGTGTCGAGTGTCTTTGACGGCGGCGCCTATCGGGTGCAGCCTGGCCAGCGCGTCATGTTTCAGCACGGCAGCCTGCACGAGGTCGTGGATCAGGAAAAGGAGTCCTGTGGCTGTCCGCCGGCCGAGCCCCAAGGGAATGAATTTCCAGTGGCACAGAGCGAAGGGCTCGCGCCGATGCCCAAGCCTGCGCCCGTTGCGCCCAACCAAAGCTCCGCCCCACCTCAGGTGGTGGAGCCCCTTGTTTACAAGAGTGCCGATCACGCGCCACAACCGGCGCCGACAGAACCTGCCCTGAGCGCAAACGCCATTCCTCCGCAACCTGCAACCCAGAAAAAGACAGGATTCTTTAAGAGCATCGGCCGCTTCTTCAAGCGCATATTCGGCGCGGAGTAACCGTCAGCCAGTTATCGTGTATGGATTTCCCTATTCCCTGCACCTAAATCTCCCGCGACCGCTCGATGGCCCGAATCACCGCCGATGCCTTGTTGATCGACTCCTTATATTCCAGTTCCGGAACCGAATCGGCGACGATCCCCGCTCCGGCCTGCACGTAGCCCTTTCCACCCACGGACAGCATGGAGCGAATCGCAATGCAAGAATCCAGGTTGCCGGAGAAATCCGCATAGAGCACCGCGCCACCATACGTCCCGCGCCTCGCCGGCTCCACCTCCTCGATGATCTCCATCGCACGCACCTTTGGAGCACCGCTCAGCGTGCCGGCAGGGAAGCAGGCGCGCAGAGCATCCACGGCCGTCAACTCAGGCCTGAGCCGGCCTTCGATCGAGCTCACAATATGCATCACGTGCGAGTAGCGCTCCACAAACATCAACCGGTCCACCTTCACACTGCCAAACTGGCTCACGCGTCCCACGTCGTTGCGGCCCAGGTCCACCAGCATCACGTGCTCGGCGCGCTCCTTCTCGTCGTGCAGCATCTCTTCGGCCAGCGCCTGGTCTTCTTTTTCGGTGGCGCCACGCGGCCGTGTTCCTGCGATCGGCCTGTACTCCACCTTGCCCTTGTGTACCCGCACCAGCAGCTCCGGCGACGACCCCGCCAACTCGATCGGCTGCAAACCAGTTACCTTTGATCTTTTCGATGAAGCCTTTGCCGCTTTCGACGACCCACCTAACCGCCCCTCCGGCGAGAAGCGCAAGAAGAACATATACGGGCTCGGGTTTACTGTCCGCAGCGCGCGATAGACTTGGAAGCTATCTGTCTCCGGCTGCACGTCGAATCGCTGCGACAGCACCGCCTGAAAAATATCTCCCGCCGCGATGTATTCCTTGGTCCTCCCCACGGCATCCAGGTAGTCCTTCTTGCTGGTCCGGTATTTCACTTTGAGATGGGCTCTCTTCGCGGGCATTCCCGCCTTCGGCACCGTCAATTTGGGCAGCGGTTGTGAGAGCCGCTTCTCCAGCTTGTC
>Ga0209698_10001208_pt1 | contig 29993 bp, 17 predicted proteins | sample LitLauG_LLR_2012_FD_187203 | JGI IMG/M metagenome (GOLD analysis project Ga0209698, IMG submission 187203) | Freshwater sediment microbial communities from Pennsylvania, USA - Little Laurel Run_MetaG_LLR_2012 (SPAdes) (version 2) | ecosystem: Environmental > Aquatic > Freshwater > Creek >... | reverse complement strand
CTCAGTTGCTTCGCGATGTTATCTGACGCGGCCTGCGTGTACGCACTCAGAGCATCCGTGGTGGCGCTATATGCTTCGTAGACGATCAAGGCCGACAAGTTCGGAGCCATGGCGATGGCTTGCTGAATGTCGATGGCCTCTTCACCGTCATCACAGCCGACACCGCAGACTCCATCCACGCCCACTAGAACATTCACGATCGGAACATTCAGGGACTGGTTCAGGCTGCTGAAGTAACTGAAAACGTCCGCAAGACGATAAGGCCCCAACTCGATCAGACCCACAACCTGTCCGGATCCATTGAGGCTGGTGGTGCCGGCATACGCGGCGCGCATATCGCTGCCGAGAAACTGGCCGCCGGAGCCGGACCCGGTGGTGTTGGCATGGGCTGCCGCACTCGGCTGCTCTCGTCTCAACATTGGGTGCGGAATGTTGAACGTGCTCAGGCCATCTACGCTCAACAGCGGAACGCCCGCTTCTACAGTTGGTTCCACGTCGGGAGCATAGAATGTCCGATTCTCGGTGGGATGCTGATAAAGCTGCAGGTGAACGTGAAACGCGCCTTCTATGTTTGCGACCGTCCCGCTGACGTCGACAACCAAACGGTTCGCGAACGTATGCGTGACTTTGAGCCCATGCGATTGTGCGAATCCGAGCACACGTTCATAGTCCGTGGTGGTCGGTGAAAACTGGTCTGTGAACTGCTGCACGGTGAGGAATTGACGGTAGTTCGGACTGGTCGGATCGTAAAGTTGCTGAAGAAGTTCATCGAGATGAGCTTCGTTTCGCAAGGGCAAGGAAAGCGCCAGACTCAACCGCTGCGACGGCAAAAGAGAGCCCAAAGGCTGAATGCCGGAAACGGACAATTGGGTTTGAAGAGCCTGTCGTTCCTGTGCCACTGCTAGGCACGCGCTCAACAGCAAGATCACAGTTGTGAAAGACCAAAACTCCAGGAATATCCTTAACTTCCGCGATTCTGTCACGTAAGAATGCTCCATTGTTTTCGGCGGGATTCCGCTCTGCAAACTCGCACCCGTGTCCTGAAACGCCCGAGGCTCGCATCAGCGGACTAAAGCTTTCTGCCCGCAATAGTTGTGAAACTCACTATTGCGTCACCGTGACCACCACGGTGTTTGTGGTTCCGGTAGGATTGCTGGCTTGCGTCAGCCCGTTTTGATCGACTCCTGTGATGGAAACCGTATATTGTCCGGGCGGAGTTCCGACATTCCCGAGATGCTTGTAAGTCACGCATCCCGGCAAACTCAGAACAGCGCAGACGAGAAGTCCAAGTAGGAGCCAGCCGAGGAGCCGATTGCGCTGCGACCCACGAGGACTGAAGCCGAGTCCGGTCAGAGCCAAGCCGGGAACAATCCAAAAGGCGTAGAAGAATGTTCCGCGCTGCCTGGCCATCGCTTGCTTGGGCTTTGCGGCAGTGAACGTCATCGTGGTGGTGGGCGGAGTGGTCTCACCGCTCGTCACCGTCACCGACGTGGGATTGAGGGTGCAGCTTGGCGCGGTTGCCGCACCTGAAGAGACTATGGTTGGCGAGATGCCCTGCGTGCAATCGCTAAACGTGATCGTCCCTGTATAGCCAGGTTGCGGATTGACGGTAATTGTTGCCGTCGCGGAGGCCCCGGGAGCTAGTGTCGCTGGATTCGCGGCAGCCGCATCAATCGTGTAGGTCGGCGGCTTAAGAGTGATCGCGAAAACAAAGGCGGCTCCATCTCCCTTCAGGCTAATGCTCTGGAGCATTCTTGTAACGTCAAGAGTGTAGGTATAAGCGTAGAGATTGCAGGTCGCTCCGTTGTAAGTACCGGTAGCATTCAGACGATTAATCCCACCGACCGCAATGCTCTCGTACTGGAAATTCTTGAATCCGCACCAATCGCTGAAACTCTGATTGAACGTATTGGTCGTACCATCGGTGTAGGTCGCAACAACGGTACCAGAGTGATTCCCATTTACTGCGTTACCCAGCATCACAATGGTGGAGTAGATGACCTGCTGGCTTGCAGGCAGCGTAATGGTGGTCGCAGAAGCATTCAGGTCCACAACATCCGGAATACATGCCGTTCCGGTTGAGCCACAGGAGGTTGTGTTCACGGGTCCAAATACGAACGGGATATTGAGCGACGGCGGAGTTAAGGTCGGAGGATTCGCGGTTGATAGGCCCAAGCCCGGGAACGGCGATGCGGAGTACGCGTCGGGACAACCAGGGAATTGGGGAGGTGGCGTGCAATTGCCGGCATTTGCACCATCCATAAAGGACGTACCAAGAAAGGTCGTCCCAACTGTGAAGAGGCCGTCGGCGTTGAAACACTCCTGTCCTCCGCAAAGCGCGGACGTCGACGACAGGTCGACCTGCACGTTCTGTGCGTGAATTGGCGGCGCTATCGATAGCGCCAACACGAATGCCGCCACCGATAACAAGATCACGAACAACGGCTTTTGTTTGCCATTCATTCCCTTACCCTCCCGCTTCGCTGGAGACCGCAAGTCGCGCATGGTCGAGTTCTCCTGCTACTTTCGCCGATTTCAGAAAATGATCTTTCCCGAAACCCTCAGGTTCCTCGGGAAATTCAACTGATTCGGACCTACGGTGCCAAACCCTGTCCAGTAAGAACGCTTGGTCGTCGAGTTGTAGAAGAGACTCGCCGCACCATCCGTGGGACTGTTGTCCGGACCTCCCAGAAGCACAGAGTTCAGCGCGTTGAAGGCTTCTCCACGCAACGAAATACTGACCTTCTCGGTGACCTTGAAATTCTTCTGCAACGACAGGTCGAGATCCGGAACCGTGTAATTACGTACGGTTGTGGTGAAACCGGATGTCGTGTTGTAGGTGAAACCCGAACCGCCGATATGCGGCACGCTGCTGAAGCAACTTGGGTCGGTCAGCTTGGGATTCAGCCACTGCTTCACAGAAGTGCCGCTGGGCGAAGTGAAGGGGCACGTGTAGTTGAAGCCATTGTTGATGGAGAGTGGCGTTCCGCTTTGTGCGGCGAATGTCCAACCCAAGGTCCAGCCACCGACCGCGTAATCCAGTGCCTTCGGAGCATTTGCAAGGAATGACCGGCCTTGTCCGACCGGCAGGTCGTAGACTCCGGTCACAGCAAGCACATGCGTGCGATCGAATTGTGAAATCCAATGGACTTCATTGGCGTCCTGGTATGGATATCCGTTTTGATAACCGCTGCCATCCATATTTTTCGAATACGTGTAGGCAACGTTTAGTGTGAGTCCGTGCGAGGTGCGCTTCGTCAGCTTGGCTTCCAGAGCGTTGTACCAATTCCTGCCGATCGGCGCGTTGTAGATTCCTACCGGGGGAGCGCTGTTGAATCCGCAATACTGAGACCAGGGAAGCAAAAGTGCGAGAGTCGGAATTGTTGCAGACTGACCGCAGCCACCGGGGAACGCCTCTGCGAACACTCCATAGTAGGGATTCGGCACAAGTTGGCTGTAGACCGAACTGCCCTGAGCTAGGGAGTACTGCAACTGCCCGTAGGTGATGGTGCCGTTATCCCAGAGCGTCGCGCGCAGCTTACTCGTATAGTTGCCGGCAAAATGTAAATCGAGGGCCATTTTGCCGGGCAGTTCGCGCTGCACACCGAAGGTTGTCACTTGCGTCTTGGGAATTTTTCGCGCCGGACTATCAACCTGAAGACCGCCGCTACCTACGCCGGCCAGGGCGACTCCAGCGGCACCGACTGGAGGCTGCAATCCGAGTGGATACGCTGACGTTGCTGGAAACGGCGTTCCCATACCATACGGGCCAGCAGTTGGCGAACCCGGGGCGGCTCCGCCTTGATTCGGATCGGTGCCGCCATTAGTTGAGGCAAGATAACTTGTCGTCTGTTGGTAGCCAATGGGGGAACCGCCTTCTAGACCGCCACCGTACATGAGTCCCCATCCACCGCGAACCACGGTCTTGGGATTCACCTCGTACGCAAAGCCGATTCTCGGCGCAATGTTGCTGTAATCCGAGTTGTAAGCATTTCGCGGTTGACCATTCTTGCCTGCCACAACAATGGTCCCCAGAACTTGGGAGAGGGCGCCTGTATTAATCCCAGCTGCCGTCCAGGCCGCGATGTTATTCGGGTTGGCGACATTCGACTGATAGACACCGTCACTCGTGATGGGATTTACGCATGTACCACAGAAGCCGCGCGGCAGTTCGTTGTAGCGTTCTTTGAGTCCCACTTGAACGTCGTAGCGCAGCCCGAGATTCACCGTGAGGTGGCGGGTGATCTTCCAGTCGTCTTGTCCGTAGAGATTCCAGACGGGCTGGTAGTCGAATAAGGAGTCGTTCCAGTTGACGTGACCACCGCCCGGCAACCCGAGCAGGAAATCAGCCCACGCCGAACCGTTCGGCGCAAAGGTTCCGCTGCATGCGGGGCTCTGCGTCAGGCCGAGACTGGCCGGTTGATAACAATTTCCGTTGAGAGGATCGAACTGCGTCCACTGGCCGGTAAAGGAGAAAGCACCGTTGGCATTATTTGTTACAGTCCCGTTAATCGGGTTGCCGTAGGTGTAATAAGAAATCCCGCCGCCGAAGTGAATATTGTGAGCGCCCTTTGATTTCGTGAAATCCGCATCAAGGGCGACGTTCGTCGACGCCTCCAAGTCGTTCTGATTGCCGAAAATCGTGGGGATGCCCGAGATGCTCATTTCCGGCATCGTTTTCAAATTTGTGACGGGCGGAGGCACGATGTTCAGTCCGATCGTGCTGCCCGGCTTGGTTGCTCCCAGGATGAAATTCGGATTGCGATTTTGAAAACGCGAGAATGAAAGTTTGAAGTCGCCGAGCAGCGTGGGCGTAAACGTGTGGGTCATGTCCTGCGAAGCCGTGTAGCTGTCGCGCTCGAAGTAGTTCCCGTTGGCAGCCACTCCCGTCAGACCGTTCAAGCTGCGAGCTTCGTGCCCTCGCTGCATCCCGAAGAAGCTGTACCACTTCGTTTTCTCGCTGGTGTTGTAATCCACCCGGATCATCGGCTGGTTGTAGCGATAGTAGTCAGGAGCAACATTGAAAAAATTGGATGGCTCCCCGAACCCGCCGATATAGTTCTCAGCTCCACCGACATTGGGCAAAGGAATGTAACGGGCCTGCAGCATGAGACTGGCCGTATTGTTAATCATGTTTGCCGGGATCAGACTCCCGTTTCCGGTCCCGCCAGTAAACGGAAATATGTTCTGGATAAGGTTCGTGCTGTTGCCGCAAGTGCTGGGCGGGCCACCGGTCGAGAACGCAGGAGAGCAGATCGCGTTATTGGGATTGCTGGGGTTGGTGCTGTCTCCTGGCTGAAAGAGCGTCAGGCCATAAAGGAGATACGGATCGGCCTGTTTGCCGCTGGCATCAAGAAATCCGGGATCCAATCCCGGAACATTGTTGGCCGGATCGCCCCGAATCAGGCCGAAATCCACACCCGGATTGCCGTTGTATCCTGGCCGAAGATACGCAGGTGGCACGCTACCCGTTACGGTTTGAAGAATCGACTGGCGATATCCTTCAAAGCTGAAAAAGAACCAGAGCTTGTTCTTGAGGATTGGACCACCGAGAGTTCCGCCAAACTGGTTTTCTACTTGTTGCTGGGTGCGTTGTCCGGAAATGAAAACATTTGTTGTCGTGTTCGCGTCGAACAGACCGCCATCCTTGTAGTTCTCGAAAAGCTCTCCGTGAAAGCTGTTCGTTCCGTTCTTGCTGACGATGTTTACCGTGCCACCGGTGGTTCGGCCATAACGGGCATCGTAGGTATCCGTCATGACATTCACTTCCTGAATCGCATCGAGATTCGGCGATACGTTCCACGTGCCCGCCCCTTGTCCTCCATAGCTGATCTGCTGTGTGATGTTGGTGCCGTTTAGCGTGAACTGATTGAAGCCGCCCGAATTCCCGGTATTGTCCTGACCAGTAGGATCGACGCCGCCGCCGATGATGTACTGGTTTGTGTTGTCCCATCCGCGCGTGCCTGAAAACCCTCCCGGCCCGAAAGTCGTTTGCGTAAACTGGCTTCCAGGCACAGTGCCGATCAGCATGTAAACCTGTCGACCACTCACGGGAACATTCTCCAGAGTCTTCTCATCGAGGATCGTGCCACCCGAGCCATTGGCTGTCTCAATCATCGGAGGCTCATCTCTTACCTCGATCGTTTCGTGAATCTCACCTACGCTTAAAGTAAAGTTCTGACCGAAGTATTTGCCCGCAAGCAGTCGCACCTTGTCTTGCTGCGCCGTCTTAAAACCGGGCGCCGTGGCTTTCACGGTATAGGTTCCGGGCACAACGTAGGGGATGTAGTACACACCTGCATCGCTCGTGGTCGCGGTATAGCTCGATCCAGTGTCATCGTTCGTGGCCGTTACCGTGGCCTTGGCGACGAGTCGGCCATCGGTGTCCGTAACTTGCCCCGTCAGCGTGGCGCGGAATTCCTGCGCAACCGAGCGTGGAGGAATCGCAAGCGCCAGCAGACACGCCAGCCCTAACAGACTCTTCAGCCAGCCGATCCCGCCACGACCACTCATTTTTAGCTTCGACGGAACTGTCATTGACATCCTCCTGGTTTCAACCCACACCTGTTGTTTGTCGTCGACTATCGCGGGACGTTCGGGTGACCATGGCTCGCGGCGCCGCTCGGCGGATGGTGAGATCGCGGAGCGCTGTTGACCCGCTCCGCTGGACCGCTGCCATGTGCCGGATCCTGGAATTCCAGTAGCCCGGTTACAGGTGCAACCGTGTCAGTCTCAACAATGAAACCCTGCGATCCATTAGCTAGATAGATAGAGACCTGCTCCAATCCCGATGTCGTGCCCGCGATCTTGCCGTTCGGGAATGCAGGAGTCGTGGTGATGGTTGCGGTGACGCGACCCGGGTTTGCACTGTCGGGTGCGAGTGTTCCGCTGACCGGCCCAACCACCAAGGTTGCATTACCGTTGCCGGTGCCCTGAAAAGCGCCTTCCCCTGAGAAGCTAAGAGCAACTGGATCGACAACAACGTCACCGACAAACCCGCCATCGGCATTCGCGGGATTGTTCTGATCGGAAAGCAGCAGACCGTAGGGTCCCTGAAGCGTCGCCGACGCTGGCGTCTGCGGAACCAGCGTACCGATTGTGCTGAATGTGCTATCAGTTTCAAGCAGCAGCGCCCCACCACCACCTGTACTGCTGTTGGGATCCAGCAGATTGAGGTTTGGATCGGTCAGGTAGACGTTGTAAGTTTGACCGGAGGGTCCGGTCACAGAACCACGGGCACTGCCTGAGATGGAATAGGTGGAACCTGCCAGCGACAAGCCAAGGTTCAAGGTGCCGTTGTTGCCGGAATCATTCAGATCCATAATTCCTGCTGTGATGTTTCCGGAGCCGTCGGTATTGAACTGGCCGGCGGCACCCATGGCATTTCCGGGTGCATCGAAGCCCAAGTCGCCGAATACAAAATTCCCAGTGAGAGCAGCCGTGGTTGTGCCCACAGAGCCTTGGCCGTAAGCGCTGCCCGTGTTGCCCGCGTAGCCGAGATTCGTCATCGACGTCAGGCGGAGAACTTCTGGAGTCACGAGGTAGTAGGCGTACGTCGTACCTCCATTCGCAGTGATCGTCAACGTGCCGCGGCCGTTTGCGTCGGGTGGAGTGAAGGTGCCGGTAAACGGAACCGAACTGAAGTTCGGAGCACCGCCGGCAAAACTCGAATCGAAGATCCCGCTGGGGAGGGTTCCTACTCCGTCGGCGGTGAACATTCCCGCCCAGCTACCGTTCAGGCCGGTGCCGCCGGCGGCTTTCACTGCAGCCGAACTGAACCCGATCAGCGAAAATGAATATCCGCCGGACACTTGCGCTGCGGAAAAATTCGGCCCGGCGGTCTGAAGGTCCATGCTGCCGACGCCCCCAATGGTTAGCCCGTTGAATTGGTCGGCCTCGGAAATCAAGAGATGTGAGCACAGGGGCGAGTTGGCCGACATCGATACACAAGCAATGGAGTGTGTCTGAGCAAATGTGCCACAACAACTGGTGTTGTTCAGACTGAATGCGAGTGTGCCGTGGCCCGTTGAATCCAGTGTGTACGTCCCGGTAATGGATGGAACGGTCGAATAGAATCCATTTGCCGAGGCGTCAGCCTCACCGCTCACGATATTGCCTTGTCCGTCGAGCGTCACACTGCCGACCATACCGAACGAAGCGAACCCCTCTAGGACGAAGGCATACTGGCCTTGCAGTAACGCAGGACTGCCAACCTGAACCACCGTGGATACGCTCGCAGACTGCGAACTATCTGATACTGACGTTGCCGTGATCGTAACCGGCAGATTCAACGCGGGGGTTGCGGTTGTTGAAGGAGCAGTGTAAAGCGTGCCGATCTGATATCCCGTCGTCGTTGGACTGAAGGAGCCGCAGGCGCCAGCCGGGGCGCAACTCCAGGTCACTCCGCTGTTCTTTTTGTCATAGAGCACATTGGCCACGATCCCTGCAGTGCCTCCAGCAGCAAGAGACGGAGGCGGCCCCTGAACGATCTGCACCGTTAGTGATCCGGTCGTGGTCCCCGGGGGGTTGTCGTAACCATTACCGCAAGCAGACATCGCTGCGACGCAGAGCAGCAACACGGATAGCAACAGGAATCTGGAGCTCATTGTTCACCTCGTCTCGAAGCGAGTGAATGGCGGAAACAGCCAAATAACCGACGCGGTGATGGGGCCGGGTGCGGCAGACATAACAAATCACAAACTTTCCCGAGACTGGACTCCCGATTCATTGCGTCTCCTCGAGATTCTTCTTGAACCAACCGACATCACTGCAGCAAAACAGCGCTCACCATAACGTTCTTCTGCTTAGATTTCGCTTGATCCCCACTCGCGGGCCGGACCCGTTTCGTTTCAGTCAGTGTTTTCGCACCGCAGCGATGTCAATTCGGTTGGCAAGTATGGAGGTTGGACGCGGCAAAAGAAATAGTAGACATTTAACATTAATTGCACTAACGTAACCTTCCGTGAAAACGGAAGCGGCTCAGTTACCGGTTCGCATGTCCTCGGGTGCACGCATGATCGTGCATGAACTGGAGGACTTTCTCCGGGATACGCGCATCCGGCGCGTACATTTTGGGGATGAAACCACCGTGCCTCCGCCGCTTGCTTACGTCACGAACTTTCCGCGACTGTCCCTTCCTCTGGCCGGATGTCATACCATGGAAATCGCCCAGGGTGGGCGCACGGAACTCATTAAGCCGGTTCGCGGGCATGCGGTCTTCGTGCCCGATCATGCCTGGAATAAGCCCGACTGGTCCAGTCACGTCGATGTCTTGACGTTTCTGTTTGGGGTGAAGCAGATTGGAATCAGTCTGGTGCGGCATAAAGGGGGCTCGCAGGTTCCTGCGACCGCAGTCAAAGCCAGCGTGCACGGCGGCTACGACGTTCCCACCCATAGCGTTCTTGCCGCGCTGATGGTGTTGGCCGCAGATCGGTCCCGAGGGCCATTGGCACGGCTGTTGACGGAGTCGCTGCTCCACGCTTGCCTCCGCCTTCTCAAGGCGCCGCAGAAGCGAAGCCCGCGCAAAGCGATCCGCACTTATGAGTCGATCTGTTTATACGTTCAAGAAAACTTCCACAGCCCGATCACACGGGAGAGTATCGCGCAACATTTCGGGCTGGCTCCAAACCATGTTTCCAGGCTTTTTCGCAAGGAAGGATTCATGCGATTCAATGATTATCTCAACCTGGTGCGGGTAAACCGGGCGAAATTCATGTTGCAGAATTACGGTATGACGCTAAAGGAGATCGCTTCCAGTTGCTGTTATAGCGATCCCGCTTATTTCTGCCGGGTGTTCAAGAAGGTTTGCAAAGTGACTCCCACAGAGTATCGGGCGAACTATGACACCCAAGTCGTGGGTGACGGGTCGAAAAACACGGTTTAACACAATGTTACGTTGGTACAATAAACGTTCCATCTCTACTGTTTCAAGAGTTGGACTGATCACACATACTACAACACTGCTTCTTCGCCCGACGGAACGGGCGAGAGGAGTTTCGTTGTCGTAAACTATCGATTTTTGCGCGCTCATACCTTTTAGGGATGACATTGCAGGATTCGATGGAGTAATGGCAGCAGTCACAGCGAGTTCACAATGCTCGAGTCCTTACAGAAGTTTCGGCAGCATCTGCTGACCGGGGTTTCCTACGCGATTCCGTTTATCGCGTGCGGGGGGATCCTTATTGCATTTGCCATCGCGTTCGCGCCGATGACTACGACCGGGCCGGATTTCTCCAATTCCCCGCGTCTCAAGCTGATTCTCGATATTGGGTCCGCCTCTTTCGCGTTAATGTTCCCGGTTCTTGCCGGTTACATCTCTTACTCGATAGCGGGTAAACCTGGACTGCTGCCCGGATTTCTTGGGGGGTATCTATCCGGACAAGTGAAGGCTGGTTTCCTCGGCGCGATTCTGGCTGGACTTGTCGCCGGCTACGTCGTTGAAGCTCTCAAGAAAGTTCCTGTCTCGAAATATCTTCGCCCCATCATGCCCATCCTGGTGATTCCGATTTTGTCGGGAGCTTTGATTGGAGCATTGATGATCAAAGTCCTGGGACCGCCGATTGCGGTCTTCATGAATCATGCGAATCACGCTCTAACCGTCATGAGCACAGGAAACGACGTGATTCTGGCTCTCGTTCTAGGCGCCATGATTGCATCTGATATGGGTGGCCCAATCAACAAAACTGCCTTCTTTTTCGGAGCTGCCATGATCGGTGAAGGCAACTACCAGATCATGGGCGCATGCGCGGCCGCCATTTGCACACCGCCTTTGGGAGTAGGGCTGGCCACTTTGATTCGCAAGGCCCTTTGGAGCGAGGAGGAGCGCGAAGCAGGCCTGGCAGCGATCGCTATGGGGCTGATCGGCATCACCGAAGGAGCGATTCCTTTCGCAGCCGCGGACCCGATTCGTGTCATTCCGAGTATCGTTGCCGGATCGGCGGTTGCCGCTGCGATTGCGATGGTCGGTCGAGTTGGAGATCACGCGCCACACGGCGGTCCGGTCGTACTTCCGGTGGTCGATCACAGAATTGTCTATGTAGTAGCCATCCTGATCGGAACGCTGCTCACTGCGACTTTGATTGTGCTGCTCCGACTTAGAACAAACGGGATGAAGGCAAGGAACGAGGAGACCGCATGAAGATTGTTGCCATTACGGCCTGCCCCACCGGCATTGCCCACACCTATATGGCTGCTGCACGCCTGGAGAAGGTCGCCAAGAACTTTGGGCACGAGATCAAAGTGGAGACCCAGGGTGCTATGGGCATTGAGAACAAACTCACCGAAGCCGATATCCGACAAGCACAGATTGCGATCTTTGCCGTTGACATTGAGGTCGAAGGGCGAGACCGGTTCAATGGTGTAAAGGTGATTCAGGTACCTCTGCAGGAAGCGCTTAAGAACCCGGAGAACATATTTTCGAAGATTCAACGCTGACGATGACTCGGAGGTCCCACACGCCATTGGAGTTTGCATTCTCATGTCCGCTGTCGAGCGGCCTGCACGCACGTCCGGCCAGCCTCCTGGCAGAAACAGCAAATCAGTTTTCCGCGGAGTGTTCACTCACCAATCTGCGGAACGGTTTGGTCGGGAACGCGAAGAGCGTGCTCGGCATCATTGCGGCGGACGTCCGATACCAGGATCATTGTGTTCTTGAGGTAAGCGGAGTAGACGGCCATGCCGCTCTTTCGGCACTACAAAGGTGTGTAGATCAGACCCTGCCAACTTGTGACGTCGGACTGGCAGAAAGTCCGGCATCCCGTAATAACGTTACAGTTCCACGAGTCCTGCAATCGGCTCATGCGACATGCATCTCAGGAGTTGTGATTAGCCGCGGAATAGCACAGGGAAAAGTAGCGTTTCTGAGGCGGATCAGACTTTCTGCACACGACAAGTCACTACCAGCGCGGGATCCGCAATATGAATTAACCCGTGTCAAGGAAGCGGTAATCGCGGTTCGCCAGCGGATCGGGGAAAAGCTGAAGTACGCCATCACGCCAGTTGGAGCTGCGGTGTTGCAAGCGGATCTGGCGATCGCGGGCGATATCTTGCTCGTGGAAAAATTGGCGCAACAGATATCCCAAGGCAAATCGGCCGCTCAGGCGGTCGTTGAGACCGGAGAATTTTTCATCGATCTTCTTGGGCACTCCGAGAACGACTACATCCGTCAACGTGCGGCCGACATCGAGGAAATCTGCGCACAACTCCTCGAAGAGATCGGGGAGCTCCATTCGTCAGAGACGATGGCACTGACGGAACCGACGATCCTGGTCGCCGAATCGCTCGCCCCACAGCAACTACTCGATCTGGACCGCCGGTGGTTGCAGGCGATTGTACTGGAGAACGCAGCCACCACATCGCACGCCGCCATTTTGGCTCGTTCTCTCGGCATTCCCACCCTTGCAGGGGCGCGCAACACCCGCGTTGCGCTACCGGCGGGTCGCGAGGTAATCGTCGACGCGAATCGCGGCTTTGTCGTTGCGCAACTATCTTCCAGTGTTCGCCGCTTTTATGACCGGGAGCAAGAGACTCTCCGTCGCCGCATGGCGCGATCGTCGCGGGACGGCACAAAGCGCGCTACAACAAAGGATGGAAGAGCCATCGAGATTGCCGCCAATGTGTCATCGGCCGACGAGGCCACCCTCGCCTTTGAGAATGGCGCGGATGGAATCGGTTTGTTTCGCACAGAAATGGTTTTCTTGAGCCGCGAACAGGCCCCTTCCGAGGAAGAACAGTTTGCGATCTATTCCGAAGTCGCACGGAGGTCGTGCGGACGCCCGGTAATTATTCGCACCTTTGACATCGGTGGCGACAAGAAAGTGCCATATCTGAATCTCCCGCGCGAAGAAAATCCGTTTCTTGGGTATCGGGGGTCTCGCATTTACGATGAGCACCAGGATTTGCTGCTAACGCAGTTGCGCGCAATTCTGCGCGCTTCTGTTTCCGGACCCATCCAGATTATGGCGCCCATGGTTACCTCCGCGGAGGAGGTTGCTCAATTCAAGGCGGCCGTCGCCCAGGCGAAGGGATCCTTGGCCCTGAGTGGGATCGACTTTTCAGGTGACATTAAGATCGGAATGATGATTGAGGTTCCCTCCGCGGCGTTCATGCTCCACGAATTATGCCGGGAGCTCGATTTTTTTAGCCTTGGGACGAACGATTTGTGCCAGTACTTCTTCGCGGCAGATCGTGGCAATGCCAAAGTCTCATCTTTGTTCCACGTGCGACATCCGGCCTTCCTCCGCTTTCTCGACCAGATCGTGCGTCAGATACACCAGGGAAAGAGGTGGGTTGGCCTATGCGGCGAGATGGCGGCCGATCCTCAAAACCTCCCGCTCCTGCTCGGATTAGGTTTGGATGAAATCAGCGTGCCAGCATCGGAAGTCAGATATCTCCAACAAGCAATTCCCAGGTGGGACTCCGATCGCTGTGAACAGATTCTGAATGGTGCTCTCGCGTGCGGCGATGCTGAGGAAGTCGCAAGGCTTTTGTCAGAACTGTGGAACACAGGTTCTCCGCAACCGCTTCTCACCAGTGAACTCATTGTGCTCGGCAGCGCTAGCGAGACCAAGGAAGAAGTGATCCAGGAGATGATTGATGCCTTCTATGTCTGCGGAAGGACGGAAGACCGTCACGCGTTGGAAGAGGCTCTCTGGGCACGAGAGGCGATGGGATCTACTGAATTGGGACACGGATTCGCGATACCCCACTGCAAAACCGACGCCGTGACAGCCAATTCTATTTGTGTGTTGCGGCTTCGAGAGCCGATCCATTGGGATTCGGAGCACCGCGAGCGCGTCAACATGGTTGTCCTACTGGCCGTGCGCAACGCCGATCCCGCCAACATGCATATGCAGGTGTTTTCCTCGCTTGCTCGGAAACTCATTAATGATGATTTTCGTCAACACCTGATGAAGATAGATACGGCTGGGGAAGTCACGGCCTACCTGGCTCGTCAACTAGACATCCCGCTTCACCCCGAAGATTCCGCGATTGCGGAGAGACCTGCGCAGTCTCGCACTCTTTGAGCGTGGAATCCGAGGAATCGCTATTCCCCGTATCGATCAACTTTGCTTCCCCATCGTGGCTCTCTTTAATCCGTATGGATTTACCTACGAACGAGGCCCTTGACGTGACGTCTGCGCCGCATGACACGATGGCCGGAGTGGAATTGCCGGATTGCCGTTGAATTTGATTCCGATAACACACAGAGAGTTCGTCGCTTCCGCCGCTCGCCGAGTGAAAGATTAAGGACCGCTGAGAAATCGCACTCATCCATCTCTCCGAAGTCTTCCGATCAGCTCCCACGAAGTACGGCTCTCACGTGCACCTCGCGCGCATCGCTAAAGAATCTTCTTCCTTACACCGATATTCCATAAGGAACGGTAAAACCGCGCGCCACCGGTGCCTGATTTCCGGTTGAGCGCAGCACAAGGACGCAGAATCCCATGGAAAACATTCGGGTACTTATCGTCGATGACTCATCGGTGATGCGAAAGATCGTGGAACGATCATTGCGCCAGGCGAATCTTGGAATCTCGCAGATCTTCGAAGCTGGAAATGGAGTGGAAGCCCTTGGCGTGTTGAATCGCGAGAAGGTGGACCTGATCCTGTGCGACATCAATATGCCGGTCATGGATGGTCTTGAATTTGTGAAACAGTTGGCGACCGTGGAAAGCGCGAAAGGCACACCCGTGGTGATGATCACCACCGAAGGCAGCGAAGGCCACGTGGTGCAGGCTCTTTCGGCCGGCGCTCGTGGATACATCCGCAAGCCCTTCACCCCCGATCTTGTCAACAGCCGCATACTCTCAGTCCTGGAAGGAAAGCAATGAATACGGCACAACAGAATGGGACTCCGGCAGATGGGCGTGAATCATGGCCTGCGGTGCTGGAACTGGCCGCCCGCGAAGTGTTCAGCCTCATGTTGGGAGTTGAATTGAGCTCCCCCTCCGAGCCAGTATCGGAAGAGGGACTCACGATCACGTCGATGGTAGGACTTGCCGGAACCCTCTGCGGCCTGCTGAGCCTCCGGTGCAGTTCCAATTCAGCCGCTCTGATGGCTTCAAAAATGCTCGGTATCGACGTCGGCAGCAACAGCGACGAGATCCAGGATGCTGTTGGCGAAGTCTGCAATATGGTGGCGGGCAATTTCAAGAATAAGATCTCTGGGTTGGGCGATGGGTGCCAGCTGTCCGTCCCCACCGTGATCACTGGTGAAAATTACAGCCTGCGCACTCTCACCAACGATTGCACTATCGATAGCAAGTTCGTGTTCGAAGGATCCCCGCTCATTTTCTCAATCCGCCTGAATAACTAAGCCCTAATGTCAGGCCGCACTCGATCACACTGACGGGAGCCCCGTTGCACCAAACCAGGTACGAAGTCTTCCACGTCACGGGCGATCAGAAGGGTCATGACGGAGGCGCACTCGCGCTACGAGACTGAGCCCAGCCTCCTGCACAACCAGGGCATGCTGCTCCATTCTTAACTCGATGGTTGGCGGAAGACGGCTTCCACCACAGCAGTGATCTCGTCCATGGCGCCGTCGATATCCATGGTTAAGCGGGCCAGGTCCATGCTGGCGAGCGCAGGAAAGTTCTTTACCAGCGCCGCCCACGCTTCGTTCCCAGTCAGATCGATACCCATCACTTCGTAGTAACCGTATCCGAGATCGCGCAGCCGGCACAACAAGTCGCTAAGGTGCACGAGCGATACAAGAGCCGATACACTTTCCGGCGCGCGGAGATCATGATGAAACTCAATAACAGCGAGAACGTCAGATGAGAACTTCCATTGCTCACCCAGAATTTTTCCCGTTTGGCAGTGTGTGAATCCCAAAACTTGTTCCTCGACGCGGTCGAGAGCAACCCGTTCCTCGCGGGCGATCTGAAGGCACTTGCGGTACTGCTCCGTACACGTGGTCGTGTTGACGAGGATGCCCAGATCATGAACTAGGCCAGCCAGATAGGCCTTCTCCGGATCGGGGTAGCCAATCAAGGAAGCCATCTTGCGGCTGACCAGGGCGCACCCCAGAGAATGGCGCCAGAAGGTCACTGCATCGAAGGCCCACTTATCCGACGGGACGATCCGGTTGAGACAACATCCCAGCAGAATGGCCTCGATCCGCTTCAACCCCAGCGCCAGGATCGCGCTACGGACCGTTTCAGTCTGCCGCCTGCCAAACAGCGGAGAATTGGCCATGCGCAGGCATTGTGCCGCAATGGTGGAATCGTAGGAAACCAACTTCACCACGCTATCGATGTCCACTTGCTCTGGGGGTAACTGGAGCATGGATGCGAGTGGCTGCACAATCGTGGGGATCGTCGGCATGTCCTCGAGCTGCTTGATCTTCGGGCGGACTGCTTCGAGTGCGTTCACTGCTTGCCTCCCCCCGTCATCGACGGCTTGAGATAGCCGATGGCTCCCGGGAAATGCACCAGGCGGAACCGGTCGTCAACTTGATACAGCGACTCCGCGTGGCCGAGGAACAGATAGCCACCGGGCAGTAGGTTGGAATAGAAGTGCTGGGTGACCCGGCGCTTTGAATTCAAATCGAAATAGATCAGCACATTGCAGCAGAAGATCAGGTCCATCCCCTTGAGGAAGGTCATTTTGCCGTCATCGCTGAGGTTAACCCGGTCAAAACGCACCACAGATTTCAATTGATCGCTAACCAGGAGGCGCTTTTCGTCAAGCGGCTTGAAGTATTTCTTTCTCAAAATCTCAGTCGTGCTGCGAAGCGCGTACTCGCCGTAGATGCCCGCCTTGGCGGCGGCGAGCGAGTTATCGTTCAGATCAGTGGCTAGGATGTCGAACGTCCAACCCGACAACAGTTTGGCACTCTCTTCCAGCAGGAACATGGCCAGCGTGTAAGGCTCTTCTCCCGTGGAACAACCCGCGCTCCAAATGCGAAGCCGCTTGAACCCCATCGCACTCTTGGACTGGATCAACTGGGGAAGGATGAGACTGCGCATGGCCTCGAGCTGCGCCGGACTGCGGAACATGTAGGTCTCGCCGATGGTGATCTCGTTGAGCAGCAAACGCAATTCGGCATCCCGATTGCCGCGCAGCGTAAGGTGATCCAGATATTCGCTGGGAGTCGTTGCGTTGACCGCGGTCATGCGCCGCGCACAACGCGATGCCAGCAAGTAGAGTTTTTCTTCCGGCTGGTAGATCCCCGAGATCTGGTAAATGGCGTCGCGGATCTTGAGGTATGCGGGATCCTTAAGATCTTCGACATCGAGTTTTGTAACCGTCTTAGCAGCGCTCATTTGCGAATATACCCTTGTACCCCGCCTGTCCCGCGTTGCCGCAACCTCAAACGCCAGTGCGCATAGTTGCGCTCTGCGTCCTGCCAGCCGCGATGCGGCGGACGATCTCGTGGCTGATCTCAGGCAGCGGGCAGATCTTGTCGACGACTCCGGCGCTGACCGCCGCGCTTGGCATTCCCCAAACCACCGAGGTTGCCTCGTCCTGCGCAAAGATCTCGCCACCTGCTTCGCGGATCTGTGCGGCGCCCCGGGCGCCATCGGAACCCATACCGGTCATGACCACAGCCAGCACGTTCGAACCGTACGATCGCGCCACCGAGCGAAACAGGACATCCACGGCCGGACGGCAGGAGTTTTCCGGCGGGTCCTGGTTAAGATCGACAATCCGATTGGCGCCCTTGCGCGCCACGACCATGTGGTAGTCTCCGCGCGCAATCCACACCTGTCCGGGTTCGAGGGGTTCGCCGGCCTCAGCCTCACGTACGGGCAGCTTGGATTGCGAGTTGAGACGCTCGGCCAGCAAGCGGGTAAATAGAGGTGGCATGTGCTGCACGATGACAACTGGGACTGGAAGATCTGCAGGGAGCGACGGGATAACCTTCGCCAGCGCATTGGGGCCACCCGTGGACACGCCGACAGCGAGAATGTCGATACGCTGGCCGAGACTCACCACGCGTGCCCCGACCGCGCGTGAGGGTCCACTGGGTCGATGAAAGCCGAGGCAAACGATTTTCGCGACCAATTCGCGCCGCACCTGCTCCATCGCACCAGCCAGTGATTCGCTGTTCGAAGGTTTGGTCACATAGTCGGAGGCACCGAGCGATAAGGCCTCGAGCGTGATGCTAGCGCCTCGTTCGGTGAGCGTACTGAACATGATCACCGGCAACTTGGGATAACGCTTGCGAATCTCGGCGAGCGTCTGGAGGCCGTTCATACCGGGCATCTCGATGTCGAGCGTGATCACATCCGGATTGAGTTGGGGGATCTTCTCGAGCGCCGTAACTCCGTTGAAGGCCGTTCCAGCCACCGCGACCTCGGGGCTTGACGCGAGAGCCTCGCAGACCAACTTGCGGACCACAACGGAATCATCAACGACTAGTACTCGAACTGGCGGCATGCGACCTCAAGTAGCGAACAGAATTTCAGCTTACGCACCAGCACGGGCGCTCATGGCTTTTGCTGCCGGTAGAACGTGAGAATCCTGACGTGCATCCTCAATCCTGAATTGGGAGACCAGGCCTCGGAGTTTGACCGCCATCTCCGCTAACGATTGTGCGGCCTGCGAAGACGCATTCGCCCCCTGTGCCGTATTTTGTGCTGCTTCCGCGACGCCGCTGATGTTCTTGGTAATTTCCGACGAGCCACGCGCCGCTTCACTCACGTTGCGCGCCATCTCGTTCGTAGTCGCATTCTGCTCTTCTACCGCTGTCGCGATCGTATTGGAGATGTCATTTACCTGCTTGATGACATCGCTGATTTGGCTGATGGCGCCGACGGCGTTCTTGGTGTCGCCTTGAATGGCCTCGATCTTCCCGCTGATGTCCTCGGTGGCCTTCGCGGTTTGCTTAGCAAGTTCTTTGACTTCATTGGCAACGACAGCGAAGCCCTTGCCTGCCTCACCTGCGCGCGCAGCTTCGATCGTGGCGTTCAAGGCCAGAAGGTTGGTCTGTTGTGCGATGGATGTAATGACCTTGATCACTTGTCCGATCTCGGTGGAGGAATCGCCCAGCTTGCCAACGATCTGCGTCGTTTCTTCCGCTACTTTGACGGCACCGGTCGCGACTTTGGCCGATTCATGGGCGTTCTTGGCGATTTCCTTGATGCTGGCGCTCATCTCCTCCGATCCGGTAGCCACCGTCTGGAGATTCTGATTCACCTCTCCGCTGGCGCGGGAAACCACTTGCGCCTGGGTGGACGTCTCTTCTGAGTTCGCCGTGATCTGCTGGCTGGTGCCGGAGAGCTCTTCGCTGGCGCTGGCCACCTGGTCAGCTGTGCCTGCCATCGATCCGATTACTGCGCGCAGGTTATTCTTCATTTCGTTGAGAGCCAGCCCGGCGCGGCCGAGTTCGTCCTGAGATGTGACCTGCACATCTTCGGCAGTGAGATTATTGGCGGCGATCTCGGAGATCAATTTCAACATGCCAGCGATGCCGCGCGTGATCGACAATGAAAGCAGCACTGCCATTCCGCCGCCCAGCGCGAATCCAAGCAGGCCGCAGATCAGAAGTATGCTGCGCGTGCGGGTCTCGAGAGCGTCCTGCCGCTCGCGAGCGTCTTTAAAGACAATATCCATGCTGTCGTCCAGTGCTGACATACTGTGGCGGAGGTCACTGTGGAGTTGGGCCGTGTGCGAGTCGAGCGCGAGAGCGAGCGCCTCTTTAGTCTTCCCTTCTCGCCGAAGTCCGGCAACCCGATCGAGAATCGCATGGTACTCCTTGTATTCCTGCTCGGTTTCGGCCAACAGCTTCTTGCCTTCTTCTGTAGGGAGGAGAGGCAGAAGCTTGTCTGCGCTCTCCTTGAATCCAGCTTGTCCATTCTGGTCGCGGGTGAGTTGTTCTTCCCTGCCGGCCATTATGAACGCGCGAACATTTGAAGTCTCCATCTCCAGCGAGGCCACCATATCCATCGAGATGTTCTGCTTGTTTGCGCTCGCCACGAGCCGATCGGCGGAGTCTGAGAAGAGGTACGTGGTGTAATAACTGACGCCAGCCATAATCGACAGAATAAGCAGCAGCGCGCCGAACCCGGCGGCGAGCTTCATTTTGAAACTGAGTCTAGACATCGCGATCCCTCCGTCCTATGCGGAATCCGATCCGCCGGCCATACTTCGGCCAAAGTGTTCATCGGCCTGCGCGAGCAAGACTTTAACGCGAGATAAAACGGCGCCCGTCAAAGAGGGAAGAAAGTTCAGAACGAGAGATTGACGCGTGGGGTGAAGACAAGCGCATCTTTTTGGACCAGCAGGCCGCCCGGGTGGTGGATAAACTGGATGTCAGGCACCAAGGAGAAATACCGGCCCAGTGGCACTTTGTAATAAGCTTCGGTGGCTACTTCCGAATGGTACTGATAACCGGCTTCTGGCACGCTCGTGAATCGAACCGTGGTGATGGCTATGCCGAAGGCATCGTGTGATCGCGAGTCGAGCAATCCGTTCACTACAAGTCCCGCGCCGATGTGGCGGGTAAAGCGGCTGACGTCTCCGTTGGCACGGCCATATTGCGCAAAGACGGATACTCGCTGTTCTCCGGCGGGATCGGAACGCGAGTGGCTCCATACGGACTGCTCTCCGACGAGATAGAGGCCTTGTGTGCCGGACAACTCATCTCCATCAAAGCATGGAATCGATCCTGTCAGTCGCCACGCGCCGAGCGAAAGGCGGCCGTCCAGGCCAGCGTGAACAATCCGCCAGTCACGTCCACCTTCGACAATGAGCATGTCGAGACCCTCGGCGACGCGAAACCATCCGGTTCCGGCCTGATAGTGTTGCCAGGGAACCACGAAAGCATTGACGCCGGGCTTCGGCTCCGGGTACGTCGGGAGGGCGAGGATCGTTGGGCTGTAACCCATGGAGGAGTTGAGAAAGTCCGATGCGACCCGCACCACCGCAAACTCGGAATTGGCATCGATCTTACCGCCCTTGAAACGGAAACGACCTTCCGCCAGCCGTTGTTCATACCAGAGTTCATAAAGCCTGGTTCTTGAAACGTCGTCAATGTTCGAAAATCCTTGGGCATCACCAACGTAGTCGCTGCCGTTCTCACCTATGTGGTTTTTCACGCGAAAGAAGCCGGTGCCTCCATTCCAACCGACAGATTTCTTGGTATCGAGCGTGAGGGACACATCTAGCGAAAAACGGTTGATGGGGCCGGTCGAACTCGCACCACCGGCAAACTTGCTCGACCAGTCGTTCACGAAGGTCAGATTCCCAGAGAACCCTCTGCCGTCAAGGGTTCGCTTGAGCCGAACAGCTTTGTGCAGGAAGTCCACGAGTTGATGGTCGGCTTCGGAAGATGGCCGAACGATAGAGGAGGGAATCGAATGTTCGGAATCGTCTCCCCAAAGGGGGCCCGCAAGAGCAAGCACCAGCGCTGCGAGCACGGCAGGTCGGACAGATAGCAACATAGACGGCGAAAATGGAGCTGTTCCTAAGATCGGCGGCCTATGTGTTTGGATTAGGTATCTAAGAAGCTTTCAATGGCGGTTGTGGGCCACTTTCCTTGCCGCACCAAGATTTTCGGGACAACGCGGTTGAGGATGGAGCCCCTTGGAGCATATCCAGGGCCTAATGAGGGTTTTCTAAGACTCAGTCTGTTCCATCGACTCGCAGACTTTTTCTGTATCGAGGACATGCATGAGCCCAGAGTCCAGCTTATGAACTCCGGTAATGAGTTTGCGCATGGCCACGCTGAGCGTTTGCGGCGGTTTTTCGAAAGTCTTCTCTTCCACCTCGACGACGTCGCCAATGCTATCGACCAGCAGGCTGACGGATCCTTCTTGCGCGCGCACAACAACATTGATTGGTTCAGTGTCGAGTTTGCGCTCTTTCATTCCGAGGCGGCGGCGCAAGTCTACCGCCATCACGATTTGCCCCCTCAGATTGATGAGACCATGAATCACGTTGGCGACGAGGGGAACTCGCGTTGTGTGCTGGTAGCGGATGATTTCCTGCACGCGCTGGACAGGCACACCGAAGAGCTGCTCGTTCAGGGAAAATGTGCAGAACTGTTGCGTTGTCATCCCGTTGTACCTCCTCAAGCGTGAGCGGATGCGCCCAGAAGGGTGTCATTCGCCACGGCAATCAGCGCCGGAATATCGAGCACGTCGGTTATGCGTTTCTGAATGACAGCTGAGCCCAGCACGCCCTTGCGGCTGGTCTGGGGCTCGATTACAAATGCCCCTTCTACGATATCGAGGATCCTGTCGATGATTAATCCGATGCTGCGCTCGCGATCAGTGTAGACCACGACCTGCACGGAATCGTCTGACCCTTGGTCGACGGGTTGCTGAAGAATTTCGGAGACCCGAACCAGCGGCATGATCTGGCCGCGGTACTGCACCGCCTCCTTCCCGTCTGCAATCTCGATGGTGTCGCGTGCGAATTCTTCAAGCCGGGCGACCATCGACAGATCGATTGCCATTCGTCCGTTCCTGCCATACTGGAAGAGCAGCATCGCCCTGCGCGACCCGCTGCTTGCAGAGTCAACGCGTTTCTCGTCGGCGTCCGGGATAGTATAATCGTGCGCTTCGCCCACCACTTTGGCGCGCTGCGACAGGCCGAGCACGTCGAGAATCAGCGCCACTTTCCCATCGCCCATGATGGTGGCTCCGGCGTAAGTGTTGATGCTCTTCAGCTGCTTGCTGAGCGGCTTAACCACGATCTCTTCCGTGTCGTTGATCTCATCGACGACGAGCCCGAACTGCCTGTCATCGGCCTGCAAGACAACGATGTTCACTCCCTGGGACTCTCTGGTGTTTTCCTCGCCCTCGGTCTCGACCTGCAGTTCACGATTCAGATAGGCAAGCGGCAGCAGCTTGCCGCGCAGGCGGTATACGGGCGCGCCGTGCACGAGCTCGATTCCTTTGCGCGCCTGCTCGCCCTCTAGACGAACCAGTTCGAGCAGGCTGACCTGTGGAATGGCATAGCGGTCTCCGCCGCTGGTGACGATCAGTGCGGGAATGATGGCCAGCGTCAAGGGAATTTTCATGCGTACGGTGGTGCCCTGGCCGATCTTCGATTGCACATCTACCACGCCCCCGATTTTTTCGATGTTGGTCTTGACCACATCCATGCCGACACCACGGCCGGAAACATTAGTGACCTTTTCCGCGGTGGAGAAGCCCGGCAGGAAGATGAGGTTGTTGATTTCGCGCTCGCTCATGCGGGCGGCTTGATCGGCGGTGACGAGCGCCTTCTGGACGGCCTTGGCCCGGATCCTGTCATGATTCAAGCCGGCGCCGTCATCAATGATCTCGATGTTGACCTGTCCACCTTCGTGAAAAGCGCGCAGGAGCAACCGACCCACCGGATTCTTGCCGGCAGCCTGGCGCTGGGCTGGCGACTCAACGCCGTGATCAACGGCGTTGCGTACGAGGTGGGTCAGAGGATCCTTGATGGCCTCGATGATGGTCTTGTCGAGTTCGGTCTCCTTGCCCTCCATTTCAATCTGGACCTGCTTGCCGCAACCAATCGCGACATCGCGGACGGTACGGGGAAACTTGCTCCAAATGTTGCCGATGGGCTGCATGCGTGTCTTCATGACACCTTCCTGCAGCTCGGTAGTAATCAGATTCAGGCGCTGGCTGGTGGCGAGCAGGCCGTTTTCTTCGCTGGAATTGGAGACCTGCAAGATCTGATTCCGCGCCAGCACCAGCTCGCCAACGAGGTTCATCAGCTGATCGAGCAAGCTGACATCGACGCGGATAGTGCTGTCGCTTGCGCCCTGCCCGCGTATCTGCTGTTGCGAGGTCACGGACTCCAAGGCGTCGTGCGGTTTAACCGCTACCTCTTCGACGAGAGTTTCGCCGATTCGATTTTGTGGTTCGATGGCCTGTGGAAACTCGCTGACCTTGGTTGGTGCCTCTGTGATCCGGATCTCAGACATGCCGACCGTTGGTGGTGAAGCAGACTCCGGCTCGACCCGTTCTTGTGGGGCTGGCGCTTGGGTTGCGGGGGTGTCGCCTCCCGATAACAGCCGGTTTAACGTGGCAATCAACTCCCCGTCATCCCGTTCGCCTTCGTTCCCCTGTGCTTCGATGCTGCGGAGCATTTGCCGCACGGCGTCTACCATCGCCAACAAGGTGGTGGTGATTTCCGGACTGAGCTTGAGCACTCCGTCGCGCAGACGGGCCAGCAGGCTTTCCCCGACATGGGCCACGGCTTCCAGCTTGTTGAATGCGAGAAATCCGGCAGTCCCTTTAAGGGTGTGAATCGTTCGAAAGATGCTGGCCAGCGTTTCACGATTGCCCGGGTCTTTTTCTAAAGCAATCAGATCCTGATCTAATCGGTCCAGGTTTTCGTAGCTCTCTACTAAGAATTCTTTAACGATTTCCGCATCGTCACTCATAGTCGCTCGCTCTGCCGGATGCATACAACATCCGTCTTCCGATCGATCGGCGCAATCTGGGCTCCAGGAACACTACTCAATACCTAATACCTATCGGTGATCGCACGTGTGGACTTTATGCCCTGTGGTGCTTAGCGATGGGATCGCGCAGGCAAACGCACTACTGGGCTCGGATGGGACAGAACGATTGGACAAAGAGCAGCTCCAAGAAACGGGGGGGGTACGGTTCCGTCAGACTGTGTTCCGGAGAATCGGACGCCGAAGCTGTATTACGGCACCAAGGTTATCCCAAACACAAGTACCTCACGGTTATCGGGAAGGCTGATGCTGCGGACAGTCTTGCTGCGATCCAAATTGATTGAGTAGCTGTACCCGAAGAAAGTCCGAGTATCTTTGGATCCGTCTCCAACCAACCGATACGGCAAGTTGAACGCGATCGACTCCCCGGTGAACTTTTGCGGGTACGCCCAATCACTCAAACTCTGTGTAATCGAGGTCGACGTGCCGTCGTCATACGTAACGGCGAAGGTCTGCAGTTCCTGGCTTCCGTTCACCGCCAGCGCAAGGATTCGTACGGAACTGAATTTTCCAGAGGGGAGTGGGACGGTCTTGCTCGTGACGATGTCGGGAGCATTGGGTGGCCCCAAGCGGAAGACCGCTCCGTCGCCGAGCTGTTCTCTACCCAATAACTGCTCGGAGAAGGCGAATCCATCGCCGTCGAGACTGGCATTGGGCACAAAGTGAGAGCCTTCCGTGTAGATTCCCGTGACATTGTAGGCGGAGCTCAGATCCACAGGCACGGTGTTCTTGAGAATTTCGGTTATGTTCACATCAACTGATGCGGTGTGAGAAATGGTTCCCGATTGTCCGGTAATCGTGACAGCACCCGCGGCGGCGGCCGCAGACGAATCCGCCTTGAGCGTGAGAGTGCTGGCTCCTGATGTTGTTGCTGGATTAAAAGAGGCGGTCACACCCTTGGGCAGCCCCATCGCACCGAGCGTCACCGTACCGTCGAAGCTTCCTCTGGGCATGACAACAACCCGCGTCGACGCGCTTCTCCCTTGCGTTATCGTTACATCCTTCAATGACAGTGACAGCGTGAAATCACTCGGCCCAGCGTTCCGGGAGGGCAGCACATCATAGAGCGGTTGCACCGGTTTCGCCTCTGGATTTTCGTCCGCTGCTGAGACAGCGAAGATCCGTACGTTGGGATTGTTCGGCAGCTTGATCGTGTGCGCATTTTCCGGCAGGTCGATCTCGTACGCGAACAGATAGGAATACGCATACGGGACATTGATGCCGCTGGCGTTGTGGTGATGATTGCAATACCAGGCCAAGTCTGCGCGCTTGATGTACCCTCGCTTGAGGCCAATCATGTCGCCGTAATCGTCATGCGAGGTGTCCTGCGAAGTCCACTGGCGGTCGTCCCACTGGCCGATGAAGCCGCCCCAATCCTGAATGTTGAGCTCCACTTTCTTGCCGGCGAGGTCGAATGTGGCTTTCTGATCGCCGTTTGCCGCTGCTGCCAGCAAATAAACGCGATTGTAGCGGCCGTTGGGAAGATTAATTGTCTGTCCCTTCGCAACAACCGCGTTGGGGACGTTCGGTTTTGCGGCGGGAAGCTGGAAGCGCACATCGTTGAATGCGATCTCAGACGGGAGCAGCTCTGCTGGAAATGCGTTGCCCTTCCCATCAAAGCCTGATTGCGTGTGGTCGCCATCGTTCGTGGCGGTTGCAAGGTCGTAATGCAGGGGAACCGGAATCGAGTTCACGGCGGCAGTTTTGGCGGATGACGTGGCAAGCCTGAGCGCGAAAGTGCGGGGCTGATAAGCGCCGAACGACGTTAAGAGAACGCCGTCTTTCACGGTGGCAGCACCCAATGGTTGCTCTTGCCCGTTAACTTCTCGTGCCTCGGCGATTGGAGCGGCAAAGGATACCTGCACGTCCTTTTGCGGCTGGCCATCGAGTTCGACCATACGGACGATCGTCTCGTCTCCTTGCTCGGCTTTCTTTAACGCGAGAACACGAATCCGCGGATTGTTGATTTTCAAGAGAGAAAATGCGCGGCCGAGCGATCCGGAGTGCTTTGAAGTTTCGAACGCGACGAGCGGAGCATTGAGCCGTTGCCCCTCCCAGTCTGTCTGAGAGTCGCGCCACCCTGCCGTGTGGCCAGTAATTCCATACACGAATTCGTGGTGTCCAATATCCTGCGTGCCCTGATCGGCATAACCACCAGCCGTTCCGGGGGTACGGATTAATGTCAGGCGGATCGTATTATCCGTCGGTTTATCTGAGCCATTCTTGCAATCCGTGAGTACGGTCGCACCGAACTCTCCACTCGCGTCGGTGAGATCAATCCACTGGTGCGACGGAACCTCGAATTTTTTGGGCTCAGCTGTAGGGCGGTCGATGGTGCCGATATCCCAGTTGTAAGTGGCGACGTGGTTGGAAGCCGTGAGAGGAAACGTGGCCTTCAAATTGGACTCGCGCGTGGCCCAGTCAATGACGTTCGCGAATTCGATGCGCTTTCCGGAATCTCCCGCGGCAAGGCTGATGGTTTGAACAAAGCGGGATCCCGCCGTCTCTCGTGTCACTTCGACTGCAACGCGAACTGGCCCGTTTTCCACAACTCGGATCTGTGCCGGACCTGAGACATAGGCTTTGGGCGGAGACTGTTCCTGATCCCAGTCCATGTTCCAGGCTGGCCATTGGCGCGGATTATCGTACGAAATCGCGAGGCGGTGGGGAGCGGACAGTAGTTCTTTTCCGATCGCTTTGTCGTAGATGCTCGCGACGTCGCCGTCAGAATTCAATTTGACCCGGTAGTATTCGTTTTCGAGTTGGTCTTTGGAGACTCGCAACTGAGACGCTTGGTTGTCTCCCGATCCAGGCTGAACATCGTAGACCGCGTACCCGACTGATGGAACTTGCGCGGCGAAGAGGATCTTGCCGTCGGAGATTTGGGCCGGGGCTTCTTTTCCATCGGAGCCAATCACGTGGACGGCAGCGGGCATTCCGCCTGGGAAGTCGACTCTCGCCTCAACAATGTCTTGCCGCGCAATGTTGAGCGGATTGAACACGACCAGCGGAACGCCTTTGGTGTCGGTGTCCAACGCTGCCGCAACCGCCTCCGTCGCATTGTTCAAGACGCCAGCGAACTGGTTCATCGCGATCACGTCGTCGTTCCAGGCAAACTCGTAAGACTTGGGAGTGGCTGTGCCCGCGGCGATGTCATGAAAGTGGCCGCCCATCATCAATGTCCAGGCATTGTTCAAGCGCTCCATGGGGTAGGGCCGTGCACCAAGCCATGCGGCAGCAACAGAAGATTTTTCCGCGGCGTCGGCCAGTAGTTCTTCTTTTCTGAGCCAGCGCTTCTGATAAGCCTGGGAAGTCAGTGATCCCGCGGAGTGATTGGTGAGTTCCATCTCACCGGTGTAACGGGGAAGTCCCGCGGCTTCGGCAGGAGTGATGTCGAGAAACATCTGGTCGGCGGTTGCCGAGAGGACATGAACTGGACCTTCGCCGACTTTCACCTCCGGCCATTCCGGATGCTGCTCTCTGGGGTCAAAGAACTGACCTTGTGGAGGAAGAGCAACGCTCCCTTTCGTGACAATGGCTTCCAGGCGTTTGACCGAGTTCTCGTCTGGAGTTCCGCCAATGTCGCCGGTTCCGTAATAGTGATAGTCGGTAAATACTCCGCTAAGTTTGCCATTGTGCTCGACTCGAGCGGCCCAATCGCCCTGATAACGGTCGAATTGCTCTTCGCGCTGGTCTCGCGTTAATCCTTGCTGTTCACTGCGCAGCGCGAGGTATTCCTGAATCTGTTTCTGATCCATCGGCTGATGGCTTTGCTCGGCCTGCTGGAGCTTGCGTTGCAGATCCCCGATTTTCGTTTGCAAGTCTGAGAAGGCGGGGTTGGCGGGCTCCGGTGGTAGCGGTTTGCTCAGATCGGTTTCGATGCCTGCGCTGTAACTGCCGGGATTGATGCCTGCCACCACACTCTCACCATCCGGTCCAACCCAGACTCCAACATTGAAGGGCGTGCCCTCTGGAGTCTTTTCGACGGACTCTGGGCCGCCTCCGGGCGCCGACGAGCCCCATACCAGTTTTTGAGTGGAGAACCCCTTTACTCCCGAGTGCGCCAAAATGGTGGGCAGCGATGCCGGGAATCCGAAGCAATCGGGCAGCATGTATTCCGCACTGGCTTTCCCGAACTCCTTGCGGAACCACTCATTGCCGTAGAGAATCTGGCGAATGATCGCTTCGGCGTTCGGCGCGTTGACGTCGCCTTCTTCCACTGACGATCCCGCTGGGAACCAGCGGCCCTCGTCCACATACTTCTTGACCTTGGCAAAATCCGCCGGGAAGTATTCCTTCATGAAACGGTAACGGTTCGCGCCACTGAAGTTGAAGATGTAGTGCGGATATTTCTCGAAGAGCTTGAAGTTGTCCTCCATGGTTTTGCGAATGTACTCGTCAATGACCTGGGGATACTCCCATCGCCACTCGGTATCGAGGTGGGCGTAGCCGACAACGTAGAGAGTGGGCTCTTTGGTGAGATCAGGCTTTGCCGGGGCGTCTGCTGGAGATGCGTTGGCTTCGGATGTCGCAGGGACCGCGATGACATCCGCCGTTTCTTTTGGGCCGTTTGACTGTGCTGAAGTCTGTCCCAGGGCTTCCGCAGTGAGAAGGACGATTGCACATCCGAACATCAAGAAAGTTTTCATAACGATTTCACCGTAGGAATCTTGTGTGGTTTGGAAGATCGATCGCGCGAGGCGAACGGCACAGGCCCTTCGCTTCAGCCAGACGATGGACGAGGTGCAGCAGGATGAAGCAATGGCGAAGATAACTATGGTAAGAGTCCGTAAACATCGATTTCAGTCCTGGTGCTCACATACACTTTGCCGTTCGCAATCGTCGGCGGGACGAACTTGACTGCATTTCCTGCTTGATCGCGGCGATTTGCGGCCATCGCGCTATTCCAGGTTTCCATCGCAAGATTCGAAGCATCGTATGCGTGCAGCACTGCGGGACCGGTACAAGTCGCTGGCATCGGGACCTGAGAGCAGTTTGCCCCGCCATTTGGATTCGCGTATCCGTAAGCACTGGCATCAATGGCCCAGACGATGCCGTTGGCAGAACCCTGCGAAGATATGGAAGGCGAGGCGCCCGGATAGTTGTAGAAATGGTTCGACTGAGATGTTGAAGTTGCGTTGAAAAGTCCCGTTGCCGGATTGAAGGAGTACATCTTCAAGTAGTCTCCCAGACCGGCGCCGTCCAGGCTGCCCGCCAGGTACATGCCGTTATTCCAGAACGCTGGGGTGCCATAGAATCCGGACGGCGATGCTACAAATGTCTGCACGATTTGGCCGTTCGTGCCGCTGCAGTCGTTGACCTGAAGGTAACCCATGTTGTCGCGGTCAATAAGGTAGGCAACTCCTTCTTTTCCAATCTGTACGAGTAAGTGTGACACCGGGCCGGATGATTGATCCGGTAAGAGGATGGGTTCGCCCGCACCGAGGTCGGTGTCGTTGTTGGCGAGGCAGGACTGATCGTCCGGAGTGAAATAATCCGTCAAGTTCAGGTTCTGTCCATTGGAGGTTGTGCCGGTAAATGGCGTGAGCTTCAGGACGCTGTCGCCAAAATCGTTGTCCGG
>Ga0209698_10001207_pt1 | contig 29994 bp, 22 predicted proteins | sample LitLauG_LLR_2012_FD_187203 | JGI IMG/M metagenome (GOLD analysis project Ga0209698, IMG submission 187203) | Freshwater sediment microbial communities from Pennsylvania, USA - Little Laurel Run_MetaG_LLR_2012 (SPAdes) (version 2) | ecosystem: Environmental > Aquatic > Freshwater > Creek >... | reverse complement strand
CCCAATCGGCGTATCATGCGTGTTACATATGTCCCTCAGAGTCAAACGCGCCACGCTGCCCGAATGGGCGCTCCAGATCACTGCGCTCCGTGAAAGACTCCAAATCAATCAGGCAGAACTTGCCCGCCGAATGCAATGTTCCGCCATGACGATTTCCCGATGGGAGCGAGGTCTGCTTCAGCCATCCGCCGAGCACTTCGTTCAGCTTGGCAATCACGGCAACAAGAATGAAGCCTGGTTCTTTTGGGAGATGGCCGGGATTCAGCCTGCAAAGATGATTGAAGCGCTCAGCGGTTCTTCTCGTATCAAACGCCTTCTCGAGGGCCCGCAATTGCAATCCAGTCGTAGCGGAGCCTACCCCGCCTCTACGGAGAAACTGGCCGCAGTAGTGGCCCTTCCGCTGTTGAAAGCTGTGATTGGAACGCATGGCGCCCCGGGCGACAAACGCAGCAGCCTGCGAGCCATTCCCTCGAGCGACGTTATCGGTGTTCCGGCATCCTGGTGTCCCAACCCGGCCTACACGAGCTTGGTGCGCGTGAAAGGAACCTCGATGGAGCCGTTGATTCGCAACGGCGACATTGTTGCGGTCGATTCCTATCAGACTGAGCGCAATGAGCTGTACGGGAAGTTGGTGATCGCTGCCAGTGAGGACATGGGATTGTCAGTGGCGCGCCTGCGGCACTACGACGGCTTCGAAGTGCTGGAGGGAGAGAATCGGCAATACGATCCCGTCGTGCTGAACAAAGCCCGCGACCACCGTATTGTGGCCAAAGTCTTGTGGTGGATTTCCTCCGCGTCTTAGGCGCAACCCTCTGAACCAGCGATAGAGCCGTTGGCGCATGTTGGCGCTTGTCTGTCACCTCATCATCTGGGTACCTTCAAGCTATGGCAGATAACAAACGCAATTCCGATGGCAAGAACAAGGCGTTCCTCGTAAAGTCCGCTCCCCCTCCTCTCGTAAGTCGCGCCCAGGCAGACCACCTGCAGAAGGAATTGGATCATCTTGCCCTTCTGCTCGACGAAGTGAAGCGCCAGACGGAAAAGGTCGAAGCCGCCGCCGACGCGATTGGCGACGCGCTGATCAGCCAGCTTCACATCGCCGCGGAAGAAAAGAGTCGCAGGAGGGACGGATCGCACAGCGGAGCGAAGACAGGTTCGCGACGCTCGTCGGGTTCCCTACCCGAACCGATTCGACCTCAAGGTTTCGAGCGCGCCCAGGGATGACTCCAGCAACGACTTCCTTCTCGTCGATTGCTGGAAGCGGAAACGAAGTCTGGGAAGCAGGATTCTATGCCTACTGCTTTTCTCCGACACCATATGTCCACCGTCGTACCACGGGGCTCGTCTTCCCACGCCTCTCACTGACCCCGGGGCGAATGGGAACCAGCGGAGCTTTGCCCGGCAATCCTGAAAATCCTGACTTCGCCCGAATCCTCGCGTGACGCGACGGCATCTACTTCGTCATGGAATTCAGACAGCTTGGTCATTCTGGTTTGAAGGTTCCGGTTCTAAGCTTCGGTACTGGCACATTTGGAGGGCGCGGAGAGTTTTTCCAGGCGTGGGGCAATAGCGATGTCGCCGAGGCCACTCGTCTCGTGGACATCTGTCTCGACGCGGGCCTTAATTTCTTTGACACGGCTGATGTCTACTCAAGCGGCGCGTCCGAGGAGATCCTGGGCAAAGCGATCGCCGGGCGACGCAGTTCAGTTCTGATCTCGACGAAGGCAACCTTCCGCATGGGGGAGGGGCCGAACGATCTCGGTTCGTCGCGTTATCACCTGGTTCAAGCCTGCGAGGCAAGCCTCCGCCGGCTTGGCACCGACTATATCGATGTTTATCACCTACACGGTTTTGATCAGCTCACGCCCATCGAAGAGACGCTTCAGACGTTGAACACTCTGGTCGAGAGCGGCAAGGTGCGTTACGTTGCGTGCTCGAATTTCTCCGGTTGGCATCTGATGAAGTCGCTCGCCGTCGCCGAGAAATATGGATGGCCCCGTTACGTCGCGCATCAGGCCTATTACTCGCTGATCGGAAGAGAGTATGAGTGGGAGTTAATGCCACTCGCGATCGACCAAAAGGTTGGAACGATGGTGTGGAGTCCGCTCGGTTGGGGAAGGCTCACGGGCAAGATCCGCCGCAATCAACCGCTGCCGAAAGTTAGCCGCCTGCATTCCACCTCCGAACAAGGTCCGCCCGTCGAGAATGAGTGTCTGTATAAGGTCGTCGATGCGGTGGAGGAAGTTGCGCGCGAGGCGGGGAAGACTGTCCCGCAAGTGGCCTTGAATTGGCTGCTGCAGCGTCCTACCGTGGCGAATATTATTGTCGGCGCCCGCAACGAGGAACAACTTCGCCAGAATCTTGCGGCCGTGGGATGGAACTTGACTGCCGAGCAGGTCGCACGATTAAACGCCGCCAGCGACAGGACTCCAATCTATCCTTATTGGCACCAGCGGCAATTTGTGGAACGGAATCCGCTCGCGGCCGTGGCGGCTTAGCGAACCATATCAATCTTCCTGAAGGAGAAATCATGAATACGAAAGCCCTCTCCGCCAGTCAAGCGGGAAAAGCTTCACTGGGGAATGAACTGTCCGTGCATCGTCTTGGTTTTGGCGCCATGCGCCTGACTGGAGAGGGCATCTGGGGGCCGCCCAAGGATCGTAAAGGCGCGCTGTCCGTGCTTCGGCGCGCCGTCGAACTAGGTGTCCATTTCATCGATACTGCGGATTCTTATGGCCCGTATGTAAATGAAGAGTTGATCGCCGAAGCGCTCTTCCCCTACCCGGCCGGTCTGGTGATCGCCACAAAGGGGGGATGGGAACGCCCTGGACCAGGTCAGTGGACGCACAATGCAACTCCAGCCCATCTGCGCAAAGCGGTTGAAGGCAGTCTGAGGAGGCTGCGTCTCGATCGCATTGACCTCTATCAATTGCACGCTCCGGATAATGTCGTCTCATTCGACGTTTCGGTCGAGACCTTGGCAGAACTGCAGCGGGAGGGCAAGATCCGCATGGTGGGACTGTCGAACGTCACCCAGGAACATATCGAGCGGGCGCGGCGCATCGTTCCCGTCGTTTCGGTCCAGAACCGCTACAGCTTCGCGGACCGCGAGTGGGATTACGTGGTGGACTATTGCGAGCGAAACGGAATCGTGTTCATTCCATGGTTCCCGCTCGGGGCAGGCCGGATTGCCGGCGAGGTTCTCGATCAGATTGCGAAGCAGCACCAGACCCCTCCGACCCAGGTTGCGCTTGCCTGGCTGCTGCAGCGGTCCCCGAAGATGTTGCCGATCCCGGGGACATCCTCAATCGAACACCTGGAGCAGAACATTGCGGCGTCGTCCCTCCGCCTCAGCGAGGCAGAGTACGCCAAACTGGCGGGTGTCCCGGAACTCGTCGGAACACGTTAGCCTCTCGCGGTCACACCATGCGAGACCGTTTGCATCAATGGAGGGCGAAGTCCTGTTCATGGACCGGTGGGACTTTCCAGTGCCGCTAGTTGAACGATATGAGCGGCCGTCCTGACTGAAATGCGCCGTCATCAAGGTTCCCGAACGACGCACCCCACTTGCTGACGAATCTTGGTCGGCCTGGATGCGGAAGTTTCGCGTCTAGAACGAAAGAGAATTTACATCTGCATGACAATTTCCTTGTAGGGCCGTTTCATACTCCACGGCGGCGTGTGTGAAGTCGAGCACAGCCCGCAGGAAAGCCCGAGAACTTTAAGCGTCCGTTCTGCTTTCTGTCGAGGACGCTTCCATCCAAGAAACTGGGCGAAATCCAATCTCAAAAATGGAGTGACAACAGTGAAATCACAGACGAGTGGCGCAGCTGCTAACTTTCGCAGCATGAAATTCAAGACTGGGTTGATTTTTGCCGGGGTACTGGGAGTTGCTTCGTACTTCGCAGCCCCGCTACAAACATGTCGCGCACAGGCGACTGACCTTCCTTCAAAAGCTCCCGCCGGTGTGACGAGTTCACAACAAAATCCGCTGCAGATCGCAATTCTGCATTGGTACAACGCGAACCTTACGACTCAGTTCACCACCGGAAAATCACCGTACGGCGTGGCGTTCGATGGTGTGAACCTCTGGATCAGCAATTTCGGAGCCAATACTGTAGTCAAAGTGCGGCCCAGCGACGGAACCATCCTCAGCACTTCTCCAGTCGGGACAAATCCCATCGCCATTGCATTTGACGGAGCCAACATATGGGTCGCCAATATCAACAGCAGCAACGTGACCAAGCTTAACGGCGGCACCGGCGCAGTGATGGGAACATTTACGGTTGGAACACAGCCCGATGCGCTCGCATTTGATGGAACAAACATCTGGGTAACCAACGACGGCAGTAATAACGTGACGGAGTTGGCCGCGTCCACCGGGGCGACGAAAGGGACGTTCGCCGTGGGAACAAACCCGGCGGGCGTTGTTTTCGATGGAACCAACCTCTGGATCACCAACAACGGAGCCGCCACGGTAACGAAGATGTCCACCGCCGGCAAAGTGCTCGGTACTTTCCCGGTTGGAACTGAGCCGACGGGGATCGCCTTTGATGGAACCAATATCTGGACGGCCAACTTTGGCAGTAACAATGTGACCAAGTTGAATTTGAGCGGCACCGTTCTCGGCACCTTTGCTGCGGGCGCCGGTCCGAACGGCATCGCTTATGACGGCGCTAACATCTGGGTGACGGATTTCAATGGCTTGAGCGTTACGAAGCTGAAGGCAAGCTCTGGCGCTACGCTCAGCACAATTAACGTTGGGGCGGAACCGGCAGGCGTAGCCTTTGATGGCGCTAGCATCTGGGTCACGAATTTTGGCGGAACTACTGCCTCAAAGCTGTGAGCGACAGACCACCGGCGCGGTGAGCATATAAAGTGGTGGGTTGAGTCCGGGTCGGAAGAGATGCTTCGGAGCGTTGGACCAGGCCGGTGTGTTTGGTTCGGTCGGACGAGGAAAGAGCGCGAACGTGCTCTTTCCTCTTTTTGCAAATGCGGCTGGATTCAGTTGCGGGAGGGACTAGGCGAAGGTGTGCCAAGCTGTCAGGCTACGTTCTTCCGAATGTCCGTCGACCAGGACTCGCTTTCCAGGTTCGCTTGCGTCTCGTTCTCTGACAAATACGGGTATTCGGGAAGAATCTCCCTGATTTTATCGCGAAGCACTTCGGGCGCGTTCAGGAACAGTGCTGCTTCTAGTTCTTCCAGTTGTCTCACAAGAGGATCCCAATCCCGCTCCGGGCCACGCGCTCTCTTGATCTTGGTAAACAGCGTGTCTTCGACCCCTTCGTTCTGGTAGAAAAGCTCTTCCACCAGCTTCTCGCCTTGCCGCAAACCGGTAAATTGAATCTCGACCTGCTGTTCGTTCCTGCCGGAGAGCTTGATCAGAGTCCGCACCAGGTCGAGCACTAACATGGGCTGGCCCATGTCGAGCACGAAGGTGTCTCCTTTCTCGCCAATCACGGATGCCTGCAGAACCAACGAGACAGCTTCCCGCACGGTCATGAAGAAGCGCTTGATTGCGGGATGGGTGACAGTGAGCGGTTCGTTATTGCGCAATTGTTGTCTGAGCACAGGAACGATGCTGCCATTTGAGCCCAAGACATTACCAAAGCGGACAGACAGGCACCGCATCCCATTCGTAGGCCGGCGCGCGATGATCAGCTCGCCGAGGCGCTTGGTTGCCCCCATCACGCTCGACGGGTTGACCGCCTTGTCCGACGAAACGAACACAAACCCGCGACAGTCATGCTCGCTCGCCATCTCCAGCAAGTTCATCAATCCGAAAACATTGTTTTGCACGGCTGCAGCAACGTTTTCTTCCATCAGGGGAACATGTTTATACGCGGCAGCATGAAAAATGATGTCTGGTTCGTCCTCCTTGAAGATGCGCTCCATGCGTTTTCGATCTCCGACATCGGCAACATGACAACGGACTGCGCACCGGGAACCATATCTCGAAAGTTCACGACTCAGGTAAAACATTGCGGTTTCGTTCTGGTCTACGCACACCAAAAGACCGGGTTCGTGACCAAGGATTTGCCGGCAAAGCTCGGAGCCAATGGATCCAGCGGCTCCAGTAACCATGACTGAGCGTTGATACAGTGCACTCCGCACTGATTCCAGGTCGATAGCCACGGGATCCCTTCCTAACAGGTCTTCGACATTGACCTCGCGGAAATCGCTGAGGTTGGCCGTCTGCGCGATCACATCACGCAGGGCTGGCACGGTACGAAACTTAACCCTTGTTTGTTCGCACAATTCCACGAAACGTTGCATCTGCTTAGAAGACGCCGAGGGAACCGCGATCAGCACCTCATCGATTGGATAGGTGCTGAGAATTTCGGGAAGCTGGTCGGCAGTCCCAAGAACCGGGAGGTCCTCAATCTTCAGTCCGACTTTTGTGCGATCGTCGTCGACGTATCCAACGGGAGCGTATTCGCTGCCCGGACGTGCAAGCTCGCGAACCACAGTTTGCGCGCCCGTTCCCGCGCCGATGAGGAGCACTTTCTTCGTGGCATTCAAATCCTGTCGGACCGATTCCGCCAGGACCCGGGACAAGAACCGCACACCGATCAACACTCCAGCGGTCAACAGCGGCTCCAGGACAAATATCGGGCGCGGGAAGGGCATGCGAATCACGAGCCGAACAACCAGATAAAAAAGCGCCGAGCCGGAGAATACACACATCGCAACGTCCACCGCGTCGGCGAATCCCGTGTAACGCCACCAGCCATGCAACAAGCCAAAGCGGGCGATTGCGACCATGCGACACACAATGAGAATACCCGCAGCCTCCAGCAGCGTTTTCCGCCAGGGCAGCGTGAAGTTGAACATGACGAACCATGCCAGGGTGAGCGACAGAAAGATCATTGCCGCCTGAAACGCGCCCACGAACCACGAGTTTTTGCGCAATACTGCCTGACCGAGTCGGATAATTTTCATCGTCTTAGCGGGTATTAGTTGTAGCGAGAAGCGTGCACGGCGCAGGGATGGACTACTCGATCATTCTGAATGCGGTTCGAAACAGGATCGCCAAGTCTGATGCAAACGTACGCCTTTGCTGGTAGTCGAGCGCAAGAGCGACCTTCGCGGGAAGGACCTCTTCCACATATTGCTGTTCGAGGCGATCGGCGCAGAGAATTCGACCTTCGTGCCGGAAGGCGAGACTTGCGGGATCGGTAATACCGGGCCGCTCCTGCAAAATAACTGTGTATTGCGGCCGAAACATCCGCACGTATCGTTCGACCTCAGGCCGCGAGCCAACCAATTGCATATCGCCTTTTAGCACATTGAACAACTGGGGAAGTTCGTCTAGTTTGTATCGACGCAGAAGGCGGCCGACTCGCGTGATGCGAGGGTCTGCGGGAGCGGTCAGCGCATCTTCACGACCGGTTCCTTCCCACATACTGCGGAATTTGTAAAACCGAAACTGCCGGAAGTGTTTTCCAACGCGGTTCTGCACAAAAAAGACCGTACCACCATCGTCGAGTTTGATCGCCAGAGCAATTATGCCGAACAGCGGTCCGAGAAAGATCAATCCACCGAGTGCGCAGACAAAATCGAACGAGCGGGTTGCGACCCCGGTTCGGGCTACGGTGGCGCGTCTCGCAGCGACTTCCGATATCTCAGATTCTGACGACATCCGATGAGCTTACTAGAGTTACAGGTTTGTGTTCATCGAGAATAGCGGTGACCGCATCGATCACATCGTCGACGTCCTGGTTGCTCATGCGCGCAGAGAGCGGCAAAGATAGCATGCGCTGGTACGCATGAAGCGCCACGGGGAATTGCTCTGGGACGAAATGGTATTTCTCGCGATAGTACTGAAGCAGGTGCACCGGGATGAAGTGAACAGAGCAGCCAATGTTTCGCGCACGCATTTCGTCGACGAACTGATCGCGCGTGATCCCCGCCTGCGAGTTTAACCGCAACACGTAAAGATGCCAGGCATGCTGAACCTCGGGCCGTTCGGCCGGCAGTTGCAAATCCTCTCGAGAGTCGAAAGCCGCGTTGTATCGTTGCGCAATTGCACATCGCCTTGCATGAAATTGCGGCAGCTTCCTCAGTTGCTGCAGTCCGAGAGCGGCTTGAATGTCGGTCATGTTGTATTTGTAGCCGGGATAGACCACGTCGTAACCCCACCGTCCGTTGGCGCCGTAACGGTTCCATGCGTCGCTGCTCATGCCGTGCAGACTCCACCGCCGCGCGCGATCGACGAGGCCGTTGTGCCCCGTGAGCATTCCTCCTTCAGCGGTGGTCAGGTTTTTCGTCGCGTAAAACGAAAAGCACGTCAGGACCGGAACGCTATCCATGGCAGAAAACGATCCAATCGGATGGTCCCGGTAGGAAGCTGGCAGCGAATGAGCCGCGTCTTCTATCACGGCCAGGTTGTGTTCGGCGGCAATTGTCAGGATCGCATCGCGGTCGCACGGGTGGCCGTAGAGATGTACCGGCATAATCGCTTTCGCCCGAAGGCCGAGATCTCTTTCAGCCTTCTCGATACCATCGCGAACGGCCTCTGGGTTCAGATTTAGCGTGTCGGGTTCGACATCGCAAAGAATTGGCGTCGCGCCAACGTGCTCGATGACGTGCACCGCCGAGCAGAACGTCAACGGCGAAGTGATGACTGCATCTCCGGGACCGATGCCGAGCGACAACAGCGCAAGATGCAATGCGGCTGTGCCGGAAGTCACCGCCAAGGCGTCAGAGGCATGCACGAACTGCGCAAAGTCCTGTTCAAAGCGCTTTACCTTCGGCCCGGTGGTGATCCACTCCGAGCGAAGTGTGTCCACAACTTCGTTGATCTCCTCCTCGCCGATCGATGGAGGAGAGAAAGGCAGAAATTTGTTACGCACGATGGAATGGCCTCACAAATCGAATTACGTCAAGAGTCTGCCTGTTTCTTGAGCAGGCACAAGTAATGCGTGCACAGAGGGCGAAGTTTCGAAACGAGGTGATAGATCGCTGGGCCACATCGCCCGATGGCTCTGCCTAAGGGCGGCGCAAGGGTGATCTTGCGGTTCGTCATCGAAAACGCTGGAAACAGTTGGCGAACCTCAGCCAGGCGAATCCCTCGTACATCCGGATTTGTCACATTGTTGAAGGCAAAGTCATACCAGAGAAGACGCCCGCCGGGAGCGAGAACCCGGTTAATCTCGCGAGCAATGTCAGCCTTCACAGTTTGGTCGAGTACCGAAGTGAACAGCATGAATTGAGAGATGAAGTCGAAGCTTCCTTCGGGGAATGGAAGTTCCGACGCGCTGCCGCATAGGAATTGGATGCCCGGTGAAGAAAGGCGTGCCTGTTCGACGAACCGCGGGAACAGATCAATCCCCCAGAGCAATGACGGGTCAGCATCGTACTCCAGATATTGTCGAAGGGTCGAGCCGCGTCCACAGCCGAGATCGAGAATCCGCAAACCCGCGAGGGAAGTCAAGCCATCGGCTCGCAACATCGACGCCATCGTTGCTTCCCTCTCGTGAAGACTGAACAAGTGTCCCGGGTTGGCACGGGCGTACCTCTGCAAAGGGATTGAGCGGGCCCGGCGTTCGTACACCTCGCGCAGTCGCTCCAGTTCCCGGCTTGGGCTACGTGGCGTTTCTTCGATTTCGGTCGGCATGGGTTTCGCGGTCAATGTCAATCTGGATGATATGGGAAGGCGGCTTCATGCTGAGCGGCAAGGGTTCGACTGCTACTGGACCCGAGCGTCGGTGACTCGATGTAAAAGGCGCTGCGGCATTCTTGAACGCGAGCGACACGTGAATGCCGCAGGTGCAACCCGGGCACTGTCTGCGAACCATAGCCACGCATGCTCGACGATAGCGCTCAGAGCCGACCAATTCGGCGAGATCTTCGCGCAGTACGTTGCCAACAGGCTTAAGGACGTAGCATCCCGCCAGCACGTCTCCGTTGGAAACGACAAATAGCTCGATGAAACCGAGAACGCAAGGCGGTTCTTCCAGGGTTTCGCGGCTGAAATACTTATGGATGTAATCGAGTTCATAAGCAGGCCGCTTCAGTTTATTCCCGAGAAAACCAACGATTTGATTCGTTTCGGATTCTTTTGGCCACAAGTCGGAAGTGGAGGTGTGGCGCAGAAAGTAGGAACGGTCGTCGAGAATGTTAAATGCGAAACCAGCGCCGGATTGTCGAGCCTCTTCGGCCAGCGCCTCCAATTCGCCCGCCGATCGTCCGTTGAGCGTGGCCACCACTTGGACCTTCTTGCCGTTGAGCAGGCGAATGCCTTCCATGGCTAATCTGAAATAACCCTTAATGCCGCGAATCTGGTCGTTCGAGGCCTCCATCCCATCGATCGAGACAGCGATCTTGGTGATGGGAGAGTCATTAATCTCGCGGTGCAATTTCTTCAGAAGCAGGCCATTCGTCTGGAGAGTAATGCGCTTGAACCTGGCCATATTCGCTTTCTGCATGATTTGAAACAGATCGCGCCGCAGCAAGGGCTCTCCGCCGGTAAAACGCAGATACCGAATTCCAAAGTTCCCTAGACGATTGATGACGTCAACCGCCGTTTCGGTGTCGAGGCCATCGTCCCACCTTGTCTGCCAATAGTTGCAGGTGATGCACTTGGCCTGGCAATTTTCGGTGAGCTTGAGGCTCGCGGATAGCGGCCGTACTCGCGCCGGCAGCAGCGTTGGCGAGAATTGACTACCCAACCAGACGCGGGTCAAATACGGCAGATGGTTCCATGGAATCGACATGGACGGATATAAACTTGGCTCAGTAGGCCACGATTTTCTGATTGCGAAGGGCTTTCACCATGCCCAGCAGAAACCCGACATTGGCCAGGCAGAAGGAGAACGGATAACCGAAAACCCACGCCGGACGCTGCCTCCGGGTTAGTTCCCAACCGATCAGTGCGGTGAGATAGAAGACAACCTGCAGCCACCAGAGAAACTGGAACTGCCCTCGCAGAGCGAGGAAAGAACTGCACAGAAGAACAATTCCGAGGAAAAACGGCGTCAGCCAGCGCAGCAACTTGTGCGAGACCAGGCCGAGAGCCGTGAGCGGAAATCGGAATGGATTCAAGACTGCCGGCCGCGATAACGTCCCCGTCCAATTCCGAGCCGTCATGCGAATACGAGTGCGGAGTTCCCCTTCGATGCTGTGCGGCATCGTATCAAACACGTATGCCTCTCTTTCTTGAATGACCCTGAATCCCTGGGCGCGCACATCGAGCGGCATGATGCAGTCGTCGCCATAGCAAGCAGGCAGCGGACGGAATAACTCTCGCCGCACAAGTAGACCCTGACCGCTTCCAGTCGCGAGGATGCCAAGCGCAGATTCTGCAAAACGCAGCCAGAGTTCATACCGCCAGTAAGAGCCCTGCCCCTTCTCCACGGCGTCTTTGCCTTCGCCAAAAAGCACGGTCGCGGTCGATAGGCCAACTCCGGGATCGGCAAGCGACTGAACCATCGTTCGCAGAACGCCAGGGGGCATGACCGTGTTGGCATCGGTAAAAAAGAAAAGGTGGCCGCGCGCATGCTCCGCAGCCAGGTTTTGCACGCCGCTTTTCCCCACGCGGCTCTCGCTTGGCAACCAATGGATGCGAGACTCCCGCGCCGCCATTCTGCGCACTATGTCTTCCGTTTGATCGGTCGAGCCATCCGACGCCACGATGATCTCGATACGGTCGTGCGGGTAGAGCAGTTCGAGGCAGTCACTGATCTTCCGACCGATTGTCTGTTTTTCGTTATGAACCGGAATGATGATGGAGACCAAGGGATCGCCCGATTCCTGTTGAACAGTTCGCTTGCGTGAAACCAGCGAGGCCAACGCAAACACGAACAGCGGATAGCCAACCCAGACATATCCAACGACGACCAGCGAAGACAGCAGTACCCAATAGGCCACGTTCATCGGACGCTGTCTCCTACTGCGTTGGGTGTGATCTCGTGAACCGGTGCTCTGTGCGGCTTAGCGGTCGCCAGCTCCGGGTAGGACGTTCGATATCGACGGAGCGCATAATCAAAGCCCGCCTTTTGATGTCGGAACACCATTCGCGTCAGCATGCGGCCCGTGGATTGACTGCCCTCATGCCACACCCTTAACTTCGGATCATGGATCACCGAAAGCCCCAATTGGCGGCACATTTCGGCAACTCGAAATTCTTCGGCATACAAAAACGCGCCGTCATCGATGAATCCGCCCGCGTCGAAGAACTTGCGCGTGAAGATGAGGAACGCTCCGCTTGGTGCGTATATCCCGCTGGGACCGCTGCCACCGGAGGCGGTTGTCCATGTGCGGAGGTCGTGCCGCGTCCTGCGCACCCAAGGCGACAGCCATTGCTTGAACCACATCCCGTAGTAGTTCGACAGCCAGAGGCGATAGCGCCACATGCGAAGCCGGCTTGGACGGTTTCGGATGCTCGGGTTCTCATCGTGCCTCGTAAGGGCGGAAACGACGGACGGGGCCACCACGCCCACGCCTTCCCAGTTTCTGGCAAGGAGCCACGAGAGGAATTCCGGATCGCTGAAAACGATATCGTTGTTACACACGATCACCCACTCCGGCACGGGCTGATCCTCGAGATAACGTTCCAGCGCCCATCTGGCACCGCCAAAATAGCCTCCGTTCTGCGTCGATGCGAATAGTTCGACGTTGCTCAAACTGCCGCTCGCACTTCGAATGCTGGAAACGGAATCGTCATCCGATTTGTTGTCCACGATGAGAACATGGCATTCGGGGAAGCCGACTAGCTTCCGGGCGCTGTCCAAAAACCGGCGCGTACACTCGTCCTGGCGAAAGTTCACCGTGATAATCAGAGCCTTAGGATGCTCCGTCACTCTTTGCCTTCCAGCGCCTGTAGTCTGAAGCTCAAGGCCATGGCGCACGCAATCAGTGCGCCCGTTGGATGGTCGATCATCGTCGGCTGCGTCATCGACAGGAACAATTGGCCTACGATAACCGCGACAAAACCGGTGACGAGCGCCCTTGGAACACCGACTGGCATGACTCTTGTGCCGCGCAAAATCTTTCGGAAATAGATGAAAACCACCCCAAGCAGTAGGCCCAGCCCGATGAAGCCCATGCGAAAAGCGGTCACCAGATAGAGATTGTGGATGAAGTGATGATCGATGAGTTCATTGGTTCCCGCATCCAAGACCGCGTAACCGCCGATGACATAGGTGGCTCCAAGACCGTGGCCAATCCATGGTTTCGCGACGACCTGTGGCCCGACAATGGCCATCTCCAGAAAGCGTCGCGTGGCCATACTTTCCGTCCCCGCAAGTCCGGCTGCGATCTGATCGGCTCCATAGAAGACGCGCTCTTCCAATACGCTCAGCAAATTAACATCTGAGTCAGACTCGGAGCCGGAACTGATTCTCCAACTCGCGGCCAACATCACGAGACAGACACCGGCCACGACGAAGGTGGCCAGCACCTGCTTCCTTGCCTTGCGCGCCAGCAGCACGGCAGTCACGACTGCGGAGACAAATGCGCAAAGCCACAATCCGCGCGAGAGACTTAAAGCAATGTTGGCTACGGTTGGAAGTAGCGCAAGGCCAATCCACAAGCGCTGCCTGCGTGTGGTAGCGACCGGATAGAGGTTAATCAGCACGGCGAAAAGGATCGTCGCATCAATGTCGATGGTTCGTACTAGTTCCCCTGAGATGAAGCTTCCGTCCCACGAAGGCAGAAGATCTCCCGCAGCAGGTCCCAGGACGAAAAGTGTCAGTTCCACCAGGACCGTGATCAGAATTGACACGAGCAGCACTTTGAGCAGGAAATAAACTCTTCCACGATCAGCGACCAGTTGCGCTACCAGAAAGTAGACGGCTGCGAATTCGATAATCTGGAAACAATCCCCAAGCAGATATCCAATTTCATTTCCCAAGAGCAAGCCATAAGCGGCACTTAGGATGCCGTAGGATGCAAAAAGCGCGACAGGCACAAACAGGGGGTCGGAAGTCATTGCTAGTCTTGGAGTGCGTACCACAAAGGCCAAGTAAGCACCAACAAGCAAGAAACCGCTGATGAAAGCTGACCATTGCAGGCTGAGAACCAGCGACAATGGGCTTGTCATGAAGATTAGGATAGCCGTCAGAGCAATAAGGGGCCGCGTGTAGGTCAGAAGAGAAAGCAGGATCATCGCCAGCATTCCGACGGCCGCAAGGGCATAAATGGAAGCTGAGGATCCTTGATAGCTCACTGTGATCACTGATGCCGCAAACACTGCGGCCAGGAGACCGAATGCTCCAGCCTGCATGTTCGCGCGACTTTGTGCGATTGCGCTCAAGAGTTAGATTCGTGCACTATCTCGCCCTTGCAAAGGCGAGCCTGACATGAGAGACGGTGCCGAGCATCAGGCTCCGGTCGCGACTATCCAGTACATGGTTCCAGGAAAACAGAATGAATCCCAGCAAGAGCATGGCTGCGACTAACACCTGCGTGAGGAACGTGCCATTCGCTCGCCAAAGGACTGCAAGCGATAACCCAAGGATTCCGACTGCAATGAGCGTCCGGCGCAGACCATTCTCGAGAAGGCTCGTAAACGAAATCAGGTTGAGCCAAAAGACGGACCCGAACATCAGCACAGCGTCCAACAGTGATTTGAGAGACCATGCGATTGCGGCACCTGAGATACCAAAGCGTCGAACGAGGAGCCAGCAGCAAACAATCTGGAATGCGAACTCAATCAGGCTGAAGATTCCTGTCAAGTCCGGGCGGCCAACTCCCTGCAGTAGGCTGAAAGGCACTAACGCGATCGAGTTGACCGACATGCCCAGGGCGAGAATCTGAAGTGTCGAGGTGCTTTGACTTGCGAAATCTGCTCCCAACCAAACTCGCAGGACTTGTCGTGCAAAAAGCGCCAATATCAGTAAGGTCGGTGCCGAGATCAACAAAAGTGATTTGAGCGATCGAGCACACAATTCCTCCAGACGTCGACGGGAACCCCCCGCATCCAGATTCGTGAATGCAGGAAACAGTGTCGCTGCTAGCGTTGCGGGGACCACCCAAGCCCGATTAACTGCTTCATACGGGGCGGAATAAAAACCCACGGCGCTCATGGACACCATTGAACCGATGAAGAAACGGTCGATGTACGCGAGTAGGGGCGTGATGAAATTGGAGATGGTGACCCATCCCCCGTATGCGAGCAGCGGGCGAACGAAGTGTCGATGTGGAAGATAGTGTCCTCGAAGTGCAGGGAAATAGCGCAGGCACGCCACAAAATATGCCAAACTGGCGACGATGCGGGCGAAGACCAACATCCAGACAATCCCGGGCAAACTCAGGCCAAGGAAAACGCCGACCGCAGGAAGTAGGAACATCGAGGTGTTTATCGGGACTTTTACGTAGTTGACGATGTCGAACATCTGCCCGGCCTCCAGCACTCCGCGGAGGGCATTTCCAATCAGAACAACGGTCAGACACAGCGCAAGTATGTAGAGGCTGGTTCGGGTTTCCGCGACCAGCGCCGGGGAAAGTTTCAGGTATCGATCCACTGCGATCGGCACCAGCGAGAGCGTGATCAAGGTTCCCGCGGCGCCAAACAAGAGTTGCACCCAAAGAGACGTCCAAACAACCTGTGGGAGCCTCTCTGGATCGGAGCGGGCCAACGCCTCCGCCACGAATTTCGTGGTAGCCCGACCGAGACCCAAGTCGAAAATCCCAAAATAGCCGAGCAGGGCCGAGGCGATAGAAAGTGCACCGAAGCGTTCGGCTCCCAGTCCTCGGACCACGTAGGGAATGGCGACGAGGGCCACCGAAAGAGGCACAATCCACCCCGCGAGGTTGAGCACCCAGTTTCGGGTCAGCAATGTGCCGCTGAGTTGTTCGGGTTCGGTGAGTCGCGCGCCGGGCATTTGCTCAATCCGCCGCGACCGCAATTTCGGGCTTCGCGCGTCGGTCGTTGCGGGCGTTTCGCCAGTTCACGCGCGGCAGCAGCAGGGAGGGATCGACGCGGTCTCGATGCTTCATGGCGATGTTTACAAGCGAATCCAATAGTGACTCGGACAGCAGGTGCGGCTTCAAGCCCAGTTCTGTCAACTTGGTGTGCTTGGCCTTGTAGTAGTGTTCCTCGGCTTCTACTCGCGGGTCAGGCAGATGGTTTACGACTACACTGAGTCCGAGTCTCGTGCCGGCAATGTGAACCAGTTCCGCGAGGTCGCGGACGGAGAATTGTTCCGTGAATTGATTGAATACGCGAAACTCTCCGCGCGCGGCGGGATTCACGCAGGCCAGTTCAATGCAACGAACTGTGTCGCGAATGTCGAGGAATCCGCGTGTCTGGCCGCCTTTCCCATAGATGGTGAGCGGGTGCTCGATGGCTGCCTGCACACAGAAACGGTTCAGCGCCGTGCCAAACACTTCGTCGTAGTCGAATCGGTTGACGAGCGATTCATCGAGCACGGTTTCATCTGTCATGGTTCCGTAGACCACGCCCTGGTTCAGATCCGTAGCTCGAAGGCCCCAGATCTTGCAACAGAAATGGATGTTGTGGCTGTCGTGCACTTTGGACAGGTGATAGAACGATCCCGGCTGCTTGGGAAACGGCAACACATCCTCGCGGCCGTTGTGTTGGATGCGGATGTAGCCTTCTTCGATATCGATGTTTGGCGTGCCGTACTCGCCCATCGTCCCGAGCTTGACCAGATGGCAGTCAGGCTCAAATTCTCTGATGGCAAACAACACGTTTAATGTGCCAACGACATTGTTCATCTGGCTGAAAACGGCATGCTGGCGGTCGATCATCGAGTAGGGCGCCGAGCGCTGCTCGGCAAAGTGCACCACCGCTTCCGGTTCGAACTCCTGCATCACGCGCGACAGGAATTCGTAATCGACAATGTCGCCCACGAAGGACTCGATCTCTTTGCCCGTGCAACGATGCCAAGTACGCAGCCGCTCAGTCAGAGGGCGGATGGGCGTCAGCGTTTGTGCACCAAGTTCGTGATCCCAAGAGCGTCGGCAGAAGTTGTCGGCAATCGCAACTTCATTGCCGCGGTGGGAAAGGTACAACGCCGTTGGCCAGCCACAGTAGCCATCACCGCCGAGAACGAGAATCCGCATCGTTTTGTCCTTAGTGTCCGAGAGTTGTGAGAGATGAATCAGGCCTGAAAAACACGAACGAGAAAATTAATCTGATGAAGCTAAATCCGATCCTTGCGCTTGAACCACAGAATCTTGTCACGCACACGCGGCAATCGCATGCCATTCTCGGATGCTAGCCTCAAATCGCCTTTTAACTTTGAGTAGGCGTCTTGCGCCAAAAGCTTTGCCGGGTGGTCCGGCTCGACGCTATCCCAACTTGCTTTCGCCAATACCCACGCCACGCCCATCATCATGGAGAAAACCACACCAAGGAACATGATCAGCAATCGAGGTGGAAAGGACTTTTTCTCGGGTACCTTTGCGGGGTCCAGCACCTTGACGCTGGGAGTTTCCTTGGCTTCCTGTACCTTCGCGAGTTCACACTGTTGGTTCAACAACTCGAAGACCGTCTCCTGAATTTTGTTTGTCCGGTAAAGTTCCGCGTAGGTGACGCCGAGCAAAGGAAGCTTGCGAATGGATGGGTACAAAGAATTGGTCCCGCTACCCGCGCCAGGCGACAAATCACCGCCTCCCATTTGATTCAGCTTGTTCTGCAGTTCTCCGATGCGGGCGCGCACGGTGCGGACGCGGAGACTGTTATCGGAATATATCTGCCGCAACCCCTCGAGTTCAGACTGCGCGGCAATCAGATGTCCTTGCAAGGCAGCGGCCGCTTCCACCATCGCTTTGCCCTGTTCCTTGATGTCGATTGCGGTGTTGTCGCTGGCGAACTTGCTGAATTCCCTGGCTGACGCATCCAGATCCTGCTTGACCGTCTTGAGCCGATCTTCGAGAAAAAGCCGTTCTCGATGGGCAGCCGACGTATTCAGTTCCACGACCAGACGGTCGAGTTCTGCTATGTAGGTATCGGCGATCTCTTTCGCCCGGGTCGGACTGTGATCCGACACGCGGATGACCACTACACCGCTCTTGCGGTCTTCGGATATTTCGGTGTTTTCTTCGAGTCGCCGTCTCGCGGCTTGCATCTGCGGCACGCTGTATACGGATTTGAGATCGAATTTATCGATGATTCGATCTTCTACTGTTTCGCTGCGAAGAATCGCGATGAAGAGCGAACCCGATGTCTTGAGTCCCAGGAAGTCGCCAGCCAGCATGCCAAGACTGCCTCCGGTATGGGTTGCCACGGCCATGAGCGAAGAGAGGCCGGAACTGAGTTCACTTTCTGGAGGCATGAGCTGGGTTCGCGCGTCATAACGTTTTGGAATGAGGAACGCAATGAGTGTGGCCAACGCCAACCCATAGGCTGTGACGCGGAGCAGAAAGAAACGCTGATCCAGCAAGAGCCGCAGACGGTCGATCGCCGTATTGTCGGGCTCGTCGAATCCGCGAACGCGCGGCGGATCAGCGATCACGGTTGAGCCGATGGGATCTTCTTTCGGATTTACACGAATCGGTGCGCCGGGCATTGGAATATGCGAAATCGTTGCCGGACCTGTTTGCCTTTTAGTCGAACGTGATAATGAGGGTGATCATTTGCTTGCCTTCGGCCAGTAGCCAATCTCAAACGCTGCCGTAACGTTGGACTGCTGGTTCGTCGCCAGCAGCGGGATGTTCCATCGTTCATATTGAAGGAATCCCGAAAGCCGAAGCCCTGATCCCAGTACGAAATCGGAATTCACCCGCACATCATTCTGCGTGCCCCCGAGCGGCAGGAATTCGCGATCAATCTTCCGGTGCCGCATTTCAATGCCGATCTTTCGCGTTGCGCTGAGCCAATAGGTGCTCGAAACGGACTCACCCTGGGCAGCTCGCCCAATCCACGTGCCCATCAACTGGCCGCCGTTCGTGTATCCGTTCACATATTGAAAGTTGTGGTAAAAGCATCCATTGCAATTTGGGAAGTCGACTGGGCTGGTTGTTCCTCCCTCGAGCCGAACGTCGAGTTTAGGGATTCGTGGGACCTGGGCGAGATAGACACCTCCCTGCAGAACGGATTTCCTCGGATAGGGCAGCGGCGAGATTTCGTCCTCCGTAAATCCTTCGCCATACAAAGTAGCCCAGTTGCGCAATTTCGGAATTCGGTAGGCGAAGTCTGCAACGCTGCGGCCATCGCCAAGAGCCTCGCCGTGGACATGCTGGCCAAACGAGCTCTGGAGAAATGTTTTCAGCGTCAACGGATTTCCGGGCCCGCCGTAGAGCGTGGTCTTCGACATGCTGAATTCTAAATTCTGGGTGAACTTAAAGCTGATTCTGGCGCCGCTTAGGAACGGTTGCGGATTGAGATTCTTTCCATACTGTCCTTGGGCAACCGTTCCAAGTCCGCTGTTGTTGATGAACTCTTGTCCGGTAAGGCGGCCGAAAAAGGAATCGAATCGAAGATCACCGAGGTAACTGAAGACCCATGGCAGGCGAAAAGGCGAGACACGGTTCAGCCGGAACATTTCTATGGGCTGGGCGTTGTCAGTAAACGCCATCGTTCCTCCGGCACTGGGCCCCCACCACAGGCTTTGTCTGCCAAAGGACATCTGCCAGTTAGCAAGGTTCATTCCAACGTATGCATCCAATGGCCGAAGACGGTTCGTCGTCGCAACAGGCAGTGGCGGAGCGTTGGCGGGAAGGTTATCCGCCGTGCTGATAAAGCCAAGTACCGAACCTGACGGGGCAGGGGCTGAAGGAGAGTACTGGTATTCTCCTCGCGCATACAAGACAAAAGGCCCTGCGACCATCCATAACGAAGTCCCTGCGGCTATATTGAAGCCTTGCTGAACTGGACGCCCGTAGTCGTTGAGCACCGTTTGGCCAAAGTGATAACCATCCGTCAAGGGAGTTTCGGCGATTCCCAGTGAACGCTCGTAGACGGATTCCAGTTGTGTGTGCACGTTCCGGCCGCCACCTATGCGCTCTGAATCTGCAGTGAACTCCTCCGCCAGGGCCTGTATTAGGCTGTGCACTTCCGGAGGGCCATCGGAGTCAGCGTCAAGAATGGCGGCCTCATTCAAAAGACGAGCGCATTCCAATCGCGTCCACGGGCGAATCCCAAGACTCTGCGTTTTCAAATATCCCAACGCGGCTAGTCGTTCCATCGCCGGATAGACCCAGCTATCGAGTGGAACGTAGGGTGAGCCCATGTACGAGGGTGTTCGCATCTTCGGTTCGCTTACAAATTCCTGCGGAGACTCCCACGCTCCACCTCCGACCTCGGGATCGTGTCGCCGTCGATAGACACTCTCCGAAATCAAGTAGCCGAGAACACTTCCGATGAACACGTCCGAAGGGAAGTGCTCGCGCGCGCGGACTCTGGAAGAACTAACGGCCGACGCCATTCCATAAGCCAGGAGCTTCGTAACCGGTCCCGGATATTCATGGGCAATCATTCCGGCGATCGACCATGCTGCGGCGGAATGCTCGGACGGGAATGATGTGCCGCCGTGGAAGAAGTGCCCGGCGCCGTTTCCCTGGTACGGGCGCTCGCGTCCGAAGGCATATTTCAGGCCTTCGACGGTGATCAAGCTGTTCAATGCCGCCTCGCCCGCGAGGAATCCTGTCTCGCGCCAGTGCACATCGTGGGTTGGATAGCTGAATAGATAGAGCCCCGCGCCAGCACCAACCAGACTTGCAACCCCCGCATTGGAGAACGTTCTGTAGTGGCGAAGTGTTCGCGCATTCTGAGAGAGCGAGGCGCTGTATTGGCGATCGGTCTCCAGAAGTCCGGCGGTGATCCCCCCAAGAGGAACCAGCCAGGTTGCGTCCGATGGCCGAATTCGCGCTGGGCTCGTCACAATTTCCTTCTGATCTTCAAAAAGATCTGAGACTTGTCCCGACAAATTGCTGCGCCAAACGGCCCTCGATGCGAAATTGGCAGCACCATCGCTGACAGCCGTTTCGTCCGGCCCTGGCAGGGCGATCGCATTGCTTGGAGCCATGGATATAGATTGTTGGTCGCCTTCAACTGGCTGTTGCGCCTGGCATAGGAACGAACTAATCACGATCAAGTGCAACGCCAACAGACTTTTCGTCGCGTTCACCTGGGTCTCCGAATTACGGATGCAAATAACCGATCGTGAGCGCAGCAGTGGATGCGACTTGCGCCGCTTGCAGAATGGTAGACCAATTTCGCGTCCCGATCTTAGGCGCTTTTTCGGGCACGATGATTGCGTCACCCGGCTGCAAAACGGCATTCATGGGATCTCCGGACCACAGTCCCGAATTGTTCTTGGCGGCCAGGACGGATCCATCGGCGCGCACGACGAATACTGCGCTCTTGTCGGCGACTTGCGTGACGCCACCGGACTGGCTCAGATACCACCGGGCACTTCTGCCGGGCACATAGCCAACCGCTGTCGGATTGAATACCTGTCCGCTGACAGTGACGTAGTTGGCCTGCTTGGGAACGATCAACTCGTCTCCGTCGCGTAAGGCGATGTCTGCCGAAGTATGGGCCAGCTTCCTCAAGTCGGAAGGAACATGGATGACAACTCGTCCCACGGGAGGCGTGGCCTGCAGTTGCTGCAGTGCAGTTTCGGTTTGAGCGATTGCAGTAAGCTTCGCATTCTTCTGATCGGTGTCTCCCTCAGGCAGGGACTTCAGGTACCCTTGCTCCGCTTTAACTCGGTTCACCAGTTCGAGGTGATACTTCATCTCCATTTCGCGGACCTCGTTGCGAATCAGCACGGCCCCGTGGGGGTACGCTTCCTTCGTGAATCCGCCGCATCGTTCGAGCAGGGAACTCAAGTGTTCTCCTGGCTCGATGCCGTACGTTGCTGGGTGTTCCACTTCTCCTCTCACGATTACAGCCGCGCCCAGGTCATTCCATTGCGGAATCTGCCGGATGGCGAGAACATCGCCGTTGCGAAGTGGAATGTCTTCATTCGTGTTTCCTGACAATACGGCCGTGAGTTGTACCTGCATCCGCTGTCGAGCCGCACCGCTCGCCGCGAACCGTGTGAGGTCAGCACTATCGGCAAAGGCGCTGCGTTTGAGCCCTCCCGCGACTCGTATCAAATCTGCAACGCGCATATTGCTTGTCAGGGGATAGCGGCCGGGCTTTGCGACTTCCCCGGTGACGTTGACGGTAGGAGTCTCAACTCGCTCGAACTTGCGGTGGATGAGCAGTTGATCGCGCGGTTGGATCACAATGTTGTCGATTGGATTTCCCCCCAAGGCCTCACCCAAATTGACGCTCATGATCTTTAGCGTCCCGTCGGACTGAGTACGAAACAGCTGCGCCGAATCAAGTGCCGCATCCGGAGTCAGCCCGCCCGCAAGATAGACCGCATCGCGCAAATGCGCCTGACCGGTGGTTCGATAGTTTCCAGGAGAACGCACCTCGCCACCGACCGCGACATCTGGCGGGCGTTCGAAATCGAAGCGGCTGAAGATTCGAACTGTGTCGAGACGATTCAGCGTGGGAGCAAAGGCTGGATTCTCGAGAGCCGCAGAGATATCAAAACTCTCAACGCTGGGATGAAAGTCCGGTGCATTCAAACGGACGATCTCCGCGTAATGAGGGGCAGGCTCAGGGAGTATGTCAGAATACGACGCGATCAAGTCGGTCAGCTTCATTCCGGGTTTATATGAGTAGCGCCCCGGTCGAAGCACATGTCCTTCGAGGTAGACGGCGTCTTCGTTGTAGGACGCGATTGGAAAGATGTGGATCTGATCACCGTCCTGCACTTTAAAAACCTGTAGCTGTTTATTGACTGCGTCGTCAGCACTCGACGCGAGATCGAGCGTAAGCATGGTGCGCTTCTCGTGCGCCTCGACGCGCTGTATTTCGATGTGACGAAGCGCCGCGGTTGGCAGGATTCCGCCCGCAAGCGCAAGCACGTCGGTCAAAGACTTCTCATCGAGCAGTTCGTAGACGCTCGGCCTACGAACCATACCCTCAATGGTCACCTGCGGTCCGAGGGGCGGCACAAGCAGGGTATCGCCATCTTCCAGTCGCTTGAGATCTTCGCGAACGCCGTGGAGCAGCAAGTCGTAGGCATCGACCTGTTGCACCAATTGCTTACCCCGCGAATGACGTAGTGTGCGTAACGATCCACGAGATGTCACTCCTCCCGCCACGAACAATGCGTTGAGAGGCGTGGAAAGCGAACTGATGTCATAAGCGCCCGGCTCTGCCACATCGCCGACCACATACACGCGAACGGTTCGTACGCGCGAGAGCGACACATCCACTGAAATCTCGCGATATTCATTTCGGAGCACACGCTGGATGTCCGACTGGACTTGGCCGAGGTTCTTGCCGCTTACCAGCAGAGGGCCGACGTCCGGCAGCGAGACACGCCCCTCTCGATCTACCACGCGCACCAGTCGCTGCGAAAGGCTGCCCCACAGATCAATCGAGAGACTATCGCCGGTTCCGACTACATAGTCGGGCCCAACGGGAAGGTCCATCGGGATCACATCGGGCTCATTGACGCTGTTACGAAATACGTCGAGCCCGAAGCGTTCCGGCGGACGTTGCGAAACCGATGCTTGTACATACATGTCATAGAGCGAAGGCACATCGGAATATGGGTTCACAGGACGAACCACTTTTACGGGGGAAATATCGGCGTCAAATTGAGTGACACTCCGGCGTCTCTGGTTCGTGTAAGTTGAGCTGCCCTCCGGCATATCGCTTCCCGGTGCCCGTTCGCCGAGCGCTCGATCGAGGTCTGGCACATTCTTGTTCGCAGCAATCAGCCCGTCGGAAGCTAACCAGTCGGGTAGCTGTCTGGCGCGGGGCAGATCGCTCCCGAGCCCAACCGATTGCGATGCCAGTTCTATGGCGGCTGACGAAGGCCGAGCGAGTGGGTCAGGTGGAGCAGTCAAGAGTTCCGTTTGCAGAGTGCGAGGCGACGGCACTGTCGGAACATTGCCTGGATGGTCGGTCTGATCCGTATCCCGATTCGATCCCCGCCCGTTTCTAGCAGGAAGTGTTGAGCGCGGAGTCTGAGTTCCCGTTGCCTCGCAATTGCGATCACGATCAGGATCGTAACCGTTGGTCCGTTGGACATCACGTTCGGTTTGATCGGCATTCCCAGGTTTCAGAGCTTCCGCGTCCTCCTGGGCTTCAATTTGAACCAATCGACGCGCCCGTTCCTTCAGTACGTAGTCTTGTTCTTTTGCGAAATTCGACTCCGGGTTCGGAGATGGCAGCAAATACCCGTAGCGTTGCAGCAGCCGCGTCGCGATGGAGCGGAACTTGATGTCCCTGTCGAGGCGCTCAAAGATGGCCTGGTCGGAAAGATTCGATTCCTGCACAACCTGCCCGTTGTCACTGGCTTCCTTCGCAACGAGTCGCTTCAATTCAACGAACAAGCCTGCGTCCTTCACCAGGACCTCACGAATTTGAACCGAAGAGGCGGCAACATATTCCAGGTTATCTTTCGCAAGATCGGACAGGCCATTCGTTTCAGTTCGAGAGTAAGAGCCACGCTGAACACGCGAACTGTCATCCGCCTGGCTGTAAAGGAACGAGCTCAGGAGGAGCAGTGCGATCGAGGTCGCACCTGTGGAGAAAGGCCTGCTCAACTTCAAATGTGCTGGCATGTTGTTTCCTCTCGGAGGAGGCTGAGCCCGGCGCAAGCTGGACTCAGGAAACGAACTCGAGGTCGCCGTCGTCCACTTCGACAGCCAACGACCGCATGATCAGGTGAATCGACAAGACAATTCGGCAGCGATCCTTTGTGCGGAGAATAATGCCTTCGAGCCCTTGCAAAGGCCCGCTCCGCACTCGAACGTGGCGTCCGGCGCTTAGATACGGGTGGGGTTCAATGTTGCCCGAGCCCGCAAGGCGGCTTCTCAGATTTTCAATTTCTTCTTCCGGTAGCGCAGCGGGTCGCCCATTAAAACTCACCAGCCGGACAGCCCCAGGGAGTTGTAGCACCCGAAAACGATTCTGCAACTGCATCCGTACAAACACGTACCCGGGAAACAATACAAGGGAAAGTTCTTTACGACGATCCTTCCACCGCCGTACCGATCGGTAGAGAGGCAGGAAGCAGGAAAATCCTTGCTGGTTGATGCGATCGGCCACCTGTTTTTCGTGGCGCGGAGCTGTGTACAGCGCATACCAGTTGGTTGCGCTCGGCTCGGCTAATGGGTTAATCGCTAACTCTATCGGCATTGGATTCAATGCACCCATGTGGCCCCGGCGTCTAGATGTAGCTTCGCCCCCTCACTTACAGGGTCCTGTGAGCTAAACCCTCGTGCCTTAGCCAAACCGAAAACTGTGCTGCCGCTTGCTCTTGCCTCGGGCCCAGCCAATCATGACCAAAAAATCCGGGAGTTCGAGGAACGCGCGACAACTGGGTTGATTCGTTTTGCGACGCAAAATGTAACTCTGCCGGTGCCCCGGAATTGTCTTGGAAATGTAAATAAACTGTCATAAATGGCGACGTCGGTGGAGCGATCAATCGGACACGGGGATCGCTCGCACGCGCTACCAACCGGATGGTTCGCGCGGAGTTTTCGGTTGGAGGCTCAGAGGCTCGTATCTCGAAGCCTGCGTCCACGACTTTGTGGATACGTCGATTGATCATTAACCGCGGTTAGGAAGGCCATGAGGACAAAAACAGAGCAGGATCTGCGAAGGAAACGTTACAACTTGTTGACAACAACATGACAAAATATCGAACCGACTTAAGGAAGATCGTGTGGCCTGAAGATTCCACTCGCCCAAATGCGCTCGCCAGACTTCTTGCACAAAGACGCTGAAACCAAGCTTTGCGGATACTTTGTCGCGGCGGGTGCGCTTTGCAGACTCTTAACGAATAGCGAGCACGTGCTACAGGCCGCTCGCGAAGCGTTTCTGCCTGTAGAATCGCCGGCTGATTCCATCGCGTTCTCGGTGCGGTTTTGGGTGGACGACACGACTCCATCCCAGCCGCCCTGGCCGAAACCCTACGTGCGCGGGTCCGGGCACCTCGTATTCGCCGGCTTCGACGAAGTAAGTTCCGTACTCACAAACCTCCGCACTCGCCAAGTCATTGGCAGGTTCTCGCCAGCCATGGCGGCGGATCGCTCGTATCACAAGACTGTGATTTTCCCCATGCTCCTCACCATCGTGAGCGCGACGGTCGGCATCGCGGAATTGCATTGTGCGTGCATCGCAAAAGACGAAGATGCCATGCTGCTAGTCGGCCAATCCGGGGCGGGGAAGTCAACGTTATCGCTGGCGCTTTCCCAAGAGGGTCTGGGATTTATTTCAGACGACCGAACGTTCTGCTCGCTTGAGAATGGTGACGTCTACGTCTGGGGTCTACCAACTCGAGTCAAACTGCGCGGTGAGGCTCTGCGCTGGTTTCGCGAAATTCAGAGATCCCCTGCATCTGACATTCGGAATGGAGGAGCGGAAGTATGGCTTGAACCGCAGATTTTGAGCGGCGTGAGGTGTACTCAACGCGCCCGGATCCGTTGGGTGATCTTTCTCGAACGAATCGATACACGGGAGTTTTGTTTGAGCCCTCTTTCGTCGACTGAGGCACTGAATCGTCTGACCCTTGAGCTGATGACTGAATTGCCGGATGCGACCGCAAAACGCTCGGACACGATCAGCAGAATTGCGCAACGTCCATGCTGGCTTTTGCGGTATGGTGGGCCGCCGCAATCGATCGCAAGTCAAATTGTGCGCCACGTGGCAGGGCCATGAATGAGCGACGCGACAACAAGTTGGCGATTGGCCGCTTTCGGAGACGACGTCCTATGAAACGCATGGTCGCGGCCCTGCAGGACGAAACAGCAGTGGGTGCAAAGGCAGTTCCGTCCGGCGAATCACGTACTCCGAGACAAATCGTGAACGATCCGATGCGTCGGTTCGCGCCATGTCCTCATGTCGCTCATTTGCCGGCGGCTGGACGCACCGTGCGATTGGAGACGAACAGTCTCAAGCTTCTCGAACACATGGTTGAACTGTTTGCCTGCTACCCGACCACTCCGCACCAATCGCCTGAGTTTCTCTGGAGGCTTGTCGTGGAATCAGGCTCGAGTTGCAAACCACCATGGCCACGGAGATCGACGTTTTCCGAAGAAGGAACCAGATTCGCCCAGCTTGGGCAGAGAAACTTTCTGGCAGTGGATCTAGATGCCCGCGAAGCAACCGGCTTCGTCTCCGAAGGCCTTTTCGAAGACGCGCATGGGTTCACCAGTCCATTCATTGACACCTTGTTCTACATGACGGTCGGAGCTCTCGGCCTTGTTCCACTCACAGCCGCATGCGTCCTCTCCGGCGCGAATGCTCTTCTGGTGCTGGGTGCCCCGAACCAAGGGAAGACCACTGCCAGTTATCTCGCGGCACGGAACGGATTGACGCTCTACTCGGATCAATCCGTGTTTCTCGAGATTGTGAAGAACGGGCTACGCGCTTGGCCTGATTTTGTCCCCCTTGCATTTCGACCCGACACTCTCTACTACTTGCCGGAACTTAAGTCTCGAACTCGTGCTTTTTCATATTGTGATTTCAGCTTCTACTACATGCCGAAAGAGCGGACCGATACAGTTCAGTTGGGCTATGCGACGCCAACGTGCTGCGTTGTTTTAGAACGAGAGGCATCCTCGGTAGCGCGCCTGGATGCTCTCGCTTCACCCGACTGGCCTCGTCGCCTCTCCGAGTACGTCGCGTTCAAAGACGATTGTCGATTCGAAGAACAACAACAAGTTGTAGGTGCGCTTGCGCGGCTGCCCGCATATCGCCTTGCGTATGACCGTAACCCCGCGACTGCTGCTCCTTTCTTTCAGGTTTTGTTGAACAAGCACGGCAGGCACAATCTCTCAAAGAATGAAGGGTCCTAGAGGACTCGGATGACGCCAACCTCCGAAGTGACATTGCCCGAAACCGAGCTTTCCCAGGCGTCCCGACGCTTCCCTTCGGTCGTGCTAGCAGAGAGGATCGTCTTCGCCCTTTTGCTCCTCTTGTTTGTGATCAGAGCGCTTATCCCTGCGTGGAGTCGTCTCGGTCCAGACTTCACCAACTACTATCTGGTCGCGCGCTTGTACCGCGGCGGATATCCCGTTGAACGAGTCTACGATTGGACTTGGTTTCAGCGTCAGAAAGACCATGCGGGGATTGATCGACCGCTGGTAGGCTTTGCGCCCTTGACTTTGACTTCCTCTTTGCTCGTGCTGCCTGTTTCGTCGATGTCCCCGCTTCAGGCGAATCGCGTGTGGATCGTCTTCAGTCTCGGCGTTCTGCTATTGAGCACTGGACTGCTGAAGAGAGTCACAGACCTTCCCTGGCGAAGCATTGGCGTGATTACGTTTCTGGCGGTAGCCCCGCTGCACAGCAACGTTCTTTTAGGCCAGGTTCATGTAGTCATGCTGCTGCTTCTGGCAATGGCCGCATGGCTCTATTTCACTGATCGTCATTTCCTCTCGGGATTCGTCATCGCAACCGCCGCGGCCTTGAAGGTATATCCCGCGTTGTTTCTTTTGTTTTTTCTGTTGAAGAGGCAATGGCGCGCTGTAGTTGGACTCTTGTGCGGGATGGCCGGCGCCATTCTGGCGTCTGTCTGGTTGTTCGGCATCGACGCTTGCCGCATCTACCTCCGCGAGATTCTTCCGTGGGGTTTGCGAGGAGAAATCGTCGATCCGTACGCGATTGGCTGGGATTCTCTGAATTCTTTTCTACGGCGGCTCTTCATCTTCGAGCCGGAGCTCAACCCGGCTCCTGTGGCCCACTTGCCCCATCTGTACGCATTCCTGCATCCCATCGCACTTGCGGTGATTGTGGTGAGTTTCCTCTGGGCGATCACTCTCAAAACGTTGGGCCGCTCGCGCCAGAAACTGGAGTGGGCGAGTTTCTGTTTCCTACTATTGCTCCTGTCGTCTGAGCCCCTCCCGTACCATTTTGTGGTTCTGATCCTTGTCGCAGCGCTCGTCGTCGACTACTTGAATGATGAAGGGCAATTGAAATGGGCGAGGTCGATCGTCATTCTTTATGCGCTCGCCTGTATCCCCTACGATCGGTTCTATCGCGTGAATCCGCGCGGTTGGTTCAGTCTGCTCGCTTTCCCTCGCCTCTACTCGATGTTGCTGATTGCCGGAGTCCTTTTATCCATACTGGTTTCGAACGAACGCGAGTTACTACGCAATCGTTTGCGCTCGCGCTCCTTTGCGTACGCCGCGATCGCGTGTGTCGCGTTAAGCGCAGCAGGAATCGCACTGAATATACGTCACCTGCGAGGGCAATTCGACAATTACCGGACGCGAGTCGCAACCAACGTAGGCTCCGCAATCGCAATAGATCCGATCGTGACGGCGGACAGCGTGCTCTACGGCGCGTTAGCTCCGACGTTTACGTCCGCGCACGACGCATACGTTGTTCATCAAGTAAGAAACAATTCGATGATCTCTTGCGGAGGTGCCGGGGATTGGTTTCATCCCGCGGCAACGATGGATGGTCATACAACGTTGGCGGAAGTGGCTGCTCCCCATCATTCCAGGATTGTGCAGTTTGAGACTTCGGGCTGCGTGCAGAACAACCCGCCGCCAACTGCCGAGGTCAGCGATGGCCAGCAACCCGTTCTTTCGATGGACGGTCGAAGCCTGGCCTATATCCGCGAAATTCGAGGCCGTGGCAGCTTGTTCGTCTCTGCCGTCCATCCGCAGGACGAATCGAACGCAGAGCGCCAACTCGCGGGGCCACAATATGACGTGCGGGAGGCTGCTTTTTCTCCAGAAGGCGAGATCATGTTCAGCTCCTGGCAGGATCACAACTATCACCTGTATGCTGCCGTGCCACGGTCGGACGTCGCCGCTGAAGTGGTCGACGTTAAATGCTCCGCTCGTTACCCGGCATTTTCACCAGACGGGGTTTGGCTCGCTTTCAGTTGCGACCGCGGAGGAGTGTGGCAGTTAGTTACCATGAATCGCCGGACTTGGGAACAGCGCCAACTTACGGCCAGCGATTGCAACTCCATCACGCCGGCGTGGACTCCTGATTCTAAGTCTCTGATCTATGCGACCGATTGTGGTCGTGCGCTGGGAATAACCGCA
>Ga0209698_10001206_pt1 | contig 30001 bp, 29 predicted proteins | sample LitLauG_LLR_2012_FD_187203 | JGI IMG/M metagenome (GOLD analysis project Ga0209698, IMG submission 187203) | Freshwater sediment microbial communities from Pennsylvania, USA - Little Laurel Run_MetaG_LLR_2012 (SPAdes) (version 2) | ecosystem: Environmental > Aquatic > Freshwater > Creek >... | reverse complement strand
CGGTGCCTTACCCATCCGTCTCGCGTGCTCCCGAACGTGCTCGGCGTAGTTGAATCCCACGGCATAGAAGTTCTGCGGGATCACCGGGACCTGCAATTGCACCTCATGCAGCGGTAAGGACCGACCCGCAACGCTCCAGGCATCGAAGGGCGAACCACTGATTGGAATGATGCAATCCCCTTCCACGAGGCCATACGAGCTCGACGCCCTGTCCCGACCGAATCTGGCAAATCGCATATTTTGGCCGCGATCCGGTGGAGCGCCGCTCAACTGTTCTTTTTAAAGTCCGACCGGTCACCATGGTAGGTCAGCTCGATCATGGTGCCGTCGGGATCATGGATATAGCAGAACTTCGAGCGATTCTGCGGGCGCTCGACCGGTCTGGTGTAGCGGACTCCGATCGCCTTCAGATGGGCGAGAAATCCGTCCCAATCTTCGACTTCCATGGCGTAGTGAAACGGCGCCATGCGTTGCATCGCATCCACTGGCGTGAAATGCAGTTCGAAATTGTCGCGAGACATCAGCAGCACTTTGCTATTGCTCAGATGGCTGATATCGACGTGATGCATGCCAAAAACCCTTGCATACCACTCTTTCGTGCGCTCGACGTCGGTAATGGGAAAGTTGACGTGGTGAATCGAGTGTGGGCGGGCACTGCTCATCTGGGATCACCTCTTGCGGATTTCGGCGACGGTACGCTGCAGAATCTCGGCCACGCGCTGCTGTTCGTCCGGCGAGGCATCCAGTGCATCGAACAATGCGGCCTTGAGGTCCCTCCTGGCGGCCTCCAGGGCCAACGGACCCGGGGCGGCGGCGGGTGCCGAAGTCCCACCGGATTGCTCGTAGGCAGCGCGTGCTCTTTCCAGGCGTTGCCCGATATTCTTGAGCGACTCGAACAGGGCGGCCACACGCGCGCGGTTATCGTTCAGCGCCTCCAGTCCGGGCGCCGCGATCCGGTACTGCTTCTTTGAACCGTCCTGTTCAATTGTCGCCTGGCCCAGCTCTTCCAGGTAACTCAAGGCCGGATAAATCATGCCGGGGCTGGGCACATAGGCACCGGCCGTCAGTTCCTGGAAAGCCTTAATCAGTTCATAGCCGTGGCGGGGCCGCTCCTCCAGCAGCGACAGGATGAGTAACTGCAGATCGGCCGCCGAGAGCATCCGTGCCGCCCTCAGTCCCGGGCCGCCGCCGCGCATGCCGCCGCCGCGCATGCCGCCGCCACTCCAGCCGTGGTGTGTGCGGCCGCCGCCGAGGGAGCTGCTCAGGTGCTGGCCATGCGCATGCGCCGGCCGCTTGTGATGTAATGTATTGAAATGCATAAGGAAAACCCGTAAATGTTAGATCAGACGGGTTTAAGATATACCGTACGATATATCTTGTCAACAATAGTTATCCAAAGACGTCTCTTACGATATATCTTAAAATCGCTGGGCATCCTGGTGCTGTGTCTGGAGTCCTATACCGATGGCGGCAGATTCCGATTCACAGTCCCATGCTGCTTCATCAAGCGTGATCCCGGCAACGCCCGCTTTGGCACGCCAGCCCGCACAACGCATGAGACCGACGAAACCCCACGCCAGTTGACTGCGCGGCAAAGATCGCCTCGGCACATGCTGCACCGGGCAAGGCCGTAAATTCAATCGAAGATCCACGAAAGACTGTCAACTCATTTGCACTAGTTGTTTGCGCAGGCCGGAGAGCCACGCGGGCCGCGTTGTGTGTTTAGATTTTGCTTTCCCTCACTCAAGTCAAGGAAGCAAGGGCATGTTCATCGTCGACTCGCAGGTGCACATATGGAAGGATGAAACTCCTGACCGGCCCTGGATCAAGGGTGCGCGTGAACGCATGGCGCTGAACGGCCATCGGCTTGAAGCGTTTACCTACCAGGAATGCATCGCGCTAATGAACGAAGCCGGCGTGGACCGGGCACTAATCCTGCCCCCATCCTGGGAGGGTGACCGGGTTGATTACGCGCTGGAAGCCTGCGAAGCCTACCCCGACCGTTTCGGAATCATGGCGCGAGTGCCCCAGAACAAGCCCAATGAAGCCCAGGCGATGATGCGCGACTGGAAGCATATTCCGCATATCAAGGGAACGCGCCTGACATTTCACCGGCCGCAGGATCGCAACTGGATGATCGACGGGACGGCCGACTGGTACTGGCCATTCGCCGAGGAACTCGGCGTCAAGACCATGGTGCACGCACCCATCTGGAAAACGGAACTGGGCGCGATCGCCAAGAAACACCCCAAGCTTCGCATCATTATCGATCACATGGGCATCATGGCGCGCTGTGTGGACGACGCGATCGGCTACTGGGTGTCCGAAACAGCCGATCTGCATGAGCACCCCAATATCTACGTGAAGGTGTCTGCGGTGCCCGGCTATTCCACCCAGGCCTTTCCCTTCAGCAACATCAGCAAGTATGTGCGTGAAATGGTGGATAAGATGGGGGCGCGCCGCTGCTTCTGGGGCACCGACCTGACGCGGTTGATGGGTCATGGCCTGACCTACAAGGACACCATTGAACACTTCACCAAGCACATGAATTTCACTGCTGAAGAGCTGGACTGGATCATGGGTCGCGGCATCTGCGAGTGCCTCGAGTGGCCGATCCCTGGAAAGACCGGCTGACATCGTGAAACGATCCATTGACGGGGGCGAAGCGCTGCTGCAGGCATTTCGCGCCTGCGGCGCCGATTACATCTTCTGCTGTTCCGGATCCGAATGGGCTCCGGTCTGGGAGGCGGTTGCCCGGCGGCACCTCGATGGCGAGCCCGGCCCGCAATACCTGGATCTGTGGCATGAAACCGTCGCCGCGGGGATGGCTGCGGGCTACACGGTGATTACCCGCCGTCCTCAACCGGTATTGCTGCATGCGGGGCCCGGCCTGCTGCAGGGCTCCTGCGCCATACACGGCGCCCTGTTGAGCGGCGTGCCGATGCTGGTGCTGTCTTCGGAATCCATCACCTACGGCGAGCGGCCGGGGCAGGATCCGGGCTCGCAGTGGTACCGCAATCTCTCCCTCGTCGGTGGCCCGCATACCCTGGTGCCGGGAGCGTTCAAATGGGCCAACCAGGCGCCCACGATCGAAACGCTGTACGAGATGATCCTGCGGACTACCGAGCTGTCGCAGCGCAGTCCCGCCGGCCCGTGCTACCTGAACGTACCCGTCGAGGTACTGCTCGACGTCTGGAAGCCCCCGCCCAGCCAGAAGCCGCTCGCGGCCCCGGGCCGCAAGATCACTCCACCGGAGGAAATTGAACAACTGGCGGAACGCCTCCGCGCGGCAATCCATCCGCTGGTCCTGACGGAGACGGCGGGCCGGGACAGCGCGGCTTATTGGGCGTTGACCAATTTGTGCGAGCTGCTCGCCATCCCGGTGATCGAATCACAGGGCGCGGTTGTCTCGAATTTTCCCCGCTCGCACCCAATGCACCTCGGATCGAATGCCGATTTGCTCTGCAAGGATGCCGATCTCGTGCTGCTCGTGAATTGTCGAGCACCCTGGTACCCGCCTAGCGCAAAGCCAACGCGCGCGCGCATCATAGTGATCGACGAAGTGCCGCAGCGGCCCCACATCGTCTACCAAGTGCTGAACGCCGACCAGTACCTGGAGGGCGCCGTAGCCGACACCCTGCAGATGACGCTCGCGGCCCTGAAACAACGCCCGCTTCCGGAAGCGACGATTGCTGAGCGGCGTCTGCGGCACACTGCAGCCCATCAGGCAATGGTGGCCGCGCAGGACCAGAGTGAGGAGACGGCCGCCTCAGCGACCGGCAAGATCAATGCAGTCCACCTGGTCAGCGAACTCAGGACGCTCAGTTCACCCGACGCGATCTTCGTCGACGAGACGATCACCCACAGTCGCATCCTGCAGCAACACCTGAAACTCGACCGGCCGGACTCGTATTTCTATGTCCAGGGCGGCCTCGGCCAGGGCATCGCCGTGGCGCTCGGCATCAAGCTGGCGGCCAGAAATCGTCCGGTCGTGCTTGCGATCGGAGACGGATCATTCCTGTACAATCCCATTTTACCGTCACTGGCCGCAGCCAGAACGCTGGATCTGCCGATCCTCATCGTCGTGTTCAACAACCGCCAGTATTTGTCAATGAAACTCAATCACCTGCGCGCCTATCCCGATGGCGCGGCGGTGGCGACGAAGACCTTCCCGGGTACCGATCTCACGGCTCAGCCGGATCTGGCAAGCTTTGCAGCGCCATTCGGGATGCTCGGCACGACGGTTGAAGCTCCTGCAATGCTGCGTCCGGCACTGGCCGCTGCACTGGCCAACGTCGCTGCCGGACGCGGCGCCATTCTCAACGTGTTGCTCGATAGATAGCGCCCAGCCGCTGGCACCTGTGCGGGCTGCGGCGGGTCGATCTTTGCCGGTCTGCAACGGCGTTGTTGTATTTCTAGTGTTAACTGATTTACATTGATTGTTGCAGGACGTTTTCCAATAAGGCGCGCGAGGAGGAGGCGTGGACCGATTCACCGTAATGAAGAGTTTTGTCGAGGTTGTCCGCCACGAGAGCTTCGCGGGAGCCGCCCGCGCGTTGAGCATCTCGCGCGCGCTGGTCTCGCGGCACATCGCCGATCTGGAAAGGCAGGTCGGCATACGGCTGGTCAATCGCACGACGCGCTCGGTGAGCCTGACGGAAGCGGGCAAGAAGTACCTGGAATTCGCCCAGCGGATCCTGACCGAGATTGCCCGCGAGGATGCCGCCATGGTTGCGCTGCGTGAGAACGCGGAAGGCGAACTGTCCGTCGTTTCGCCCAAGTGGATCGGAAGCCTCGATCTGGGTGATGCCATTGCGGCTTTCGCCGTCGAGCATCCGAAGATCCGTATACGACTCGAACTAGGCGGTCTGTCGGAGCGTACCTACAATTTTATCGAGGAAGGCTACGACATTGCCTTCCATACCAAGCACCTGCGCGACTCCTCGATTATGGTCAAGAAGATCGCGCCATTGCAGTTCGTCCTTTGCGCCGCGCCGGCCTATCTGGATAGGCACGGCGCGCCATCGGCGCCCCTCGACCTTGCCAACCATGACACGCTGGTCCACGTGAACGAACCGGTCTGGCATTTCACGCGATCCGGGAAGAAGGTTATCTTCAAACCGCAACAGGTAGTGTTCTCATCGAATACCTATCTGGTGCTGCAAAAGGCAACCATCCGCGGCATGGGCGTCGCGTTGCTGCCCGTCCGGTCCGTCTACCAGGATATTCATGCCGGCACGTTGCGGCCCGTTCTGCAGGACTATGCTCTGCCGGAGCGCCCGCTGTATGCCGCCTACGCGCCCAGCCGGCAGCTGGTGCGCAAGATCCGGGTGTTCGTTGATTTTATCGCGGAGTGGTTCAAGGCTCACCCGATGCTGGAACCGCGCAAGCCCTAGCGTTCGATCAGCAATGGACCGGCCCGCGGCATAGCCCAGGCCACGAGCGCGCAGCACAGCGCGCCGGTCGCGACCGTCACGGCCTTCAGCCCGCCCGGTTCGGCCAGGGTTCCGATCAGAGCTCCTCCAAGCCCCGGGCCGGCGACATTGACCGCACTCCAGAGGCCGAGCACCCGGCCCCGAAAGCCATCGCGAATGGAGGCTTGCAGGAGCACCTGGAGCCCAACGCTGCACAGCACGATCGCGAACCCGAATATTCCCGTCACCAGCAATCCCAGCATGAACGAACTGCAGAGCCCGAACAGGACGACAAAGACGCCCAGCAACAGGGCCGAATACCGCGTCAACCTCGGGATCAACGAGGTGGACCCACCGCGAGAGAGAACCAGAGCGCCGATGATCGCCCCGACGCCGGCCGCCGTCGTCAGATCCGCAAGACCGACGCTGCCGCGATGGAATACCTTGTCCGCGAATGCCGGCAGCAGTTCAATCACTCCGCGGCCGAGAATCGAGGTGATACCCGAGAGCAGCATGACCTGCCGTATCCCCGGGTGGTCCAGCACATACTTCAGACCTTCACGGGTCTCGGCCAGCAGGCTCTGCTGCGACCTCTTGGCTGGAATGGGGCGCAGTGTCACGACGAGCAGCGCTGCGAGTATCGCGAAGAACGACACCGCATTGAGCGCAAATGCGGCGGCGATTCCATCGCGGGAGATGACGTAACCCGCGATCGCCGGTCCTACCGCGCGGGTCACGTTGAACAGTACCGAATTGACCGCAATGGCGTCGGACAGGTGCGCCGGCACGACGATGTCGTTGATCATGGCCAGGCGAACCGCCTGATAGGCGCTGTTGACGACACCCAGCAGCACCGCCAGGACACAGAGTACACCGATGCTCATGGCATGAGCGGCAGCCAGCGCATACAGCACCACCGCCAGCACTGCAAGCGCGATATTCACGGCCAGGGCATAGGACCGGTGTTCGTGGCGATCGAGCAGCGCGCCGAACAGCGGACCGAACACGATCAGCGGCAGGAGCTGCGCCAGCGAGATGATTCCCACCCACGCGGTCTGGTGCGTGAGGTCCCAGGACATCCAACCCACGCCGATGCGCTGTGCCCATGTCCCAAGCCAGGAAACGGTATTCCCGAGCGAGTAAATCAGGAAATTGCGGTCGCGAAGTACTGCCGGGCCGGAGAATCGCATCAGCGCTCCTTGTCCACGACCCGTTGCAAGGGCGGCAGCACCCTCACGGTGCGATATAGGACGTCTTCACCGTGGTATAGAATTCTGCCGCGTAGCGACCCTGCTCACGCGGGCCGTAGCTGGACTCCTTGCGGCCGCCAAAGGGTACATGATAGTCGACCCCGGCGGTGGGCACGTTCACCATGACCATGCCGGCCTGTGAGCGGCGGCGGAAATCCGCGGCATGTTTGAGCGATTGCGTGACAATGCCAGCGGACAGGCCGAACGGAACGTCGTTCGCGACCTGGAGCGCGGCGTCGTAATCCCGCACACGAATCACGCTCGCCACGGGCCCGAAGATCTCTTCCCTGTTGATGCGCATCTCGGGCGTGGTATCCGTAAAAAGTGCCGGTTCCAGGTAGTGGCCGGGCCGCTCGCGCTTCAACAGGCCGCCGCCCCGGTGCAAGGTCGCGCCTTCTGCGCGACCTATGTCCACGTAGCCCAGATCGATCCGCAGCTGCGACTCGTCCACGACCGGCCCGATGTCGGTATCGGCGCTGAGCGCATGACCGACGCGCAGGGCGGCCATGCGCTCCGTCAGGGCCTGAAGGAAGCGGCTGTAGATACCTTCGGTGACGATCAGCCGGCTTGAGGCCGTGCAGCGCTGACCGGTGGAAAAGAACGCACCGTTGACCGCCACATTGGCGGCAGTGGGTAGATCCGCATCGTCCAGGATGACCAGGGGATTCTTGCCGCCCATCTCGATCTGTATCTTGGCGCCGCGCGCAACGGCTTTGCCGGCAATCGCGGATCCGGTCGCCACCGAACCCGTGAACGAGATACCGCGGACTTCCGTTGCGCTGACGAACACCTCTCCGACCACTGCACCGCGACCCATCACCAGGTTGAACACGCCCTTCGGCAGCCCCGACTTCGAGATGATCTCCGCCAATGCCCAGGCGCAGCCGGGTACCAGTTCTGCTGGCTTGAAGACGACCGTGTTGCCGTAGCACAGGGCGGGGGCGATCTTCCACGCCGGAATGGCGATGGGAAAATTCCACGGCGTAATGATGGCAACGGTGCCGATCGGCTCGCGTGTCACCTCTACCGTCAGGTTGGGCCGCGTCGAGGGCAGCAGTTCACCGCCCAGGCGCAGTGTTTCGCCTGCGTAGAATTTGAAAATCAGCCCGGCGCGCACGACCTCGGCCACGCCCTCGCGCAGCGTCTTGCCCTCCTCGCTGGATAATAACTTTCCGAGGCTGTCGCGGCGCGCCAGAATTTCGCTGCCTATCTGATCCAGGATATCGAAACGCTCCTGGATGGGACTGAACTGCCAGGTTTGAAAAGCCTCATGCGCGGCAGCCACCGCCGCACGCGCCTGCGCCGCATCAGCAAGCGTGTAATGACCGACGACCTCCTCGGTATCCGACGGATTGCGATTGGCGATGGACGTCGGGCCTTCGATCCATTCGCCGGCAATGTAGTTCCGGTGCCCATTGGCTGATGCAGTCACTCTGGCAGATTCCGGCTAGAGCTTGTGCGAAACGCGTTTGGTGACGAGATAGGCCTCGAGGCCCTCGATCCCGCCCTCGCGCCCGTAACCGCTGTCCTTGACGCCGCCCGAGGGCGCTTCAACGACTGAGCCGCCGCAGTGATTGATCGACAGTATTCCCGCTTCGAACCCCCGCACGAGCTTATTGGCTTTGGCCGTCGAATCCGTGTATCCGTAGGCGGCCAGGCCGTATGGCAGAGAGTTGGCCACCCGCAGCGCATCATCAAGATCGTTGTAGGTCACGATCGGTGCCAGCGGTCCGAAGGGCTCCACCTGCATCATCTGCGCGTCCAGGGGTACATGGGTCAATACTGTCGGCGCAAAGAAGTAGCCGCGAGTGCCGATGCGATTGCCGCCGCACAACACGGTGGCGCCCCGGCCTACCGCGTCCTCGACCAGCGCCTGCATCGCCCGCAACCGGCGTGGGTTGGCCAACGGGCCCATCTGGATGCCGGCTTCGAGGCCGTTACCGACCTTGATCTTCTGCGTGGCGTCCACGAAGGCCGCGGTAAATCGTCCGGCAATGCTCGCGTGGACGATGAAGCGGCTGGGCGAAGTGCAGACCTGGCCCGCATTGACGAACTTGCCGCCGACACAGGATTTCGCGGCGGCCACGGGATCAACGTCGTCGCAGACGATGACCGGCGCATGGCCACCCAGTTCCATGATGTTGGGCTTCATCACCGCGGCGGCCAGACCCGCCAGGTGCTTACCCACCGGAATGGACCCGGTGAAGGCGATGAAGCGGATCGCGGGCGAGGCGATGAGATGGCTCGACACCTCTTCCGGCACGCCAAAGACGAGGTTCAGTACGCCAGGCGGGAGGCCTGCATCGGCAAAACATCGCACCAGTTCGCAGGCCGTACCCGCGGCCTCCTCTGAGGCCTTGATGATGATCGAGCACCCTGCGGCGAGCGCCGCAGCGATCTTGCGGGTCGGCGATCCGGCTGGAAAGTTCCAAGGGGTAAACGCCGCTACCGGCCCGACCGGTTCGCGCAATACCAGTAGTTGCGTGCCGGCGTCGGTCGGGATGACGCGACCGTAGGCACGTCGCGCCTCTTCGGCATCCCATTGAATGATGCCCGCTGCGCGGCCCACCTCCCCCCGAGCCTCACCAACCGGCTTGCCCTGCTCAAGGGTCATGATCTCGCCGATACGGGAGCTACGCTCGCGTACCAGGCGCGCCGCTTCGAGGAGAATGCGAGTGCGGGTCTCGACCGCCGTGTCGCGCCACACCGCAAAGCCCCGGCCTGCAGCAGCCAGGCTGCGATCCAGATCTGCACGCTCTGCGAGCGGTACCTCGGCTAGCGTCTCCTCCGTGGCCGGGTTGATGATCGGCTGGCGCCTGCTGCCCGTGCCCGAAGCCCAGGCACCGTCGATATACATCGAGATCTGCGTGTAGTCGGTCGCCATAATGTCCCCTTGCCTCAGCCCGCCGAGGTCAAAGCGGGAGCGCCTACGCCCAATTTCTCAGCTTCCTTGCACAGCTTCTGCCACGCGCCAGGTGCAATCGGAATGCCGTCGCGGTTCCGCTCCGTGAAGGCCCGGCTGCCCCGTTCGCCCGGATAGCGGATCTCGCCGCCGCCCGCGGCGCGCGGCAACGCCTTGATGGCATCGACGGCGGCGTCAATCCCGCTACGGAAGGCCGCCAGGGTTCCAAACGCACCGATGTCCACCGCAATGACGGTGCCGTTCTGGCGGTGCCGTTGACCATGCGGGGTGCCGGAGTGGAATTCCGCGACAATGGGATTGCCCACCAGCACGCTGGTAAGGAACTCGATCATCAGTGACAGGCCCGAGCCCTTGGCGCCACCGAGGGGCAGGGGTATTTCCGCAAGCTCTGGATCAGTTGTCGGTTCCCCCGCCGCGGTCAATGCCATGCCCGGCGCCAGGGGCGTTCCCGACTGCCGGAACTGCGCAATCTTGCCCAGCGCAATCACGGCAGTCGCCATGTCGAGCATAACGGTGCCATGCCGCTCTGAGGGTACGGCAATTGCGATCGGACTGGTGGCGACACCGGCCGCCTTGCTGCCCGCGTACACCATGTTCGGCACTCCGGCGACGAGTCCGATCCCGATCATCCCGGCATCGGCGATCTCGCTGGTGTAATAGCCAATGGCCCCGGTGTGCACCGTGCCGCGCACCGCCGCCCACGCCACGCCAGTCTTCGCTGCCGTCGCAATCGCCTCCCGAGTGGCCCTGCACATGGCAACTGGCCCGGGCGCTCCGTCGGCCTCGACTGCAATGACCGCAGCTTTGGGATGGGTCACTACGATATTCGGGCGTGCCTTGGCTTCACCGCTCGCAAACAATTCGATGTAACGCGGTATGCGGGAGATGCCGTGGGAATCAACCGCACGCAGATTGGCCCACACCAGCACATCGGCGACGACGGTGGCGTCTTCGGCGGCAGCGCCCAGCTTCTCGAACATCCCGCGGACCATGCCGCGCAGCGCCACGGCGGGAACTCGGATCTTCTCGGGTTTTGTCATGCAATTCTGCGTCTTTTGGGGGTGGGACCGATGCTGCCAGGCATACCGGCTGCACGTATGAATATGCCTGCTGCGCACTCACGCCACAATCTGCACCAAGGGTTGCGGGATATGCAACGGGTTATGCCGGACCGCCAATTGACAGCCTTGCCCAAAGTGGCTGCAATGCCCGCCATTCGGTACCTACCCCGGGGTCAGCAGCCATGAGCCGCGTCAGCATCATTCACGTCGATCGGGTCAAAGTCATCAAGCGGGGCAGCGGGATCCTCACGGTGCCGCTGGTGACGCATCAGACGGCCGACAACCCCGTGATCACCACGGGAATCAGCACCTACCCCAGGGGTCAGGGTGCGCCCCTCCATTCCCACAACTGCGACGAGCAGGTGACGCTGCTCGAGGGGCGTGGTGAAGTCGAGGTGGACGGCAAGGTGACACCCCTGAAACCCTACGACAGTACCTATATACCGGGAAACCACCAGCATGCATTCCGTAATACGGGCGACCAGGCCATGAAGATACTGTGGATCTACGGCTCCAACCGAGTCACCCGGACTTTTGCCGAAACTGGCGAAACCGTGGAGCATCTGTCGGCCGCGGACCTGATGGGTAGCGAGATCGACGACTAGCGCGCCGCCCGTCGTGCGACGTACCACCATCCGGCCAGGCGTGCTGGGGGCGCTCGTGCTGCTCGGTCTCGCTCCGTGGGGAATACTCCACGCCCAGACTGATGAGATTCAGGTCTACGACGCGGAGATCGTGGCGCCGGGCCACTTCAATCTGACCCTGCACAATAATTTTACACCCGACGGCCGGAGGACGGCCGACTTTGCCGCAGGCGCTGCGCCCAATCACATGCTCAACGGCGTGCCGGAGTGGGCATACGGCGTCGCGCCGTGGATGGAGGCGGGTCTTTACCTGCCGCTCTACAGCTATACGGCAGCGGGCAATCTGGTTTTCAACGGCTTCAAGCTCCGGGCGCTGCTAGTCGCGCCCGATGCGGCGCACCGGCGGTTCTTCTACGGCGTCAACTTCGAATTCAGCTACAACGCCACCCACTGGGACCCCAACCGCTATACCCAGGAGATCAGGGCGATCGTGGGCTGGCATCTGGGGCCTTTCGACATAGTCGTGAACCCTATTCTAGATAACTCCTACAAGGGCATTTCGGAACTCGACTTCGCTCCTGCGACACGTATTGCCTACAACATCAATGAGATTTGGGCGGTGGCTACGGAGGAGTACGACGACTTCGGTGCCCTGCGCAGGTTCTACCCGACAGGCAAGCAGCCTCATCAACTGTTCTGGGTCGTGGACTACAAGGGGCCGAAGACCTCCATCGAAGGCGGTATCGGCATCGGTTTGACGGGCGCCGCCGACAAGGCGGTCCTGAAACTGATCCTGTCGCGCGATCTGAACTAGCGATCCGGCGGTCACGAACCGGCACGACTGAGTTTCGCATTTGTGACATATATGCCCGGCGCCGATCGCGTACATTTGAGCGGTCAAAGTGCCCTTTTTGCAAGGAACGCCCATGCGCCTGCCTATTCTTCGCACCGAGGATTACACCGAGCGCCAGCGCGAACTCGCCGCGCGCATTGCCGGAAAGCGCGGGCAGGTCCGCGGCCCGTTCCTGGTCTGGCTGCACAGCCCTGAACTTTGTGACCGGGTGGAAGCCTTGGGTGCGTTCGTGCGCTATGACTGCTCCCTGTCCGAGAAGTTGCGCGAATTCAGCATTCTGATCACGGCCCGGTTCTGGGACGCCCAGCATTCCTGGAATGCACATTTCGACAAGGCCGTGGCGGCCGGCATGCCAGCCGATGCTCTCAAGGCGATTGCGGAACACCGCGTTCCCGAATTCGGCGCCGACGACGAACGGATCTTCTTCAAGTTCTGCATGGAAGTGCTCGAGCAGCATTTCGTGAGCGACGCCACCTTTGCCGCTGCGGTGAAGGAATTCGGCAATCAGGGAATAGTGGACATCATTGGGTGCCTTGGCAATTTTTCCATGCTGGCCATGTGCCTGAATACCATGCAAGTCGACCTGGACCCCTCCCGTTCTCCGCCGTACCCGGATGTCCGCGGCTTCGCACGTGTCACACCCGCGTCGTCCGAGAAAACCGTGCTCTGACCGCCATCCCACGCAGCATTCGGAGTAAGTACACACCATGCCATATGCACAATCCTCGCAACTGCGCATCTACTACGAGAGTCACGGCGAAGGTCCCGCCCTCTGCTTCGTCCACGGAGCCGGAGGCAATCACGCCGCCTGGTGGCAACAGACCGCTCAATTCAGATCCGGCTACCGGGTCATTACGGTGGACCTGCGCGGCTTTGGCAAGTCCGAATCCGTCGCCGAAGGGCCGGACAGCCTGGATTTTCCGGGTGACCTGTTGGCCGTCTTTGATCATGCGGGTATCAAGCGAGCCACCCTGGTCGGCCAGTCGATCGGCGCCGTCGCCGCGCTTCGATTCGCGGTGTCCCACCCCGATCGGATAGATGCCCTGGTTCTTGCGCACTCCCTGGGCGGCCTGAGCCATCCGGAACTGACGCCGCTGGTGGCCGCGGACCGGGCCGAGGCGGAGAAGATTCCCATTCTGGATCGCCTCCTGACCAGGGAGTTCCAGCAGACTGAACCGGCAAAGACCTTCCTGTTTCAGCAGATCGGCACTTTCAATCAAGCAACCATGCGCGATCTGCGCAACCTGAATGCGAACGGGCCGACCCTCGATGAAGTCGCCAAATCGGGGCTCAGGCTCTACTTTCTCACCGGCGAAAACGACGCCGTGCTTCGGCCCGCCACAATCCGTGCGGCGCAAAGCCGGCTGCCAGGGTCGATCGTGACCGTCGTTCCTGGCGCTCCCCATTCCATGTATTGGGAGACTCCGGGCCCCTATAATGCCGCCCTGCACGCCTTTCTCAAGCAGATTCATGGTGCCGCATGAGTATCTCCCTGGCTGATGCAAAGCAGCTCATTGAAGCGGTCTGCCGCCACGCCCAGACCCTAAACAAGCCCGTCACCGTGGCGATAGTCGACAGCGGTGGCTTCGTGGTTGCTCTCGAGCGTATGGACGGCGCGCGTCCGCTTCAGCCCAGCATCGCCACGGCCAAGGCCTACACTGCGGCAATCATGCAACGGCCTTCTCTGATGCTGAAAGGCTGGCAGGACAGTCAACCGGGGTTCTTTGCGCAGATCGCCCGCATGGGCCAGCACCCGATCGTTGCGACCGAAGGCGGGCTGCCCCTCAAGCGTGCCGGCGTCCTGATTGGTGGAATGGGCGTGGCCGGCGGAACCGGTCCTGAGGATCAGGACCTCTGCGAGGCGGTACTGCGCGATTTGGGCTATGAGCTTCACTTCGAGCAGTTCAATAAGATCAGGCCGTAGTGCCTCGCCGGGCCGGGGACAAGCGCCTCGCGCCCGCCCGTGAGGTGGCAGTGATCCATGCGCTATGAATATTGCGTCGTCGGCGGTGGCATCGTCGGCCTGGCCACGGCGCGCGAACTGCTGTTGCGGCGGCCCGGCGCTAGCTTGGTCCTGCTTGAAAAGGAAGGCAGTGTGGCCACGCACCAGACCGGCCACAACAGCGGCGTTATCCACGCCGGTGTCTACTATGCGCCTGGCTCATTGAAGGCCAGGCTCTGCCGTGCCGGCAATAAGGCAACCACCGAATTCTGTGCCGAGCACGGCATCCCGGTGGAGCATTGCGGCAAGCTGATCGTTGCGACCAACCCGCTGGAGGTGGGCCGCCTCGATGCCCTGCGCGAGCGCTGCCGCCAGAATAACATCGCCACCGACGAGTTGAACGACCGGGAACTGAACGTCCTGGAGCCACGTATCACCGGAATCAAGGCGCTGCTGGTGCGCACATCCGCCATCGTCGACTACCGCCGCGTATCGCAGATGCTCGCGGACGACATACGCCGTCTCGGTGGTCAGGTTCTGCTCGGCTCCACCGTGCACTCCCTCAGCGAGCATTCTTCGGAAATTGAGGTCCGCCTGGAACAGGCCGAGCCCATCCGCGCCTCCCACCTCATTGCCTGCGCCGGGTTGCAATCCGACCGCCTGGCCCGTGCCGCCGGGCTGGCTGTGCCGCTGCGCATCATACCGTTCAGGGGCGAGTACTTTCAGTTACCGGCGGAGAAGTCCGCCATCGTGCGACACCTGATCTACCCGGCCCCCGACCCGGAACTGCCGTTCCTCGGCGTACACCTGACGCGCATGATCGGTGGCCAGGTGACGGTCGGTCCCAATGCCGTACTCGGCTTTTCCCGCGAAGGCTACGCCCACTTCTCGTTCAATCTGCGCGATGCGGCAGAGACATTCGGGTTCCCCGGGTTCTGGCGGGTGCTCAGGCGCCACTGGCGGTCCTCACTCAAGGAACTCGGCGGCTCCCTTCTGAAGAGCCGCTATCTCGAGGAATGCCGCCGGTATTGTCCGGAACTCGTCTTGGACGACCTGCTCCCCTATCCGGCCGGTATTCGTGCCCAGGCTGTGCTCCACGATGGCACCCTGGTGCACGATTTCATGTTTGCGGAAACCGAGCGCATGGTGCACGTGCTCAATGCGCCCTCCCCGGCAGCCACGGCGGCACTGCCCATCGCCCGCATGATCGCCGCACGGTCCCTCCACGAAACCCCGCCGGAACTCAACTGACCTCTCGCTGCGGCGGATTCCATGGCGCCCGGCATTCGCCCTGCCTTACTGCTCACCGATGTGCGGTACCCTGTCCCGATCTGGTATTACTGCGACCTCTCATTCGCCTCCTTGACCTGTTGCGCCGACTCCTGCCTCCAGCTGGGATTCTCCCAATAGAACTCGAGCCGGTTGCCATCAGGGTCAAAGAAATAGACGCTCTTGTGGCGCCCGCCCGCGTGGCCCTCGAGATTGTCCAGCTTGGCGTTCTTGTCAATCAAACGCTTATGAAGTTCATCGAGAATCTCCGGGCCGCCCGCATATTCCATGGCCAGGTGATTGAACCCGTGCCACTGGCGATCGTGCTCCGGGGTGCCCCCGACCTGGAACAGTCCGATGTCATGATGATGTTCGCCGAAGGACACGAAAGCCATCTTCCGATCGTCGAAGCGGCGAATCAACTTCATTCCCACGACCTCCGTGTAGAACTTTACCGCCTTATCCAGATCGTGGACATTGAAGACCACGTGATTAATCCATTTCTTGGGTTCGTCCATCACTGCCCTCCTCGCTACAAGATGCAAAGCTGATCCTGGCATACAACGTTCCATTCGGTCGCTGCGTCCGTACCGGCACTACACAGCCGCCTTGGGAGTGCCATCGGTCGCCCTGGCCCCGGCAAAAACGAGCGCCAGGCCTACGCAAAGCAGCAGCACCGACGCGGCCATGAATACTTGCCCGGTACCGCCCAGTGCGGTCGCTGCGAAATGGCGCAGCAGGGGAGTAAAGAATACGGCAATCATCACACTCATGGAGATGCCCGCCGCCGCCCGACCGCGGACCGCCGGCGCGACGCGGCCGAGCAGCATCACGGCGACATTTGGCATGAGCAGCCCGAAGCCCAGTCCGGTGACCGCGCAGCCCAGCACGAGAATCCGGTAGGCCTCTGCACCGGCCACAATGCCAAATCCCGCTGCCATGAGCAGATACGTCACGGCAAGCATGTGCAGGGGAGCCAGCCGCCGGCTCATGCGTGGGTAGACCAGGCAAGTCATCATCACGCACACCATTGCAGTGGCTCCGGCGAATCCCGCCGCCTTGGGGCTATCGAGCCCCCGCTCGCGCAAAAGGAAGGGAAGGCCCGAGGGTATCAGGTAATACAGCAGCCACCCGAAGATGGGAGCCGACAAGATGGGCAGAGCCAACCGCCATGGGTACGGCTCGCCGGCTGCCCGGGCCGTCGTCGTCGCCACCCTCACCTGCGGTGTAGTCGTCAGCGCCACGGCGACCACAAGTCCAAGACCGAACAGCAGAAAGGGCTGACGCCACCCATTCTCGCCCAGCATGCCCCCGGCGCTCAGGAAGACGATTCCCGAGACGCTCATGACGGCGTGCATCAGGCTGTAAAAGCGTTTCAACTCATAGCCGCTCACCGCATCGGCAACCATGGCGGTGACACCGGTCATCAGGGCACCCTCGGCGATTCCCAGCAGGACCCTTGTGAACAGCATGACGTTGAGCCGGTCGAGGAAAAAGGGCAGCACACCGAGAATACCAAACGCCGCGGCCGCAACGATCAGTACCCGGCGCTTGTTGACCCGGTCGAGAAGCGCCCCAAGGACAGGTGAGGACACCACACCCATCGCCGCGGGCAGCGTCAGCAGCATTGGGACGAAGATCGGCGCAGCGCGCACTGCTGAAAAGTGAGCCTGGAGTTTCGCCAGCACCGGGGCGATGCAGAAATTCGCCATGACTGGCAACGTGGCCGCCGCGAGCAGGCTGAATCGCAGGTTCCATGTCACCGGTTGAGTGGACCCCACCGCCGCCGGATCCTCCATCAGGCAAAGTCCCAGGCGAAGGCCTTTCCGCTGGTCCTAATACGGCCGGCCGTCGGGTAGGGAAAATGTTCCGGCACGATGACCGCACCGCTATCCGCATATTCCTCGAAGAAGCGCCGGCGCGTGACTGCGGCGGCCACCGGGTCAACACAGAAGCAGCTGCTCCAATCCGGCTCCCAGCATTGTATGGGATGGTGCATCAGGTCTCCGACGAAGATGGCTCGCTCTCCGCCGGAACGCAGCTCGACGCAAACATGCCCGGGCGTGTGGCCTGGTGTCGGCAGCAGACGGATGTCGCCCGTGATCTGCGCGTCCATGGGCACGAGCTCGGCCTGGCCGCCGGTCACCAGCGGCAAAGCACTATCGGTCCAGATTCTCCCGGGCAACTCGAAGCCCAGTGCCGTCTGGTCACGCCAATAGTCGTACTCTGATGAACCCATGAAGTAGCGTGCCTTCGGAAACGTCGGCACCCAGCGATCGCCGGCCAGACGGGTGTTCCAGCCGCAGTGGTCGACGTGCAGGTGGGTATTAATGACGAGATTGACGTCGTCCAGTTTCAGTCTGCCGCTGGTAAAGCCGTCGAGCCACGACTTCTTCGGGTAGTTGAAATGCGGTGGCCGCGCCTTGTTGTCACCGACGCAAGTGTCGATGACCACGGTGCGGCGCGATGACCTCAAGACGAACGACTGGTAGGTGTTGAACAGGATTCCGGTGGTCGGCGACCACACCGTCGCCGGCATGGTCGCCAACAGTTCCGCCGCCCGCTCCGGATTGGATCGCGGAAACATGATTGCGGGCGGCCGCAGCGGCCCCTCCCGCTCGATCACACTCCAGACGTCATACTCGCCAATTCGGAACGGCTTCATTCCTGCTTACCAGTGCGCTCCGACGGTGATACCGTAAGTCCGCGGCGGGGAGATCGAGGCATAAGCCGGCGGCGCACCGCCGTACGAGAATGTGTTCATGACCGCCTTGTCCTCGATGTTGCGTACCCATGCTTGCACGGAGTACCTGTCTCCGGCGCTGCGGTACGTAATCTCGGTCAGCGTGCGGGAATAGCCACCCTGGTAACTGCCCGCCTTGTTCGGATCAAAGGCATGATCGACCGCGAGCCAGTAGCTGGTCTCGAAATGGCTCTGGACCAGCCAATCGACGGAGGATCCATCGCTGAGCGGCCAGGTGTGCTGATAACCGAGGGTGCCAGTCCATTTCGGCGCACTGGTGGGCACCTGCCCGGAAAGGTCTTCGAAGGTTACCGGATTCGGTATGCCATGGCGCGGCGGATTGGCCTGTAGCGGGAACATGAATTCGTCGAAGACGGCGTGCAGGCCCGCCACGTTCAGGGTCAGCTCATCCGCTTGAGTGACCCGCCAGCGCGTCTCGATCTCGCCGCCGTATTCGGTGGCACGCCCTGCATTGAAGATGTCATCACCAAACGAGTAACCGCCTCCGGGAATCGGCAGATCTTCCAGCTGGTCAACCTGGTAGTCCTTATACTTGTAAAAAAACACATCGGCATTGACCTGCAGCCGGTTATCCAGAAAGCGGTTCTTTGATCCGATCTCATAGGCGGTTACGGATTCCGGGTTGTAAGTATTCGGCGAAGCGCCGGCAAACACACCACCCTGCTTGTAACCCGTGCTGACGTTGGCATAGACCATGTTTCTGTCGCTGAGGTCCTGCTCCACCCCCGCTTTCCAGGTGACTTTCTGCCAGGTCGTATTGGCATCCGTGGCGATGGAAAGCTGCTGCGTGCCGGCAGGAATAGTGGGGCCAAAGAAGGGGACCGTGTCTTCGCCAAAGAACTTATAGGTTCCGCCAATGACGCGCTTGTGGTCGCGGTTCCAGCGCAGGCCACCGGTCACGCGAAAGCTGTCCGTTACCGGATACGTAATCTGGCCGAATGCCGCATAGGACGGATTCGAGATTGTCGGGTAGATGAAGTGCAGGCTGTCGCCCTCGCCCAACGTGACGCAGCAGGTATCATTCATCGGCTGCGCATTGTCGTAGAAGATCTGCGTGTAGGGCTGCTCTTCGTCGTGATAATAAAGCCCCGCCACCCACTTGATCTTGGAATCCGCCGTCGATGCCAGCCGGAGTTCATTTGAGGTCTCCTTCTCCTCGTCGTACTGCGTGTTATCGATGCCGTTGCCATAGGCAAAGTAGTTGACCCGCAGCCGGTGATAAGCAGGAATTTCGGTGAGCACCATCGGACCCAGATTCCAAGTCAGCTCAGCGTGGACACTCCAGCTCAGGTTGTCCGTCGTGCCCGACGGCGACACATATCCTCCATGTGCTGTGCCGGGTTGCGTAATCAGTGGCACCGGTGTCTGCCACGGGTCCGACCCGAACGGCAGCTGGACGAGGCCGTTGCCGACTCCACCCTGGTGGAAATAATCGCCAAACACCAGCAACGACAAATCCTCATTCGGCTTCCAAAGGGTCTGAAGCCTTACCGCCTGGTCCTCGGCATCATTGTAGCCCGTGTCCAGATAAGCACTGTGATGCAGCGTCTGCGCCGCGCCGCGCACGGCGAACGTGTCCGTCAGCGGCGCATTGAACATTGCCTCGGTACGCACTTCAGCATAATTGCCGGTCTCGACGTAGGCCGTACCATGGTAACCATCAAAGGTTGGTTGATTGGTGACGACGTTGACGGTACCAGCCGTCGCATTGCGGCCGTACAGAGTGCCTTGCGGCCCTCGCAGGACTTCGACACGCTGCACGTCGTAGAATAATCCCGACGCCGCAGTAGGACGGCCCTCAAACACGCCGTCCAGATGGAAGGCCACGGCGGCGTCGCCGAGCGTGGCATCCGTGGTCGACGAGACGCCGCGGATCGCGAAAGTCGTGTTCGAGTTGTTATAGCCGACCTCGACCGCGGGTACCATGTCGGTCAGACCCTGCGGATCCACGACGCCGGAATTCCGCAGCGATTCCCCGGAAACGGCGGTCACGGCAGCCGCTGTCTTCTGCAGATTCTCGACCCGCTTCTCGGCCGTGACGACGACTTCCTCGAGTTCGGCAGACGTGCCCGCTTTGGCGCCGCCGCCGTCTGCGGCCATCGTGAGTGGACCCGTCACAAGTCCGTACATGCCGGCAGTCAATACTGCCAGTTTGACGAGATCAATCGTTCTGCCGTCTTTCGCTGCGACCATCCCCGATCCTCCCCGTACGCGTCTGTGATTTGTGGTTCTTTGCCCTGGCCCTCCTGGATGCTTCCGAGTGGGGTCCGAGCGACAACCCGACTCTCTACAGATCCCTGGTGTCAGTCAACGCCGAAACCTACTGGTGCAGGTTCTTCAACGCTGCGGGCGAAGCCGCGCAGCGCGGCGCGCTGCCGAAAGCAGCGGGGTCTTCGGCCTGCGGAATCGAGGGTTGATATCGATTTCAGTAATGACTCGGCGTAGCCGAAATCCATTGCCGGCAGCCAGGAGGCCAGAGCACCAGCCAGCAGAGCGGATTGATATGCCGCATGCCACAGCACTGGTGGACGGCGGTGCGATGCACGCAAGTCCATCGCATCGGACACGGCAATCATGCAGCCGCTATCAGGCAGCTGCAAAGTGCAGATTCACCCGAAGTAGCGCCCGACCTCCTGTACATGCTCGACTTCAGGCGTTGCCGTGAAGTAATGGCCCGCCAGCGCACGCCAGGACTTGAAGGCATCCGAGTTACGGAAGCGCACGGTATGGTCCTCGATTTCCGCCCAACGCACGACCAGGCGATAGCGCTGAGGGCTCTCGATGCTGCGTTCGAGCGCCATTCCCAGGCAACCCGGGGCATTCCTGAACAGCGGCGCGGCCTGCGCGACCGCCGCCTCGAATTGCCGTGCCTGGTCAATGCTAATCGTGATCAAGGCGATTTCCGTAACCATTCAGATCCTCCTATGCTTTGCACCCTGAGCGGCATGGTCCTGGCGCAGATCGTGTCGTAGTACCTTTGCGTGACGATTACGGCGCCGGCTGTTCAGTCCTCAAGATTTTCGTGGTGCGCGACCGCGCCGTGCTTCCAGTATGCCGCGGCCCGGATGGCGTGGCGGTCCTGGGACTTCTCCTGCACCAGGACATTGCGCAGCGCCCGAACGGCACTGGACTCTCCGGCACACCAGGCATAGCCGTCGCGGCCGGGCAATGCCAGTTGCCGAACCGCTGCAATGCTCTGGTCCGGGTTCGCGACCCACTGCACGTCGGCGTGTGCACGAGTCGCCAACTTTCGCTGATCCCTGGGGTCAGCGACCTGAATCACGACGAACGCCCTGGCCTCGGCAGGAAGCTCTTCGAGGCGTCTGGCAATGGCGGGAACCGCCGTTTCATCGCCGGCGAGCAGGTGCCAGTGGAAGTCCAGGGGAATGATCATGGATCCGCGCGGCCCGCCGATGACCGCCGATTGACCCGGCTGCACCCCCTCGGCCCACGTGGCGGCGGGTCCGTCGCCGTGCAGTACGAACTCGATGACCAGTTCGCGCTTTTCCCGATCGTATCTGCGCGGCGTGTAGTCGCGCATGACCGGATTCGTGTCGCTCGCATTCAGAAAGAATTTGACGTGATCGTCGAAGGAGAGACTGGTGAAATCGGCTAGCGATTCGCCTGTGAAGGTCACTTCAATGAAATGCGGGCTGATCTCGCGTACACACGACACTTGGACTTCGCGCCGCCGGGCCTCGTGGCGCACACGGCGAACCCGGCTGCCGGATATCGTTGGTCCCATGAATTCTTCAAACCTGCTATACCCTTCTGTCGAGCCATCCTCCCAGAGAGGAAAGGTAAATTCAACGTTGCTGTCAGCGCTACAAACCGCTTGTCGCCAAGCAATAATGCTCAGCGATCCAATCTGCGGCGAAACCTCTCCTGTGGGTCGTTTGGCGGCGCGCCTGGTGATGTGGTTTATGTGGGCTGCTGGCCATCTTTTGCCGAAATCAATTACTCCGGCATGCCCATCGCCATCAGCGGGGTTTGATCGATCTCGAGCGCCGCCAGCTGGCGAGCGCCAGTCTCATGCTGGGAGCGCTGCATGGCGACCTCGACCACCAAATCCTCGGTATCAGTCTGTTTTAGAACAGTGCGCAGCATTGCCGTGGCCCACGCGCACGGCATGCGCTGCCCTTGATTCTGAGGTGGACTCATGATCGGGGAGGTTCACGGCAAGATCAGGAATGTCATGGCCGTCCATGAGGCGGTCTTGCAAGTGGGCAACTGTTTCGCCTTCACAGAGCTTGACCGCACCGCCTACACGATGAATCGCACGGAAAACGGCTTTCCGCCGTTGTTGGTCCATTTCTCGGCGCCATTGCACGAAGACAAGGGACTTCTGGCACACCAGGGTGACCAGTGGAAGCGCCGCCCGCCGCCGCCTCTGTCCGGGAGCATGGTGACGGACATTCGGCTGCGTTATCGCAATCCGCTTGAACAGGGCTGGTCGCACGCGATCAAGATCGACCACCGCTTCATTGGCCGCGCGCCTCTGGAACAGGAAGTGGCGGATCCGCGCCGCATGCTCCAGGCTGGACTATCCGGGGCCAATGGCCTTCAGAAATCGGACGTTTCCGGCTCTGCCCTCGCTCTTCAGCACGCTCGAGCGGAGGCTGAACTTGATGCCCGGCGCGGTCTCCTGGACGAGCGGATTACCGCTCCACCAGACCACGCGGCAGGTGCGCCGCCTGATCCGCCAGCCCGCCGCCGTGCGCACCAGGTCGTCGTCGTACCAGCCGGTACCCTCCCACAGTTCACCGCCTTCGATCCCGCGGCGGATCAGCCGCCACGCGCCGTAGGCGAAGGCCTGGGCGCGGTCCCCTTCGACCTGCACCAGATGATTCGCCATCGTGTGCTGCGTGCTGTCCAGGGGGCCGTGAAAGGCCGCGAAATCGGACTTGAACGCCGCCAGGTCCCGCCAGTGCGACGGTTCGCCAAAATCCGCTTCGACGTCATGCGTGAAGATGCGATCGAACAGATCCCAGCGTTGCGTGTCCATGGCCAGGCCGTACAGGTTGATGACCTGAATGATCGCCGTAACATCCTGATCAGCCATCGACGTTGATGCCCCCGGACAAGACGTGCCGCAGCAGCGATTCCACCACCTGCATGCTAGCACCGGCCGTCGCAAGCCGACCACTGCCTATGCAGGCAAGCAGCGTTACGGGCGCAGACATCCCGCGCGCAGTACCTTGAGGGTCATCGTATGAAGGGGAAGATCGATGACCGCCAATGCCAGGACCGACAGCGCCGTGCAGCTCGACGTGAGCGACGTCGATCCGCGGGTGGGACAACTGGTCGGCGGCGGCCAGCTCTGGGCGCCCTGCTCGCCGACGGACATCCGCCGCTGGGTCATGGCGATGGATTATCCCAATCCCATCCATTGGAACGAGGAGTTTGCCCGCAACTCCAAATTCGGCGGCCTGGTCGCGCCGCAATCGTTCATGGTGAACATGGACTTCTACCAGGGCTGCCAGCCTTGCTGTGTCGGCCGCATCCCGGGATCGCACCTGATCTTCGGCGGCGAGGAATGGTGGTTCTATGGCTCGCGCATCCGACCGGGGGATCACTATACGCAGGAACGGCGCTTCGACGGCTACAAACTGGCAGAGACCAAATTTGCCGGGCCCACCATGTTCTCGCGGGGCGACACGATTCATTACAACCAGCATGGCGCACTCGTGGCCAAGGAACGCGCGACGGCGATTCGCTACCTCGTGGCGGAGGCCGCGAAGCGCAGCATGTTCCAGAAGCAGCTGACCCCGATCCGCCGCTGGACGGCGGAGGAACTGAAGCAGATCGAGAAAGTGCGCTACGAATGGATACTTTCCAATCGCGAGGGCGTCTCGCCGCGCTTCGCGCAGGTCCGGGTTGGCGATCGGCTGCCGCGCCGCGTCATCGGGCCGCACAGTATCTCCTCGTTCACGACGGAATACCGGGCGTTCATGCAGGACGCCTGGGGTTCGTGGCAGTGGGTGGTCCCCGAGGGCGTCGAGGATCCGTGGACCACGCAGGATCAGGGCTGGATCGAGGGATTCACCTGCGATTACGAGGAGGCGAAGATCGATCCGCGGCGGCGCGATGGGCTGCAGTCGGGACCTTCCCGCGGTCACATCGACACGCAGCGGGCCGGTGAGGTCGGCATGGCGCGCGCCTACGGCTACGGCGCGACCATGGGCGCATGGGTACACGATTATCTGGCCTACTGGGCCGGTCACGACGGCTACATCTGGCATTCCAAGTCGCAGTTCCGCGGACCCGCCTTCGAGGGCGATGTCACGTACTTCGACGGTGAGGTCGTGGCCAAGGCGCTCGATACGCCCCAAGGGGTACCGCTCGTCACCATCAAGCTGAGCCTGAAGAACCAGGAGGGCAGTGTGCTGGTCGACGCGCAGGCCGAGCTAGGCATGCCCCCCTGATCTGCGCAGGAGGCAGATCGCATGATGCAGCGTTCTCCACGCCCCATGCGCGCCGGGCACATGCGAGAGTTGATGACTCATATGTCAGGAGACGCCGGCCCGCGGGACCGCGCCGCCCGGTTCAGGGTCCCGGCAGCTTCGCGCCGGCGATCGCCGGCGTCACCACCAGCCGGTCGAGAATCTCGGCGACTCGATCCACGGGCAGCGGTTCGCGCTGCTTGAGCCACCATGCCAGGATCTCGACCGCGCCCCCGACCGCGAAGACCACCCTCAGGTCGCCCGGCACCCAGGTATCGGGGTTGTTCTGCCCCGCGGCGAGCTGCCGCGCCTGCCGGATGAACTCCTCCCGCAGCGCGCCCGCGGCGCCTCCGGTCAGCAGGGCCGACCATAGCTTGCGGTGCCTCCACACATAGGCACAGAGCGCCCGCGTCGAAGCCCGGCTGTCGACGGTGTACAGAATGGGCATCGTCATCGCGAGCAGCTGGCTGATCTCGCGCGCCGCGAGATCGTGCAGCAAGCCTTCCTTGTCCTGGTAGTGCCGGAAGAAGGTGGCGTAGCCTACGCCCGCGCGCGTCGTGACCTCGCGAATGGTCACATGGTCGAAGGCCTTCTGCTCCAGCAGGGACAGCAGCGTGCTGCACAGCGCAGCACGCGTTCGCACCAGGCGCGCGTCCGGTGCGGTTGACGGTTTCCCGCTGCTGGAGTTATGATTCACAGTGTATCATTAAATCTCGGGTGCGGCACCATGGCGCATCTTCGCCCACCCGGCCTGCACAGGCAAATCACGATCCGCCCTGAGGACGCCAGCATGAATGCCACCGCCAAGGGTCCGATCCGCTGGGACCCCTACGATACCGAACTCGCTGCGAACCCCTACCCCACCTATCGACGCCTGCGCGAGGAGGTTCCGCTTTATTACAACGAGCAGTACGACTTCTACGCGATGAGCCGCTACGACGATGTCCAGCGTGGCCTTGCCGACCGGGATACGTTCATCTCAGGGCGCGGCGCCGTTCTCGAATTCATCAAGTCGAACACCCCGGTCCCGCCCGGCGTCTTCATCTTCGAGGACCCTCCCCTGCACACGATCCACCGCGGCCTGCTCACGCGGATCTTCACGCCAAAGAAGATGACCGCACTGGAGCCGCTGGTCCGCGAATACTGTGCCAGGGCGCTCGACCCGCTGGTCGAGGCCGGCCGGTTCGACTTCGTCGCCGACCTCGGTGCGCAGATGCCCATGCGGGTCATCGGCATGCTGCTGGGCATTCCCGAGGAAGACCTGCAGGCGGTCCGCGCGCGCGCCGATGCCGCGCTGGCGACCGAGGCAGGCAAGCCGATGGAAGTGTCCCAGCACAACTTCCTCGGCGAGGGATTCGATGAATACCTCGACTGGCGCATCCGGCACCCCTCGGACGACCTGATGACCGAACTGTTGAACGCCGAGTTCCTCGACGACCAGGGCGCGACGCGGCGGCTGACGCGCGAAGAGATTCTGATCTTCGTCAACATACTTGCCAGTGCCGGCAACGAGACGACCAACCGGCTGATCGGATGGACGGGCAAGGTGCTCGCCGAACACCCCGATCAGCGCCGCCAGATCCATGAGAATCGCGCGCTCATTCCGCAGGCCATCGAGGAGATCCTCCGCTACGAGCCGCCTGGCCCGTTCATTGCGCGCTATGTGGCCCGAGACGTCGAGCTCTACGGGACGAAGGTGCCGGAAGGCAGCGCCATGATCTTCCTCGCAGCCTGCGCGAACCGCGACGAACAGAAGTTCGTCGCGGGCGAGCGCTTCGATATCCACCGCCCACGGGTCCCCCACCTCACCTTCGGGCATGGCTATCACGTCTGTCTTGGCAATGCGCTGGCGCGCGTCGAGGGCCGGGTCGCGCTCGACGAGGTGCTGACCCGGTTCCCGGAATGGGACGTCGACCTGGCGCAAGCCCACCTGTCATCGACCTCGACGGTGCGCGGCTGGGAAACCCTGCCGGCCTTCACGCCGCAGGCGCGCAGGCCGGCGACGGCGCCGCAGCACCGGCCGCTCAAGGATGCCGTAGCCGGGCAGCCGGCCTCGGCATCGGCGGCACCAGGCGAGGAGACCTGGAAACTCACGCTCCAGACACCCATGGGGCCCCAGGAGATGACCGCACTATTGGTCCGCCAGGGCGCATCGCTCACTGGCCGGATCGACAGCCCGATGGGCGGCGAGATCATCAGCAACGGGACCGTCGCCGGAGATAGACTGGCCTGGACGATGCAGGTGACCAGGCCGGCCAAGGTCAAACTCAGCTTTGACGTAAAGGTCGATGGCGGGCAGATGACCGGCAAGGTAAAGCTTGGGATGTTCGGCTCCGGGGACCTGACCGGCCAACGCGTGTCCGGAGGCTGATTCGATGGCGAAGATCACCTATATTGAATTCAAGGGCGACCGGCACGTCGTCGACCTGAAGCCCGGCCAGTCGGTCATGGAAGGTGCGGTGCAGAACGGCATTCCGGGCATCGACGCCGACTGCGGCGGCGCCTGCGCCTGCGCCACCTGCCATGTCTACGTGGATCCCGAGTGGCAGCAACGGACCGGGCCACCGAACGAGCTGGAGGCGGCCATGCTGGAATCCGCCGAGAACGTACTGCCCAACAGCCGTCTGTCCTGCCAGATCAAGGTGACCGATGACCTCAACGGCCTGATTGTCCGGATGCCCGCAAGCCAGCATTAGCCGGTCAGCCGGAAACGGCGCGGCCGGGCCATTGCAGCCGGCGAGGAGCACGCGCGAGCGCGTGATCGGCATGCCGCCGACCGACCGCCCGACCACCCGCCGGGTCGGGCGCCGGATCTCCTCATTCCAGCAGATTAGCGCGGATCGCGAGCAGCGCGCGATCGTCGATATCCAGCACGTCGCGCAGATAAGCCTCGATCGAACCGTGCCGCTCCTGCACCGCATCGAGGGCCGTTTCGATGTAGCGGGCATCGGCGTCGAGAATGGCATCCACGACTCCGGTCGGCGTCTGCGACAGCATGGAGACACCGTCCCGCCTGCGCATCAGCGCCTTGCGCAGATCGACCACTTCATTGGTCAGGACGAAGTCCTCAATGATCGTCTGGCGCTTCACGCCCAGCGCGCTCAACACCAGCGCCGCGGCCGTACCGGCCCGGTCCTTGCCCGCCGAGCAGTTGAAGACCAGCGGCACTTCGTTCGAACTGAGGTGCAGGAAGATGCGTCGATAGGACTGGGCCTGTTCGAACGGCAGTTCCCGAAAGCCGCTCAGCATGGCGGCGCGCGCCGCTTGCCCCGTGGCCAGATTGGCCGCCACCAGCCGGCGCAATTCGCCAAAACTGGTCGCATAATCCCGCGCGTAGTAGGCCAGTCCCGATGCGTCCTTCCAGGCGAAGGGTTCACGTTCGCGCTCCGGGGACGAACGCAGATCGCACACGGCGCGCACGCCGCGCGCCCGCAGCGTATCCCAGTCCGCTTGAGTCAGGCCGGCAAGACTGCCGGAACGGAAGATCATGCCCCACCTGATCCGCCGACCGTCGCCGGCTTCGTAACCGCCCAGGTCGCGAAAATTCCGGCCGCCCTGCAGCGGCACGACGCGCTGCCGGGTCGCTGGACTCACGATTGAATCCGCGTTCTCATGCGCTCATGCGGCTGCGCGGTTGAGCAATACCGGGACCGCCGAGTAGCCGCGCTGCTCGAGTCCGCCGTGAAGGACCGGCGCGGGCGCGCTCGGATCGAGTGTCATGTGCGGAAACCGGTCCATGAGCGCGTTGAGCGCAGCGACCATCTCCTGCTTGGCCACTTCCATGCCCAGGCAGCGATGCGGACCGAGGCCGAAGCCGATGTGCACCTGTCGCGGCCGGAACGGGTCGTAGACGTCCGGATTGTCCCAGCGCGCGGGGTCGCGATTGGCCGACCCGACGCAGACGTCCACCCGGGCACCCTTCGGAATGGTAACCCCCGCCAGCTGCACGTCCTCCATCAGGAGGCGCGGGAACGTGGGGTCAGTGGGCAGGAAGCGGGCTCCTTCGTCGATCGCCGGTTCAATCAGGGTGCGGTCGTCGCGGCAGGCTTCCCAATAGCGGTAATCCGACAGCAGGGCGAAAAGCGTGATGCCCAGCTGGCGCCAGGTCGTACCCCCGCCCGCCAGCATGATCAGCCGGCAATACCCGAACGCCTCGTCGTCCGTCAGCTTGCGCGTGCTGCCGTCCGCAAGCTGCAGATCGCCGTGCGCCAGTGCGCTGATCACGTCGTCACTCGGGTCCTGTCGCCGCCTGCTGATCAGTTCCTTCAGCATTCTGGACACTTCCGCCGCCGATTTCGCCACTTCCTCCGGCGGCAGCTGCCGGGATCCCACGGTGCTTCGGGTCAGGTGTTCGCGGAAGATCAGGGCGTCGTCGCCGCTCATGCCCATGCCCCGGGTCACGACGTGCACGGGCAGTCGCGCGCACAGTTCCATGTTGAGATCTACCCGGTCCCAGCCACTGAAACGCTCGACGAGCGTTTCGACGGCGCCGTCGATCCAGTTCCTGCGCCACAGGGTCACGGCCTGGGGCCGGATGAACTTCGGCTGCACCACCGCGCGATAGCGCTTGTGCTCGTCACCGGTCATCTGCAGTATCGAACGGCCGAACTGCCGGACACCCGGACTCTCCCGATAGACCTCCGAGGAAAACAGGAGGTTCTCGCGGAACGCCCGCTCGCAGAAATCGAAGGTCATCAGGCTGTAATGCTCGCGCGGGCGGTCGAAGGCCAGGTGGATTTCGGGCAGCTGCAGGAGCTGTCGCAGCGATCCCCTGTGTACCGGGCGTTGATTGCGAAGCGCATTCATGGCCGGCGTCAGATCGCCTTCGACGCGTCCCGTCGCCTGCAGCGCTTCCTGGGCAACATTGAAGAGCGACTGGTAGCGTGGATCATCACCGGTCAGTGCGTCTGCCATGGCCTTCTCCTTGCATTGATATCTAATGCGCCCTGCCCAAGACGGGTCGTCACCGCTGCGACCGCGTCGGCTCCGGCTCGACCTCAGGCGTTCATGCCGCCGTTGACGCTGATTACCTGGCCGGTGATCCGGCGGGCGCCGTCCCCGCACAGGAACAGGACCAGGGGCGCGATGTCTTCCGGCGTGGGCAGGCCTAGACCCGCCCTGCGACGCGCGCTGTCGACCCGCTCGGCGTTCTGCGTCGCAAGGCGCCGCGCGCTCTCGGTCCTGTCCACGAAGCCGGGCGACACGCAATGGACGCGAACCCCGTCCCGCGCGACTTCCGTGGCAAGGTTGCGCACGAAGCCCATGATCGCCGCCCGCGAGGCGCCGATCACCGCCTGGCGCGGCGCGGCGAAGCGGCCCGCATCGGAGGCGAAGGCGATCAGCGTTCCGCCCTGCCGCTGCAGCCTGGGCAGCGACGCTCTCGCCAGTCGCTGCAGGTGGCCCACGGACAAATCCAGCAGTGCGGCGTACCCCTCGGGATCGGTGGCCGCGAATTCGCCCGTCAGGGGCAGCTTCGGACCGGTCGCGACGCAGTCGAC
>Ga0209698_10001205_pt1 | contig 30027 bp, 20 predicted proteins | sample LitLauG_LLR_2012_FD_187203 | JGI IMG/M metagenome (GOLD analysis project Ga0209698, IMG submission 187203) | Freshwater sediment microbial communities from Pennsylvania, USA - Little Laurel Run_MetaG_LLR_2012 (SPAdes) (version 2) | ecosystem: Environmental > Aquatic > Freshwater > Creek >... | reverse complement strand
GGCCAAAGCGGATCGATTCGCCGTGAGGCGTGAAGTTGGCGTCGGAGACGTTGATGTCGGGAGCATCGACGGCGATACCCATCTCGCGGCACTCGTTGATGTACTTCACGACGTCATCGGTCGAGCCGGTCACCGAGGTCAACAGCGCGGCCATGAACTCGACGGGATGATGCGTTTTCAGGTATGCGGTGTGATACGCCAGTAGAGCGTAGGCCGCAGAGTGGGATTTGTTGAAGCCGTATCCGGCAAACTGCGCCATGAGGTCGAAAATCTTTTCGATCTTTTTCGCCGGATATTTTCGTTGCGCGGCGCCCTCGATGAAGCGTTCGCGCTGCTGGGCCATTTCTTCGGCCTTCTTCTTGCCCATGGCGCGGCGCAGCAGATCGGCCTCGCCGAGGGAGTAACCGGCGAGGCGGTTGGCGATCTGCATGACCTGCTCCTGGTAGACGATCACGCCCAGGGTTTCCTGCAGAATCTCCTGCAACTCCGGCAGTTCGTATTCGACCTTTTTGCGTCCGTGCTTGCGGTCGACGAAGTCGTCGATCATGCCGCCCTGGATCGGGCCGGGGCGGTAGAGAGCGTTCAGGGCCGTGAGATCCTCGATGGAATTGGGCTGGTACTTCCGCAGCACATCGCGCATGCCGTGCGATTCAAACTGGAAGACGCCGGAGGTCAGTCCTTTGTGGAAGACCTTCTCGTAGGTCTCATTGTCTTCCAGCGGAATTTGTTCGAGCGTGATCGCAGTGCCGCGCGTTTGAGCGATCAGCTTGAGCGCGTCGGTGAGAATGGTGAGCGTAGTCAGGCCGAGGAAGTCCATCTTCAACAGGCCCATTTTCTCGATGGCGACCATGTCGAAGGCAGTGACGATTTCGTCGTTCTTGGTTTTGTGTAGCGGGACGAGTTCGGTGAGCGGGCGCGGCGAAATCACAACGCCGGCAGCATGAACTCCGGAATTGCGGACGAGGCCTTCCAGCTTTTTGGCGGTCTCAAACAGTTCGCGAATCTGACTGTCTTTCTCAATCGCCTCGCGCAGTTGTGCCGAGTCTTCAATGGCCTGCTCCAGCGTGATGTTCAGCTGGGTAGGAACCATTTTGGCGATGCGGTCGACGTCGGCGTAGGGGATGTCCATGGCGCGGCCGACGTCTTTGATTGCGGCTTTGGCGGCCATTGTTCCGAATGTGATGATCTGGGCTACGTTGTCGCGGCCGTATTTCTGAGTGACGTACTGGATGACCTCGCCGCGGCGGTTCATGCAGAAATCGATGTCGATGTCGGGCATGGAGACGCGCTCGGGATTCAAGAAGCGCTCAAACAGCAGTTCGTGCTGCAGGGGATCGAGGTCGGTGATGCCGAGCGCGTAGGAGACGAGCGAACCGGCGGCGGATCCGCGACCCGGGCCCACTGGGATGTCGCGCTCCTTAGCGTAGCGGATGAAGTCCCAGACGATCAGGAAGTAGCCGGGGAATTTCATCTGCTGGATGATGGCCAGTTCGCGCTCGAGACGCTGCTCGTAATCGGTGAGTGGATGCTTCAGTTTTCCTTGCTCCTGCAGCGGTCGCAGAGTCTCCATGCGGCGGGCGAAGCCTTCGCGGGTCACGTGGACGAAGTAGCTGTCGATGGTGTAGCCCGGCGGAACTTCGAACTGGGGGAAGGGCGTCGCGACTTTTTCGAGGCGCAGGCTGCAGCGCTCGGCGATGTCGAGCGTGCGGGTCAGGACTTCCGGCGAGTCTTTGAACACGCGGTACATTTCGTCGTGGTTCTTGACGAAGAACTGCGTACCTTCGAACTTCATTCGCGCAGTGTCGCGAATCGACTTGCCGGTCTGGATGCAGACCATGACGTCTTGGGCGTGAGCGTCGTCCTCGCATAGGTAGTGACTATCGTTGGTGGCGACGAGCGGCAGACCCAGATCCTTTTCCAGGCGGAAGAGGCCGGGATGGATGCGGTGTTCCATTTCCAAGCCTTGGTCTTGAATCTCAAGATAGAAATTCTCTTTGCCGAAGATGTCAGCGAATGAGCTTGCAGCCGCACGGGCGGCGTCGTAGTTGCTTTCCATCAGGCGCTCGGCGACTTCGCCTTTTAGGCATCCGGAAAGGCCGATCAGGCCGCGCGAGTGCTCGGCCAGGAATTTCTTGCTGATGCGCGGCTTGTAGTAGAAGCCGTGCAACGAGGCTTCCGAAGTGATCTTGACCAGATTGCGGTAACCTTCCTCGTTTTGGGCCAGCACCAGCAGGTGGTTGTAGGTGTCGCCTTCAGGCGGAGTGCGTTCGATGTTGTGGTCATCCTTCTTGCACACGTAGAGTTCACAGCCGACGATCGGCTTTACCCCGTGCTTGTGGGCGGCGTTGACGAAATGCACCGCGCCGAAAATGTTGCCATGGTCGGTCATGGCAACGGCGGGCATACCCAGTTCCTGGACGTGCTGGCAAAGCTTTTCCACGTCACAGGCGCCGTCGAGCAGGGAATAGTCGGTATGGAGGTGCAGGTGGACGAATTGCGCCATGGGTATGTGGCTAGTTTAGCGCAAAGGGAATAGTGGAAGGGTGTGGAGGGCTGTGGGTTTCACGGATGCTATCTTTGAATCCGGACCAATCAAGGCACGAAGCGGGCAGGCTCATCTGGATCGTCTCGTGAAGCCTTCTTCATTTGTTCATCCAGGCGTCTAATCTTCTCTGCCTCCGCTTTGTCGGGTTTTCGTAAAGCGGCAATGAATCCCATCACAATGAGTACGGCTCCCCATACGAGTGCTGCGATCAATAGAGCTGTCGTCATAAGCGGCAGGAAATTGTTTAGCCAGCTCCCGCCGCTTGTGCCTTCGGCAGCAGCCTGCGGGTCTGGGCGATGAGTTCGGCCACTTCGAAGGGCTTCACCAGGTAGGGGACGTTGTTTTCCTGCAGGAACGCGCGCTCATCGGCTTGCTCCACTCCATGAGAGAAGGTGAACAGTACGTGGCTTTCCATGCCGGGGCAATTTTCTTTCAGCCAGGTGTAGGATTCCTTGGCGTTCCATTCGCCTGGCATTTTGCCGCTCATGATGACTGCGTCGATGGGCTCTGACAGCAGGCGAGTCTTGACGTCTTGACTGTTCCGGGCGGTCACGACCGCAGCGCCCGCGCCGGCCAGCACGTCGCGCTCAAACTCGAGGACTGCCGCCTCTTCTTCCACCAGCAGAACGCGACCGCTCACTGCTCCTTCATGCGGATGCGTCGGCGCCTTGAGCGGTTCCGGTTGTGGTATGGCGGCGACCGCGGCTGGCAGCTTTACTTCAATCACCGCCCCACCCTCGGGAGCGTTGTTAGCGGTGATGTCGCCTCCGTGTTCTTTCACGATGCCGTAGCAGATGCTCAGTCCCAGGCCGGTGCCTTTGCCTACGCTCTTGGTCGTGTAGAAAGGATCGAAGATGCGCTTGGGATCTTTGAGGCCAGGGCCGTCGTCGGTGAACTGAGTACAGACGTGGCCGTTTTGGCAATACACGCGAATCTTCAGCTTGCCGGTACGTCCGGTCTCGAGAATCGCGTCGACTGCGTTGTTGATGATGTTCAGGAATACCTGCTCGATCTGGTGGGGATCGGCCACCGCCACGACAGGCTCCGAGGGCGCTTCTCGCTCGACGCCAATGTTGTTGATCTTCAGATCGTAATCGCGCAAGGCCAAGGTTTCGTCGAGCACCTTGCGGATGTCGACCTCTTCGCGTTGCGGCTTGCGCTGCCGGGCGAAAGAGAGAAGATTCTGCACCACGCGGTGCGTGCGCTGCGCCTGCTTGAAGAGCTTGCCGACGTAATCCTGGGCCCGGGTGTTCAAGCCTTCGCTTTCGAGAAGTTCGGCATAGCCGAGGATTGCGGTGAGCGGGTTGTTCAGTTCGTGGGCAACCCCGGCAATCAACTGGCCGACCGCCGACATCTTTTCGCTTTGCAGTAGTTGCTCTTGCGTTTTGCGCAAGTCTTCGTAGGCGCGGCAGGTTTCTTCGTATAAGCGGACCTTTTCAATGGTGGTAGCAAGCTGGCGGCTGATCGCTACCAGAAGGTTTTCGTCGTTACTGGAATATTCGTAACCCAGATGGCTGCACAGGCCCATGATGCCGACGGGGCTGTCCTTGCCCCAGAACAATACCCAGATCCAGGAGCGTTCGGCGTCGGAGCGGAGGAACTCGGCAACTATGGGCGGCAGGTGCGGGAGATATTCCGCGGTGACCACCTCCGCGCGGGAACGCACCACCAGGTCGCCAAAGCCTTCGTCAAACGTGATTTCCGCCGCTTGATTCTTTTCTCGGCTGCGCGGGCCCCAGGCGGCGCGGCGGCGGTAGGTAGGAGCGTCGGTGTCGGACAAGTAGACCGAACCGCTATCGACCCCAAACAGGGTGACGACCTGGCGCAGCGTGAGGTTCAGGATTTCGTCGAGGTCGAAGGACTGGGCGGCCACCACTGCCATCGCATTCAGAGCGTTTAGTTCGCGATTGCGGCGCCGCATCTCCTCCTCAGCGCGGCGCTTCTCGGTCATGTCGAGAACGAAGCCCTGGTAGCGATCGATGTTGCCGGTTGAGTCGCGAGTGGCGAAGCTGCTTTCGACGGCCAGCAGGAGCGTGCCGTCTTTACGGCGCATGGTCACTTCAAAATTGCGCACGTAGTTGTGGGCGTCGATCTCGCGGTGGAAGCTCTCGCGTTGCTTGGCATCGACGCAGATTTCTGTATCGAGATTCAGTACCTGCAATTCTTCCCGCGTGCCGTAGCCCAGCATGTGGACGAAAGCGTCGTTGCAATCGATGAGCCGGCCCGACGGTGTGGCCACGTAGACGCCTTCCTGGACCTGCTCGAACAGGAGACGGTATTTCTCCTCCGCCGAGCGGCGATCGGTGATGTCGCGTACGACGTGGATGATGCCTTTTTGGGGGCCGCCTTGCTCCGCATAAGACGACGTCGAAACCACCGAAAAACCGCCGAAGCAGGGGTCGGCACCCTCGCTGAATTCTTCGTCGGTGCCCCGGGCGCAGTAGGGACAACCCGTCCACTCGCCATAGACGTGTGGTAAGGCCGCCTCGCAAGTGCTGCCCAGAACGTCAGCGGCCGCCTGACCGAGTTGCTCGAGCAGAACCTGGTTGGCTTTGATGATGCGGTAATCGTCGTCGTGGGCCAGGATAATGTCGTGGATGGAGTCGAAGGTGTTCATCCACTGGCGCTGCGAGCGCAGCACTTGCTCGAGCAGCCGGAAGTTTTCTACGGCCAGGGCCAACTGCTTCGCGTAGGCCTGCAGGAAAGTCAGTTCTTCGCCGGTCCAATCGCGCGTCCCGGAACTTCCCAGGAAGAGGATGCCGACAGGCGACTTGCTCCCCGCGACCGGAAGCGTAATGACCTGGTGAATCTTTTCGGCGGCCAGAAGATCGGCACTCTCGGGAATCGCAGCCTCGCTGCTGGTGACTCGCGATTCGGTCTGTTCCAGGAATTTCGTCAGATCTTCGGTAATCGGTGCAAGTCCGGCGTCGCGCAAAAAGTCGGCCGAGAGCCCCACAGCGTGGGTCGCAACCAGTTGGCCACCTTCGAGCAGACGGAACCACGCCGCCCGCGCGCGGGTTAAATGCCGCAAATCTTCCACCGCCGCCTGGACGACATTCCCATATTGCTGAGCACCGGACACGCTCTGGGCCAGTTTCTGCATGGCGTGCAGTCTTCGCGTGCGCGCTCGAGCTTCGCTAAGAACGACCAGCAGCATGGCGACGCCGAGTGCAATTTCGGCGGCGAGGAAGGCGGCCGCAGGTACGCGGTCGGTGAACGGAGACCAGGCCAGATGCAGGCCGGGCAGACACAGGGCGATCAACCATGCGGCTGGGGCCCACCGCCTGCGGCGGGAGCGCAGCAGTGCAATCGAGGCCGTCAGCAACAGGATGCGATAGCTGATTTCGACAGCCATGCGCAAGGGCAAGGAATCGGGCACCAACAAAACACGGGCTCCGGCGAGACCCACCAGAATCGCGGTGATGACGGCCACGGGCACGATTAGATTTCGGCTACGGGCATAGAGCAGGACGGACCCGCTCAGCAGTCCCACCGCGAGCACGAAGGTCGCTTGTACGGCGACCGTTCCGAAGGGCGCGGGGAACCTTGTTGCGAGCGAATGCTCCGCCAGGCGCGACACCACGAAAGCCGTCCAGCCCACAATCCAGACTTTGAGGTACGTGTCCCGAAAGGCGAGCAGCACCAGCAGGGAGGCGCCCAGCAGGAGCAACAAGGCGAATTCTGCAGTCGTCGGCCTGACGATGCCGAGCTCTGCGGCCATGTTCCAGATTGAACGATAGGAAGCGCTCATCGGGTTCGGGCGTACGGATTCCTGACTCCTGAATATCACGAGGCCCGGTTTTCTCGATGGAGTTTCCGGACCTGGTTGATTACTTTCGGCATCTCGTGTCTGAGTTACAATCGCCGATAGACTTTCGGGTACCTACCATGCAAGACCGTATTCTTGTCGTTGACGACGAAGAAGCGATTCGGGAAATCGTTTCCTCCATGCTTGGGGCGGCCGGATATGCCTGCCAACAAGCGGGTTCGGGTCTGGAAGCGCTGGCCAAGCTCAATTCCGGCGAGGAATTTGAGCTGATGCTCTCCGACCTGATGATGGCCGATCTGGATGGTATCGGGCTGCTGGAGCGCACCAAGGAGAAGTATCCCGACATGCCGGTGGTGATGGTTACTGCTGTGCACGACATCTCGGTGGCCCTGGCCGCCATTCGCAATGGGGCTTATGACTACCTGTTGAAGCCTTTTGAGCGCGAGCAGCTGCTCAACACGGTCAGCCGGGCGCTCGAAAACCGCCGCCTCAAGGTCGAGAACCGCACCTATCAGACGAATCTGGAATCTCTGGTCAAGGCTCGCACGGATCAACTGCAGGCGACCGTGAGGGAACTAGAACGTTCTTACGACATGACCCTCGAGGTTTTGGGGGAAGCGCTCGACTATAAGGACCGGGAAACCGAAGGCCATTCCAAGCGCGTCACCGCTTTCACGATTGCCATCGCCAAGAGAATGGGCATTCCCGGCGAGCAGATCGACACAATCGCGCGCGGCGCCTTCCTCCACGATATCGGTAAAATGGCGATTCCCGACAACATCCTGAACAAGCCGGGGAAGCTTACGCCGGACGAAGTTACCGTCATGCGCGAGCACTGCTACCTCGGCTACAAGCTGGTACAAAAGATCCCGGTATTCAAGGAAGCCGCCCAGATTGTCTATTCCCATCAGGAGCGGTTCGATGGAAGCGGCTACCCGCGGGGCCTGAAGGGCGAGGAGATACCTTTGGGGGCGCGGATCTTCTCCGTCGCCGACACACTCGACGCCATCACCTCCGACCGTGCATACCGGCCGAAGCAGACAATGAAGGCGGCTCGCGCCGAAATCCAAAGGTGCTCAAAAAGCCAGTTTGATCCTGAAGTGGTAGCCGTCTTTCAGCAGATGCCGGATGAGGTTTTTGAAGAGCTACGCCGGGCCATCAGCGCCCAGATCGATCCTCTGGCGCACTCCACCGGGGCCAAAGCCTAAATTCGCGCCAAGATTGGAACAGTTGAACACCCAAAGGCCATTCAGACTCATGTTCGCCACTTCCGCCCTGCTTGCAGCGGTGGTTACAGCGTCGAGTCTGTTTCTGCCGAAGGGGTTGGCGCAGGTCGCAGTGAGCGACCTCGTGGGCGGCCTGCTGATGCTTGTGGCGCTCTCCGCCTTCGCGAGGCTTGGTCTCGCCAGCAAGGGTCGCATGCGCTGGTTCTGGATGCTTCAGGCTGCGGGCTGGGTCATGTGGTTGGGCGACCAGGTCGTGTGGATCACATTCGACGTCATTCTCCAGAAGAAGCTGCCCGCAATGTATCCCGCCGACGCCCTGTTGTTTCTGGCCGGAGCACCCATGCTCGCCGGCTTGCTGCTCAGACCGCACAGCGAACCTTCTGCGCGCGGCGCGAGGCTGGGCGCGCTCGATTTCTTCCTGTTGCTGCTGTGGTGGCTTTATCTCTATGTGTCGCTGGTCGTGTGCTGGCAATACGTGTCCCCGAACCTGGACCTTTACAACCGGAACTTCGATGTCCTATCGGGAGCGCAAACCGTCCTGTTCGCCGGAGTCGCGATTTTCTTCTGGATCGAGTCCGCGGGACGGTGGAAGGTGTTCTACGCGGCGTTCGGCGCTGCGGTGGTGTTCAATGGCGTCTGGTTCTACATTCTCAATCGCGCCATTGAGAACGACACATATTTCACCGGTAGTTGGTATGACATACCGTATTCCGCGTCATTCGCCGCTTTTGCTGCAGTCGCGCTGCTGGGACAAGGACTCTCGCCGGTGCCGGAATCCGTGGCGGACGAGACCTACAGTTCCTGGATGTCGAACCTGGCGATGATGGGTGTGCTCTCGTTGCCCATCATGGCGTTGGGCGCGGTGCTTGATCCACGCCTTCCGTCCCAAGTCTCGCGTTTCCGGGTTCTGGTAACGCTGGCGACGATGTTTCTGATGGCTTTTCTGCTGTTTGTTCGGCTTTACCGGTTGAATCGCGAGTTGCGGCGGGCAAACGTGGTACTGCAGGAAGCGTCGCTCACCGATCCGCTGACGGGCGTGCGCAACCGCCGTTATTTTTCCGCGACCATCGAGGCGGATGTGAGCCAGACACTGCGGGCTTACGCCGATGGCCACGATCACCACACTCGCGACCTGGTGTTCTATCTCATCGACGCCGACAATTTCAAAGATGTGAACGACCGCTACGGACACGATGTGGGCGACAAAGTGCTGGTGGAGATGGCCCGCCGGCTGACTTCTTTCATTCGCCACTCCGATGTTCTGGTGCGGTGGGGCGGGGAGGAGTTTCTCATCGTGTCGCGCTATACCGATCGCAGCGAGGCCGAATTACTGGCTCACCGTTTGCTTTCAGCTGTCGGCGATACGCCCTTCACACTGAGCGCGCCGGAAGAATCGATTTCTCGCACCTGCTCGGTGGGATGGGCGGCGTTTCCATTTTTCCCTGGCAATCCCCGCGCCGTCAGCTTCGGAGAGGTTCTCACCCTGGCTGACCGGGCTCTGAATCGGGCGAAGCAGTCGGGCAGGAACCGGGCGGTTGGCATGCTGCCCGCGACGGGCAAGGTGCCCGCCACAATCGTTGAGGGAGTGCACTCCAAGGCGCTTCAGGTCGACATGCTGGCCATTGCTGGGCCGGGCGCCGCGTCATAATCCGGACGCTCCTCAGGCAGCATTTTTCCACTTTCTTCCATCCAATCCCTTGAACAGTTCCGCTCGCAGGGAGATCCCCATGTCCAATTCCGGCTTTCGTGTGTGCAGTCCTTTCGCTATCGGTCTTATTAGCTTTCTCCTCACTGGTTCAGTTGTGGCGCAGGATGCTGTACTAACGCCGGCTAATGCCGTTCCGCAGGGCACCATCTTGTTGATCCAGCTCTCTGACCGGCTCGACACGCACACGGCGAAGGCGGGCGATCGTTTTCAGGCACGCCTTGTGGATGCTACGACCGCCGCCAACGGTCGGACCATCGACGCGGGAAGGAAAATCAAGGGCCACATCAGTGCCGTGGAACCCGGCTTGCGCCGCCGACTGCTCCTCAGTTTCGACGAGATCGAAACTGGGCATGGATGGGTGGCGCTCATCGCGACCGTGACTGGAGTTCCCGGCGAACATGGCTTGAGTCAAATCGGAGACGAAGGCGAGATTGGCCGTAAGGGGATGAGCAAGGAACAGATCGCAGAAGCCGTGGTAGTCGGGGCGGGCGAGGGGGCCGAGCAGGGAGCGCACTCCGGCGGAAAGCGTGGGGCCGCCACCGGCGCGGGTGCGGGCGCTGCGGACGGAGCTATGTCGGCATTTGAGTCCGGACATGATCTTGTGCTCGACAAAGGCACTGCACTCGAAATCAGGTTGGACCGCAATCTGGGCATTCCTTCGCGTTAGGAGCGGTCTAACTCCAGACAGTGCAGATTTCACGGAGGAAATCACCGCTTCCTGTGAACGAGGCGCAAAGAAAGCTCTGACCGGCGTTCTTTCAGAGGAGAATCATCTTTGGGAACGAGCATCCTCTGCTTGATAATTCCCACGGAGGCCTGTCATGAAATCTTCCAGCATTTTTCTGGCGCTCTTATTGCTCGCCGCTAGTGTGGCCGTCGCTCAAGAACATCCCACCGTAACCGCGCAGGCGAATACCGTCTACGTGGGCGCGGACGGTAAATTTGAGGCTACTCCGGACACGGCGCAGATTCAGTTCAACGTTTCCGTGCAGGACGATACGTCGCAGGCGGCTTTCCAGCACGCGTCCAAAGACGTGGAGCAGGTACGGCAGGTGCTTCGCGCGAACGGTCTCGATCCCAAGGCGGCGACCGTGGGCTTTCTGTCGGTGCAGCCGATGTACGACTGGAAAAATCCCAAACAGAAGGTTGTGGGATACCGCGTCACGACCGACGTCGTCCTGAAGTTGAAGGATTTTTCCAAGGTTGGCCCCATCACGCAGCAACTCGCCGACGCCAATGTGAGCGAGACCCAAACGCTCAGCTATACCCTCGAAAACATGGACGACGCGAAGAACAAGGCTGTGGAAGATGCCTACCGCCGGGCGCACAACTCCGCGGACACGCTGGCACGCGCCAGTGGCCGCACGCTAGGGGATCTCTCGTACGCCTCGGTGGATACCTTTGAGAACCAGCGCATCTTCGCGCCGCGAATGGCCCGTGCGATGGGGGCTGCTATGGCGAACGCCGCTCCGCCGGCTCCGACGGAGGAGTTCAGCGCGCAGTCCGTGACGGTTACCGCGCATGTGAACGCGCTGTTTAATCTGAAGTGAAGCCTAGCTGCGCTTGACGGAACCTTTGAGCGAGTCGCAGCTGCGTCGGTTTGAGTCAAAAGCCTTAAACCGCTAAGGACGCTAAGAAGAACCGCTAAGGACGCAAAGAAAATCGACGAGGGAACCTACGGCTAGGCGAAGTCCCGTTGCCTTTTCTTTGCGTTCTTTGCAGTTTTCTTTGCGCCCTTGGCGGTTAAGCTTTTGGTCCGGCCGGCCTTTTAGAGAGGCGCGGGCGCCGCTTCCGGCGGCGGCGTCGCTCCCAGTGGGGCAACCTCGAGAATCAGGCCGTCGACTCTGCGCACAACCACCAACTGACCGACAGGCAAAGCAGACGAAGCGATCGCGTCCCAGAGTTCGCCGTGGACGAAGACCTTTCCCCGCGGCGAAAGCGCGGTCTGCGCGACTCCGGTTTCACCGACCAGACCTTGTGCTCCAGTCACGACTTTGTTGCGCCTCGCCTTGAGCGCGATGGTCATCAGGAAGGCTGTGATCAGGCCCAGGGGGATGCTGACCGCCAACGCCGTCATGAGATGAACCCGCATCTCCGGAATGGGCGAGTCGACCAGCAACAGCCCTCCCAGAGTGAGAAGCACGATTCCGCCCACAGTGAGGACGCCGTGAGTTGCGAATTTGGCTTCAGCGGCGAAGAGCGCAAAGGCGCCAATGATCAATCCCAGTGCGGCAAAGCGCGTTGGAAGAAGATTGAGTGCGAATAACGCGAGGATGATGAAGACCACTCCGACTGTGCCGGGAATGACCGCGCCGGGATGGTTGAATTCGACGTAGAGCGCAAGCGCGCCGATAGCGAGCAGAAGGAACGCGAAGTCTGGCTCCATCAGCGTATCGAGGATATGTTCCTTAAGAGTCATGTCGAAGGTAACTATCGGCTGACCTGTCAGGTTGAGCGATTGGGATTCCCCGTTGAAGCGTTTGAAGGTTTTGCCCTGCATCTGGCGGAACAGATCGTCTGGGCTGGAAGCGACGTAGTCGATGAGATGCTGGGCGAGCGCCTCCTGCTCGGTGAACGACTTTGACTCGCGGACAGCACTCTCGGCGGCTTCGATATTGCGCCCGCGCTTGGAGGTGACCGAGCGCATCAGGGCCGCGGCGTCGTTCTCCATCTTCTGTTTCATCGTGTCGTCAGGCTTGAGCTGGACCGGTCCAATCAGAGCGACGGGATGAGCGGCTCCCGCGGCCGTTCCGGGGGCCATGGCGGCGATGTCGGCGGACTCGAGAATGAAGATTCCCGCCGAACCGGCGTGACCGCCCGTAGGTGTCACGTAGACGATTACTGGCACAGAGGAGGCGGTGATCTTTTCGATGATCTCTCGCGTCGAACTGACGAGGCCACCCGGCGTATTCATTTCGATCAATACGGCCTGAGCGTTGCGGTGGTGGGCTTCGTCAATGGCGCGGGCGATGTACTCCTGGCTGATCGGCTGGATGGTGTCGTTGATGACGACCTTGAGAATCTCGGCGGAGGCGGTGGCGGAAAAATTCGCAACAACTATCAGAGACAAAATGAGGCCCAACATCTTACTGCTTGCCTTCATGGCTCTGGACGAGGGGTGCATAGGTCCTTCGCTTCGCTCAGGATGACGACCCAAGAGTGATGAGTTACGGAGAAATGCTGTTGTTGGAGCGGAGCTCACATTCTCCCTCTCCACTATTGTCGCTCTATTTTGCCGAGCCTGTGTGGATTTCTTGCGCTGGACGCGCCGGCACCGCACTATGCGAATCCGGCGTCCATCCCGGCAGGTCCGTGCTGCCGGTGATCAGGCGCGCGCCGCGCTCGTAGGTGACGTAGGACCACGCCCATTGAATGAAAACCAGAAGCCGGTTGCGGAAGCCGATGAGGAACAGAATGTGGACGAACAGCCACGCTAGCCACGCCAGGAAGCCGGAAATGTGAATTTTGCCAAATTCGGCGACCGCGGCGGCGCGGCCGATCGTGGCCAGGCTGCCCTTGTCCCAGTAGTGAAAGGGAGAGCGAAGGGCAACATCCCCGCTCTGTCCCGCCAAAGAACGGCGGGACAAGGACGGGGCACCCTCATTCGATTCGACTTCATTCCTTATCAGTTTGGCGACAAAGCGGCCTTGCTGAATGGCGACCGGAGCTACGCCGGGAAGTATCTTGCCGTGCTGGTCTTTGGCTGCGGCGAGGTCCCCGATCACGAACACTTCGGGATGGTTTGGAATGCTGAGATCGGGTTGCACCAGCACGCGCCCGGCGCGGTCAACAGGCACGCCAAGCTTCTTGCCCAGAGGGGAGGCGGCTACTCCTGCGGCCCACAAGATTACGGCCGCCTCAAGCCGGGTGGCGCCGATATGAACGGCACCGGGCTCAATCTGCGTCACCATGGTTGAAGTGCGGACTTCCACGCCCAGGCGATGGAGCTGTTCCTCAGCGCTGCGGGACAAGTCCTCAGGATAAGCAGCAAGGACACGCGGTCCGCCCTCGATGAGCAGGATGTGTGCGCGTGCGGGATCGATAGCCCTGAATTCATGGCTGAGCGCATGATGGCAGATTTCCGACAGCGTGCCGGCCAGTTCGACGCCCGTGGGCCCTGCGCCAACGATGACGAAGTTGAGCGGCAGCGTTGATTCTCCGTTTACGGACTGCCGCTCCGCCAGTTCGAAGGCGAGCAGCACGCGGCGGCGAATTTCGAGCGCGTCTTCAATGGTTTTGAGGCCGGGAGCGAAAGGTTCCCACTCCTCGTGGCCGAAATAGGCGTGACTCGCGCCGGCGGCGACGATGAGGTAATCGTACGGAATAGCAGACTCGGCGGTCTTCACGAGGCGGTGGTCGAGATCGAATTCGGTGACCTCCGCCATCAACACTTCAACGTTTTCGTGCGCCCGCAGAATCGAGCGAATGGGCGCGGCGATTTCCCCGGGAGAAAGACCGGCGGTCGCGACCTGGTAAAGAAGCGGCTGAAAGGTGTGATGATTTCTGCGGTCGACAACGGTGATCTGGGCCGGCCCTTTCGCCAGCGAGCTCGCCGCGTTCAGGCCGCCGAAGCCGGCGCCTACGATTACGACTCGAGGTTTTACCTTGCTGTTCATCGCTGTACATCTATAAGATTCGGCGCGATGGCAGAGGTTTCTGGAAGTTCTTCGAAAGTGGCAACGCCGGCATGGGCTCGCTGGGCTCTGCCGTCGGTGGCGGACTTGATTTTTGTCGCGCTGCTGGGCGTGCTGGTGTTCACGCCGTTGTCCGTGCGTTTGCTGGGCGACGCGGGGATTGGTTGGCACATTCGCACCGGGCAGCAGATTATGGCGACCCACGCCGTACCGCGCGTCGATCCATTTTCCTCATCCATGGGGGCGAAACCGTGGTTTGCCTGGGAGTGGCTCTACGACCTGGTGGTGGGTGAACTGGAAGCTACGCTGGGACTGAATGGGGTGGTAGGGTTCACATCGGTCGTGATCGCGACGGTGTTTGCGCTGACGTTTCGCCTGCTGATGAAGCGCGGGACGAATGTCGTTGTCGCTCTCGTACTGGTCCTGCTGGCGACCGCGGCGTCGATGATTCATTTTTTGGCCCGGCCACACGTGGTGAGTTGGCTGTTCACGTTGTTGTGGTTCTGGATTCTGGATGCCTCTGAGCGGGAGGGTTTTAGCGGACGCCGCGGCCAAAGCCGGCGCTGGTTGTGGATGCTGCCGCTGCTGATGCTGTTGTGGGTGAATGTGCATGGCGGGTTTCTGTTGGGTTTCGCGCTGTTGGGAATTTTCTGGCTGGGCGCGGTGTGGAACTGGTTTCGTGCCAAAGACGGCCGAATCGAGCAGGCGCTCGAAAGAATAGCCGCTGGCCAGCGCTCGTGGAGTCTGCTATGGGTGGGGCTGCTTTCGGCGGCGGCGAGCCTGGTGAACCCCTACGGATGGAGCCTGCATGGCCACATCTATTCATACCTTTCTAATTCTTTCCTGATGGATCACATCGAAGAATTTCAGTCTCCTAACTTTCACGGTGTGGCGCAGAGGTGCTTCCTGGTTCTTCTGCTCGTCACACTGGCGTGCTTGGCGGCTCACGGACGTGAGTTGCGGATCAGCCAGGCTTTGACTGTTCTGTTGGCCGTGTACACCGGGCTGTACGCTTCGCGGAATATCCCGGTTTCATCGGTTCTGCTAGTGCTGACAGTAGGACCACTCGTCCCCCCTACTCGGTTCGTGGAAAGACTCTCTGAGCGCATGACGGCAGTTCAGTCCGGATTGCGGGGGCACCTGTGGCCAATGGTCGCGCTTATTTTCACCCTCTCGATCGCGGCGAATGGAGGCCGAAGCGGATCGACCGAAATCATGGACGCTCATTTTGATCCCAAGCGTATGCCAGTGGAAGCAGTGAGCTACCTGCAGAAGCAGGAGGTGCCTGGGCCGGTTCTGAGTCCCGATTACTGGGGCGGATACGTGATTTACCGCTCGCACCCAAAGCAGTGGGTGGTTGTTGATGACCGCCACGATTTTTACGGCGAGGCATTCTTCAAGTCTTATTTGAAGATGATGCACGTCGAGCCCGGCTGGCAGGAATTTCTGAGCAAGCATGAGATTTCGTGCCTCCTGCTGCCCCGGAATGCGGCTCTCACCAACATTCTGCTCGAAAGCCGGGACTGGAAACCAATTTATAGAGATGGACTCGCGATCGCGTTCGTCCGGTCATCTTCCGGTGCGGACAGAGAACCACGCTGACGCAGCGAGCGTGTTGCCCGCTACTCCCTTTCGGAGTGTCATTTAATTCAATTGAAATTTGAGCTTGAGCCCGCGATGATAACAGCAGTGGCTGTTCCATCTCTGATCGGCCCGGCGTTTTCTACGTGAAGGACAGAGTTTGCATGAGTGAAGAAATGCATTTTCGCGGGACAGCGATAGTCGCCGCTCTGCTGGCTGTGTGGGCCCTCGCTCTGGTCGGGTGCTCCGGTTCGTCGTCCCCAGTGCAACAGCAGCAGAAGCAGCAGCAGCAGAATCCGATCGGGCCCAACCTCACGCAGATCAGTTCGGATCCTTACACTCTGGGGCCCGGACAACATGCGACCGAGGTTGAGCCGCACGTGCTGGCGAATGGAAACACGTTGGTGGCGGCGTTTCAGACCGGTCGCATCGTTCCCGGTGGCGCAACCGACATCGGATGGGCTACTTCGACCGATGGCGGCACGACCTGGACTCACGGGTTTCTACCCGAATTAACCACGGGGGAAGGAACTGGGTCGTATGACGCAGCCAGTGATCCTGCAGTGGCGTATGACGCGAAGCATGGAGTATGGATGATCGCATCCCTGCCGATCTCGGGCAGCGTGCAGACTCCGGCGGTTGTGGTCAGCCGGTCGCCGGACGGGCTAACGTGGCAAAACCCTGTTCCCGTGAGTGCCCCCGTCGCGAGTTCCGACAAGAACTGGATCGTGTGCGACAGTTGGGCGACGAGTCCGCACTACGGCAACTGCTATGTGGAATGGGATGATCCGAGCAACACTGCGAACCCGGAAGAAATCCTGATGAGCACTTCCACCGACGGTGGCCTGACGTGGAGCGCGTCCGTAACGACCGCAGACTTGGCGTTCGGAATCGGCGGGCAGCCGCTGGTCCGGCCGAATGGGACGGTTGTCGTGCCGATCTGGTCGACTGGAATGGAAGCGTTCACCTCGACCGATGGAGGCGTGAGTTGGAGTGGCCGGGTAACGATTTCCAACATGCAATCCCATGAGGATCTGTTGGGTTTTCGCAGCGGGCCTCTTCCTTCCGCTGCCATAGATGGCGCGGGGAACGTTTGGGTGGTATGGGAGGATTGCCGGTTTCGCGCAGGTTGCTCGGCGAATGATCTCGTCTATAGCACTTCGCCCGACGGCGTGAACTGGAGCGCGGTGACGCGCATCCCAATCGACGATGTTGCGAGTACGGTCGATCACTTCATCCCGGGGATTGGCATTGATCCGGCTACATCAGGCGCGGGTGCACACGTCGCGGTTCACTACTACTACTTTTCGCAAAGTAACTGTTCGGTGACGACCTGCCAGCTGATCGTGGGCTACATCTCGTCGGCCAATGGAGGGTCTACGTGGAATGCACCGGTTGCCGTCACCGGGCCGATGCAGCTTAGCTGGCTGCCCAATTCGCAGAACGGGCTCATGGTGGCGGATTACATAGCGACCGCATTTACCAACGGCGTCGCGCATGGCGTGTTCGCCGTGGCTGCGGCGAATTCCGGGACGACTTTCGACGAAGCCATCTATACCGGGCAGGGTCTGACGGTGAAGGCGGCGGGACGGCAGTTGTCGTCGGCAGCAGATCGGCCGCTGCACAGGATGTCGGACAAGATCGAGCGGGAGCATCCGGAGAAGGGTGTGATACCGCCGCCGCGGCGAAAGGCCCGGCATAGCTCGAAGTAGTTCGGCCTTGGGCTGTGGAAATTTCCAGCGCTGAGAGTTTGGCGGGCGAGTGGCCCGTGGGCTCTACGTCTGAGAATAGTGCCCAAGAGAGGTGTGCCCGCTCCAACTGCTGAGCTGCGCTCCGCCGGACAGCCGAGGGCGGCTGTCCCCACATGCCCTCGAGTGCTGCGGAACCTCTCTAGAAGCGATCGTTAGTGTCGATGCCGAAGCCGAGGATGGCTGTGACTTCGATGGGTTGATCGCCACGCATGGCGGGTTGAAGCTTCCAGCCGCGCAACGAGGCTATGACTTTGGCGGTCATCTCGGCGGGACCGGGTTCGAGCACCCGCAGGTTCTTCAGATTTCCGGACGCATCGATGGTGCAGGCGACGACCATACGGGCGTGAGGGAGCCCCTCGGGGAGATCGGTGTGGAAGCCGCTCGGCGCCGCGATAGGTCCGCCGTAGGGACGGCCTGCTGAGCCGCTGTCGGCGAACTCGACGACGACCGTACCCAGGGAGGTGTCGAGATAGGTGGTGTACTTTTCGCCGTGCAGTTGATTCTTGTAAGGCTCGAATGCTCCGCCTGAAGTTGCTGTAGCAACGATAGTTACTCCTAGCGCCTGGCGCTCTTGTTTGGTTTTCGATCGCCCGGGAGCGGAAGCATCTCCGCCAGATGGGTCTGATCCGAAGCTGGGAAGGGTGACGATGCTGCTCCCGCCCTGGACCGAAACACCAGGCACAGGAGGAGTGCCGCCGGTCGCGTTGCCCGTTCCTCCGGGGCCTGGATTCGGGGAGATGCCAGGGCGTGAATTCGGGTCGGAACCATGGCCCGGTCCGCCCTTGCCCGCGCCAGGACCTTCGCCGTTCACTGCACTGCCGGGGCCGTTGCTGTGAGCAATGCTGGTGCCTCCGCCGGTCCCGCCCAGTCCGGGCTTATCTCCACCGGAAGGCGACATGGCAAGCGAGCCTTTACCTCCAGTAGCCGGCAAGCCCACCTTGGATCCAGGCTGGTTGGAGATCACCGCTCCGGCACCGGTCCCGCTGCCGCCGTTGCTGGACGGAGCTGAGGGAGCTCCTGCCTCCATGACAGAGCCGAGCCCGGGACCGTTGCGGCCCAGTCCAGAGCCGGTCGAGTTGGCGCCGCCGCCGACCGAAGGAGGAGGTGGAACAACGTTATTCGCGAGCAGCGTGCCTCCGGGAGCGCCTTTGCCTCCACCCGTGTCGCCGGTGCCACCGCCGGGTCCAGATAGCGATGGCGGCGGCGGAACAACGCTGGGCAGACCGAGTGCCGGCGCGGTGGAGGCCGAAACCGGGTGAGTGCCGCTTCCGCCAGAGATTCCAGCGGAGGGCGGCGGTGCAATGACATTGGAACCGAGTGACGCTCCTAACCCGTTGCGGTTTCCCCGAGGATTGGCATTGGCAGCGTTTGCGGAAACCGCTGGGGGCGGGGGCACAACGTTGGCGGTGAGCGCAGTATTTTTGGACCCACCCGAAGCGTTGGCGTTGACAGTGGGCGGCGGAGGGACGACCTCCGTTGGGCCAAAGAGTTTTCCGATCAGGCTGCTCATGTACGATCCGCTCGCCGTCTGCGATGGAGGCGGAGGTACAACGGTTTTCGAAGGGTCGGGAGCGCTGCCGCTGGCGAGCCGGCGCATGTCCTGCGAAATGTCGGCAGAGGGCGGCGGTGCGATGACCGTAGGTGAGGGCAGAGATAACTTAGGGTCGCGTTTGGCCGCGCGCTCCGGCGCGGATACTGGAGGTGGCACGACGGCGAGGTTCGCCATCTGTACCGGTGCGCTGGAAATCTCGCGGCTCACGGCACCGGGGGCCGGAGGAATTACAGGGGCGGCGAGCACCGGGGCGGAGCGAGTCGTGTCGGCAGCGACCGCTGGAGCAGGCGCCACCACCGTAGAAGTAAGCGAGGGTGGCGCTGACGTGCGATCGCGCGAGACGCTGGGCGCTGGTGGAATGACAGCCGGGCCCAGCGCGGGCGCAACCAGCGCGTGATCGCTGGAAGCGCTGGGAGCAGGGGGAATCACGGTGGCGCTGAGATTCGGTGCCGAGCGGAACGGGTCGCGCGGGGCCGACGGAGATGGAGGAATCACGGTGTCGAGCCGCACGCCATTGCGGGTGTAGTCGGGGATCACGTTGGGTGCAGGCGCGACGATCGGAGGCGCGTAGGTGAGAGCGGTTCGGGCTGAGCGCAATCCTTCCGACGGGGGCGGTCCAGGATTGGGGTGGACCGCGAGCAGATTCGCTACCGCATCGCGCGATGACGGGAGCTTGAGGTTTGGCGCGTCGACCACCTTCTGGACGAGAGAACCGCCGCGCGCTATGCGGATGGTCTGAGTGCGGTGGTGGGCTTCTTGTCCGCCCGCGCGGCCGGCGGTTCCGGCTTGCGCGCCGCCGAGATCCTCAGTGCGGGGAAGTTCATCGCCGCTGTAGTAGATCACGTCGCGGCTCGACAGCCGGGGCACGACGTAGGGGCGAAGTTGATCCAGCTTCACGCGGATCACGATCGCGGCGAAGATCAAGAAAGCTTCAAGTAACAGGCACGGGATCATGCCGCGATAGGGGAACATCCCGTAAGGAGCTTCGCCGGCGAGCCGAGCATCGGAACGGGCCAGAGCTGGGCGTATGGCAGTCACGAACTCGCGCCAAGGCGACGACCACTCCACCAGCAGGATGGGTGCATCGTGCCTCTGCTCGATGACCTCTTCGAGTTGTAGCGCCGGACTCACGCTAACAGTGCTCTCCATTCTTCTTGATCGTAATCTCAATTCTATCGCCCACGACAGTCCCTGTTTCGGCGACGGTATGGCACGGTAGTTCCAGTACAGATGTGGCGTGGGCGCGGACCGGGGCGAACCGCCAGGGCCGCAACTGGCTCTGGACGTGAATGACCTTCATTTCGCGATCGAGGTACACGATGTCGATGGCGAACCCCATACCAAGAGTATGAACGCCGTGGCAGGGGACAATCCAGAGTCCACTTCCATTACGGAAGTCACCAGGGGCGAGGCCGAGCAGGCCGCGCAGACGCGTCCAGTGCGTGTCGGCTACGGCCAAGGCCGTGGCAAGGTACGCCTGTCGGGTCTGATTGAAGGCTTGCCTCAGAGAGGAAAAAACTGCCATGAACCCAACTGTCCCCATTCAATTGCTGTGCTGCGGCTATTTGCCAGACACCGGTCCAAGTTGACGGATCAGCGAAATAACGGCTGGACCGATGGTGACAAAAATGATCGAAGGCAGCACAAAGATCACCAGCGGGGGAACCATCTTGATCGTGGTCTTGGCAGCCTGCTCTTCGGCGCGTTGGCGCCGTTCCGTGCGGAGGGAGTCAGAGTGCACGCGGAGGGCCTGGGCAACGCTGGTGCCGAAGCGATCTGTCTGAATCAGTGTACCAACAAGAGAACGGATGTCGTCAACGCCGGTGCGTTCTACCAGGTTGCGAAGAGCGTCAGCGCGGGGCTTGCCGGCACGCATCTCGAGGTTCACCAGGTGGAATTCCTCGCTAAGATCAGGATGGGCGTGGTGCAGATCCTGGCCCACCCGCATCAGAGCCTGGTCGAGGGCAAGGCCTGCCTCAACGCAAATGACGGTGAGGTCCAGAGCGTCGGGCAGGGCGAGTCGGATGCGTTGCTGGCGATCCTTAATCATGCGTTTCAGGATGAAGCGCGGCAGAAAGAAGCCCAAGCCAGGTACACCGACAAGCAGAAGAAGGTTGGGGTTTTTGAAATCGGAAAACAATGCGACGACCGCAAGGCCCGCAACGGCCAGTAGTATGCGAGAACCGAAGTAGTAGTTGACGTGAATCGCGTCGCGGAGCCCAGCCTGAATGAGCCAGGCCCGCGTGCGCGAAACATCAGCGGAGGAGAGGGGAATGGCCTTGCTGAGAGGGTCGATGGCCTGTTCGATTCGATCCCGAAGGGCGGGCTTGGCCTCGCCGGTGTGTTGCTGTCCTCCAAGCGCGCGCAACCGGGCACCCAGGACCGACTTTGGCGTCACCAGCGCCGCGCCAAACAAAAAGACCACCATCACGATGGTGACGAACACGACGATCGTTAAGATCAGAGGCAACATCGATATACCTGCATCCCCAAAGTCTTCAAACCTGGATCCGGATAATCTTCCGGATAACGAAATATCCCACCGTTTGCAGAGTGATCCCGCCGACCAGCAGCATGTGGCCGATGGGGTCGGAAAAGAGCGGGCGAATGAAGGCGGGATTGAGTGTCATCATGACCACGACGATGATCGGAGGCATGCCCATCAGCAGCGCCATGGTCAGCCGTCCCTGAGCCGTGTAGACGCGCACCTGACGCTGAATCTTGAAACGTTCGCGGATCACGTAAGACAGGTTGTCGAGAATCTCGGCCAGGTTGCCTCCGGTCTCGCGCTGCAGCATGACGGCGGTGACGAAGAACTTCACGTCGACCGAGGGCATTCGCTCAGTCAGATTAAGCAGAGCGTCGCGCACGGGCATGCCGAATTTCTGTTCTTCGTAGAGCTGGCGGAATTCGCCTGCAACGGGCTCTGCGATCTCGTTGGTGATCATTTCCAGCGCCGTGGTAAAAGCGTGTCCGGCGCGAACGGCGCGGGCCAGGGTATCGATGGCCTCGGGAAAGAGTTCGTCGAACTTGTTAAAGCGCTTCTGCCGTTTCATGGAAGCGTAGGAATACGGCATCAGGAAGCCGACCAGCAGAGCCGCCCAGGCGATTTCGATGTGCCGACTGAGGATGTAGGCGACGATGGCGGCGCCGATTCCGACCAGGCCGCACAACCCGAGAAAGTTTCCCGCCCTGAGGTCCATGCCCGCCTGCGCCAACATCTTCTGAATCGCAGAAATCCGCGGGGAGCGCCGTAGAAACGCGTCGAGAGCCGGTATTTCGCTCAACTGCTCGTCGCGCATCAGGGCCAACTCTTCTTCCGGGCTGCGCTCGGGGGTCTTGCGTTCTTCGGTCAGACGTTCTTTGAGCAGGCGGGCGCGCGCGCTGCGCTGATCGAACAGCGAGCCCACGGCGAAGGCCGCCAGCGCGACCACGAGGAATACGAAAAAGGCAAGGAGAGCGGCTGGCATGGGTCTCAGACCTCCGCTTTCGTTTCGAACAGAGCCGCACGCAAACGAGCGCCCGCGGTCGCCAGGCGATCCGCAAATCTCGGACGGATCCCAGTGGCGCGGAAAGCTCCGCGGACTCTTCCGTTCTCGTCGATGCCGGTGCGGTCGAAGGAGAAGATGTCCTGCATAGCGAGCAAGTCGCCATCCATTCCGGTGATCTCGGAAATCGTAATGACTTTGCGGGTGCCGTCGGAAAGGCGCGCAATCTGAACCACAGCGCTGACCGCGGAGGCGATCTGATGACGCACCGCGCGCTCCGGAATGTTCAGGTTGGCCATCGAGACCATGTTTTCGATACGGGCCATGGCGTCACGCGGAGAGTTGGCGTGCACCGTGGTCAGCGAACCTTCGTGGCCGGTGTTCATGGCCTGTAGCATGTCAAAGGCTTCCTCGCCGCGGACCTCGCCCACCACGATGCGGTCGGGACGCATACGCAAGCTGTTAATGACCAACTGGCGCTGGCGCACCGCGCCCTTGCCTTCGACGTTGGGCGGCCGGGTCTCGAGGCGGACGACATGTTCCTGTTTGAGTTGGAGTTCGGCGGCGTCCTCGATGGTGACGATGCGGTCGGAGTTGGGAATATATCCGGAGAGGACGTTAAGCAGTGTCGTCTTTCCGGCGCCGGTTCCACCCGAAACCAGGATGTTCAGCCGGCCTTTGACCATCGCAGAAAGCAGTTCGAGCATCGATTCGGTGAGCGTCTGATTTGCGATCATTTGCCGAGCGGTGACGGGATCACGTCCGAAACGGCGAATGGAGAGGCAGGGGCCGTCGATGGCCAGCGGCGGAATGATGGCGTTGACGCGCGATCCGTCGGTGAGGCGCGCATCGACCATAGGCGACGATTCGTCGACCCGGCGTCCGACCCGGGAGACGATGCGCTCGATGATCTGCATCAGGTGGACATTGTCCTTGAATGACAGTGGAGTCAATTCCAGTTTGCCGGCCCGCTCAACGTAAACCCGGTCAAACTTGTTGACCAGAATGTCGGAGACGGTGGGATCCTTGAGCAGTGGCTCGAGCGGGCCGAGACCGAAAATCTCGTCGAGGATCTCGCGCGAAAGACGCTCGCGCTCGGCAAAGCTCAACGGAACTGCTTCACTGTTGACCGCGTTGCGAATAATGACCAGGACTTCGTCGCGAGCCGAGTCGCCGGAGGTCTTGCCGAGCTTTTCCAGGTCGAGGCGGTCGAGGATCTTGCGGTGCAGATCCGCTTTTATCTGCTGGAAAAAATTGGCATCGGTGCGCTCGAACGATTGAAGGTTTGCCATAAAACCCTAACTTCCTGAATCGAAGACTTCTAAACCGACTTAAACAGCGACCACGCCTCGCGTTTTGAATTGATGTCGTTACGCGTTAATTCCTGGGCCAATCCGGCAAAACAACGGGCGATTTCGCTGCCACGCTGGTCCATCACAGGCGTGCCCCGGTCGATCGCGCTGGATATGGCGAAATACTGGTTGGGGACGCGCCACAGGAGTTTTGCTCCCACCGCGGCCTCGGCGTCGGCCTCGCTGAAGCCGGGAACTTTGCGAAAGCGATTTAGCACCAGGCGAACACGCTCGCGGGTGCCAGTTTCTCCCAGATATTGCTGGACGCGCGCCGCACTCCAGAGAGAGGCCACGTCCGTGCAGGCGACGAGCAGGACGGTCTCTGACAGATTCGCAATGAGCCGGCTAGTGGCGTCGAAGCGCGAGGAAGCGTCGACCACCACGTAACGGTAGTGCGTCACCAGCATATCGAACAGGCGCACGAACTCCGCTGTCGAAGGATCGATGGCGGCGGGGACGTTCGTTCCCGCGAGCAATTGCAGTCCGCCGCTGTGGCGCGTCATGAAGCTTTCGAGCAGGGAAGCATCCATACGGTGAAGATTGCGGGTGGCGTCGGCCACGTTGAAGACCGGCTTGAGATTCATGTGCAGGGCCGCGTGACCCAGCGGAGCCAGGTCGACGAGCGCGGTTTGTCCGTGGGAGGACTGCAGCGCCAAGCCAAGATTGACGGCGACCGTGGTCGCACCGTTCCCGCCCTTGGCATTGATGACGGAGAACACCTTGCCGCGAGGACCTTCCTGGCGAACCCGACGTTGCGCCGTGGTGAGGCGGACGAACGCTTCGAGGAGATCCGTCGTGTTGGTGGGGCGTTCGATAAACTCTCGGGCGCCGGCGCGCATGGCGTTGACGATGACCTGGGGCTGATGGAGGTTGCCGATGGCGAAGATGGCGCCTTCCGGCATTTCCTGATGCAAGAGTTCGATAGCGCGCAGGGCTGGCGAGGGATTGTCGCCGGGAATGTCGATCAAAGTGACGTCGGGATTGGCGGCGCGAACCCGGCGCGCGACCGGATCTGAGGCTGCGACCGGAAAAGTGGCGCAGGTGTGCGCCGTGCGCGCCACGCTGGTGCCGTCGACGAGCACCTGCAGCACCGCGCGCTGTTCGTTATCCGTGGCGACAATGACGACTGAAAGCTCTGGCATAACCGGCTACCCGTGTCTCGGTGCACTGCCAAACTCGGTCTGGCACCTGCAGCCATCCGCACGCATGAGCCTACCTATCTTTCTGGTCGAACTTGCCGTTGTCCATAAACGGCTTCGGATCCTTGGGCGGAGCGGGCGGTTCCGTGGTGGGCGAAACCCGGTGCACCGTGCACAGAACCATCAATTCCGAGTGACTTTTCAGCGCGCTCCGGCTGCGAAAGAAATTCCCCAGAATCGGGATGTCCCCCAGGCCCGGAATCTTGTTATAGATGTCGGTGACGCGGTTGTCCATCAGGCCCGCGATCACAAAGCTCTGACCATCCTGCAATTCAAATTCGGTTTCGGCCTTGCGCGTGCTCAGGGCGGGTACCGTAAATCCGGAGATCGACAGGGCGTTCGCGAAATCGAGCGTGCTGACTTCGGGAGCGACCTTCAGGTGGATGTTCCCGTTGGGCTTGATTTCGGGCGTGAACTGCAAGCGCACGCCGAATTCCTTGAACGAGATTGTAACCGCCGTGAACCCGTTGCCGGGCTGCACGATGGGGAACGGGAATTGCCCGCCTGCGAGGAAGCTGGCTTCCTTGCCGTTGACCGCGATCAAGTTGGGCTCGGCAAGAATCTGCAGGAGGTTCTTGGTCTGCAGCGCCTCGATCACCGCGCCAAAATTAATATCCGGACGGAATACGAAAAGGTTCAGAACGTTGTTGAGGGTATTCGCCGGACTGGTGGTAGTACCAGAAGAAGTACCCGGGGTCAGGACCTGGGGTCCAAAGCCGCCAAACTGCCCTGTCGTCACAGTGCCAATGGTGTTGGCCGCCCCAGTGGAAATGAAGTTCACTCCCATCTGGGTGAGGGCGCTGCGATCGACTTCGGCAAACTTCACTTGCAGCAGGACTTCCTGAGCTCCGACCGGCCCGAACGTCAATACATTCACAACTCTCGGCGAGTAGGCGCTTGCCAGTTCTGCGGCCCGCTTGGCTACATCTTCAGTGGATACGTGTCCGGAAAGAACAATAGCTGCCCGCGAGGGCGTAACCGCGATCTGCTCGTCGGGAAATACACGGCGTTCTTCGTCGGCGCAGGCGCTGACGTCCACATCGACCCGCAGGTCAAAACTGCGCGAGCGCTCCAGTTCGTCCCAAATGAGGAGCGAGACTTCCCCCGGCGTTTTGCCATGAACCAGGATCTGCGTCGGCGTAATCACTCGAGCGAAAGCGATCGTGTCATCGGTGATGGAAATGCGCTTAAGCCGTTCGGTGGTGTTGATTAGCAGGGATTTGCCCACCATAACGCGCAAGGGCGCCGCCCCCTGCGGTTGCTGAGACTGGGGCGGAAGCGTCGTGGTCTGGGTTCCCGTCGGCGACGGGTTCTGGGTCTGCACCGCCGCATCGACCTGGATGTTTTCCGCGAACACTACAAGGGTGAGCCCCAGGGGGACCAGCATGACCCCGAGCCATAGCGTGCAAACTTTCATTGTCCGATTTCTCTCCCTGTGAGGAAATCTGCCGCTGTGCATGGATGCAATTCGGAAGCTCGAAGATTTTCCGATCACTTGGCCTCGGAATTCTGGTCTAGGAATTTGACGACATCGGGTTTTTTGTCGCCCTGATAGACCTCTACGCTGACCCCGGTGGAAGCCGGCGGTGGCGCAGGCGTTGTCTTCACCGGCAGTGAGCGATGTACCGGAGTATGGACAGTGGGCGCGGGGATAGGCGCATACTTGTACAGGCCTCTGGCGCCGGAAGAGGGAACTTCTTCGGACTTTGTGTCGAGCGGGTTGCGCAGGGCGAGCTGGATTTTTCCTTCGGAACTGGCAAGGGCCAGGCGCTGGGAATCGTCAGGAGAGACCAGAAGTGTAATAACGGGCGTGGTCTGCGCTTCGCCGGTCGAAGTGCGTTCCAGGGTATGACCGGAGGCCAACACAGCGACATTTTGGAGAACAGTGGTTGTCTGCGGCTCGGAACCTCCGTTCGGCGTGCCAGTCAGCAAGACATCGACCCGTGTCCCTGCGGTGACAAAACCAGCGACCGAGATTACTTCGTTCACCCGCACGGAAACGGCTCGCATCCCGGGAGGAATGAGCGAAGGGAGCCCGGCCCCGGCGTTCTCACCGGCTAGCTTGGTGGGGAGAATGAACTCGCCCTTGGTAATGGGGATAATCACGCCGTGCCCCAGAACATCGGACTTTCTGCGAGGGGAGAGGGCGGGAAGATCGCCGGCAGCGATGCGGATAATTTTGATGTCGTGCTCTTCCACGCGCGCACCGACCTGCAGGTCGTCGGCAGCCACAATCACCTCGACGCCGGGATCGGTGCTGGCTCCGCTTTTCGATTGCAAGTTCTTGTAGACATACACGCTTACAAGGAAGCCGAGCGCTAAAGCCAAAACTCCGATCATCATTAAACGTGTACGGTTCATACTGTTCCCTTAAAACTGAATCTCCTGCCGCCTTGCAAACTGGTCCGGTTCGCTACTGAATGGAACTGGCGACGCTGGAGAAAACATTGTTGGCGTTGGACCCGATCAACCGTATGGTTCCAACCACAATGACGAGGATGACCGCCAACATGACTGCATACTCCGCGATGTCCTGCCCTTGTTCGTCGTTCCACAGCCCGCGTGTATGCTCCATTGGGTTTCCTTTCTTCATGGTCTCGGGTCGAGTTGGGATGGTCTTTCCCCCACCCGAACAAGAAATCTCCCCCCGGGGCGCGGTGCCCCGTCGCGGCCATATTTTAAATCCAGGAAGATTGAGATCACTCGACAGGGTAATCATACCCCGCAATATGTCCGAAAGGTCGTAATTTCTTGCTTACCGGGGGAACGGATGGGTTACCCCGGTTTTGCGCCGAACCGCTCCAAGCCTGTAACGCCCTAGACCAGTCCCCGTTTCTTCGGCCACTTGGGGGTGGCAACGGGTTTGGCAACGCGCCCAGACGGCCCATGTGGCGTCAGAATGCTTACCCGGGCCCAGGGTTCCGCAAAGGTTTAGGAAGGGAGACGGTGCGGCGCACTCTGCTGAGCAAACACGGCAAGAACCAACCACGCAAGCGCGGTCCAGGAATAGTAGAAGGCGGATCGGTGATCCAAAACTAGTAAGAGAACTACGCCGTTAATGGCGAGATACGCGATGACTGACCCAACCAACATCTGCCGCCGGGAGCGCAACACGAACAGAGTTGCATAGAACACACCAGGCAGGAGCACAACCTGATCGAAGAACCACGCGTACGACGTCGTCACGATTGAAACCAACAACAAGCTCGGTAATCGATTGCGCCACTCCCAACGGGACCGCCAGCGCACCCAACCTACAGCAAACCACGATACGGCTGCCCCGAGTGGAAGGAACTGCGTTAGTGGTATGCCAGATAGACGACGCAACAAGCCTCCAAGGGTTGGAGTTTCTTGGAAAATAACTCGCTGTCCACTTAAAAGTTCGATGTATTGGTGGAACGCTGCGTGGTCGAGGATGACCGCCAGGAAACTGGCGCTAACCAACATCACCACAAGAGCCGCCAGGGCCTTCCATCGCCGCTGATAGAGCCCGCACAGCAACAGTGCTATCCAAAGAAGAAAGACCAGGTGTGGTTTTAAAGCCGCGAGAAAGAGGAATACGCCAGCCGCGTACTCGTTCTGTCTGGCCTCAAAACGCAAAAACCCGGCGAGGCCAAACAAAATCAACGGTCCGATCTGACCAATTGCCAGCACAACTGCTACCGGCAAGAACGTGACCGCGAGCAGCCACGCAATCCAGCGATTCTTACCGGCTCCGTAAAGATCCCAAAGCCAGTGGACCGAGACAAACACCAGCGCCAGCCCGATTAGAAACCACAAGGCCTTTCCAGTGGAAAAGGAAAACAGGCCAAAGGGCACGATGAGCGGCAATACCCAGGGAGGGTTCAACATCACCAGCGGCCCCTTCCCAGAGAAGGACAATCGGCTCTGGAGGTCCACCGTCTCGCGAGGGGAATAGGGATTACGTCCGTCAAGAACTAGTCTGGCCGCAGTCCAATAGAACGCGAAGTCGTTCGCCGAGGCTTTCGACTCGGCCGATGGCATCAAGAACAGCGCCAGGGCGGCGGCAACCAAGAAAAATAACAACCCGATGCGTAACGTCTTGCCGCTATGGTGCTGGGGGTAGAACGATTCGGGTGATTTCATCGCGATGCAAACTTCAGTAGTTTACGAGAAACTTCGCAGCCGAGACTATGGGACCACCTCCAATCAGCGGTTTCCATTTTGTGTTTCGGTTGCTGGTTTTCGGAACAGCACCACAGCCAGCATCGGTAAATAAATCAAGATGACCGTCCAGCGCCCAACTTCGGTGAAGCTGTGTGGAATGTGATACCAGCGCCACACGCCTGCTCCCCAGCTGAAGAATACGGTCCAGATGATTTCGCGCCGCGACTGGGGAATAAGCCACAGGGTGAAGCTGTCGAAGAACCAGCGCTGTGGCATGAGACTGGAAAAAAAAAGAAAAAGCGCGTCACGATTCCGGTATCGGAGCAATGTCAGGAGAAGAAGCGGCCCCGGAAAAACCAGAATTGGGATGAAGTGCTGATAGTTCCCAGTCTGCTTCAGCCATAAGAACGGCCAGTTCGGCAGCACGACCAGGCTCACGATCGCGACGACACCGCAAGCGATCACACCACGCTGGCTGAGCCGGGTAAGGAAAACCGGTAATCCGACCTGAGGTTTGGCCATTGTGACCGGCAGTAGCAAAGGGAAGAGGGCACCGGCGGCGATGATCGGTGTCCACTGTACGGTGAGAATTCCGCCCCAATACGGATAGGAGAAAAAGATGAGCAGCTTCGTATACCCGCCACGCGTGAGACCGAGAGCCAACAGGAAAGAGCTGATCCCCCAGAAGATCCCCGCCGCCACCTCCGGTTGCAGACGCACAAAAGGAAGAGCGAAAAGTCCCGCCGTCAGCGGATATTGCTCGAGCGGCGTATCGTAGGGATTCTGCCCAGCGAGCAAGCCATGCGCGAGACGCAAGGCCCAGCGAAAGTCGGCGGCGTCCTGATGAAAGTGTTTCATCAGAAACCAGCAGAACGATCCGGTCGCGAGGCCGATTGCCGCCGAGACTGCGATGCGCCATCGCATGAGTGGATTCGTGCCCACACAGTTGTAACATGAGGCGACTGACCTGGATTCGTCGTCGGGCCGAAAAGGAAAGTGGAAAGGGAAGCACTCTGTCATGCTGAAGCGCCCGCCGCTGGTCGTCGGACTTGGCCTGGCTGTCCTCGTGTCGGCGAGTACCTGGTTTTACTTCA
>Ga0209698_10001204_pt1 | contig 30029 bp, 20 predicted proteins | sample LitLauG_LLR_2012_FD_187203 | JGI IMG/M metagenome (GOLD analysis project Ga0209698, IMG submission 187203) | Freshwater sediment microbial communities from Pennsylvania, USA - Little Laurel Run_MetaG_LLR_2012 (SPAdes) (version 2) | ecosystem: Environmental > Aquatic > Freshwater > Creek >... | reverse complement strand
GTTCATGGCCACCGAGATGCTGGCCGACAGCAGTTCGGCCTTCTCCGCCGGATTGACCTGCGCCACCGCGGTGAAGGCGTGGATCAGGCCGCTGATCGTGCCGAGCAGGCCGACCAGGGTGATGACGTTGGCGAAGGTGGCGATCCAGTGGGTCCGCTTCTCCAGGCGCGGCACGATCTCCATCATGCCTTCCTCCATCGAGGCGTCGATGTCCTCGCGCCGGCGCGAGCTCTGCAGGCGGCTCAGGCCGTTGTGCACGATGACGCCGATCGCCGCGTCGCTCTTGGCGGTGTAGGAGTACACCTGCTGCAGCTTGCCGTTCTGCAGCTGCGGCAGGATCTGGTCCCACAGCCGGCGGTTCACGTTGCGCGACTTCGACAGGAAGATGAAGCGCTCGATGGCGATTGCCAGGCCGATGGCCAGGATCGCCAGGCTCGGATAGATGAACAGGCCGCAGTCCTGAAAGAACTTGATGACGGTGTTGATGGCTTCCATCGATGGGTCTCCGGTTCCAGATCGGGTGGCAAGGGTTGCGCGCGGCGCGGCTAGGGCGTGTTGCGGATGGTTGGGGAGGACGGCGGTGCGCCGGGCGCGCCGGCCGCCGCGGCCGTGGCCGGCGGCTGCAGCTGGGCGTCGTAGCGCACTTCGCGGCGGAACACGTCGCGGTCGATCGGCTCGAGCGCCTCGTCGATCACGCTCTTGACCGGACGGCCGGAGAGCTCGCCGGGCAGCGGCTTCTTCCAGGGCACGATGTACAGCACCTTGGGCAGTTCGCGATTGCCGACGATCTTCGTGCGGTCGAGATCGGCGCGGTCATCCGCGCCCGCGGTCGCCGCGGCGGCGAGCAGGCCGGTCGTCAGGATCGCGCGCCAGGCGCCAAGCCCATGCGCGCGGCGATCGGTGCCGCGCGCGCCACGGCCATTGCAAGGGCAGGACCCACTGCGATTCATCGATTTCCCCTCGTTGGCCCGGTGCCGGCACGCGATGCGGCGCGCCGCGCTGGCGGCGGTCATGGCGCTTCCTTCGCGCCCTTGGCCACCTGGCCGCCGGCACGATTGCGCAGGTCGGCGACCCACTTGCCGACCTTGGCGTCGCCGCCCGGGGTCAGCGTCAGATATTGCTGATACTGCTCCAAGGCGTGCGCTTCGTCCCAAAGATAAAGGTCGAATAGCACCCCCAAATTCAGTCTTGCCGGCGCGTAACCGGGATCCAGGGCGATGGCCTTCTCGTAGGCCGTGCGGGCTTTGTCGAAGTGGCCCTGCTGGCGATAGGAGATGCCAAGCTGGTTCCAGTAGACCGCCTGCAGCGCATCGCCACCGACCGCCGTTTCCAGCTGGGCGACCGAATCGTCGAGCCGGCCGGCACGGCGGTACAGGATGCCCAGGTTGGCATGCGGCCCGCCCAGCTCGGGATGGGCCGCCGCCAGCTTCTCGAAGGCCGCCTGGGCCTCGTCCGCCTTGCCGGCCTGCATGGCCGCAACCGCCGCGTCGAAGGCGCGGATCAGCGACGGATCGAGCGCCGGCAGCGCCGCCGCGGCAGCGGCCGGGCCCGCGGCCGGGGTGGTGCCCGCCGGTGGTTTGCCTGGTTGGCCGCCGCCCGGCCCGCCTGGCGCCGCGGCCGCGGCGGGCGGCGTCGCGGATCCGGCCGCGGCGTGCTCGCCGGCGGGTGCCGTGGATGCCGCACCCGACGCCGCACCCGACGCCGAGCCGGATGCCGAGCCGGAAGCAGCCCCGGACTCCGCCGAACGTCCGGCGGCGGCCGCGCCCGAAGGCGCCGGGGCGCTGGCCGCCGCGTCGGCCTTGGACTTGCCCGACGGCGCAACGATGGCCTCGTCGGCATCGCGAAAATCCTCGTCCTTGTTGCCGAGCATGCGATCCACGGCGGCGCAGCCGCCAAGCAGCAGCAGCAGCGGCGGCAGCAACAGCGGCAGCCAGGCGCGCTGCGCGCGGCCCCGGCGGCGGGTCGCGTCAGCGCACGGCATCGATCGCCTCCTCGCTTTGCTCGGACTTGCCGTAGCGCACCGGGCGCAGCTTGGCCAGGGCATCGAAGCTGCTGCGCACCCAGCGGTCGTAGATGCCCTCGGCGCTGTGCCGTGCATTGGCCTCGTGCAGCCCGGTGGCCTTCTCCTCGAACGGATAGGCCTGTTCCTCGAGCATCAGGTCGTATTGCTCGAGCTCGTCCTTGGACAGCCCCTTGGGGCGCTGCGAGGCCAGCAGCGATTGGCCGAAATCGCGGTACAGCTCGGCGGTGCGGAAGGTGGCCTCCGTGGTGACGTCGGCCACGCCGTAGTCGGTCGCCACGGCATACGCCTTCAGGGCGTCTTCCATGCGCGATTTCTTCAGCTTGAGCTGCTTCTTGAGCGGCTCGACCAGCGCGACTTTGCGGTATTCCGCGGCAGCCGGTTCGGCCAGCGTGAGGGCGGCGCGGGCGCCCAGCAGGCGGGTGTGGTCGGTGCGCGCCGGGCCGCCCTGCTGCTCGGCGACCATCAGCTCGCGCGTGCGGGCCAGGACCAGCGCGCCATTGCCGGCCTCGTCGGCCAGCCGCACCAGGCGCGCGCGCACGTCGATCGCCGTCTCGAAGGGCGCCGGGAAGCGCTGCAGGTAGCGTTCGAGCGACGCGCTGGCGGCCGGACGATCCTTGGCTTTCTCGTGCAGCTCGGCGGCCTGCAGCAGCGCGCCGCTGGCCAGCGCCGGATCCGCGGCGCGCGCCGCCAATTGGTCGAACTCGGCGGCGGCCTGGCCCCACTGGCCGTTTTCCGAATACACGACGGCGAGCTTGGCACCGATCTCGTCCTGCAAGGGGTGCTTCGGGTAGCGCTGGCGGAAGTCCTCCAGGGTGCGGCCGGCGGCCGGCCAGTCCTTGAGCTCGATGAGCACGCTCGCCGCGTCGAACTGCGCGGTGGCGCGCACCGGCGACGCCGGCGCAACCGTCGCGACCCGCATGAACGCGTCGACCGCCTCGCGCAGGTGCCCGGCGGTGCGCGCTTCCTCGCCCTGCTTGTAGACCGCGCCGGCCAGCCGCTCGGTGATGGCGGCGCGCGCCGGGTCGGTCGCGGCGCTGCGCGCCAGCACCTCGGTGTAGGCCTGCTCGGCCTGGGCGTAGCGGCCGCTCTCGAAGGCGGCGTGGCCGATCACCGTCCAGGCCACGCGCTGCTGGTCGGCGCTTGCCGCGGGCTGCAGCTTGAGCACCATCTGGGCGGTTTCCGCCGCCCGGTCGAGCTGGCGCAGGGCGTACAGCTTCTCGGCCGCGTCGGTCAGCACGGCGCCGACCCGCGGATCCTGCGGGAAGGCATAGCCGAAGCGCAGCGCGCTCTCGATCGCGCTCTGGTCGACCGCCGCGCGCGACTCGGGCGGCAGCGGCTTGCGCACCTCGGCGTAGGCCAGCAAGGCGGCGTAGCCGGCGTCGGCGCTCTTGGCGTGCGGCAGGTAGTGGTAGGCCGCCTTCTCGTATTCGGCGGCCGCCTCGGCGTAGCGCGTGTCCTCGAACAGCAGCTCGGCGAGCAGGAAATTGGCCTGCGCCGCCGCCGGATCCTGCGGGAAGGAATCGATCAGCTCGCGGTACCAGTGGATCGCCGCCTGGCGGTCCTCGGAGCGGTGCGTGCGCTGCGCCTTGGCATGGTCGATGCGCGCGAGCTCCGCCAGGTAGGCCTTGACCAGCGGCCGGGCCTGCTGCAGCCAGGCCGCGTTGTTGACGCTGGCGAACTGGCTGCGTGCACCGTAGCGCTCGACGTATTCCTTCTTCGCCTCGATCACCAGGGAATCGAAACCGGCCTGCTGGTAGATGGCGATGACGCGCGACTGCAGCACCGGCGCCTGCGCATGCAGCGGATAGCGCCGCACGAAGGCGAGGAAGGCGTCGGCGGCATCCTTGATGCGCTCCTGGGTCAGGTACATCTCGCCCAGGTTCTCGTAGATCCGGTATTCGTAGTCGTGGCGCAGCGCCGAGGTCATGAAGGGCGGGATCGACTCGGCGCCCTGCAGGCTCTCCAGGCACAGGCTGGTGACGCGCAGCGTGTCCTCGACCAGTTCGCGATCGGCCCGGCTCAGTCCTTCGAGGCTGTCCAGGCGGGCGGTTTCGTCGCGCGCGATCAGCTTGAGGTCGAGCACGCCAAAGAACGAGACCAGGGCATCCTCGAGGCGGCCTTGCTTGTAGATCGACCAGCCGTGCATGTACAGCGAGCGCTCGAAGTACGGCGTGTGCTCGGACTTGTGGACGATCGAGGCGTAGGCCTGCTCGGCGCCGGCATAGTTGCGCAGCGTGAACATGAGCTCGCCGCGGCGGAACTGGGCCTCGTCGAAATAGGCGGTGCGCGGGTACTCGCGCACCAGCCGGTCGAGCACGGCAAGCGCCGATTCGAGCGCCCCGCCCAGCTCGTAGGCGTGGGCGAGCTGGTACAGCACCCGATCGTTGTCCGGCGCGTTCGGGTAGCTGCGCAGCAGCTCCTGGTAGAGCTTGACCGCGGCGTCGTAGGTGGGGGCCTCGCCCTTCTTCGGCACCGCGCCGGGCAGCGCGCCGCCGCCCGCGGCCGGTTCGACCCCGGCGATGACCCGTGCGTCGGCGTTTTCCATCTCGAGGTCGCCCAGCCGGCGCAGGGCCTCCGGGCGCTGCGGATCGCCCGGCGCCTTCTTCAGGTACGAACGATAGGCGTCGATGGCCGCGCGCTCGTCGCCCTTCACGCCGGGATCGGCCGGCAGTTGCAGCGGCCGATCGGCCAGGGTCTTGAGCGTCGGCTCCTCGGCCGGACCACGGGTGCTCGAGCAGGCGACCAGCAGCACGGCACCAAGCACCGCCAGGGCGCGCCGGCGCTGCGCCAGGGCGGCGGCGAGCGCGGCGCGCATCCTCCCCGGTTCAGCGCTTGACGTGGTCATCGGCGGGCTCCGCGGCGGGCGGCTCGGCGCCTTGCGGGTCGGATCGGCGATCGGCGGGCGCGGCGCTCGGCGCGGCGTCCGGTGCGGCCTTCGGCACGGCATCGGGCACGGAATTCGGCGCGGCGTTCGGCACGGCGGCCGGCTGGCCATCGGGCGCCTCGGCCGGGGCCGCAGGCGGGCCTTCGCCCGACCGCGCCGCGCCGGGCGCGGCGGCGGCCCGGTTGGCCCGGTCGAAGATCTGGGCCACGGCGAAGCGCGCCTGGTTGCCGTAGGCGACGAGGTCTTCCTTCTGCTGCTGCAGCTCGGCCACCGCCAGCTCCTCGACCGCCTGGCGCTGCTGCACGATGAGCTGGGCGACGCGCGGCTTGAGTGCCTGGATGCGCTCCTGCAGCGCCTGGATGCGCTGGGCAAAGCCGTCGAAGCGCTGCGGCTCCTCCTGCTGCGCCCGTGCGAGGCGCTGCTGGCGATCGTGCGCCTGGGCCAGTTCGACGGCGATCTGGCGCATCTGCTTGCGCGTGTCCCACAGGCGTGACGGCAGCTCCTGGCCCAGTTGCCAGCCGAGCGCCCCGTCGACCCGGCGCAGCCGGTCGGCGGCCTCGCGGCGCGCGCCCTCGCCGGGCGCGCCGTCGATACCCGCCGCACCGGCGACTTCGAGCCGGCGCAAGGCGGCGCGCGCCCGCTCGATGCGCGCCGCGAGCGCGCGTTCGTGCGCGTCGGCGAAGGCCGCGCCGTCGCCGCCCTGCGCCTCGGCCTGCAGCTCGGTCTCGAGCGCCGCCTGGCGCGCTTCGAGCCGTGCCAGCCCGGCGTCGCGGGCTTGCATGCCGAGCTGGGCCAGGCGCACCGCATAGGCCTGGCGGCGATTGACCAGCATGTCGCCGAAGGTATCCATCTTGCTTTCCCAGAGGCGCAGGTTGCGCGCCAGGAACAGCAGGTCGCGGTAGTTCTTGAACCCTTCCTGGAAATCGTGCAGCGCGAGCACCCCGACCAGATGTGCCGCGTGGCGCATTGGCGGCAGCCGGTCGATGTTCCAGAACCAGCCCATCTCCTCGCCCGGATTGCTCGCCACCAGGCCCTCGAGCAGCTTGCCGCCACGGATGTCGGCGATCGATTCGTCGAGGCTGGCGCTCTCGTCGTCGTAAGCGTGGATCGCCGCGCCATACTGCTGCAGCGCCTGGCCCTCGGCGCCGATCTGCGCCAGGGCGTAGGGCACGGCGAGCCTCGATTCGAGCACCGCGGCGTCGCCGCCATCGCGGCCGGACAGCTCGAGCCACGACACCAGTGCCGACTTGGGATCGTTCATCGCCTCGGCGGCCCAGCCGTAGCCAAGCAGCGCCTTGTTGGCCATGAGGCCGGTCAGGCGCACCCGCTCCAGGTAGACCTTGGCGCGCTCGGCATCCTTGTCGCGCAGCGCGGCGAAGCCCAGCGCCACGTTGGCCTTGTCGCGCAGGCTGCGGATCTCCTCGGTCGTGCCCGGCACCACGCCAACCTCGTCGAGCAGCTCGCTGCCGCGCGCGACGGAACCGCTGCGCACCAGCGCGACGCCCAGGTTGTAGCGCGCATACAGGCTCGCTCCGTCGCTGTCGACCAGCGGCTCGAGGACCTGCGCCGCGGCCGCATAATCGCCGCGCCGCATGAGCAGGTTGCCCTTGAGCAGCGCGCGGTCGACCTCGAGCTCGCCCGGCAGGCGGCCGCGGACCCGGTCGAGCGCCTGCTCGGCCTCGGCCGCCAGTCCGCGCTGGTAGCGGATCTTGGCCAGGTAATACCAGGCCCGATCGCGCACCCCCGGCGGCGCACCCTGGTCGATCAGGCGCTGGAAGATGTCGGCCGCCTCGCGGTGCAGGCCGTACGAAAGGAACAGCCCGCCGCGCAGGATCTCGGCCTCGTCGACGTGGTGCGGCATGCGCCCGAGCTGCTGCGAGGCCATCAGCTCGGTCAGTGCCGAGAAGTAGCGGTCCTGGTAGAAGTCGAACAACGGCTGGCCGAAATACGGATCTTGCACCGCTCGCGGCCCGAAGCCGGCCTCGGCCGCGGCCGCGCCGCCACCGTACACGAAGGCGGCGCCGATGCAGGCGAACGCGGCCGCTGCGCGCAGCGCAGATCCGGGCCATCGCGAGGAGCGCAGCCGCATCAGGCCTACTGCCAGAGCTTGACCGCGAACTCGGGCTGCAGCGCGCCGGTCGAGTCCTTGATCTGCAACTCGATGTACTTGGCGTCGGTACTCTTGTCGAACTTGACGGTCGCACCGCGGCGATAGTCGCGATCATGCGGCCCCTTGCCGGTGAAGAACGCGACCAGCTCGTGCGGACCGGCACGCAGGTTGCCCAGATACAGGCGCTGCACGCCGCCCCGATGCAGCGCGGCGACCTCGGCCGGCGTGTACAGGTAGCCGGCCACCTCCTGGTTGTCCAGGCGCACCTGGACCGAATCGAGCTCGAACAGCTTGCCGACATCCATCGAGACGAAGATCGCCACCTGGGTATTGGCCGGGAACAGCAGCTCCTCTTCGAGCACCAGCAGGTCGCGATTGAGCTCGATGACGTCGGTCTTGGTCTCCTGGATGCGGGTGTCGAGGCTGCGCAGCTCGGCGGCTTGCTTGCCGGCAGCGCCCGGCGCATCGGCGGTCGCTGCCGCCCCGGCGGGCGCCGCGGATTCGGCGGCGGGCGGGGCCGCGGGCAAGGCGGTCGGTGCCGCAGCCGATGCCGCAGCGGGCGCCGCAGGCGCGGCCGCGGCGCCAGCCGCCCCGTCGTCGACGGCGGGCGAGCGGATCGCCGGCATCGCATCGGCCGGACGGACGACCGGTGCCGCGGCGGCCGGCTGCTCGGGCGTGGCCGGTTCGGCAGCGCCGGCGCCGCCGGCCAGCAGCAACGCGGTCAGCAGGCCCAGCGCGGCCGCGCGGGCGCGCCGGCTCCGGGTCGCTTGCATGCATCGAGAATTCACGACGCCTCCTTCTTCAGAATGTGGCCGACACGAAGAACTCCATCACGCTCGCATTGAACGAGTAGAGGCTGCCGTTGGCGCCGGGGCGCAGGTCGGTGAAATCGTCGTAATGAAAGCGCAGGCGTTGGAAGGCCGCGGTGAGTTGGACGTCGAGCAGCGCCGGCACGCGGTAGGCCGAGTAGGTCGCCTTCAGCCCCAGGCCGACGTCGTTGAAGGTGCTGAGCTGCCGGTTGCGCGACATGTAGGTTTCCGCGGCGGCGAAGTTGTCGGAATAGAACACCGCATGGTTCTGCGAGTAGTAGCGCACGCTGCCGTCGAGCGTCCAGCGCGCGTCCAGGTGCTGGGCGTAGCCGAATTCCAGCGTCCGCGCGTGGATGTTCCAGGTATCCCAGTAGTAGCGGAAGTCGGCGCGCACCGCTGCGGCCGCGCCGACGCTGCCGACCGCGCGCAGCGCGACCGCGCGGCTGGTCCGCGTCGAAGGATCGGTCTCGGGAACCGCGGCGCCGAAGACGCGGGCCGCGCGATAGGGGCTGGACAGGAAGCCGCTGTCCGAGATCGCCTCCATGTCGACGCTGGCCAGCCAGCGCGGCGTGAGGATCTGCGTCACGCCGAGGCGATATTGCCAGTGGTTGGCCGCCTTGGAGAAGGCCGGGTCGCCATGCTTGCCGACCGTGTCCCAGGCCCGCGAGTAGCCCAGCTTGAGCGTGGTCATGCCGCCCAGCATGTCCTGCGACACGTCGATGTTGGCCCCGGTCGCGGTGTAGTCGGGCTCCTTGCTGCGCGTGAGTCCGGCGCTGACCAGCGAGTCGCGGTGCACGTAGACCCCGCCGACGCCTTCCTCGGTGCGCCGTTCGTGATACGGACTGGCGGTCGTGACCACATCGATCGAGGCATTGCTGACCGAGTCGACGTAGTACGAGCCCGACAGCGAGTATTCGTCGCCGATGCTCTTCTGCACCAGCACCGCCGGACCGTTGGCGATCACGCCGCCGCCGACGTACGAATGGAACATCAGGTCGGCGCGATCCTGCGGCAGGTCCACCGCGCGCGCCTGCCCGGCTCCCAGCACGCCGCCCAGCGCGCCGCCGACGGCCACCGCGCCGCCCACCGCGCCGGACAGCGGTCCGCCCAGGGCGGCACGCCCGGCCGCGGCGGGCCGCCGCGGCCCGGGCAGGCCGCGCACCGTGCGCAGCCGGCGCAGCAAGGCCCCCAGCCAGCGCGACGGGGCGCTAGTTGCAGCCACAGCCGCCTCCTTGCACGCCGGTGGCGCCGCGCGCGCCTTCGCGCACGTCGACGACGTGTTCATGGTGCTTTTCGGCCAGCGCGTCGCGCGCCGGGTTCATGATCGGGTCGGCCAGGCGCTCGCGCTCATACGGCTTGACCCACGGCTCGACCGTGCAGCCGGCAAGCAGCAACGGCAGCAGCACGGCCAGCAGGCGGCCGGACTTGAGGTTTGCGCGGCGTTCGATCTTCATTCGCGCAGCAGCTCCGCAATCTGTTTCTCGTAGGCGTCCTCGTAGCCTTCCTTGTAGCCCTGGTGGACGTAGCGCACCCGGCCGTCGCGGTCGATGAGGACGGTCGACGGCATGGTGCTCAGGTCGTACAGCCGGCTGACCGACTGCTTGGCATCGAACAGCACCGGAAAACGGACCCCGAGCTTGCTCGCGACACCGCGCGCATTGGCCTGGTCCTGGTCGACGTTGACCCCCAGGAGGACGAATCCGGCCGCGTGGTACTTGCCGTAGATGCGGTTGAGTTCAGGCATCTCGCGCCGGCAGGGACCGCACCAGGTGGCCCAGAAATTGAGCATCACGACCTGGCCGCGCTGCTCCTGCAGGCGCAGGTTCGGGCCGGCGGCGCTGGGCAGGGTGAAGTCCGGTGCCGGCGCCGGCGCCGACGTCTTGCCACCCAGAGCCGCGCCGGCCAGGACCGGCCAGGCCGCCATCGCGCCCAGGAGCAGCGCGCGCATCGCGGCGCGGCGCCGTACCGGAAGCGGCGGGAAGTGGGCTTGCTGCATCGTCGTCATGCGAACCGTCCGGTTGTCAGAAGAAGAAGGTCACGCCTGCGGTCAGCTCGAGGTTCTGCGTGGTCTGCGGCAGCCCCAGCAGGTTGAGCGAGAAGACATGGTCGCGCACGTCGAGCTCGAGCGCCATCCAGTCGGCCAGGAAGACCCGCGAGCCCGCGCCGAAGTTCACGGTCTCGTGGCTGGCGGCATTGAACTTGGTCGAGCCCAGGCCGGCGATGAGATAGATCGTCGAGACCTTGGCATGGTTGCGGCCAAGGAAGATCTCGCCCGGGAACAGGTTGTAGCCCACGGACAGGTCGTAATAGCTCAGGGTCTCGCGCTGGGTCGGGAAGATGCCGCCGGGCAGGATCTGGCGGAAGACCTTGTCCGAGACCTTGGTCCGGCCGTACACCGCTTCGACGAACACGTCCTCGGTGATGTGATAGCCGCCGCGCACGCCGCCGACCAGGCTGGCGCCGAAATTCTGCGTGTCGTACGTGCCGGTGAAGATGCCCAGCTCGAAATCGTTCGACGGGATGTGCGGCACGCGTACGTCGCGCCGGTCGACCTGCGGCTCGATCACCTGCTGATCGGCCGGCTTCTCGTTGATCGGCGCGCCACCGCGCGGCGCCGTCGGCTGCGCTTCGGCGGCCGGTAGGACCGGCGCGGGCGGCAGCGCCGGGGCCGGCGCGACCGGCGCCGTGGTCGGCGCGCCGGCGGCCGCAGCGTCCGCCGCAGCGTCCGCCGCGGGCGCCGGCGCAGGCTCCTGGCCGAGCGCCGGCAGCGCGCACGCGGCGTACAAGATGGCCACGGCAGGATACGGCCAGCGCCGCGGCCGCCGCGGCGCGCTTGCGCCGGAGCGGACCGGGACCACCGGTGCCGACGGCGGTGTGAGGAACAAGGATGGGCGCATGGATGGCCTGCTTGGTTTCTGGGTCGGTCAGAAGAAGAACGACAGGCCCGCGGTGAGCGCATGGAACTGCGCCGTCTGGCTCGACGAGACGAGCGAGGTGTACGCCGTCCAGTCGAGGCGGGCGATCAGCCGGTCGGTCACATGGACCCGGACGCCGACCATGGCATTGGCCGAATTGGAATTGATCGGGATCGCCCCGACCAGGCTGGCATTGGGCGCATAGTTCAGCCGTCCCAGGCCGACGCCGAAAAAAGGCGAAACGCGCTTCTCCGCCCAGGGCTGCAGCAGCAGGTCCAGGTGCCAGAAGTCGGTGCCGGAGTACTGGCCCTGGACCTGGCCGAAGGTCAATTCGGCGCCCAGGTTCTCGGTGATGTTGTAGGTCGACCAGAGCTTCAGCATGGGCTCCGAGGAAAAATGGCCCCAGGCGCCGCCGAATTCCAGCCGCCGCTTGAGGTAGTCGTCGAGCAGCACCTGGCGGAAGGTCTTGCGCCCGCCCGCCTCGGTCAGGGTCGATTCGAGCTGCACGTGGTCGACCCAGCCCTCGCGGCCCGATTCGGTGCGCACCCGGTACCAGTCGGTGTGGCGCATCACGACCTCGATCCATTCGTGCCGCGCGACCACATAGAAGACCGGAAAGCCGCGCCCGGGGCCGGTGTGCAATTCGATGTAGGGTCCGTCGACCACCAGGCGCTCGACGTCATCGCCATCGGCGCGCGCGTTGCGCCCCAGCCCCAGCAACAGGAGCAGGGTCAGCAGCCAGCCGAGCAGCGTAGCGGCGGGCCGCCGCGCGCGCCACGCACCGGGCGCCCGGACGAGCCCGGCCGCCGTGCCGCCCGCCGCGGCGGGCGCACCCACGCCGGCATCGAGCGCCGGCGCGGTCAATTGGAATTGCACACACCGCCCATGGGCTCGTGCGGTGTCGCGCCGGTGAAGAGGTTGAGGGCAGCCGTGCTGAATTCGTCCTGCCCGGCAGGCATGGGATTCTGGATCCAATACTCGAACTTCTTGATGTTGGGGTCCTCGACGCTGCTGAAGATGAGGCCGCCGCCATGCAGGACGTTGCGCAGCAGCGGCTTGTTGACCAGCAGGCTCTGCGCCGGGTTGTTGATGAGCACCTCGGCCTGCGCAGAATAGAAGTTCTTGTACATATCAGTCGCCCGAATTGCGGCGGGGGATGGCACCGGCGGCGCGTTTGCCGCGGCATAGAGAAGGGTGACCAAGTTGGTGGTCTCGATCAGCCGCAGCGCGCCGCCGCGCCCGGTGGCGGCGTTATGGCAGCCGGCGCTGGCGCAGGTGTTGGTCGTCGACGTGCCGTTGAGGTCTATGGTCTGCGGCGACTGCAGGATCGGGTTGATGCAGCGCTCGAAGTAGAGGAAGGACAGGCTCTGGCCCACCGCGCCGCCGTTGTCGACGACGGTCGGCGGATTGCCCAGCGGATTGGCACCGCCGCCGCAGGCCGCAAGGCCGGCGGCGAGCAAAAAGACAAATCCCAGGCCGAGACGGCCCGGGATGCCTGGTCGTGCAGGACGCAGGGTTCGGTCGCGCGTGGGCTCCCTGGTCGCAGGTCGGGATCGTCGGATCATGGACACGCGCTCTTGATCCAGTTGGCGATCGTCGTGTAGTTGGCGCTGCCGACCGGCAGCACGGCCACGGTCTGCCCGGTGGCGCCGGCCGGGTGCGGCACGGTCGAGGGCCGGCTCAGCAGGTAGTTCACCGGATCGGCCGGCGTGCAGACGTTGGAGATCATGGTGAGGGTATTGTTGTAGTCGCCCGCGGCATTGCCGGTCAGGACGAACTTGTTCTCGATGAAGGACGTGCCCGGCGGCACGGTGCTGTTGCTGCCGCGTGCGAGATGGCAATTGGCCGCGCAGGATTGCATCAGGATCGGTTCGATCTGCGCCGCAAAGGCAGCCTGGAAATTGGCGAAGTTGAAATTGGTGATCGTGCCGCTGGCCGGGTTGAACGGATCGTTGTAGTACTTGCCGCCCAGGTCGATCCACTCCGTGAGCAGGCGCATTTCCGAAGCGTTGAGCATGCCGGCGTGGTTCGGTGCCGGGGCCACCGGCGTCGGGTAGGCCGCCTGCGCGTCGCTGCCGGACATGTAGACCTTGCCGGCCAGGATCTCGAGCAGGCGGCTCTGCCGCGCGAGCCCGACGGCCTGACCCTCGCTCGCCATCGAATATACCAGTGCCGGACCGGTCGCCACGACCTGCACGCCGTCGCGTACCTGCAATACGGGTTGGCCGTTCACGATGAGGGGCGGGCCGACCATCAGGTTCTCGTAGGACGCGAGGCGCCCGGTGCCGCCTATGGTGGCATCCAGGTTGAGCAGGGTGTCGTTCGCGTTGTGGCAGCTGATGCAGGCGCCGGCCGGACGCGCCGCGCTCCACAGCGGCTGGATGTGGTCCGGATAATTGATGATCCCGGCCTGGGTGCCGGTGGTCGCCGGCGCCGTGGTGCTCAGTCCGGCATAGGTGAGATTGATCGCGGGTCGGGCGACGACGCCGGGCTTGGTCGTGTCGGCAAAGATGTCGTCGTAGACCATGTCCGGCTGCAGGGTGTATACCTTGTTGTTCAGGGGCGTGACCCCCGGCGTGGTCGCCTGCACGTAGTTCGCATGGACCTGGGCCATCGTGTCGCCGTTGGCGTGCTGGGCCGCCACGGCGGCACGCCAGGCCGCCGGGATGGTGTTGGCGATGGTTCCCGAATTGATCGCCCCGCCGCGCCGCGGACTGTGGCAGCCGTCACAGCTGCGGACCTCGCCCGGCCGGGCCTGGATCCAGTTGGTGTGCACCTGGAAGGCATGGCCCTGGGCGTCGAGCACGGAGAAGGCGACCGGCGTGTTCGCCGGGATGTTGATCTGGAACGAACCGTCGGGCTCGACCGCGGCGTAGCCGAGGATCTGGTTCTGCTCGAAATTCGTGTCGCCGATGGCCTGGCGGGTACCCATGGCATTGGACGGCGGCGCCACCGCGCGGATCGCGCGGATGAAGCGGATCGGACTGCAGTTGTAGGCCGGGTTGGCCGGATCCTTCAGCGCCACGATGTCGGCCACGCTCGGCCGCGTGTCCTGGGCGTCGAGCGGCGCGGTCTGCGGGATCATGGCATTGAGCGCGCCCGCGGTGGAGCTCGTGCAGCCGGCCGGCAGGTCGGACGCGGCCAGCATCTGCTGGCCCATGCGGCCGAGCAGGTCGGTGTCGAACACGCTGGCCACGGTCAGCGTGGCCATGCCCTGCGCGGCCAGCTGCGGATTGGAAACGGTGGGCGAGAACGAGCTGGGCTCGGCACGGGCCTGGATCGGGATCGGATCGACGTACATGTAGCCGGCCGGCGGCAGCGCGACCGGCAGCAGGGTCTGGGCCACCGGGTCGATCATGTAGACGCCGTAGGACGGCGGCACGTTGTCCTGGATCGGGTCGGCGGCGACCTGCGTGATCAGCCGGTTGGTGTCGCTCAGCGTGGCCAGCTCGGCCGCCGACAGGGTCGTGCAGGAGACCACGGCGTGCAGCGTGTTGTTGCTCACCTCGCAGGGCGCATACGAGGCGAGGATGCGGTTGGTGCCGTCCCACAGCGGGTAGGGCGTCGTGATGCGGCCGTACTGCGAAGGCCCGCTGCCGATGTTGAGCGCTTGCGCCGTCGCCTGGACCTGGCCGCCCTGCTGCGCCACGTTGTTGTTCACCGGCGTGTTCTGGTCGGAATAATTCGCGGCGTCGATCACCATGAGCGCCCCGCCGCCATGCGTGCGGTCGAGCGGCATGAGGTCGGAGCTGATGTGCCCGGCGTAGGGACCGCTCGGATCCATGTCGCGCGGATGCAGGAAGCTGTTGCCGTCGGCATGGGCGCCGTACAGCACGAACATGTTGGTGCCGTCGGGCTTGACCGTGAAGATGCTGAAGCGGTTGCGGTCGGCGACGTGCTCCCAGCGCGAGAACATGATGCTGCCGTCCGGCCGTACCGTCGGATTGCGGTCGTGGCTCTGGTTGAACGAGATCTGGGTGATGTTGTTGCCGTTGGCATCCATCGTGTGCAGGTTGGAGACCTGCTGGCGCTCGTACTCGTCGAGCGCGTAGTAGCTGTGGCCCAGCGCCTGGTTGGTGTACGAGGTCTGCTGCCGGTTCGACGAGAAGACATAGCCCGCATTGCCCGGCAGGTAGGCCGGGCCGACGTCATCGGCCACGGTCGAATTGGTCAGGCGGCGGAACGATCCGGTGGTGAGGCCGGCCCCGGTCATGTCGTATTCCCAGATGTTCCAGTGCCCGGTGCAGGCCGCCACGCCGCCGACGGTCGACGTGTTGCTGGTCGGGCAGTTCATGGCGAAGACAATCTTCAGCCCGTCGTAGGACACCTCGGGATCGGCCACGTCGCCGACGCCCTGCGTGATCGGCGCGGTGAGGTTGTATTCGGGCGCGCTCGGCGAGGCCACCGCGCGGACCATGAGATCGCCGCCGGCCACCGCGCCGAACGAGCCGTCGAGCGGATCCAGACCGACCGTGTTGACGCGCTTGGCGTAGACGATCGGGATGTTGCCGGCGACGGTGGTCGAATCGCTGCCCGAGCCGCCGCCGCAGGCGGCCAGAACCAGTGCCAACGCTGCCGGCAGGCCAGCCCAGGACGCGGCACGCCACCGCGGCCGGCCCAGGGGCGCGGCGGGATTCGGGCGGAGCAGCGGGTGGAGCGTCGGGGTCGGGTTCATACGGTTGCCTTCTTCGCGGAAGATTCCGCACGGGGATGAATCGGCAGCTGCGCCGGGCGCGCAGCGGACCGGGCCGCCGGACGCAGTCCGGCTGAGAAATGCAGGGCGCCGTCGGCGTCGACCACAACCGCATCGGCCCCGGGGCGGCCTTCCACCAGGCGCAGGCCGGCCGCGGCGCCCAGCACGAAGACGCACTTGGACAGCGCTTCGCTGCTCAGGCCGTCGGGCGCGATCGTCGTGACGCTGCGCACGCGGTCGGGCGACCGGCCGGTACGCGGATCGAGGATGTGGTGATAGCGCACGCCATCTTCCTCGAAGTAGCGCTCGTAGTCGCCGGAGGTCGAAACCGCCACGTCGCGCAGCGGCAGCACGGCGGCCAGTTCGCCGGGGCGGCGCGGATCGCGCACGCCGATGGTCCAGGGTCTTCCGGCGCGATCGCCCAGGATGCGGCTGTCGCCGCCCGCGGTGACGATGGCGTGCGCGATGCCGTGGCGGCGCAGCAGGGCCGCGGCATTCTCGACCGCATGGCCCTTGGCGAAGCCGCCCAGGTCGATGCACATGCCGGGATGACCGAAGCGCACGGTGGCGGCCGCCTCGTCGAGTTCCAGCTGGCGGTATCCGACGGCCGGACGCGCCCGGGCCAGCGCCGCGGCGTCCGGGCGCACGCGTTGGCGATAGTCGTACAGGCGCCCGACGCCGGCATAGGTGATGTCGAAGGCGCCGTCGGAGAGCCGCGAGAATTCCAGCGCGCGCGCCAGCAGGCCGGCCATCTCGCGGCTCAGCGCGACCGGTCCGGCGGCCGCCTCGCGATTGATGCGCGACAGTTCGGAATCGGGCTTGTGCGGGCTCATCGCGCGGTCGATGCGGTGCATTTCGTCCATCACGTCGTTCATCGCGGCCGCGGCGACCCCGGCATCGCTCGCCATGAGTTCGACCCGAATGGCCGTTCCCATGATCGCTTCATCGCGGCAATACCAGGCGCCCGCGTACGCCGGGCCGGCCACCTCGGCATGCGCACCGCCGCCCATCGCACGCCGTGCGACTTCGCGCAGGCCCTCTAGCATCGGCACTCCTGCAGGCAAGCTTGGACCCCGGCCGCGCCGGCCAGCCGCCGGCCGTGGCGCGCCGCGCCGGCCGCGACCCGCCACGCACCCGGCGCCGCGACCCCGGCGGATTGATACGTGAATGGCACGGGGTTGCATCGCCGGATTTGCCCGGAAAATGGCCGCCAATTCGGCGCCCGACCTGCCGCCCGCGTCGCAACCCGCGCGCCGGGCACCGGGACACGGCACGGCACCGATCGCCGCGCCGCGGCGGCGCAGCGCTCCACGCTGGTCGGTGCCGGGAGCAAGGTCGGGCGGCTGCGGGCATTCATGACGACGCTGGATTCCTCGGTTGATCGGTCGGCCGATGGCCGGTTCGGCCGTCGGGCCGGTAGGGAAATTTTCCGCCCGGCCGCGACCGCGCCGGGACACAGGCAAGCGTGGCGGCAGCCGCTGCGAACCGGCCACGGCGCCGCGCAGGCTTTATAACGCGTAACGATGGGATGGGAGGAACCCCGCCTACTTCCAATGCGGGAGTCCTTTCATGCGATTAAGAATCCCTTCGCCCTGCCGAAATTCCGGTCGTGGGGCCGGCCTTCAGCCCGCCCGCCGCAGATGCTGCAGCATGTCGGCGACCATCGCCGCAAGGTCGAAGCGCGGCGCCCAGCCCCAGTCGCGCCGCGCCACCTCGTCGTCGATCGTGCGCGGCCAGCCGGCGGCGATCTGCTGCCGGAAGTCGGGCGCGCAGCGCAGCGCGAAGCCGGCGACGTGGCGCGCGATCGCCGCGGCCAGTTCGCGCGGCGTGAAGCTCATCGCGGCCACGTTGTAGCTGCCGCGCTCGCCGATCGCCCCGGCCGGCGCGGCCATGATCTCCAGCGTGGCGCGCAAGGCATCAGGCATGTACATCATCGGCAGTGCCTGGTCTTCCTCGAGAAAGCAGGTGTAGCGGCCGTCGCGCAGCGCGGCGTGGAAGATCTCGATCGCATAATCGGTCGTGCCGCCGCCCGGCGGCGTCTTCCAGCTGATCAGCCCGGGATAGCGCAGGCTGCGCACATCGACGCCGTGGCGCCGGTGGTACCAGGCGCACCAACGCTCGCCGGCCAGCTTGCTGATGCCGTACACGGTTGCCGGATCCATGATCGTGCCCTGCGGCGTGCGTTCGCGCGGCGTTCCCGGGCCGAAGACGGCGATCGAGCTGGGCCAGAACACGCGCTGCAGTGCGCCGGTGCGCGCCAGCTCGAGGACATTGAGCAAGCCGCCCATGTTCAGGTCCCAGGCCGCGCGCGGCTGGCTCTCGGCGCTGGCCGACAGCATGGCCGCGAGCAGGTAGACATGGTTCACCCGGTGGCGCCGCACGGCGTCGGCCAGCGCGCCGGCGTCGCGCACATCGAGCACCTCGTGCAGCACGCCGGCGACCGGCGGCCGCGCCGCCAGATCGCTCGTGACCACCGCCTGGGCGCCGTCGCGGGCCACGAGCTGTTCGGCCAGCTCGGTGCCGATCTGGCCATTGGCGCCGAGGATCAGGCTGCGCGGGCCGCTCACGAGGCCGTTCCGGGCGCCGGCCCGCCGCCAGGGCTGTCCAGCAGGCCGAGCTCGGCGCCGGCCTGGCGGAACGCCGCCACCGCGCGTTCCAGGTCGGCGCGGTCGTGTACCGCGCTCATCTGCACGCGGATGCGCGCCTGCCCCCTGGGAACCACCGGATGGAAAAAACCGACGACATAGATCCCCAGCTCGAGCAGGCGCGCGGCCAGCGCCTGCGCCTTGTCGGCCTCGTGGACCATGATGGGCACGATCGGGTGGCTGCCCGGCTTGATCCGGAATCCGGCGGCGCCGATCGCCTGGCGGAAATAGCGCGTGTTGTCCTCGAGCTTGTCGCGCAGCGCGGTCGAGCCCTCGAGCAGGTCGAGCACGGCGATCGAGGCTCCGGCGATGGCCGGCGCGAGCGTGTTGGAGAAAAGGTAGGGCCGCGAACGCTGGCGCAGCGTCTCGATGACCTCGCGGCGCGCCGCGGTGAAACCGCCCGAGGCGCCGCCCAGCGCCTTGCCGAAGGTACCCGTGATGATGTCGATCCGGCCGAACACGCCGCGCAATTCGTGCGTACCGCGCCCGGTGGGCCCGAGGAATCCGGTGGCATGGCACTCGTCGATCGCCAGCAGGGCGCCGTGGCGATCGCAGATCTCGCGCAGCTCGGCGAGCCGCGCGATCGTGCCGTCCATCGAGAACACGCCGTCGCTGAAGACCAGCTTGTGGCGCGCCCCGTCGAGCGCGGCCTGGCGCAGGTTCTGCTCGAGCGATGCGGGATCGTCGTTGGCGTAGCGATAGCGGCGGGCCTTGCACAGGCGGATGCCGTCGATGATCGAGGCGTGGTTGAGCTCGTCGCTGATCACGGCATCGTCCTCGCCGAGCAGCGGTTCGAACAGGCCGCCGTTGGCATCGAAGGCGGCGGCGTACAGGATGGCATCTTCCATGCCGACGAAGCGCGCGATGCGCGCTTCGAGCGTCTTGTGCAGGTCCTGGGTGCCGCAGATGAAGCGCACGGAGCTCATGCCGTAGCCGTGCGTGCGCAGCGCCTCGTGCGCCGCCTCGAGCACGCGCGGGTCGGCCGACAGCCCCAGGTAGTTGTTGGCGCACAGGTTGAGGACCTCGCGGCCGTCGGCCAGCCGCACCCGGGCGCCCTGGGGGCCGCTGATCACCCGCTCGAGCTTGTACAGGCCGGCGCTGCGGGTCTGCTCGAGCTGGGCGCGCAGGGCGGCGTGGAAATCTTCTTGCAGCGACATGATCTGGACGTGCCGCGTTGGCGGCCGGACGGGGACCTCGGCGCAATGGGACAATATACGAGTTTGCGCGCAGAATCCCCGGTTCCGCCCTGCCCCCGACCCCGATGAACTGGCTCAATCAACTGCTGTTCCGGCCGCCCGAAGAGCCGCCGAGCGCGCCCGGCCTGGAGCGCCCGGCCGCGCCGGCCGTACCCACGCCGGCCGAGATCGCGCAGCTGCGCGCCGCCCTCGTGGGAGCGCCGGACGGCGCGGCGCTGGGTGCAGCCGAGCTGGCGCTGGGCCGCGGCCTCGCCCTGGCCGGGCAGTCGGCGCTGGCCGCCGACAGCCCGGTGGTCTGGGCCGCGGCGATCTGCGAGGTCGCCGACAAGTCCCTGGCGCTGGACTGGCTGGCGCGCTGCGACGACCTGACCTTGCTCGCCGGCGTCGCGCAGCATGCGCGGCACGCCGAGGTGCGCCTGGCCGCGGCGCAGCGGATCGACGACGGCCCGACCCTGGTGCTGCTGGCCCGCGCCGCCAAGGGCAAGGACAAGGCGGTGTACCGGCACTGCGCCGACCTGCTGCGCGGGCGCCGCCAGGAGCGGGCACGCCAGGAACACGGCGCCCGGCTGGCCGAGGCGCTGCAAGCGCTGCTGGCCACCGCGCCGCTCTCGGTCTCGCGGCTGCTCGAGCTCGAGCGCGAGCTCAAGGAAGAAATCGAAGCGGCGCAGGCGGCGGCCGACGCGGCGCCGGTCGCCGCTGCGCAGCGCGACCCGCCCGTGGCGGCCGGCAGCGCGGCGGGCGCCGACGCGCTGGCCCACTGCCAGGCCTTGTGCGAACAGGCCAGCCTGAGGGTCCGGCGCGAAGCCGAGCAGTCGCGCCATCTGCAGACGGCGCAAGCCGCCTGGCATGCGCTCGCCGCCGAGCTCGAAGGCGCGGCGTGGGCCGGCGAGGCCCAGCATCGCATCTGGCTCGAGCGCTGGCAGGCGCTGCGCGAGGCCGGCGCCGATCTGCCGGACTGGCCTGCCGCCATGGCCGCCGTCACGCAGCTGCGGCAAGGGCTCGATGAGCTCGGCGGCCGGCTCGACGAGATGGCGCGCGACGGCCAGCGCTGTGCCGCCTGCGAGGCGTTCCTGGCTTCGGTCGCGACCGCGCCCGGCGCGGGCGATGCACCGGTCGTGCAGGCCTGGGGCGCACTCGAGCTGCCGCACGACGCGGCACTGCGCCGTGCCTTCGAAGAGCGCTGGGCCGCGCTGCAGCCGGCCGCCGCGCCACCGGCCGAACCGACAGCGGCCGCGGCGCCCACTGCGGCGGTCAAGCCGCGCGCCGCCAAGCCGCCCCCGGTCGATGGCGACGCGCTGCGCGGCCTGGTGCAAGAGCTCGAGGATGCGGTCGACCAGGGCCAGCTGGGCGAAGCCGATGCGGCGGCCAAGCGGATCAAGGCCCTGCTCGGCGACGGCAGCGCCGAGCGCAGGCTCGACGCGCGCCTGCAGCGCGCGCTGGGCAAGATGGGCGAGCTGCGCGACTGGGCCAAATGGGGCGCGAACAAGCAGCGCGAGCAGCTCATCGAAGCGGCGCTGGCCTTGCTGTCGGGCGAACCCACCGTGGATCATGTCGCGGTTGCCGTGCCGGCACTGCGCGAAGCCTGGAAGCATCTCAACAGCCAGGGCCCGGCTTCGAAGAGCCAGTGGGAGACCTTCGACGGCGCCCTGGAGAAGGCCTACGTTCCGGTCGCGGCGCAGCGCGCCGAAGAGGCGCAGCGCCGGGCCCAGGCCCGGGCGCGCAAGGAGGAACTGCTGGCGCAGGGCGAGGCCTGGCTGGCCTCGATCGACTGGAGCGGCGCCGATCACGGCGCGGTCGAGGCGCGCCTGGCCGAGTGGCTGGCGCAATGGCGTGGCGCGCCGATGGCCGGCTTTCGCGACGAGCGGCAGCTGCGCAAGCGGGTCGATGCGCTGCGCGGAACGATCGAACAGCAGTTGCAGCAGGGCCGCAGCGTGTTGATCGAACGGCGTCGCGAGCTCATCGCGGCGGCGCAGGCCCTGGCCGCCGGTGCCGACCTGCGTCATGCGGTCGGCGAGGTGAAGGCCCTGCAGGAGCGCTGGCGCGCCCCGCCGGGCTCGCCGCGCCTGAATCGCGGCGACGAGCAAAAGCTCTGGCACGCCTTTCGCGGCGCGTGCGACGCCGTGTTCGCCCGGCGCGAGGCGCAGCGCAAGGAGGAATCGCAGCAACGCGACCAGCAGGCGCAGGCGCGGGTCCGGCTGCTCGAAGGATTCGCCGCGGCCCTCGATGGCACTGATGCACGCGAGATCCGCAGGGCGCTGACCCAGTTCCTGGCCGACTGGCGGGCCAGCCCGGCGCCGCCGTCCGCCGCTCGAGGTCCGGCCGGTGCCGGGGCGATCGACGTCCACGAGCGCCAGGCGCGCGCGCTGCAACAGCGCGCCCGCCAGCGCCTCGAGGAACTCGACCGCGCCGCGTATCGCCAGCGCCTTGAGCAGCCCAAGGCGGCGCCGCCGCCGGCGCCGGACGGCGCAGGCCAACCCGACGCCGCCGTCCTGGAACGCGGCCGCCAGGAACGCGAACGCCTGCTGCTCGACCTGGAGATCGCCCTCGACCTGCCCTCCCCGGCCGAACACGCCGACGCGCGCCGGCGGCGCCAGATCGAGCAGCTGCAGAGCCGCTTCCGTACCGGCGCCCGGCAGTCATCGGATGCCGAGGCCCTCCTGGGGCAGTGGCAAGGCACCGCTGCGGCCGCCGACCCGGCCCAGGACCGGCGCGTCGCCGTGGTGATCGACGCGCTGGTCGGGCGCCACGCCCGCGCGGCGCAAGACGTACCGCGCGCACCGGCCGGCGCGGGGCAAGGAGCGGCAAATCCAGGGCGCCGAAACCAGCGCTAAAGAACGTTTAATGAGGGATTCATCCGGCTAAAGGACCGCATGGGGGGACGGGGCTCAAAGTACACGCCATCGTGCTTGGCGCGCCGCGCCGGGCCAACCCAGGAGCCTGACCATGAATTCCTTCCAACTGTCCGATTCCACCACCAAGACCGCCTGCGCCGCCGGAGCGACCGTCGCGTCCGCCGTACTCCTTTGCGCCTTGCTGTGGCTGTTCGGCAGCGTCGCGTTGCCCGGCGCGACGAACGAGCAGCTGGCGCATTCCCGCACCACGATCCAGCTGGCGGCCGCAACCCAAGCACCCGCCCGGCTGGCCGCCACCGCGTCGAGCGTCCGCTGAAAGCACCCCTGCCCGCGCCGCGGCGCGCCGCTCGACCCCGCGGTCCACGCGGTGGCGGCTTCGGCCGGCTTGCGTCGCCCGCAATGGTTGACCCGGCCGAGCAAACCGCGGGAGCGCGCCATTGAAAGATTCGACTTCGCTGCGCGACCCACCCGAGCCGCAACGCCGGCGTAGCCCCGGCCCGCCTGACCCGGAGGCGGCCCTGGCCGGTTTTCTGGCCCGCGCCGCCCACACCGGCCTGGCCTGCGCGCAGCGACCGGTGGCGCGCAGTACGCAAGGCAGCGCGGCGGTACTGTTTGCCGACATCGCCGGTTTCACGGCACTTGCCGAGGCGGTCTGCCGCGACGGCTCGCAAGGCGTCGAGCGCCTGAGCGAGATCCTCGATGCCTGTTTTGGCGAACTGATCGAGCTGGTGCAGCGGTTTCGCGGCGATGTGGTCAGTTTCCATGGCGACGCCCTGCTCGCCCACTGGCCGGTCGACGGCAGCGCCGAATTTGGCGCCGCAACGCTGGCGCTGGCGACGCACCATGCGGCGCGCTGCGCCGCCGCGATCCAGCACGCCATGCACCGGCGCAGCCTCGGCCGCGACATCACGGTATCGCTGCGCATCGCCGTGGGGGCGGGCCCGGTCTGCGCTTTCCACGTCGGGTCGGACGGCGACCGCTGGACCTATTTCATCGCCGGCGAGGCAGTCCTCCAGTTGCGCGACGCCCAGCGCCTGGCGGCACCGGGTGACGTCGTCCTGTCCGCGGCGGCGGCGCGCGCCGCGGCCCAGACCGTGATCTGCGCCCGCCTCGACGGCGGTTCGATGCGCCTGGTCGACGTGGCGCCGCTCGATCCCGCGGCCGGCGTGCCGGCCGCCCCCTGGCCGGCGAGTGATTCGCCCGCAATGGCCTGGCGCGAGTATGTTCCGGCCGTGGTGCGGGCGCGCGTGCTGGCCGGGCAACTCGAGTGGATTGCCGAGTTGCGACGGGTCAGTGTCGTGTTCCTGCGCATTCATGGCATCGATCACGCGCAGCCGGCGGCCGGCGCGGCGATCCAGCAGCTGACGCAAGGGATACAAGCCGATCTGCGCCACTTGCAAGGCTACTTCCACCAGTTGCTGGTCGACGACAAGGGCACGGTGCTGATCGCCGCGTTCGGCCTGCCGCCGTTCGCGCACGAGGACGATCCGGCGCGCGCCCTGCGCTTCGCCTTCCTGGCGCGTCGGACGATCGCCGGCCTGGAACTGGGCTGCGATGTCGGGTTGGCCCAGGGTCGGGTCTTCGCCGGTCCGCTGGGCAGTTCCACCCGGCGCGATTACGCGTTGATCGGCGACACGATGAATCTTTGCGCCCGGCTGATGGAAGCGGCCGACGGCCGCATCCTGTGCGACGAGGCGATCGAACGCGCAGGCGCCGGTTGTGCCCGATTCGCCCTCCAGGACGCGTTCGCGCTCAAGGGCCGCCGCGCCGCGCTGCGCGTCTTCGAGGTGACCGAGCCCGAGGCAGGCGACCGGACCGCGGCGAACCGTGCACCCGATCCGGCCGCGCTCTACGGACGCGACGAGGAATTCGATGCGCTGCGCGCGCGCATCCACCGGCTGCTCGCCGAGCGCCGCGCCGACGCGCTGATGCTCGAGGGCGAACCCGGGCTGGGCAAGACCCACCTTCTCGCCGCCGTGGCCAACAGTGCGCGCGAACTCGGACTGCCGGTGCTCTGGGTCGAGGGCGACGCGATCGAGCGCGCCACGCCGTATCGCGCGTGGCGCGCCGCCTTCCTCGGCCTGGCCCTTGGCGGCCAGGGCGCAGGCGGCGCCGAGCAGGCGCTGCGTCGCCTGGGCGGGCTGCTCGGCGACGAACCGGATCTATTGGCCCTGCTGCCGCTCGCCGCGGCGGTCCTGCCCTTCGACCTGCCGGGCAACGAGCTGTGCGACAGCCTGCATGGCGAGGTGCGCGCCGCCAACACGCGCCGCCTGCTCGCCGAACTGCTGCTGCGCGCCCTGGGCGAAGGCGGCGGCGTCCTGCTGATCGAGGATGCGCACTGGTTCGACTCCGGATCGCTGGCCCTGCTGCGCGAGATCCTCGGCCGCCCCGCGCCCGTCCTGACCTTGATCAGCCGCCGGCCGCGCGAAGGCGCCGACGACCTGATCGATGACATCGCGGCGCAATGCCGGATCGACCGACTGCATCTGCGCCCGCTGGACATCACGGCGACGGCCGTCCTGCTGCAAGCCCGCCTGGGCGCCGGGTTGCTGCCGCCCGACCTGGCCGCGGCGATCCATGGTCGATCGGGCGGCAATCCCTACTACAGCGAGCAGCTCCTGCTGGCGCTGCAGGAAGCCGGCGCCCTGGCCGCCGATGGGGCGCCGGATTGGCAGCAGGTACTCGAACGCGCGCTGCCCGGTTCGATCCAGGACATCGTCACCCATCGCATCGACCGTCTCGACGCGGGGCAGCAGATCGGCATCAAGGTCGCGAGCGTGATCGGGCGGATCTTCGGCTTCGGCCTGTTGCGCCAGGTCCATCCGCTGCAGCCGCTCGATACCGCGCTGCGCGACGACCTCGATGCGCTGGTACATGCCGACCTGACGCAGCGCCTGCGCGAGGCGCCGGAAGCCGAATGGACGTTCCGCCACGCCATCACCCAGGACGCGGCCTATGGGCTGCTGCTGTTCGCGCAACGACGCGAACTGCACCGTTCGGTCGCCGAGCGGCTCGAAGCGGGGTCGGCCGCCGCCCGCGCCCGCCAGTTGCCCCTGCTGGCCCATCACTGGAGTCGCGCCGAGCAATGGGTGCGCGCGGTCGATTGCTGGGAGGAGGCCGGCGTCCAGGCGCTGGAATCGGGGGCGCCGCGCGAAGCGCGCCGCCAGATCGAGCTGGCCATCGCACAGTCGCGCACCGGCGGCCTGCAGATCGACGCGCTGCGCCGCGCCGGCTGGGAGTGCCGGCTGGCCGAAGCCTGCCTGCAGCTGGGGCTCGTCGGGCAGTCTCGCGACCACGCGGCGCGCGCGATGCAGCTGCTCGGGCAACCCGTGCCCGCCGGCACGCCGGGCCTGCTACGGGCCCTTGGCGGCGGGCTGCTGCGGCAGCTGGTCCATCGACTGCGGCCGACCATGGCGGCGCTCGAGGCCGGGCAGGTGCAGCGCGTGCGCGAACTCGCACTGGCCAATGAATGCTTTTCCCAGGCATGCTATTTCACCGGCGAGGTGAATCTCGGCCTGGTCTCGATCCTGCGCCACCTGAATTTTGCCGAGCGGCTCGGCCCATCACCGACCTTGGCCCGGGCCTATGGCCTGTCCAGCACCTCGGCCGGCATCTTCGGACTGCACGGCTTGGCGCGCAAATACCGTTCGCACGCGCTGGAAACGCTCGAAGCCGTGCACAGTCCGCTCGACCTGGGCCTGCTGCATGTCTACTTTTGCCTGAACGAGGGCGGCTCGGCAAACTGGGCGGAAATGCTGCGCCTCGCCGAAGACGGCATGGACATCGCCGGCCGCTGCGGCGACCGCCGGCGGCTGTTCGAGCTGCGGTCGCTGCATTCGATGGCGCAGTTCTACTCGGGCGCGCTGGGCCCTGCGGCGCGCGAGCGCGCGCAGTGGCACGCTGCCGTGGCCACCGGCGAGGACCGCCAGCTGCGCTGCTGGGCGCTCATCGAGCGCGCCGAAGTGGCACTGCGCCAGGGCAGCCTGCCGCTGGCACTGGATTTCCAGGCCGAGGCCGTCGAGCTGCTCGCGGCCTGCGGTCGGACCGAACGGGTGTGGCTGCGCGGCGTCCAGGCGGCGACGCAGTGGCGCTGCGAACGCCCCGACGAGGCGCTGGCCGCGGCGCGCCTGGCCCTGGATGCCTCGTCCGAGGGCGCGACCGTGGGCTTCTATGCCCTGGAAGGTCTTGCCGGGGCGGCCGAAACCTTCATCGAACTGGCGGCGGCGCGACCCGCCGACCCCGCCTTGCGCCGCGACGCCCGGCGCGCACTGCGCGGCCTGGCCATCTTCGCTCTCAGCTTTCCGATGGCCCGGCCGCGCGCCGCCCTGCTGCGCGGCCGGCACGCCGCGCTCGGCGGCCGGCAACGCGCCGCGCGGCGCGCCTACGCACGCGCCCTGGTCGAAGGACAGCGCCGAGGCATGCCCTTCGAAGCCGGGCTGGCACACCTGGACATTGCGGCGGTTTGCATCGCGGGCGTGCGCCGCGCCCATCTGCACAGCGCCCTCGCCCTGCTCGAGCCGCTGGGCGCGCAGCGCGAAATCGCGCGGGCCCGCGCGGCCCTGCAGGGCAACGAACCAGGCTGAGTCGCACGAGCGCGGCGCACCGGCCGGCACCGGCCCGGCGGCGTGCTACAGGATCGAGTCCTTTTCCCCGGGCACTTCGGCGGGGATTCCGGAGATCGCGCGCGACGCCTGCAGGCCGGCCATGGTCGCGGTTTCGACCGCCGAGATGTTCAATCCCGTGTCGATCCAGGTTCCGGTGATGACGAGCCGCCCGAAGCCCGAATCCTGCGCCTTGCGGCGCGCCGTCTGGGTGGTCGGGATCGACAGCACGTACTGCTCGGCCGGATCGATGTTGGCGCGCAGGTACTGCTGGCGCAAACGGTCCGGGCCCGCCGCCGCGAACGGACTGTACAGCTTGTCCCAGTCCAGCCCGTCCGGGTTGTCGGGCCGCACGGCCTTCGGGAACACCGGCGCGATCTGGGTGTTGCAAAAGGCCAGGGCGTGGTCCCAGACGCGCCGGTCGGCCTGCGCCTGGCTCTCGCCCGCAACGACCGGCAACACGCCGCACGTATAGGTCAGATTGCCGATCGCCGCGGTCGCCGGCCAGTTCTCGCGGGCGATCAGGTGGCTGAAGTCCGCGATGCTGGAGAACGGCTCGATGTAGGCGCCCAGGAGCACCGGCGATTGCGCCCAGCCCATCTGCTCGATCGTCGGTACCAGCCACAGCTGCAAGGCCTGGGTCTGGACGTTCTGGATCCGCTGCAGCATGTCCTTCCAGGCCGCCTGGATGCGCGGCTCGACCACCTGGTCCAGGCAGGCGTGCGTGACGCTCAGGATGACGTGATCGAAATCGGTGCCGGCCTCGAGGACCCGCTCGCCGCCGCAGTCGGTCCAGTTCGAGACGTAGTGTTCCAGGTTCGCCCCGTGATCGCGCACCGCGGCCTCGAGCGCCGCGCCCTGGACGATCTGCTCGTAGAGCGGCTCGCTCGGCCAGCAGGGCAGGCCCTTGACGTCGTACAGCGGCCCATAGTCGCCTCGGGTCGTCACCTGGCGGCTGATCCGCACCCGTTGCAGGTTGACCCCGGCATCGTCGAGTTCGAGCTGGGTGACGCGATGGAAGAACCGGAACACCACGCCGCGGCGCTGCAGGACCTGGTACAGCGGAGCGAAGATGGTGTCGCCCATGCCGGCCTGCATCTCGTAGAAGAAGTGACCCTTGTATTCCATGAGCAGGCGCATCGAAATGCGCAGCGCGGTGCCGGCCCCCATGCCCGGGCGCGCCGGATCCCCGTCCTGGTAGGCGAAGGCCGCGTCGTACAGGGCCTGCATCAGGGGGGACCAGAACGCGACGCGCGAGGCCTCGGCGCCCGCCGAGCCGTCGATGCTCTGGTGGCGCACGAAATAGTCGCGCAGGTCGTACTGGTCGGCCGAGTCGAAGCCCTGCCCGACCAGGTCGTCGGCCAGCATCGCGCGCGCCGCGGTCGCTCCGAGGTAGAACATGATCCAGAAATGGCGCGCGCCGGCATCGGTCTGCACGCGGCCGCCGACCAGCGCCCATGCCGCGCGGGCGATGACGCCGATCAGCCAGACGAGAAATTCCTGCTGCTGCGCGGTGCGCTGTGCCGACTGCTGATCGAGCGCGCGCACGAATTGGCGCAACTGCTCGAGCAGGTCGCCCAGCTGCAGCGCTTGGGCGCGCGCCAAGGGATGCTCGACGCCGTCCGGCAGGGCAATGGAGGAATCGAGCATCGGTTGCCACCAGGCGCGGCGCGCCTGGATCTGCGCGACCTCGCCGACGAGGGCGTGCAGGTCGACGGACTTGCCCAGCAGCTCGCCGATCCATTCGAGGATGTCGAGCAGGTAGTTCCAGATCGTCGGCCGCCCGCCCGCGCCCAGCGGGTTGGGCGGGAAATCGAAGCGCCACGGCGCCCAGCCCGCGTCGGTCGATTCCTCGAGGACGCAATCATCCTTGCCCTTGAACGCATCGTCCAGCGTGCGGATCGGTCCGTCGGTGCGGCCGAGCTCCGTGTACACCTGGCGCATGACCGCAAAGGCATTGTCGTAGCAGCCGAACCACAGGTGCAGACCGTGCTCCTCGATGCGGTCGGCACAGCGCCGGTTGCGGCCGCTCGCCCCCTGGCCGCCGAGGCGCCAACCCATCTGGTACACCGTGACCTCGTAGCGCCCCTGCTGCTGCGGGTCGGTCAGGGCGAGGGCGGCGGCCAGCGCCGACATGCCGCCGCCGACGATGGTCACGCGCTCCTTGGCGGCGGCCATCAGGGACCCGCCTTCCAGATGAGTTCACCGCCCAGGAAGGTCATGTCGAACTGGACGCGGAAGGCCAGACGCGTGGGCTGGTCGTACAGGCCCAGCTCCGCGGCCAGCGGATGGCTCTCGAGCCGGATCAGGCGAAACTGGTGGCCCTGCTCGAAGGAGCAGCCCTGGAAATTCGTCACGTCCGACTGCGCCTGGGTCACCGCCTGGTAGCACGCCTCGTCGGATTCCGTGATGGCGCGAAATTGCTTCAGGAAGACCAGGGGCATGGGCACGAGCAGCAGTTCGTTCAAGGCCTGTTCGGTGGCATCGACGCCGCACGCGGCAAGGCCCTCACGCAGTTCCATGGCCTCCGCGATCCGCCGCAGCGCCGCGCCGACGCTGGTCCACTCTTCCTGCGTCGTACGCGGCGCGTTGGCCTGGACGCTCAGCAGGCGCAGGCGCTGGATCTGGGTCTGTGGCGAGAATGCCTGGGCCGCCAGTGCATCGAGCGTCAGCTGGCGGATCGGGTCTTCGGGCGGCGACAGACCGATCCAGCCGAACTCCTTGAAGAAGCCGTACACCTCGCGGCCCGTCGTCAGCGCGACCGGATTGTCGACGAACACGTACGGCGAGAAGCAGCCCAGGCGGATCGACCCGCCGGGCGTCTTCACCGGACTCAGGCGAAACACCGGGACCCAGATGCCGACCTCGCCCTCGGAGCTCCAGCCCATGTTGCGCGTCGACTTGAAATAGGAATGCGGAAAATCCGCGAAGTACAGCACGACGTAATCCGACAGCACGCGGTAATGCACCGCGCCGCCCGAAGGGCCGTTGAGCAGCTTGTCGACCAGGGCCTGCAGCAGGCTGCAGTCGCCGCGCAGGACGAAACCCTCGACCGCGGCATCCTTGAAGATGACCGGCGGCGACCAGCTCTGCTCGCCGCCGTGCATGATGTATTTGGCGATCCCGTCGATCATGGGCCTCTTCCTTTCTAGTAGGGATACTCGCGCGGGATCGTCACCGGATGGCCACTGATCGTGCGCGATGCCTGGCGTCCGGAGATCGTCGCCGCCTCCAGGCAGCCCAGATTCAGGCCATTGGCGGTCCAGTCGCCGGCCAGGACCAGGTTGGCAAAGCCGCAGTC
>Ga0209698_10001202_pt1 | contig 30044 bp, 29 predicted proteins | sample LitLauG_LLR_2012_FD_187203 | JGI IMG/M metagenome (GOLD analysis project Ga0209698, IMG submission 187203) | Freshwater sediment microbial communities from Pennsylvania, USA - Little Laurel Run_MetaG_LLR_2012 (SPAdes) (version 2) | ecosystem: Environmental > Aquatic > Freshwater > Creek >... | reverse complement strand
CCTCGGGTTCGACATGGCCGCCCGGCAGCAGCCAACGGCCGAGACGGCGATGGTGCACCAGCAGCACGCGCCCGCCGTCCGGGGCCAGCACCAGCCCGGTGCACGTCACGTGGCCGGGCATGAATTGATCGCGCGAAAACGGCCGAGGCGAGCACTCCAGCAGCATGAGTACGAGGTCGCGACTTTTGAGGGCCTCGCCGTCAGATGTATCGCAGAACCCTCGAAGCAGGGGTGCTACGGCCGCCGCGTCAATCATGAGACTGCGGTTCGTGGACGATCAGCGTCCGCGTGGGATAAGGCATTTCGATCCGCTCTTCGCGGAAGCGCAGCAGAATGCGCCTGCGCAGCTCATTCCTCACTCCGAACTGGTTGACAAATTCGCCCACCGAGTAGTTCAGGCTGAATCCCAACGAAGAGTCTCCGAAACCGGGATCGAGCGCGACCGAGGGCGCCGGCTCGGCCAGCATGCCGGGAATCTCGTTGACGCCCGCCGCGGCAATTTCCAGCAGAACGCGCTCTACATGGCCGGGATCGGCATCGTAGCTTACGCCTACCTGCACCTGCGACGCCATGCGTTTCTCGGGCAAGTGGTAGTTCGTGACGATCGCCTGGGCCAGCTTGGAATTCGGAACAATGATGTAGTTGTTGGCGAGCGCCCGTATCGTGGTGCTGCGCCAACTGATGTCGGTAACGTAGCCTTCCGGGCCGTTCTCCATTTTGATGTAATCTCCCAGGCGGACCTGCCCGGCAACCGCGACGTAGAAGCCCGCGAAAAGATTGGACAGCGTGTCCTGCAGGGCCAAGGCTACCGCCAAACCGCCCACGCCCAAGGCGGTGAGGATCGGGGTAATCGAGAAACCGAGTTGGTTGAGCATCACCAGGATGCCCAGAATTACCACCGCCAGTTGCGCCAGGGTCTGCGTAAGCGTAGTGACGGGAAGCGCTCCGGCAGCCTTGCCGCCATAGTGACGGACCAGATCGCCGGCCAACCGCATACCCATCAGCGTGACGGAGAGAATTCCCAGCGCCACCAGGACTTTCGGCGACGAGCGAGTGAACCGCGGCGGTAGTTCGCTGGATTCGATGGCGAGATGCACAGCCAGGATCACGATCCAGATAGCCATGGGACCGCGCAGGGCTTCGGTCAACATGCGGGCGGGGCGGCTTTGCGTCCGCGAGTACCAGGCGGCCAGAGCATGGAGGAAGAGGCGCCGCAGCAGATACCCGGCCGCCAGAGTTACCACGAAAACCGCTAGTGGGACGACCAATTCCGCGGGATGATTCTCCAGCAAACGCTGCAGCCCTTGGATTCCTCTCATAGCATCAGATTCTCACAACAAATCGGTTGCACGCTGACCAATCTGGTTTCGTCAATCTATTGTGCGGACCCTTGCGCCACTGCTGTGCCTGGTTTTGGCGAGCGGTCTTCTGGCGGACGAGCCTACTCCAGAAGAACTGTACTCGCGAGGCCGCAAGGCCGAAAAAGCGGGCCGGATGGCGCAGGCCTACCTGCTGTATTCGGAAGCCGCGGCGCTAGACCCGAAGAACCAGACTTACTGGCTGCGCAGCCAGGCCGTGAAGTCGCGGGCGGCCCTGGAGGCTAAACCGGCGCCGCCACCTTCCGGCGCCGACGAACCGGAAGGCGACTTGTTGGCCCAGCAGAGCTTCGATTCGCCCACCGCCCAAGACCTGGCTGATGCGCGGAAGCCCCTGCCGCCTTCGGAGTTGAAAGCCCAGTTCGGCACCAAGGACTTCGATCTCCGCGGCAACGCACAGACGCTCTTCGAAACGGTCGCTAAAGCCTTTGGCCTCGATTGTGTGTTCGACACCGACTATCAGCCCGGCAATCGCATTCGCTTTGAAGTGAAAGAGGTGGATTACCGCGCCGCGCTTCACAGCATGGAAGCGGCGACGGGATCGTTCATCGTGCCCCTGACCGGCACGCTTTTTCTAGTGGCCAAGGACACGCAGCAGAAACGCCAGGAGCTCGAACCGAGCGTCGCCATCGAGGTCCAACTGCCGGAGCCGACCAATTCGCAGGATTTCACGGCTCTGATTACGGCAGTGCAACAATCCATGGCAATCGAGAAGGTTTCGTGGGACACGCAAAACAATACCGTGGTGATGCGCGATCGTATCTCCAAGGTCCTTCCGGCGCGCGCCATGCTGGAGGAACTCATGCGGCCGCGCGCCCAGGTCTTGCTGGAGATGCAGTTTTTAGAGGTCAGCCGCAATGACATGGTCACGTATGGAATCGACTTCCCCACGTTGTTTTCGCTGACGCCGCTCACCACCTGGATGAACAACCCGATCAACGTGGCGCAGAATGTGGCCGGCCTGTTGCGGTTCGGAGGCGGCCAGAGTCTGATGGGGATCGGGATCATGAACCCGGCCCTGGTCGCCAGAATGTCGGAATCGTCGGGCCGTGTGTTGCTGAGTTCGATTTTGCGGTCGATCGACGGGCAACCCGCTACCCTGCACGTCGGCGAACGGTACCCCATCATGTCGTCGGGCTATTTTGGGCCAGCCAGCTACAGCCAGGGTGGGACGGTCTACACGCCTCCGCCGTCTTTTACGTTTGAAGATTTGGGGTTGAGCCTGAAGGTCACTCCCGCGGTGCACGGAGCGGACGACGTCACGCTGGATATCGATGCGCAATTCAAAGTGCTGACCGGAGCGTCGGTGGACGGGATTCCGGTGATCGCCAACCGGTCGCTGCTCTCGAAAGCCAGCCTGAGAATGGGTGAGTGGGCGGTAGTAACCGGATTGCTGAACAGCTCCGAAGCGCGAAACCTGGCGGGACTGGCGGGACTGGCCCGCATTCCCGGCCTCGGCGCACTCACCAGTACGCGGGACCGGAACAACAGCAGCAGCCAACTCCTGATTGTCATGAGGCCGTCGCTGCTCGGGCTGCCTCCGGGCGAGACCGCGACGCACACTTTCCGGGTAGGCGCGGAAGCGCGGCCGCTCACGCCGCTATAGACATGTCTCGCATGATCGAAGAGATTCGTGAGCAGCCCTCCGCGCTGGAACGCACGCTGGCGAGCGGGCTGCGGAGCGCGGAGAAGTTCCGGAAAATCGTGGCGCGCGGCCGGCCGCGCTTGATTGTGCTGGTGGCGCGCGGCACCTCCGACAATGCCGCCCAGTTCGGCCGCTACCTGTTGGAGATCACGACGGGAATTCCGGTCTCATTGGCCGCACCGTCAATTTCGACTCTCTACGGCGCGCGTGTGGACTATCGCGAGGCACTGGTGGTGGCGATTTCGCAATCCGGAGAATCGACGGACACCAATTTTCTGCTGGAGCGTGCGCGCTCGCAAGGAGCGCTCACCCTGGGAATCACCAATGAACGGTCGAGCTCGCTGGCGCACCTGGCGGAACACGTTTTCCTGGTCAAGGCGCGCAAAGAAAAGAGCGTAGCCGCCACCAAAACTTATACCGGCCAGATGTTGTTGTTGTATCTGCTGGCGTATTCTCTTGGGGGCGCGATTCGCGCGGCCGATCTCGACCGCCTGCCCGATCTGGTGCAATCGGTTCTTCGGCTCGAACCGGACATACGGGAACTTTCGGAGCGCTACCGCTTCATGCGGCACGCGGTGGTGGTCGGACGCGGGCTGAACTACGCCAACGCGTTTGAATTCGCCTTGAAGCTGATGGAAACCTGCTACGTAGTAGCGGAGCGATTCTCGTCCGCGGACTTTTTGCATGGCCCGATCGCCCTGGTGGAGCCGAGTTTTCCGGTGTTCGCGTTTGCGCCCCCCGGAGTGACCTGGGGATCGATCGACGCGACTCTGGAGAGACTGCACGCGCTGCGAGCCGAGGTCGTCGCCATTACCGATCCGGGTAACCGGAAAGCAGACCGGTGCGCCACGCGCGTGATCCGGCTTCCGCGGCGTATCAGAGAAGTGATGACGCCGATCCCCTATATCGTGCCGGCACAACTGTTCGCCGCCTGCCTCGCGGAACAAAAAGGACTGGATCCGGACCGTCCACGAACGTTGAGCAAAGTCACGCTGACGCTATAAGGGACGGTATCGAGATCCGCCGTGAGAGTTGGTTTCAATGTGTCTGCCGGGGCGAAAATTTGTTCAGCTCCGCCAGCAGCCTGGCTGCTCCCGCCGGAGGTTTGGCGCCGCTGGTCAGCACCTGCTTGTTGTCCCAGGGCTGGCCGTACATGGCCTTGTTCTCGTCCAGATCGTTGCGCATGGTAGCGCCATCCAACGATATGCCGGCAAAGAGGCCTTTCGACCGCGACCAGGAGAGAATTTCGGCCGTTAATAGGGCGTCAGTCTGAGCGCTGGCGTCGCGGCCCACCGGTCCGGCAGCCGCGGTGGCCTCGCCCCCGATGGTGAACTTACTGGTCGTCAGGTGTTTCATCCCCCGCTCGTTCATGATCAACAGAATCACGTCCGACGAAGAGACTCCGATCTGGAGGCCGAAGCTGCCGCCTTCGATACGAACGGCCGCCGGCGGTCCCCAGCCTTGCCCGCCGGTATTGCGGCACGAAGCGAAGCCGCGCCCGAACTTTCCTCCGAAGACGAACGCGCCCTTCTTCAATCCAGGCACCAGCACGATGCAATAGGACTTGTCGAGAAGGTTCTGTGGAATCGCCTTGTCCGGAGTGCCCATGATTTCGGAAAACAGGCTCGCGGAATCGTCCAGCCGTTCATCGGTTTTGGATTTTTCATCCTTGGCCAGAAGGGGCCCGCATCCGAGAGTGATCGCAAGCGTACAAGTAATGAGACGCATAGGTATATCGTATCGCGAAGACGGGCACCGAGAAGACAGGCGGGTGCGGTTATTCGCCGCGTTTTTCAGCCGAGGATCCCGCGAAGACGCTTCGACCATCCGCCAACGTGACTTTCTTTGCATTCGCCAAATTGGATTGGTCTTTGGCCAGGTAGCCTTCGACGGTTACCTGATCGCCGGTCTTCAGCGATTCTTGCCGCCACCCTAAGTGGCGCAAGATGAGCGGCGGTCCGAGTTCGATATTCCAATTGACCACTTCGCCTTGATCGTTCTTCACGTCCACGTAGAAATGGACATGTGGATTGGTCCACTCCACTTTCGTGACCGTACCGGTGATTTGAATTGGTTTATCGGTATTGTACTCGGCGGCGAACGAGTGATGCCCGTATGCGGACGAGCGCGAGAGCAGCAGCGCCACAGACAGAATCCAAACATGCGCTGCGTATCTCATTGTGCTTGCTCTCCTCCCAACGCGTGCCCGGCTAGTTGGTGCTCACGTGCTCGCTGTATTGATTATTCTCCGCGCAAACGTACTCCTCGACTTCCTCATCGGGAGCGAGGACATTCACGATTTTGTTCTGGAACGGCATTTTGAAGCTTTCCGGATCATCATAGGTAATTTCCACTTCGAGATGACCCAGATCCGGCCGCCGCAACCGCTCCGTAATATGCAGCTTGCCGGTATGCGGAAACATATTCAGCCATGTCTTATCATTCAAACCCGAGGTATCGATGACTAGCGTGTCGCCTTCCCATTTGCCAATCGAATATCCCTGCCACGATGATTCCAGGTCCTTGGGAAAACTGCGTCCATCCAGGTATACCTGATGGGCGGTGATCACATCGTCGCTCCTGAGAGTCACCAGGAGTTTGGGAGTCTGGACAATTTTGAGGGGCCAGCGAGCCAGGAAACCGGCGAGCTCCGGCAGGCATCGAGCGGAAGGCTTGTCTTTATAGTCGGTGAGTACGCGTTCGCGGAATAAAGCTCTTGCCCACGGCAGCAGATCCGGCTGTTGCGAACGGCCCCCAACCGACGTAGGAGATATCAGCCAGATGCCGGAGAAGTCCGGTTTCCCATCCGGCATTCTGGGCGCAGGCCCTTGGGGCGGCGGCGGCTTTTTCGAAAGAAGTTCAAACAACGCCGGCATTTCTCCGAGTGTGGCCAACATACCGGCATTCGACGCGAGCTGAATCTGCAAGGCTGCCGGCTGGTCGGCGCGAATCACGACGCCCCTACGCACAAAAGGCCGGTACTTGGCATCGATAACGAAGATGTCGTACTTTCCGGGCGGTAGTTGGGCGAGGGTGTACTCGCCCTTGGCCGAGCTTACGGCCTTGTAGTCAGTTCCGGTTTCCGTGTTCCTGGCTTCGACGCTTATACCCGCCGCCGGTGCGTGCGCCGGGTCCAAAACGGAACCCGCAATGGAGCCGGATTCCGTTTGGCCCAAGGCCAGCAAGCAACACCCGCAGAGGGCACCGAAAATTGGCAGGAGACGCATGCGAAATCGACCGCCGAAGGCATTATACAACAGTGGCCCTCACAGGCTGTATGGCTTTACGATGCGTGCCGGGGCTTTCAATCGATGACCGCGATCGCATTGATCTCGACCAGGCAGCGCGGGTCGGTCGCCAGGCGCACGACCTGCACCGTTGTTGTGGCGGGTTTGGCATTACCGAAATATTCAGCCCAGACGCGGTTGAGCGCATCCTGATCCGACAGATCTGTCACAAAGCGATCGGCGGTAACGATATCGGAGAAGTTCGCACCGACGGCGCTCAAGCCACGCTTTAAATTAGTAAGCGCTGCGCGCGCTTGCCCTTCCATATCCCGCGGCATGTGATCGAATTCTTCCGGGCGATGCGGATGATAATGATACACCGGCGCCGCCGTCACACCCGCGAGATACACGGTGGTGCCGCCCTTTACCTTGATCGCCGGCGCATAAGGCATCCAGAGATCGGGGGCATCGGGCCAATGCACATGCTCGATCGTCTTTCGCATTTCTCACCTCGCGTGAATGGGAATGACCCATGGTATCGCGCTGGTCAGGGTGAATGAAGCGGTTGCGATGGCCTTCTCCTACGGGCGCGACCAAATCTCTTTAATCAAGAGCGGCAGTGGGAGGTATCGAAGCCGAGGCCCACCGCTTCGATCTGCTGTAAGCTGCGAATCATCAATCCCGCCCCGGTGAGCAACATGAGTGCCAACCCCACTTCGGATGCGATCAGGAATTGCCGGCCGCCGAACCGCGCCGCCGAAGCGCCCCATCCTCCGCCGGCTCTCAAACGCGACCCAATGTCGGTGCTGGAAGCTACCAACGCCGGGGCGAGCCCGAAGAGAATGGCCGTGAGCACCGCGGTGATGGCGGAAAACGCCAGCACCGGCAGGTTGATGCCGATCAGCTCGGGCCGGTTGATGTCGGGCGGTTTCAGCGCCAGGATCAGCCGGATCGACCATTGCGCCAGCAGCAGCCCGCCGGCAGCGCCTGCCACGGCGACCAGCAGCGATTCCGCCAGGAGTTGGTTCAGAATGCGGCCGCGGGTAGCGCCCAAGGCCAGCCGTACCGTGATATCCCGCGACCGCTCGGACGCCCGCGCGAGCGTGAGATTGGCCAGGTTCGCGCAGGCAATCAGCAGCAGGAATGCCACGGCCGCCAGCAAGACATACAAAGCCCGGCGCAGGTCCGAATCCGTGCCCTCCACCGAAAACGGGAAGACGGACGTGCCCCCCAGTTGGTAATATTCGCGGTCCTGCGTCTGGAGTCGCTTGCTAATCCCATCCATTTCGGTGCGGGCCTGGGCCAGCGACACGCCCGGCCGGAGCCGCGCCGCCACCACCAATTGCACTTCCGACTTAGCCAGAGGCACAACCACATCCGCCTGGCCGTCGCTGAAGAATGTTCGCAGCATGTAAAAGCCGGCCGGCAACACGCCGATCACGGTGTAGGCGGCGCCATCCAACGTAACCGGCTTGCCCAGCGCTTGCGGGTCGCGGTGAAAACGGCGTTCGAAGTACGAATCGGTGATGACGGCCACGCGCCCCGCCTGCTCTTCCTCCTGGGAGAAGAGGCGTCCCAGCCGAGGCTGCGTCCCCAGCAGATGAAAGAGACTCGCCGAGACAAAATACGTGGAAACTTTCGCGCTCGAGTCGCCGCCGGTCTCGTCCAGGGACGCGGTGCGAAACGCCGCCATCTCCTCGAACACATGGTTCTGCTTCTGCCACTCCTGGTAGTTGCGCTGCGCCACAAACATGCGCTCGCTGAACGGCGCCGGCATGGTGGGGAAGCGCTGCCAGACGAACACCAGCCGCGATGGATCCGGATAGGGCAGCGGCTTCAGGAGCACCACGTAGACCACGCTGAAAATGGCGGCGTTGGCACCGATGCCCAGGGCCAAAACCGCGATGGCAGTCAGCGCAAACCCTGGACTGTGCCGTAGCGTGCGCAGCGCATAGCGGAGATTGCCGAGTAAGGCCAAACAGGCATTTTACTCCGGCTCGATGGCCGGCGCTGCTAGCCGGTGACTTGCTTTAAGAAGGAGAAAAACGACTTCTTGCGATCGGTGTTCATGCCCCAATTTACGGGTGGGCATTGGTAGCCATCCCGGTAATTGGACGAGCCCGGATCAAAGTAACCCCACGACGCGTATTCGGCGATGGCGGCGAGCATGTTGTTGGCGGGCTTGTCGAAATCGAAATGGTCGTCTTCGTTGAACAGAATGGGCATGGTACGGTAGCCTTCGACGCGGCGCGTCTTGCGGACCATTTCGGCGATGCCGCCAGGATCGGCGACACCGTTGCCGTGCAGCAGAAGGAAATCCGAGACCTTCACAACGTTTGAGGCGGGAATACTGCCGCCGCCGAAGCTCGTGCCCACCAGGATGCGACCGAGCGAGGTCTCCCTGGCAAGCAAGATCAGCTCATGCACACGGCCCGGCTTGAGGATTTCGTGATCGTAGGCGCGGACGTCGCATTCATTGTCGATTTCGAGCAGCACGTTGGTGTAGCCTTTTTCTTCCGCAACCCACTGGACCGTGTTTCGAACGGCACGCTTGACCGCTTCTTCGTCACGCACTCGCTGGTCCTGGCCGAAGTAGAAAATGCCCAGAATCGCGGCCATGCCGAGATCGTCGGCCCGGTCAAGAATCTGCGCCAAGCGCCGCATGGCGTCCGCCCGCAAAGAGCCATCGGCTTGAACCGCTGTGGTGATCCAGGGCTGTTCGCGCGAGTATCCCTCGGGGCTTCCGCCCTGCAGATTGATGGTGAAGGCCAGCAAGCCGTGCCGCCGCCACTCCGGCATGGCAGCGACGAATTCGCGAGTGTTGCGGTCAGGATCCCATTTGCCGGTATCCGGGTAGGCCCAGCGTGCGGACGTCGCCGGGTTCTGATCGTCAAAAATGCCCTGCACCAGGCGGGCATTGAGCAGCAAGCCTTCGATTTTCCTGCCCTGAAATGTCCGTCCTTTGTAAGTTGGCTTGCCGTTTATGCGAAATCGATCCTGAGAAATGCTGACAGCGGTTCTCCGCCGGCCTGCTGCACCGCAGAGGGCCGCAGCCGAAAGAGCGAGAATGCTACGCCGGGAGAGGCGATGCATCGAATCATTCTATCCCCTGCCGGCGCGCATGTGCGGTCCCTGTTCCCAACCAAAGCGATCACCCGCGCAGGGTCGATTGGAAATGCGCTGCAGTTCGATAGGCCCGCGCGGCTCCGCGCGGATCGCGTTTTTTATTGCGGCTTGGCGCCCCCCAGGGCGGCCGTCGCCAGCGTGCCGCCCAGCCCCATGGTTTCCACTGCGGAGGAAGGCACGATCACCATCGACCCCTTCTCCTTGATGGCCTCGTAGAGCATATTCATGGCGCGGAGATGCAGCGCCACAGGGTTGTGCTGGTAAGTGATGGCGGCCTGGCCGAATTTTTCGGCGATTTCGGTTTCGGCCTGGCCCAGGATGGTGCGGGCCCGGCGTTCGCGCTCCGCTTGCGCCTCGCGCGACATGGCGTCCTGTAGCGCGGGAGGAATCTGCACGTCCCGGATCTCTACCGATTGCACCGTAATCCCCCACGGATTGGTCTTGACGTCCAGGATACGCTGCAACTCGTGGCCCAGCATTTCGCGCTCCGCCACCATCTGGTGCAACTCGTGGCGGCCAATCGACTCGCGCAACGCGGTTTGCGCGCTGAGCGAGATGGCCTGAGCGAAGTCCTGCACCTCGAGGATGGACTTCTCCGCATTCCACACCATCCAGAACACGATGGCATCCACGTTCACCGGTACGGTGTCGCGGGTGAGGGTCGATTCGGCGGAGACGTTGGCCACGCGAACCCGCTGGTCCACATAGCGGCTCACCGTATCCACGATCGGAATGATATGGAAGAGGCCGGGACCGCGCAGCCCGCGATACCGTCCGAAGCGCAGCACGGCCACCTTTTCCCATTGGTCCGCCACGCGGATGGAGAACAGCAGGTAGAGTCCTAAAGCGATCGGCCCCAGGCCGGCCCACTTGCTGTCCAGTAGTAGCCGCAGGGCGATTCCCACGGCGGCGAACGACACACACAGCGCGATTCCCACGGTACTGATACGCGGCTGTAACCCGTCGGTTTTCATGGCATTATCTCCTGTTCTTGTCAGCTTCCGCTGCGGTCGGTTTCGAGCTTGCGATCCTGTAATTGCTCCAGCAAATCCGCGAGCGTAAAGCCGGCAGCCCCCGCGCGGGCCACGAAATCGCCCACAATCTGGTCGAGCTGCCGGCGGCGCTCCAGTTCGTCGCGTTTCACTTCCTGGTGACTGATGAAGGTACCCGTGCCCTGCTGTGTCTCGAGAACGCCGCGGATTTCCAGTTCCCGGTAGGCGCGCACCACGGTGTTCGGGTTGATAGAAAGGTCCACCGCTACCTGCCGCACGGTGGGAAGCTGATCGCCGCCCGCCAGCGCACCCGCCGCCATTCCGCCCATCACCTGGTCGATCAACTGGCGGTAGACCGGCACGCCACTGTGGCCGTCGAGCCGGAAGGCGAAGTTGCGGTTTGGCTTGTGGCCCGCGGTTCTCATCTAAAATGATGGTATACTAGTCTACTAATACAAATCAAGGAATTTAACCGAGGGGGGATTTCCCTGAGTTCGGATTAGCCCAGATAGCGCTGCAGGTCGTCGGTGCGGAAGCAGTGGGCCAACGCCGTATCCCGGGCGATCCGTCCGCTGCGCACCAATTCGGCCAGCGATTGCTCCATGGTCATCATGCCTTCGGCGCGGCCGACGGAGATTTGGGAGCGCAACTGGTGGTCGTCGCCCTTGCGGATAAGAGCGCGCACGGCATCGGTGGCGATCATGATTTCGGTAGCCGGCCAGCGCGCCGCGGTGTCCGCTCCCGGCACAAGTTGCTGCGCGATAATGGCCAGCAGCGCCAACGACAACTGCTGCCGGATCTGCGGCTGATTGCCTGTTGGGAAGGAATCCAGAATGCGCGCCACGGCCTGTATGGCGTCGTTGGTATGGAGGGTAGACAGGACCAGGTGGCCGGTTTCGGCGGCGGTCAGGGCGGTCGCCATGGTTTCCGCGTCGCGCATTTCGCCCACCAGAATGACGTCGGGAGTCTGGCGCATGATGCTGCGCAGGGTGCCGGCGAAATCCGGCGTGTCGCGGCCCACTTCGATCTGCTCGATGATGGCGCTGCGATTGACATGCTGGTACTCGACGGGATCCTCGATGGTCACGACGTGGGCCGCGCGGCGCGTGTTCACCAGGTCGATCAGGGCGGCGAGGGTGGAGGTTTTGCCGCAGCCGGTCGGGCCTGTAACCAGGACGAGGCCCTGCCGCCGCTCCGCCAGTTTGGCCAGGGAACCCGGCAGGTGAAGCGAGTCCAGCGAGGGGATGCGGGAGGGCAGCAGGCGGATGCTGGCAGCCAGCGTACCGCGCTGGTGATGGATATTGATACGAAACCGGCCGAGGCCCTCACGTTCAAATCCGAGGTCGACCGACTTGCGCCGCTGCAGTTCCTCCATTTGGGAGGCCTCGAGCAGAGGCAGGACCAGGGCGCGGACATCTTCTGGATCGAGCGGCGTCCCGGAGCCGCCCGTCAGAGCCCCGTTAACGCGCAATATCGCGGGGGCGCCGGCAATCAGCAGGATATCGGAAGCATTGCGCCGGCTGGCGAAACCGAGCAACTCGTCGAGCGAAGCCGTTGTTGGGGGAAGTCGTTCCGCCGACTTCTGGCTGGGCGCGGCGCGGTTCAGCTCCGCTACAATTTTCGACAGTTCGCGATCGTACTCGGCCAAAACCCAAGTATATCGAAGCGGCTGCCGCGACTCGTAAGTTCGGTTAACCTACGTGTAACGCCGGACGCACGGGCGTCACATACAAAATGAAGGCCGGGCTACCCGGTACTAAGGGAGCCAGCCGATTAGGCTATACTCGGGAAAGTTTGTATGATGGATCACGCGGAGGCAACCCGGAGATTGGTGGCGGAGCAGTATCTCCTGGGAGAATTGAACGACTCGGAGCGGGAAGAGTTCGAGAAACATTTCTTCGCGTGTCCGGAATGTTCCGAATCTCTGGAAACAGGAGCGGCGCTGATATCCAACGCGCGCGCAGTCTTCCTGGATCCGGCGGGTATCCCTGTCACAGCTACAAGCCCGGGGTGGAAGAAGTGGTTCGGCCTGGAATGGAGTTTCGCGCCGGCTGCGGCGTTAGCGGGCTGTGTGGTCATGATGGTGCTGGTTGGTTATCAAAACCTGGTTCAGATCCCGGCGCTGCGCCAGGGCGCCGAGTCAGGCGATTTGGCGATGGCGCCCGCAATTTCGATCCGGGCGGCCCGGGCCCAGCAGGCATTGACCTTTGTGAAGCGAAACGGTATGGTGACTCTGACGGTGGTTCACGAATGGGAAGACGCCTATTCGCGCTACTCCACCGAGGTCGAATGGGTGGCGAACCACCGGGTGGTCTCGAAGACCGGGATTGCCGCCACGCCGGCGGATATCTCGGTATCGCTGCGGACGGAGCGACTGGAAGCCGGCGCCTATCTTCTAACGGTTTATGGGCTCCGCGAGGGTTCCGCGGAAAGAACGCCAGTGGCACGGGTTCCCTTTACGTTGACGGAATAGCCGATGAACACGAACATACCGCGTTTTCTTTATCACGCCCACGCCATGGGCGTTTCAGGCCGGATCACCAGGCCTTTCGAGGAAGTAATCGACGTGCAGGCAGTGAGCGGGCTGCCTCCAGCGGGTGGCTACAGTTCCGCCCGCAAGGATTCCTACCGGCTACGGGAAGTCTTCTCCCACGGGGGCGCACACTCGGAGGCGACGGGGAGCTACGACCCGAACAAGAACGCGTTCGAAACCGTGGTCACGTCTACTGTCGAAGGATACAATTTGTGCAACGTAGTGCTGGCCGACTCCTTTACGGCCCGGATTACCTCGGTACACCCGGCGAGTAATCCGGACGAGCCGAGGATCACACCGCAGGGCTCGATGTTCGAAAAGCTGCGCATAGCCGGCAAGGATATCGTGCTGGAAAGCCTGGTGGACGATTACGACAAGCTCGACAGTATGAGCAAGTTGCGCGAACATTATAAGAACGACGCATCGTTCCGGGAAGCCTTCCAGCGGAACACGTTCCTGGGAAGGGAGGCGGAGCTTCCGGAAGCGAAGTACAGGTATTTCCCATGGCGCCGCTACCAAAAGACGGACGAACTGCCGGAATGCCGGGGGATGACGGTGGTTCCTCTGTTCGTGGTAAAGAATCCCAGTTCGCCCGGGTTCGAGGTGCACGGGAACGTCATTCACGTGCAGGACTTCGGCAGGATCCACATCGGCGACCTGATAATCAGCGCCTACGAACGGCGCGTCACGATGCTCCATGTTGATTTGGGATCGCCCATCGACGGGGATGTCTCGGCGGCTTCCGTGGACGGCAACGGCGGCACCACGGATCCGACGGGTCCGTAGACTTCTGCCCATCGTGGTAGCGATTGCGGCGGTTGTGCTGGCCAACTGCGCGCATGACCCCGTGCGGGCAGTCGACGCGCTCCTCTCTCAAAAAAAGCCTGAAAAGGCCCTGCAAACGGTGGAAACCGCTTTCCGCCGCGGCCGTCCGAGTGGGCGGCTCTACTGGGAACTGGCGCTGCGGAAGGAACAGTGTCTGAAGGAGCTAAATCGCCGCGAGGAAGCGCTACGGTGGATCCAGTCGCTAGGTCCGGCGCGGTCCGCCCCCGCGGATCTGGCCTTGTTGGTGCTCCGCGATCAGGCTGGTATGGAAGCCGATCTGAGCCGGTTTCGCGAGGCGGAACAGCATTTAAGACTAGGGATTTCTTTGGCCCACGATTCCGGCCGGAACCGGATGGCAGCCGTCTTGGACATACGCCTGGCCCGAGTGCTGATTCGGCTGGACAAGACCGAAGCTGTGGAAGAGAGCCTCACGGATGCGGAAACCTACGCCCGCGAGCACAATGACCACGAGTACGATCCCAATATTCTGCATTATCGCGGCTTGGCGAGGCTGTCCACGAATCAGTTTGAAGAGGCCATCCCCCCTCTCGAAGAGTCGCTCGAGAAGTTTCGCCGGACCAGACAAAACCCGCTCGCGGCTAACGTAATCATCAGCCTCGCCTGGTGTTATTACCGATTGGGACGTCTCGACAAGGCTCTCGGTCTATATGAACAGGCGTTAGGCATGGCGGCTCCGGAAGACCGCCATTTGGTGTTAGGACACTTCGGGAACATTTATTACGAACAGCACCAGTTTGCCAAAGCCGCGGATTACTACCAGCAGGCAGCCTCCGGGGCCAAGGGACGAGACCAATACTATTATGCGAAGTGGCTCGATAATCTGGCGATCGCGCTGATTGAGCAAGGAAAGTGGCGGGAGGCGGAGCCATTCAATGAGGAAGCTCTGCGGCTGGAAAGCCAGTCCTCCGCGGAGGTTCCTCCGGCCTTGGTGACCTCGGGACGAATCGAAACCAGAAAAGGAAACTATGCTGGCGCCGAGCCAATTCTGCGCCGTGCGGCGGAAACACGCCACAATATCGCGATCGCTTTGGACGCCTATGCCGGCTTGGCCGATCTTTACACACATATGGGCCGGCCCGCCGACGCCAGGCATCAATTCGAGGCAGCGCTCACCCTGGCGGATGAAACGGGCGAAAACCTTCGCGAAGACGATAACAAGCTCAGTTACCTCTCCAGCCTCATCGACGTGCATCGCCATTACGTGGACTTTCTGATGGACCGAGGTGACCGGGCAGGCGCGTTCGCGGTGGCCGAATCGAGCCGCGCGCGATTGCTGCGCGAACGGCTCGACCTGCCCCGTTTCAAGGTTCGGAACTTCGGCATCGCCGAATACCAAGCGGCCGCGCGTGCCAGCGGGGTGACGTTCCTGGCTTATTGGGTGGGTCCGGAAGGGTCATACCTCTGGGCCATCTCGGGAGCGCAATTTACCGCCTATCGTCTTCCGCCCGAAGCGGAAATCCGGACTCTGGTGGAGCGGTACCAGCAAGCCATCGAGGCCGGGCATGCACCGCAGCCAGGCGCCACGCAGGCGGGTGCGCAGCTATTCCAACTGCTCCTGGCGCAGCACGCGGGCGTACTGAAGCCGGGCGGCCGATACCTCATCGTCCCGGATGGGCCGTTGTACGCCCTGAATTTCGAGACCTTGCCAGTGGAGAATGAGCGGCCTCATTTCTGGATTGAAGACGCCACCGTAGCGGTAGCTCCGTCTCTGGATCTGCTGCTGGCGCGACACGCCGCCCCCGGAGACGGGCGGTCGCTGCTGATACTGGGCGATGCCGTCGAGTGGAATGCCGAGTTCCCCAAGCTCCTATATGCCAAAAGGGAGATCGAAGGTATCGAAGAACAGTTCCCCGGCGTCGAGCGAAAAGTTCTGGTGGGCGCCCAGGCGACCGAAGCCGCCTATCAACGCTCGCAGCCCGGTCAGTACTCCTACATTCATTTTGCCGCCCACGCCACGGCGAACCGCGACTCGCCGCTCGATTCCGCCATCATTCTGTCCCGGGAGAAAGGGGCGCTTTCCGGGCCTGGGAAGCTGTCCGTAAAGGAGGTCCTGAACACGCCCGTACGGGCCGAACTTGTCACCATTTCCGCCTGCCATAGCGCGGGCGCGCGCACGTATTGGGGCGAAGGGCTGGTCGGCTTCGCCTGGGCATTCCTCAAATCGGGTGCGCACGGGGTAATTGCCGGGTTGTGGGATGTGAGCGATTACTCGTCACCTCGCCTGATGCAAGATCTGTATGCCGGGCTGGCCGCATCCAAGAGTCCCGCCGATGCTCTGCGCGCCGCCAAGATGGAATTGATCCGTGGCGGCAAATATTCCGATCCCTACTACTGGGGCGCTTTCCAGTTGTATCAGGGCGCGCTGTAGCGGCGCGGCCTGCCCGACGGCGGGAGGCCCGCTACACTGAAAGGGTTGGACTGTGACGGACACTCAGCTTTATCTATCGATCGGTATTCCTGCACTGCTGGCGCTGGTGAACCTGGGTGTTGTGCTCTCGCTATTCACACACCTGGATGGCAAGATTCAGGGCCTCTCGGACCGTGTGGACGGCCGGTTCCAAAGCCTCTCAGACCGTGTGGACGGCCTGGAGCGATCGCTGGTGGGTGCGATCAACGAATTGGATAAACGGCTAACCCGCGTCGAGATCAAGCTCGGCATCTAGCCGTAGAGTTTCAAGCAATTGCCGGTTTCCCCTATCGCCAAGGGTGGAGGTTACGGGTCGTCTCACTGTCTAAAGGCCCCCTCTCGTCCCGCCGATAGCTTTTCGTGAGTTCATTAACCACGGAACTGGTCCTCTGGCTCGTACTACCCGGTGTAGTGGCCGTGGGCGCCGCTTACCTGGTTTTTCTGCTGATGCAGGCGCGCATCCACGTGATAACCGCCCATTTCCAGGCGGCCGTCGCCAAAGCGGAAAGCACCGATCGCCGTCCCGGCGCGGATGAACTGCTGGCCGATATCCGGTTTGAGCGCCATCGGTTTCTGCGCCGAGTCCCCCGCCCGGAAGGCTACCAGACCAGTGTGATCATGCAGGAGCGCATCTATTTCCGGAACATCCCGCTTACCGGCTGGATGGAAGAAGAACTGCCATTGGGAGAAGGAGAACTGCTAGCTCCCGAGGTTTGCAAGCTGCCCATGATTCCGGCGGTATCGAGGCAGCCCGCGGCAGTTTCGCTCCCGCACGTTGAAGCCACGTACGGTACTGCCATATCGAAAGTTTTCTCGAGCCAATAACCAAAGCGTGCATTGCCCCTGGGGAGTCGCAGAACTATCTTGTAGACGAACGACTCAGCGCTGTTGAGCTCGCTCCACCTGGCAGACTCCGGTTCAGACGCGTCCGGAGCTGCCAGGCCCATCCACGGTTGCCGCGGCCCCAGCCGGTTTGCCCCACGGGGCCGCCTGCTTTATACTAAGTAATAGAAAAAGAATGCCGAAGCGTACGTATCAACCGAATAATCGCAAGCGCGCCAAAACACATGGCTTCCGCACACGCATGAAGACGCAGGATGGCCGTGCCGTACTGTCGCGCCGCCGCGCCCGGGGCCGCAAGAAACTTACAGTCAGTTCCGAGAGGTAGTGTTCCATCGCTGGTTTTCCGAAACGTGTCCGTTTACTGCGATCGAAGGATTTCCGAAGGGTCTATGACGAGGGGTCTCGTTATTCCAGCCCCCTGTTCGCGGCTTTTTATGTACGTGAAGCGCAGGCGAGCGGCCCGCGAGTTGGCTTTACAGTCCCTCGCGCGATCGGTACGGCTGTGGTGCGCAATCGGATCAAACGACGGTTTCGGGAGGTTGTACGCTTCTGTCTCGATCGGCTGAGCCCGCAGTGGTCCATTGTCATCAACCCGCGGCGGAAATCCCTGGATGCACCCCTGCCGGAACTCCAGCGCGAAGTGGAGCGGCTCTTTCTCCGCTGCAATGGATCTTAATCCGCACGCTTCGCGTATATAAGCTAGTGCTCTCCCCGCTGCTGCCCTCGGCCTGCCGCTTTTATCCGACGTGTTCGGAGTACATGCGCGACGCCGTCGAGCGATACGGCGCGGCCAAAGGAGTCTGGATGGGATTGCGCCGCCTGGTGCGTTGCCATCCTTTTCACGCCGGCGGTTTCGACCCCGTACGGTAGGTCCCGGCGGTCATAACGGAATTCAGAATGCCCGAACCAGCAAACGGCGGTAACGAGAAAGCGACGAAGCCGCCGCAAGAGATGTCCATGGAGTTACGGCTCCTGCTCGCCTTCCTCCTTATGGGCGCGGTGATGTTGCTGACGCCCTACTTCCTCAAGACTCCGGCGACGCCGCCGCCGGTCAAAAAGACCGCCCAGCAAACCGCCGCGCCGCAACCGGATGGTGCACCGGCGGCCACGACGGCACAGGCTGTGGAAGGGGCCTCAGCGGAAGCCACAACCGCTCCGGCCAATCCGGCCACGGCGCAGCAAGGCCTGCCTCCCCTCATCATCGATACCGACTTGTTCCATATCGCCTTTAGCAACCAGGGCGCTACGGTGCGCAGTTGGCTGCTCAAACGGTACAAGGGCAACGACGACAAGACTTTGGATCTGGTGAACAGCGCCGGCAACGTCGATTTCCCGTTCTCGCTGTATTTTCCGGGCCAGAAACCCACGGCGAATGTGAACGCGGCCTACTACAAGCAGACCGGCGATCCGGATGGCTTGGGCGTCACATTCGAGTACTCCGACGGCCACACGGCGGTCCGCAAGGTTTTCCACTTCCTAAAAAACAGCTATCGATCCGAAATCACCACCGACGTCTCGATCGATGGCAAACCGGTTCCTCACATGGTCGAGTGGCGCGGTGGATTTGGCGATCTCACCGTGGCCAATACCGCATCTGCCAACCGTACGCTCTATTTCGACCAGACGGATAACAAGCTCAGGGAACAGAACGCCAAGGTTGCCAAAGACGGCCCAGTTTCGACAACCGGTAACTACGCATTCGCCGGAATTGCGGATCAGTATTTCGCAGCCGCCTTTCTTCCCGAGGGCGCGACGACCATGACGGCCGTCACATTCAGCGACACGGTGCGCACGGCGCTGGAGGAGAAGCCGCAGCCCTTCCCCGGCGTCGGCATCTCCGACGGAGCCCGCAACCGCCTCTCGCTGTTCATCGGTCCCAAGGATCTGGATCTGCTGAAACGCGTCAACCCCAAGCTGGAGGAAGTGGTGGATTTCGGCTGGTGGTCCTTCCTGGCCAAGCCGCTGTTCCTCATCGTCAACTGGATCAACGATTCATTCATTCACAATTTCGGCTGGTCCATAGTGGTGGTTACTATCATCATCAACTTCGTTCTTTTCCCGGTGAAGATGAAGAACTTCAAGTCGATGCGGATGATGCAGGCGCTGAAACCGCAGATCGACGCCATCAACGAGAAGTACAAGAGCATCAGCATGCGCGACCCGAAGAAAGCCGAGCAGCAGCAGGAGACCATGGCGCTGTACAAAAAGTACGGGGTCAATCCCATGGGTGGCTGCCTGCCCAGTCTGATCCAACTCGCGCTGGTCTATCCGTTTTACAAAGTCTTCATGGTGGCGGTGGAGATGCGCGGGGCAAGCTGGCTGTGGGTGACCGACCTCTCACAGGCCGAGCATCTGCCAATCAAGATCCTTCCCATCGTCATGATCGTGAGCCAGTTCCTCTATCAGAAGATGATGCCGGCGGCCAGCAGCGACCCCAACCAGCAGCGCATGATGATGCTGATGCCCCTGGTTTTCGGCTTCATGTTCTACAATCTTCCCAGCGGCCTGGTGCTATACTACTTGACCAGCAATCTGGTGAACATGGGGCAGCAGTATTTCTTCAATTCCACCGAGGCGGCCAAGGAAGCCGTTCGCTCGGTGCAGCCGCCGCCCAAAAAAAAGAACGGCAGGAAATAGCCTGTGAGCGAACGAAAGTATGCGGTGGAATCGACCGGTTCCCGAATCGACGGTTTTTTGAGACCGATTCTCAAAAGCGGGGGGTTTCAGGTGAAATTCGAGGTCCACGACGCCCAGCCGGCGGCGAATGACTTCGAGACGCCCGACCTGATGGTGAAGTTCACCGGTCCCGACGTGGACGCGCTGCTCTCCAATCGGGCCGAGCTTCTGCTGGCGCTGGAACACGTCACCATGGAGGTGCTGCGCATCCCCTCCGAAGACCACTCGCGCATTTCCTTCGATGCTAACGATTACCGGCTTCTGCGGATTGAAGAGCTCCGCCTGGCCGCCAGCACGGCAGCCGAGAAGGTAAAGCGCACGGGAGTTCCGTTCCGCTTCAATCCCATGAACAGCCGCGAGCGCAGGGTCATTCACCTGGCTCTGCGGAACGAATCGGCGGTCCGGAGCGAAAGTAGCGGCTCAGGGCCGGGGCGCCAGGTGGTCGTTTACCCCGCGGGAATGGCCAGCTTGCCCGAACCCGCGCGCGGTCCGGACCTCCGTCGCGGAGGTCCTCGTTCCCGCGGCGCCCGCCGCTGAGCGTTGTCCCTGACCGACACCATTTGTGCGCTTTCCACCCCACCCGGCCGCGGCGGTTTGGGTGTAATACGGCTGTCCGGCCCCCGCTCGCGAGAAATTGCGGAAGCGATTCTGCGCTTTCCCCACCCTGTCCAGTGGCGGCCCTGGCAGGCACAAATTGCCCATCTGGTGGACTCGCACGAAAACGTGGTGGATGAGGTAGTAGCCACTTTCTTCGAGAAACCGCGCTCTTACACCGCTGAAGATGTGGTGGAGCTGAGCTGCCATGGCGCACCCGTGGTGCTGCGCCACGCGGTGGAGCGAGCCATTGCCGCCGGCGCCCGCCTCGCCGAGCCGGGCGAGTTCACTCTGCGGGCCTATTTGAACGGGCGCATCGATCTCCCGCAAGCCGAGGCGGTCCGCGACTTGATCGAAGCCACCACGCTCTATCAGGCCCGTATCGCCGCGCAACAGGTGGCAGGCTCCGTATCCCGCCGCATCGCCCCGTTGAAAGAGCGGCTCTTGGAACTGATCGCGCTGCTGGAGGCGGGCATCGACTTCGCGGAAGATGACATTTCGGTCGCCACGGCCGGGGAGATCCTCCGCCGGATCGAGCCAATCCGCGAGGGTGTCTGCCAGTTAGCGGCCAGTTTTCAATACGGCCACCTGGTTCGGGGCGGCGTGACCCTGGCCCTTGTCGGGAGACCCAACGTAGGGAAAAGCAGCCTCTTCAACAGGTTGTTGGAGCAGGACCGCGCCATCGTTACGGAGATTCCCGGCACCACCCGAGACGTGGTCTCCGAGACCTCGGCCATCGGCGGCATTCCCGTCAAGCTCTATGACACCGCCGGCATCCGAGAATCCACCGAACTGGTAGAAACACTCGGCATCGAGCGCAGTTACCAGGCCATGGCCGACGCCGATCTCACCCTAGTGGTGATCGACCTCGCCCAACCTGCCGGAACACCGGATCGCGACCTGATCGCCAGGGCCGCCGGACAAGGCCGCTGGCTGTTAGTGGGCAATAAATGCGACCTGCCGCGGCCGGCGGATGTACCGTCAGGAGCCATACCGGTATCGGCCCTCACCGGAGAAGGCATCCCGCGGCTACGCGAGGCCATTCTGGAGTCGGTGGCTCCGAAAGGCGCCTGGGAACAGGAAACCGGCTTCATCACCAGCCTCCGCCATGAACAGCTGCTGCGCGAGTCCGCCACGTATCTGGAAAAAGCTGCAGCCGCAGCCGCTTCCGCGATCCCGCACGAAATGCTGCTGCTCGATCTTTACGCCGGCTTGCGCCCCATCGACAGCATCACCGGCGCCACCACGGCGGACGATATTCTGAACCGCATTTTCTCGACGTTCTGTATTGGAAAGTGAGACCGGGGCGGCGAAGAGCTATTGCATCTCCGCCATGGCCCCATCCAGCCCGCGATCGATGTGCAACTGCTGCCAGTGAAACTCCTTCGTCAGCATCCGGGCAATGTCGGCCCGCGCCTTCTTCTGCACCAGCATCTCGTGAACCCGGTTGCGCAGAGCCAGCGTGGTATCGCGGAACTTCGCCATTTCCCGCTTGGTCGTGACCACGCCGTGGCCGGGAATCACGGCGTCGAAATCCAGTTGCAGCGCCGAGTCGAGCGTCCTGGTCCATTCCTTGCCGCTGCCCCCGCCGGAATAATCGATCAGCTCGGGTGTCGCATCCCCGTAGGTGAACATGTCGCCCGCAGCCAGGGCCCGATCGGCAGGGAAATAGACCACCACGTCCCCATTCGTGTGCGCGCGACCGAAGTGGTAGAGTTCCACGTTCTTGCCGCCCAGGTAAATGTGCGCATGATGCTCGAACGTCACATTGGGGAGGCCCGGCTGCTTGCCGTCCACCATGTTCTCGCGAGCTTCCTGGGAGGCGATCACCTGCGCATCCATCTTCTGCATCTGGGCATTGCCACCACTATGGTCCGCATGGTGATGCGTGTTCACCACGTACTTGATCGGCTTGTCGGTGATCTTTTTCAACTCCGCCATGATATTGGCGTGATCGATTTCGAATTTGTCATCCACCAACACCACGCCTTCATTGGTGATCAGGGCCGTGGAATTGCCGGGGACAAAGTCGTTGTGGATCACGTAGAGATCGTCCTTGACCTTGACGGTATTCAGTTTGGCCGGCGCATTGCCGAATTGGCCCTGGACGATCCACAACGCGCCCAACAGGAAAGCGGTTGCCGACAGACGGACGATCGAGCTTTTATGCATCGGCGGAAGTATAACAAACGCGAAGGAAAGCGTTCAACCGGGACCGTGTCAAATTGCGAGCAAATCTGACAGCCTCCCCATTAGGGACGTGATGGAGATGTTTTAATTTTTCCGGGCAGGTGGGCGCGTGGTGCGGTTGATAGAATGTCCGAGGAGGTACACCATGAAATTTCTGTCGGGAGTGATTCTGGGAGTTCTACTGAGCGCCGGCGCCTGGACGGTTTCCGCCCAACCGGAGCGCTTGATGCATCCCCGCATCGCCAGAGCGATCGAGGCGATGCGCGATGCGCGCGCCTACATGTTGGAGGCCCCGCACGATTTCGGCGGCCATAGGGTTGAGGCGATCCGCGCCACTGACGAAGCCATCCGCCAACTGCAATTTGCGCTGGCTTTCCGGGCCCGCGAAGACCGCCGCCGGTAGCAAAGCGAGGGAGCAGGTAGCCGGAGCCCAATGCGTACGGCGTCCGAAACGGAACAAGCTTCGGAGGGCTGGGCGGGTACGAATTTATTCAGTTGGTAAAGACCGCGGAACGGTGGCGAGGCGCTTGGTATCGCTGCGATCTTGCCTCAATCCAGCAGAGCGATGTCGTCGCCCGGCCGGATGGTCCCCTCGACCAGAACGGCACCGTAGATCCCAGCCTTGCCTTCATGATCGCGAGCCAACCGGCTCATCACCTCGGGGTTCGGCTGTGCAGTGTCGGGATCGAGCGTGATCATCTTGCAGCGGGAGTCGCGTTTCACACAGGCGACCGCGGTTTTTGAGCCAATCCGTAAGGACCGGCCCACGAACTCGTCTTCGCCGAAAGCATTTCCGGATTCGAGCTCGACATAAAGATTCGCGCGGAATCGCCGCTTGTCCAACTCGATTCCTAACTCTTTGCTCAGCTGGCGCACGGTTTGGATCGAAATGATCGAGACCGGGCGGCAATCTGTCATCGATCGATCGGATCGAAGCAACGTCAGCTCATGCCTATCGCGAAGGCCCTCGCGCAGCATGCTCATCAGCCGAGGATCATCAATTGCGAGCCGTTCTCCCGCCGGTGTCTCGACGTCAACCATAAGATCGGAGAGGTCCGCGTAGACCGGGGTGAGGCCGGGCCCTATCGCTTCAGCCTCTGCGAGGTTGGCTGGCTTCGTCATGCGCTCGGGATGCCTATATCGGGGGCGATACAACAGCATTGCTTCCTGCTCCCGCCCGGTCAGATAGGGGAATCCTTTCGGGGCCGCCGAACTCCGAAAGGCGTGAAGACGGTCACCGTAGACGCCGGGAAAACCGACAAAGGCCTCTGGCAACTCTTCACCGCGCATACTCTTGACCGGGTAGCGCCACAAACTCTCGATCGTTCCAACGACTCTCATTCCAGCCGACCGGTGACTATTCTAAGGTATTTCCCGATGTGCGTGCCGATGCTGTGCACAAGCAGCACGCATTCCGGGCGGTTGACGGGCAAAGCGAAGTGCTTGCGACTGGTTTGCGACACTCTTATCGCGCCGGGCTGGTCCAGCGCGCCCACTTGCTGATCAACATCACCGGCACCAGCGCCAGGAACATCACAGCCAACAGCCAAAAGTCGTCGATAAACGCCTTCATGGTGGCTTGCCGCTCGACCAGGCGGTAGATCAGCGCCTGCGCCTGGTGGAGCGCCTGCGTGGGGTTGGACCCCTGCGCCACAAACATATGGGTGGTCCGCTCCAGCAGGTTGCGGTAACTCCCGCTGAACTCCGTCACATGGCTCGCCAGCAGGTTCTGGTGAAATTGCGAGCGGCGCGCGAGCACAGTGGTCACCATGGCAATCCCGGTGCTCCCTCCGATGTTTCGCGCCAGGTTGACCAGGCCGGTAGCGCTGTTCGCCTGTTCCTTGGCAATCGAAGAGAAGGCCATGGTATTCAAGGGAACAAACAGAAAGGCCATACCGATGCTTTGAATTACGCGCGCCTCCATGGCCGTCCGGAAGTCGATTTGCAGGTTGAAGCCGGCCATGTGGAACAGTCCGGCGGAGGACACCAGCAAGCCGAAAATAATCAGCCATCGTGGCTCTGTTTTCGCCAGCAGCGCCCCCACCAGCGGCATCAACACAATGACCGCCAACCCGCCCGGCGAGAGCACCAGGCCGCTGAGCATGGCGTTATATCCCATCATGGTTTGCAGAAAAATCGGCAGCAGAACGGTGCTGCCGTAAAGCACGAATCCCAGAATGAACATGGTACCCGTAGCCAGGCAGAAGTTCCGGTCGCGCAACAGGCGCATGTTGACTACCGGATCGCTATGCCGCAACTCCCAGTACACTGCCGAAACCAGGCAAACGCAGGCCAGAACGAGCGAGACCACGATCCGTTGCGAGGCGAACCAGTCTTTGCGTTGCCCCTCGTCCAAGAACACTTCCAGACACCCCAGTCCCACGGCGATCAATCCCAGCCCTCCATAGTCGATCCGAAACGCTCCCAGCCGGCGCCGCTCGAGATACGGCGGGTCGAAAATCAAGAAAGTGCAGAGCGTCAACGAAAGGATTCCCACCGGGATATTGATGAGGAAGATCCAGCGCCAGCTATAGCTGTCCGTGATCCAGCCGCCTAGCGTGGGCCCGATGATGGGCGCCAGCACCACGCCCATGCCATAGACCGCCATGGCCATCCCCCGTTTCTTCGTGGGAAAGCTTTCGACCAGGATGGCCTGAGAGATCGGCTGCATGGCGCCGCCGCCGATCCCTTGCAGAATCCGGAACACGATCAGCATGGTCAAGTTGGGCGCCAGACCGCATAGAAAGGACGCCAGCGTGAACGTCGTCACGCAGATCATGTAAAAGCGTTTCCGTCCGAACAGCGCGGAAAACCAGCCGGCCAGCGGCAACACGATGGCATTGGACACCAGATAAGCCGTCAGCACCCAGGTGCTTTCGTCGATGGTAGCCGCCAGGTTGCCGGCAATGTGGGGAAGCGCGACGTTCGCCACACTGGTATCCAGCACTTCCATGAATGTGGCCAGCATCACCGTGAGCGCGATAATCCACGGGCTCGTGCCTAAACCGCTTTCCGGAGTGCGTGGCTGCGTGCCGCCGGACCGGATGATGTACAGTCCAGTCGCCGCTGGACTCGATTGCAGGTCCGCCGGACTCATTCAATCAAGCGGACCGCGTAGTACAGCCCGCCAAACGCGAACACCGAAACGATGGCGATTGCCATCCACTTCAAGGCCCGCACGCTGGCGGAGTCGGGCTCGTCGTGTTTGATTTGTTCATTGAGGCTGTCGAACATAGATGCCTCCCGCGTTCGTCCAGTCAGCCCCTCATGCGGCAATTTCCGGGCGGCTGGCGATGCAGCACCTTTTGTCCTAAGACGCACCTGCCGCGGAGGGGCTGCCCAATTCAGTGGATGCAATTCAGTAATAACAGGTTTCAATATCTTTAATCAAAGGCCCCGGGGTTAATTTGCCGGCGGCACTGTGCAAGGAAGCTCCGCCCACACTCCGGCTCCGGAATCGTACAATGGTGAGGATCCATGAAAATCGATATCTTTAACCACTTCTTCCCCAAGCGTTTCTTCGACGAATTCATCAACACGCCGACCGGGCCCAAAGACATTGGGCGCCGCGTCCGCGAAGCCGCCACCATCGTCGACCTCGACGCGCGCTTCCGCGTCATGGATGAGTTCGGGGAATATTGCCAGATCATCTCCCTTCCCATGCCCTCCCTGGAGTCGCTGGCAGGCCCTGACAAGTCGCCGCTTCTGGCCCGCATTGCCAACGACGGCATGGCAGATCTCTGTGGCCGCTATCCCGGGCGTTTTCCTTCTTTCGTGGCCTCTCTGCCGATGAACAACCTCGAGGAAGCGCGCAAGGAAGCCGAACGGGCCGTCACCCAGTTGGGCGCCCGCGGGGTGCAGGTTTTTACCAACGTCGCCGGCAAGCCCCTCGATTCCGATGACGTGTTGCCGTTATTCGAGGAGTTGGCCCGCCGCGACGTAGTCATCTGGATGCACCCCTCCCGCGGCGCCAATGTCACCGACTATCTGACCGAAGAGAAATCCAAATACGAGATCTGGTGGACATTTGGCTGGCCTTACGAAACCAGCGCCGCCATGGCCCGCCTGGTCTTCTCCGGTATCTTCGACCGTTACCCCGGTCTCAAGATCATTACGCATCACATGGGCGGCATGATCCCGTATTTCGAAGGCCGCGTGGGCTACGGCTGGGATCAGTTAGGGAAGCGCACTTCGGATGTGGACTACACTGTGCTCCTCAAGACTCTCAAGAAGCGTCCAGTGGATTATTTCCGGATGTTCTACGCCGACACCGCCTTATTCGGCGGCTTTCCGGCCACCCAGTGCGGCCTGGCGTTCTTCGGGGTCGACCGCGTGTTGTTCGCCTCGGATGTTCCTTTTGAGCCCTCGCCGGGACTCTACATCCGCGAGACCATCCGCTGCATCGACCAACTAGATTTGAGCGCCGCGCACAAGGATCAGATCTATCAGGGCAACGCCGAGCGTCTCCTGAATCTTTCGCAGGCCGTGAAAATGGCCTGAAGGCGCTTCACCGCCGGAACAACCGCTTCAGCCGTGCCACCAGTTCCACCGAATTGAACGGCTTCACCACGTAATCGTCGGCTCCGAGGGTGAACCCCCGGCTGACGTCGTTCTCGTGACTGCGGGCGGTCAGCAGGATCACCCGAACGGGCAGTTGTTCGTCCCGCACCGCCGCCAAAACCAGGTATCCGTCCATCCCGGGCATGTTGACGTCCAGCAGTGCGGCATGCGGCTCATGATCCCGAATCATCTGCAGCGCTTCGGCACCATTGGAGGCCAGCAGGCATTCCATTCCATAGTCTTGCAGCGTTAATCGCACCAGCGAACGCACCGTGGCATCGTCGTCGGCGATCAATATCTGGGGGGTGCCGGTCACGGGCCGGTAATCCAATGCCCCTACGGAGGAAACGCTACGGGCCGGACGGGCGCTGGTGCGGGGCTTCCGGGACAGAGCAAAGCTGAGGCGCATCAGGGCTTCCTCCGGCTGCCACCCGTCGATCAGAAACTCGCTGGCCCGCGACTGGAGCGCCGCGTCGAGCGCCATAATCTGTTCCCGTTTGCCTGCCAGCACCAGGGGCTGGTTTATGGCCGCAATGCCGGCGGCCCCCATCCAGCGCGTCTCCAGCATTTCGGGGCAAACGGCCAGCATCACCGCGCTGCAATCGCCTACCGGGGGCGAATCGGGCGCATCGCCCGCCCGGAAGACGCGTGGCCGGGCTCCCGCCATCTCCAAGGCCCCGCAAAGCCCCTCCGCTTCCTCGGGCCGAAAACCCACCAACGCGATCGGTTTCCCCGAAACCGCGTGCGCTACCGATTCCGGAATCGCCGCCTTCACGGTATCCCGCGGCCTGGCAAAACTCACCACTAAATCCGAAAGCAATTCGCGAACCCGCCACGTGTCCGGAGCCGGCAGGCTCAGTGCCTCTTCGGCCCGGCGTGCGCATTCGGAAATCGGCAGGTACCCCAGGATGCCGGCTGCTCCTACCCACTGATGGCACAGTCGCGCCGCCTTGGGTGCATCGAAACCCTGATGGAGCGATTCCAACATCTGCTGGCTTTGTAGCGCGCCTTCCTCCAGGAAACGGCGCTGTAGCGTCTCCAGGTCCGCCTCGCCGTCGTCGCCCGCGGCCGCCGGAGGGTTCCCCCCACTCGCGACTACCGGCACGGCTCGCCGGGTGGCGTGGCGCCTCAAGTGGTCGCGAATACTCGATACCAAGGTTGCCGAATCGATGGGTTTCGTGATGTATCCATCACACCCCGCTTCCAGCGCCTTGTAGTTGTCACCCGCGGCCGCGTGTCCGCTCAACGCTACCACCACCATGTCGCGTGTCGCGGGATTCTGCCGGATGCGGCGCGTCAAGGTCAGTCCATCCATCCCCGGCAGTTCGATATCCACCAGCATCAGATCGGGCTGAAACCCGCGCAGCAACGTCAAGGCCTGCTCCGCGTCCGGCGTCGTATGGACCTTGAACCCCTCTCGGCGAAGCAGCAGGTCGGTGAGCTTCAGGTTGACGGGCACGTCGTCCACCACGAGGATCGACTCATTGGCCATGCAACCATTACTTTGTCGAGAATCAGCCGGTCCTACAATATTGCCCTTGGTTAATTGGTGAATCTCGTCCCACAGCGGTTCTGGCAGGCAAACAGGTCCTGCGGATTCAGCTCTTCCCCGGCTGGAGCGCTTCCCGCACCACACGCAGCAGCGCCTCCACTGTGAACGGCTTCGGCAGAAGAGTAAACCCTTTGCGCGTCACAAACCGCTGCACCAGATCGGCATCGTGGAATCCGGAAATAAACAGCACGCGGAGGTCGGGCTTCTTGACGCGTAATCGTTCCGCCAGCACGGGGCCCGTGAGGTCGGGCATGATGACGTCGGTCAGCAGCAATTCTACCGGCGCGCTGCTGCTTTCAAACTTGTGGATCGCACTCCACCCGCCGTCAGCTACGAGCACACGGTATCCGGCCTCCCGCAGAACCTGCTCGAGCAGACTCCGTATGGCGCGGTCGTCATCGACTGCCAGGATCGTGGCCGGGTTCTTATCCATGCGCGCCATAGACATTCGCTAAGGTGCGGATGCGAGCGGTTTCCCCGGCCGCCCTCTCCCGCATCTTCCTCCATTATATGCGGCGGGCCTAAACTTCTGTGGAAAACCGGCTACCGTTTGCAAACGCTTGCCGTCGATCCCGATGGCAGGCAGTCAGAGTCTGGTTGGCATGCCATATGCTAGATGATGATGCACCGCAGAGAATTCTTCCGGTCGGCAGTGTTTCCGTTGCTCTTTCTTCCGGCGCGCCCGGGCATCGGCCAAGTCCACTTCTGCCGGGTTGCGCATGCGCAATGGCTAAAGTTCGTTCCCCCTGGCTGTGTCGCCGAAGTGGACTCCGCCGCCGAAGGCATTACTTTCCTCGGCACGCGTGCCACTCTCACGGTGAATCGCGCCGGTTGTCACCTGTTCGCCGCCAGTGAGGTATAGTTCCTAAGCATGAGTGTCGACTGGGTGCGCCGCTTTTGCCTGTCGCTCAGCCAAACTACCGAAACCGTGCAATGGAGCAGCAACCTGGTCTTCAAAATCGGCGGCAAAATGTTTGCGGTGATGAACCTGGAGCCGGCCCCTCACTGGCTATCGTTCAAATGCTCGGCGGAAGAATTCGCGGAGTTAACCGAGAGGCCCGGCATCATTCCCGCGCCGTACCTGGCGCGTGCCTACTGGATCGCTCTGGAGACCGAAGACGCCCTGACGGCCGCCGAAACCAAACACCTGCTCCGCCAAGCCTACGATCTGGTAGTTGCCAGGCTGCCCAAGAAAACCCGCGACGTCCTAAAGCTAGCTTAACTATAACTAGGCTCACCCCAATGATGAAAACGCGCTGCCTGGGCCGCTACCGAACCGTGGCCGTGAGGGAGCGAACCACCACCGGCAACGCACAACCTTTCGCATGATCAAAGCCGGTGTTCCCGGAGCAACAGCGACCTTGAGGTCGATGGCTGGTGGATGGAAGCCTTCTTCATGCCGGCCTCCGTTTACCGGCGAGCCCAGCCATGATCTTTTCCCGCGTGATGGGGTGTTCGCGAATGCGGACCCCGCAGG
>Ga0209698_10001201_pt1 | contig 30063 bp, 24 predicted proteins | sample LitLauG_LLR_2012_FD_187203 | JGI IMG/M metagenome (GOLD analysis project Ga0209698, IMG submission 187203) | Freshwater sediment microbial communities from Pennsylvania, USA - Little Laurel Run_MetaG_LLR_2012 (SPAdes) (version 2) | ecosystem: Environmental > Aquatic > Freshwater > Creek >... | reverse complement strand
CAAGGAGGTAATCCATGACGACCGAACGAGCGGTACTGGCTGGCGGCTGCTTCTGGGGCATGCAGGACCTGATACGCAAGATGCCCGGCGTGGTGTCGACCCGCGTGGGCTACACCGGTGGCGATGTGCCGAATGCGACGTATCGCCACCACGGCACCCATGCCGAGGGCATCGAGATCGTCTTCGATCCGGCCACGCTGAGCTATCGGCGGCTGCTCGAATTCTTCTTCCAGATCCACGACCCGACCACGCCGAACCGCCAGGGCAATGACCGCGGCATGGCGTACCGCTCCGCGATCTACTACGTCTCCGAGGCCCAGCGGCTCGAGGCGCTCGACACGATCAAGGACGTCGAGGCCTCGGGACTCTGGCCGGGCCGCGTGGTCACCGAGGTCGCGCCGGCCGGCGACTTCTGGCAGGCAGAACCGGAGCACCAGGACTACCTCGAGCGGCACCCCGGTGGCTACACCTGCCACTTCGCGCGGCCGAACTGGGTCCTGCCGCGCCGCCGTGCCGCCTGATGGGCGGCATGCCGCATGTCCTTTAAAGGATCGCCAGTCCGCACGCATCGCAGCCGCCGGGCCGCGAACCGGTCAGGCCGCCGCGAAGCGCGCGATGGCGCAGAAGAACCACGCGCCGCCCGCGACGACGCACAGGTGCCATGCGGAATTGGTGAACGGCCGGCTGTGCCAGCGGTAGAAGAGCAGGCCGCCGGTATAGCTTGCCGCGCCCAGCGCCATCAGCAGGATCGATTGCGTGCCGACCTCGCGATAAAGCGGCGCGCTCCAGCCCAGTCCGAGCCAGCCCATGATCACGTAGAGTGGAATCGCGACGCGACGGTACAGGCGCTCGTTGCCCAGGCGCAGGACGATGCCGGTCAGGGCCACGGTCCAGATCGCCGCGAGCAGGGCGATCCCGCCATGGTGGCGCAGCGGCAGCAGGGCCACCGGCGTGTAGGTCCCCGCGATGAGCAGGAAGATCGTGCAGTGATCGATGCGCTGCAGGACTGCCCGGATGCGCCGGTTCTGGACGCCGTGATACAGGGCCGAGGCGAGGAACGCGACGCACGATGCGGCGGCGTAGATCACCACGGCGGCAAGGCCCAGTGCATCCAGGTGCGGCCGGTCGCGCGCGACGAGGTAGACCAGCCCGACGACGCTGGCCGCCGCGGCCAGGCCCTGGATGATCGCGCTGGCGATCTCTTCGCGCAGCGGGCGGACGTGGGTCCAGCCGCGTTGCGCGCCCGGCGCTGGGACGGCGGCCGTGCGGCCTGGCGGTGGATAGGCCGCCGCACCGGCCGCGGCGTGGTCATCGGGCACGCGGGTCATGCTCTGCTCGAGATCTGCTGTTGGATGCCCATGCCTCACGCAATGCCAATCGACCCGGCCAAGCGCCGCCTGGCGTTTCGTCTGTCCGCCATCTCGTATGTCCGCGTCGTGTCCGCTTCGTGACCGCCGCGGCGGCGCGGTGACTGGGGGAAATCCCGTAGTCCACTTCATCGGAAAATACCGACCGCCCGATTGTGCATGAGCGTCGCGCGAGCAAGACCCTGGTGTGCTGCGACGCATCGCACCTTTGCGTTGACAGTGCAGGGTATTCGACTAGCATGGTCAGGTTGACCCGGCCGCAGAGCCGGATTGGCATAACAACGAGAGGTCGGCGGGTATGCCGCGGCGGCGCTGCCGCGCGCGGCCATGCCGAGCGGCCGGCCACTCGAACCAGGGAGAATCCTAGATGAATCGTATCGTGTCCCGTACGCAGGGTGCGCGCCTGCGCCGTATCACCGTTGCCGCCTGCCTGGCCGCTGGCGCAGCCATCGCGCCGGCCGGCGCACAGGCCGTTTCCGCCAATTGCTCGGCCGCAGCACTCAACGCGGCCGGCGTGCCCGGCGTGACGATCGCGCTGGCCGTCGACGTGCCGGCTTCGGCATCCAATCCGGAATTCTGCGATGTCCAGGGCGCGGTGGCGACAAGCGGCGAGGGGGCGCCCGCCGGCGCGGCGAACTTCGAACTGCAACTGCCGGTCGTATGGAACGAAAAGTTCCTCTTCTGGGGTGTCGGCGGCCTGGCGGGGTCGACCTATCCGGACTTCGCCGCCAACCCGGTGGACTACTTCGCGTCGCTCTACAAGGGCTATGCCACGGCGATCACCGACGAAGGCCACCAGGCCGGCGGCACCGATGCGGCATGGGCCCTCATCGCCAAGGGCGAACCGGATCGCGCCAAGGTCGCCGATTATTACGATCGCGCCACCCACGAGGTCACGCAGGCCGCCAAGAAGCTCGTCATGGCCTACTACGGCGCATCGGCCATCAAGCATTCGTACTTCGACGGCTGTTCGAACGGCGGCCGGCAGGCCATGGTCGAGGCGAGCCATTTCCCGGATGACTATGACGGCATCATCGCCGGGGCCCCGTTCATGGATATCCGCACCATCATCGCCGGGGTCAAGTTCCAGAAGAACAACCTGGCGTCGGCGCAGGCGTATATCCCGGCATCGCTGTTGCCGGTGATCGATGCCGCGGTCTATGCCAGCTGCGACGCCGCCGACGGTGTCCAGGACGGCTTGATCCAGAACCCGGCGCGCTGCTCCTTCGATCCGGCGACCCTCGTGTGCCAGAACGGAGCGACCTCGAATTGCCTGACGCCGGCCCAGGCCGGCACGCTGCGCAGTTACTTCACGGCGCTGCGCAACTCGCAGGGCGAGGTGGTGTACAACGGGGCGTCGCTCACCGACCTCGCCGGCGGCATGGACGTCTGGTCGGTCGGCGCGGTCGCACCGACCGACTTCACGGCCAACGAGCCCTGGGGTGGCACGGGCTTTTCGCCGGCACCGGTGGCCTGGCAATTCGTCGATCACATCATGAAGTTCCTGGTTGCGCGCGATGCCGGCTACGATTTGCGCAGCTTCGCGGTCACCGCGGCCGGCGTGGTCGACGACAAGGCGCTGGACTTCTTCGATTCGCGCACCGCGCGCGGCGACGGTGCGTCGCCGCAGCGCCTGCACGAATTCATCCGCCACGACGGCAAGCTGCTCATGTTCCACGGCTTCAGCGACCCGGCGCTGCCGCCTTTCCGCACCATCTCCTATTACGAAGACCTGGCGCAGATTCACGGCGGCTACGAACACCTGCAGAAGAACGTGCGCCTGTTCATGGTGCCCGGAATGCAGCACTGTGGCGGCGGGCCGGGCCCCAACTTCTTCGACACCCTGACCGCGCTGGAAAACTGGCGCGAGAACGGCACGGCACCCGACGCCATCACCGCGGCGCATTACACCGGCAACAATCCGGCGATGGGCGTCGACCGCACGATGCCGCTGTGCAAGTTCCCGGAAGAGGCCCAGTATTCGGGCTCGGGCGCATACAACAACGGCGCCAACTGGTCGTGCACCGCCAACCGCAAGCTGCTCGAGGTCGGCGCCGACGGCGCCGCCGCGGGCCTGCCAGGCGGTCGTTCGTCCGACTGATCGTTTTGCCCCAACGGGCGTCGGCGCGGCGCGTTCGCCCGACGTAGGCCCCGCGGCCGGTTCCACGGTTGCGGGGCCTTTTCATTTCTTGCCGGGCACGAACGGGCGCGCGGGGTGCAAATTCGCCGCGGCGCGCGCAGCCGCGCCATCGCGGCCGGGTCAGGGCAGGCCGGCGGCGGTGTGCCGATGGCGTGCCGCGCTTTGCAGCGCGGCAGCGAAGAAGTCGCGCGTGGCGCGGGTGCAGGCCAGCTCGGCGAGCGGTACGTGGTAGTTGGCAACGAGAAAGGCGCCGACATCGGTCTTGAAGGTGTCGGTCTTGCCGCTCAGGACGATGCCCGCATCGGTCGCGGCGATGGCGCCGATATATTGCGTCATCGCCTGGACGAAGTAGCCCGCAGGGGAGCTGGGCACCGGACCGCCGGCCGTGGACGTAAAGCCGGCCGGGTACAGGGCGACGATCGCCGCGCGCACGTCGCTCGCGATTTGCACCGTATTGGTCACACCCTTGTGCAGGTCGGCGAGAAAGGCGGCGTCGGCCGTGTTCTCGATCGTGCTGAAATACCCCCCGGTCAGGAGCAAGGGTGCGGCGCCGTCCGGATCGACATCCAGCACCTTGATTCCGCCCGCGGCGACCCCGGCCGACCAGTACGCCGCCATGGTTCCGGTGTTGGTGGCGTAGAACACGGTCGGGTCGTTGTGGCCGCCGCACAGCTGCAGCGGCGCCGTACCCGACGGGGTCCAGTCGCGCAGGTCGTTGTTCTTCAGGGCAATGCGCAGGGGGTGGCTGGGCGCGCCGGCCTGGGGCGCGCCGGGCAGGGTGTTCGGAAAGGCGCCGTCGGGGTTGGCCAGGGCGTCGGTGCCGTACGACACGCGCAGGGTGTTCGTGACCAGGTCGCCCTTGCCGAAACCGGTCGACCCGAAGGTCGTGGTCGGCACGGCCAGCACCGCGTCGAGCGCCGCATTGCCGGTAGACGGCGGCGCCGTGCTGCTGAACAGTGCGGTCGGTGGCAGCAGATTCGCCTGATAGAGCGCCGCGTAAGGCTGCGCGTTGGGCAGCAGCGATTCGATGCCGGTCGCGTAGGCCGACTCGTAGTAGACGCTTGTCGCGGTGTACAGATTGCTGTAGGTCTTCTGGTAGCTCGTCGTGAGCAGCGGCATGAAGATCGTCGACCCGACCGGCACGTTGCCAAAGACGATCGCATCGCCGAATGCCGCCAGGGCGTAGGGGCCGGACATCGGCGCCGCCGCGGTGACCCGCATGGCGGCGGCCTGCATGGCGCGGTGCGCCGCGAGCGCGACATAGCCGCCCTGCGAGTAGCCCGAGAGCAGCAGCTCGCCGCCATCGAGCAGGCCGGACTGCGGCCGCGCGGCGAGGGCGGTGCGCGCCGCCTTGAGCGCGTCGATCATCTCCTGCGCCTGCTGCGTGCGGTTCAGGTAGGGGTGATAGGCCAGCGTGGCGACGTCCGGCGTGTCGTACCCGACATAGTTGGGCGCCACCACGATGTAGCCCTGGGCCGCGAACATGGCGGCAAGCAGTGCGCTCTCGAACCAGGCTTCGTTCGTGGTCTGGTTCAGGGCCGCGATGTCGTACGACTTCATGCCGGCGGTGCCATGCGCGAACTCGACGATCGGGCGCGAACCGGCGCAATTGCCGCCCCCGGTGGGCAGCATCAGCGCCTCGCTCGCGCGGCTTGCCTCGCCGGCGCCGCCCACGGTCGCGTAGGCGACGCGGTAGACGGCGACGCCGCAGCGCGGTGCGCCCGCGGCGGCCAGCACGGCCTGCCCGTCCGCATTCCCCTTGAGCAGGGTCTGCAGCTGGGCCGGCGTATAGGACACGAGCAGCGGCGTCGCGACGCCTCCCGTGGGTGCGAGCGCGCCTCGCGCCGGTTCGGGGCTCGCCGGATTCGCCGGCGGGTCGATCGACCCGCCGCCGCAGGCGCCGACCAGCAGGACGGCACCCAGCAGCCATGGCGACCGGTCGCCCGCCCAGGCGCATGCCCCGCCGCGCTGCTGCGGACGATTTGTCCTGGCCACCTACCCGCTCCCTTGCCGGCGCCAAATCGTGGCGCGCAGCCCTGCTCGGTCATCCGTGCGCCATGCGCCGGACGATGCACTCGAATATCGAGCGAGCGTAGCCTATATGCGGTATGGGCGGCAATACCTACCGACCCGAATTATTATTAATTTAAGTTAAGCCAGGATCTGCAGAAGGTAGCGGTTCAGATCGGCGATTTCCTGCGGGCAAACCGAATGCTCCATCGGGTACTCGCGCCACTGCACCGGGTAGCCCAGGGCCTGCAGCGCATCGCGGGCGGCGACGCCGCGCGCCAGGGCGACCACCGGATCGAAGCGGCCATGCCCCAGGAACACCGGCAGGCCGCGGTTGGCCTCGCTGCGCTCGGCGGCGGTGGTCTCGGGCAGCGGCAGATAGCCCGAGAGCCCGACCAGTCCCGCCAGCCGGTGCGGCGCCCGCAGCCCGGCAAGCAGGGTCATGGCACAGCCCTGCGAGAAACCCATCAGGACCGTGCGCGCCGGCGCAATGCCGCGCGCCGCCTCCCGTTCCAGCAGGGCCAGGACCTGGGCCTGCGAGGCGCGCAGGCCGGTTTCGTCCTCGCGCCGGGCGAGGTCGGCGCCGAGGATGTCGTACCAGGCTCGCATCCGGTGGCCGCCGTTGATCGTCACCGGACGGATCGGCGCATGCGGAAAGACATAGCGCACGGCCCCAACCGCACCCAGATCGAGTTCGCGTGCGATCGGCACGAAGTCGCTGCCGTCGGCGCCCAGGCCGTGCAGCACCACGATGCAGGCCACCGGATTCTCGCCGGTCTGCAGTTCCAGGGATTCGAGCTCCATGGCCCTAAGCATAAACTGCCCGCCGACCGGACGACGGCACGGCCGCCCGGGTGCATGCGCCGCCGCGCCGCTGGCGCCGCGGCGGCGAGCCGCCTACTTGCGCGGCGCCGCTGTGGCGTCGCTGGCCGGCGCGCGGTTCCACATTTCGCGGCGCAGTCGCCAGTTGCCATCGCCGCCGCGATGCAGGACCAGCAGCAGGCGGCCACGGCCCTCGAATGGCGGCTTGCCGCCGCCCAGTTCGACCTTCTGGTGCTCGTCGCACCACTCCGAGGCCCAGTCGCCCGCGACTTCGACGCCGGCGCAGCGCATCTCGAAGGCCACCATGTGCGCACCGGGCAACTGCTTGACGACGTCGTCCAGGAAGCGCGCGATGGCGCGCTTGCCGATCAGCGGTTGGGTCTCCGGAAGCAGCTCGACGCCCTCGTCGTCCCAGAGCTGCAGCGCGGCCATGTTGTCCAGGTGCCGCGTGGCATCGGCGAAGGCCGCGTTGAACGCATCGATCGAGGCCGTCATGCCGGCCGGTGCCGCCGTCGCCGCGCACGACAGCGCCAGTGCGCCCAGCAGCCAAATCGGGTATCGAGCCACGGAGACCTCCAGCGTGAATGCGGCCGGACCGCCGCGTGACCGCCCGTGCCGGCGCCCCCGGCGCTGCGATATCCTCGGGCCGCGCCGCGCGACGCCTGGACCGGCGCCGGCCCTGGCCATGCGAAGAGGATAACGCAGTGCACCGTCGCATTCGTGTTGCATGCCCGACCGGGCCGGCAGCGGTCGACCGATTTGCCGGCCTGGCGCAGTTTGCTGCCGGCCACCGGCGGGCGCCGCTGGCGCCGCGGCGATGATCGAGTCGGCGCGCGCCGCCCTGGCGGCCTGGCTGCAGACGCCGCAATGGCTCTCGGTGCACGGGCTGATCGTGCTGATCGGCCTGCTGGCCTACGTGCTCACCAGCCATTCGCTGCACCAGCGCCGCTCGCCGACCGCGGCGATCTCCTGGGTCCTGACCATCTCGCTCATCCCCTACGTCGGCCTGCCGCTCTACCTGCTGTTCGGCTCGCGCAAGCTGGCGCATACGGCGAGCCGCCTGCCGGCCGCGCCGCTGTGCCTGGACACCGGGGACACCGGCGCCGCGCGCGGGCCGGCCGCCGGGCACGCCGACCTGGATTGGCCGCGGCAACTCGCCGCGGCGCTGGGTCAGCCGCCGGTCGCGGCCTACCACGACCTGCGCGTGCATGCCGACGGGCAGGCGGCGCAGCGCGCGCTGTTCGAACTGATCGAGCAGGCGCAACACGAGATTGCCCTGTGCACCTTCCTGGTCGGGCGCGATGCCTTCGGCCGCGCCCTGATCGAGCGGCTGGCGGCGCGCGCCCGTGCCGGCGTCCGCGTGCGCCTGCTGCTCGACGGCGCCGGTCGCGTGATGGGCGGTGGCGTCAGCCTGCACGCGCTCAAGGCGGCCGGCGTGACGGTCGCGCTGTTCGGTCCCATCCTGCACGTGCCCTTCACCAGCCGGACCAACCTGCGCAACCACCGCAAGATGGTGGTCGCCGACAGCGTGCGTCTGTGGTGCGGCGGGCGCAATCTTGCCGCCGAGTATTTCGAGGGTACGGCGCAGCGGCCGCCGTGGCGCGATCTGAGCTTCGACCTTGCCGGTCCGCTTGCCGGCCAGGCGCTGGCGCTGTTCGAGCGCGATTGGGCTTTCGCTACCGGAGCGCCACGGCCGGGACCGGCGCAAGCGGCAGAGCGGCCCGCGCCGCCGCTGCCCTACGCCCAGGTGATCGCCTCCGGGCCCGACCAGGCCGACGACACGGTGCACGACCTGCTGGTCACCGCCTGCTTCAAGGCGCGCCGCCGGATCCGCATCGCCACGCCGTATTTCGTCCCCGGCGAAGTCCTGCTCATGGCCCTGTCCCTGGCGGCGCGCCGCGGCGTGCAGGTCGACCTCGTCCTGCCGCATCACTCGAACCATGCCCTGGCCGACTTCGTGCGGCACCGCGCCTTGCGCGAGCTGGTCGATGCCGGCGGCCGGATCTGGTGCACCCCGTTCATGATGCACGCCAAGGCGGTCGTGGTCGACGAGGGCCTGGCCCTGGCCGGATCGGCCAACCTCGATTCGCGCAGCCTGTTCCTGAACTTCGAGATGATGGTCGCGTTCTACGCGCCGGGCGACATCCAGCATTTCGCCGGCTACATCGACCAGTGCCGCGCCGGTGCGGTGGCCTACGGACGGCGCAAGCCCGGACTGCTGCGCGACCTGGCCGAGGGCCTGCTGCTCTGGCTGGCGTTCCAGCTGTGAGCGCGCCGCGGCCGGTGCGAACGAGGCGGCCGGGCCGCGGCCGCTACTCGCCGGCGCGGCCCGCCGCCGGCGCGCCGACGGCGGCCGGCCGCCGCGGGCGCGCCGGCCAAGCTCATCCGGCGCGCGCGGCCGTTGCGCCCGGCTTCTCCAGCAGGCGGTCGTGCAGCAGGTTGCCCAGCAGCACGTCGACCAGCGAATTGCCGCCCGCGCCGCCGCCCGCGACGATGTCGGGCACGAGCTTCACGCCGGACTTGGCCAGCGCGTCGGCGACCTGCACCACGGCATAGTTGCCCGACTCCATCGAGTCGATCTTGCGCTGGATGACCTCGGCCTCGGCATTGCCGATGGCCAGCGTGCGATCGGCCTCGGCATTGCCGACCGTGCGGGTCACCGTGGCGTCGGCCTCGGCATTGATCGTCTTGGCCTTGGCCTCGCCCTCGGCCGAGGCGACCGCGGCGCGCGCCGTGAATTCGGCGATCGACACCTTGCGCTCGGCGTCGACCACCGTGGCCTGGGTGGCCGCAAGCGCCGTCGCCTGCTCGAGCTTCTGGCGCATTTCCTGCGCCTCGCGCTGCGTCTCGAAGGTCACCTTCTCCTGCTCGGCGATCTTGCGGTCGGTGAGGGTCTTCATGAGCTCGTCCGGCGGCACGATGTCGCCGATCAGCGTGTCGACCGCGCCGACGTTGTACTCCTGCAGCGCCGCCGAGATGCTGTGCCGCGCCTCTTCCTGGCGCGTGGTGCGGTTGCGCAGGAATTCGATGATGTCCGAGCCCTGGGCCGCGTTGCGGAAGTAGTTGCCGATGGTCGGCTCCAGCACCTGGGTCACCAGCGCCGACATGTCGCCGAAGCGCGCGATGACCTTGGGCGCGTCGCTGCGCGGGATGTGGATGATCTGACTCACGTCCAGGTTGAAGCGGAAGCCGTCGGCCGAACGCACCGTGATGGTCGAGAGGTTGGCGTCGAGCTTGTGCGCCTCGGACTTGCCGGTGGCCCAGTTGAGCACCACGTTGGCCGTGGGCACGTTGCTGACCTTGTGGGTGTAGGGATTGATCGGGTACTTGCCCGGATCGAGCGGCTCGACCCAGACGCCTTTTTCGCCCTTGCTCACCAGGTTGCCGTGGCGGAAGGCGTCGCCGGTCACGTCGCGGCCCTCGCCGCCGACGAAGGCGATGACCACGCCGACGTTGGCGATCGGCACCTCGATCATGTTGACGATCTCGACCGTGGCAAAGCGCGGGTTGATGAAGTAGCGGCCGGCCAGCAGGACCTGCTCCTGCAGTCCCTTGCAGCCGCCGTTCCTCACGAAGGCCTCCGGGTCCTGGAACATGGTGTGGCCGGGGACCGGCGGCCCGGCGATCTCGCCCTCGCCGAGTGCCTTGCCTTCGCGCGTGGTGACGATGCCGATCTTGTTCTCCGGGATGTCGAGGACCTCGGCCAGGGTCACGTTGAAGAGCAGCGTGTTGATGCGGTAGGAGCCCGGTCCGATGATGCCCATCTGCGGCCCGCGCTCGCCGCCGTTGGCGAGAAAGCCGGCGCCGTCCTGGAAGGCGTCGCAGGCCACCTGGCGCGCGATGACGTGACCCGAGGCGAGCGGCCGCCCGTCACGCGCCTCGAGCACGCCGATCTTCCCGGGCGGCACGTTGACCACGTCGGCCAGCGTCACCTTGAACAGCAGCGGATTGACCCGGTAGGTGCCGGGCGGGATGACGTCGAGCTGCGGGCCGCGTTCGCCGCCGCCGACCAGGAAGGCGCGTGCATCCTGGTAGCTGATGCAATCGACCCGGCGCGCGAGGATGCGGCCGCTGGGCAGCGGCCGGCCGTCGCAGGCTTCGACCAGCCCGATCTTGCCCACCGGGATCGTGACGAAGGGCTCCATGCGCACGGTGAACTGCCATGGCCACAGTGCCCAGTGCAGGCCCGGCGCCAGGGTGTCGGCCTGGTAGCCGGCTTCGCCTTGCAGCGAGGATCCGCCCGTCGGCCAGCTTGCGATGGGATCCCAGCAGGACGAATTTCTTGGTGACGATGCCGATGCGGTCGTCGGGCACGATGATCACGCCGAACAGCCAGAGGATCCAGCGGTAGGAGAGCAGCAGCACCAGGACGGCGAGGAACCAGGCAATCGTTTCCAGGTTGCGGAACAGGATGTCCATACCATGCCTTTCTTCTATTGTTTGAAATACTCGCTTGGAATTTGCCCCGAGCCACGGCGGCGCGTGGGAGGCGGAGCGGGTGGCCGTTGCGGGCCCGCAGCCGGGGCCCGCAACGGCCTGTGCGTGGCCAGGGTCAGTGCAGCCCGTCGAGTGCCAGATTCAACTGCAGCACGTTGACCCGGGGTTCGCCCAGGATGCCCCACTGCCGTGGCCGCACCTGCCGGCGCACGAGATCCTCGACGCGCTCGAGCGCCAGGCCGCGTTGCCGCGCGACCCGTCCGGCCTGGTAGAGGGCGGCGGCCGGGCTGATGTCCGGATCGAGCCCGCTGGCCGAAGCGGTGACCAGATCGACCGGGACCGCTTGCGTGTTGCCCGGATCGGCCGCGCGCAGCGCGGCGATCCGCTCGCGCACGGCGTCGAGCAGCGCCGGGTTGGTCGGCCCGAGATTCGAGCCGCCGGAGGCCAGGCCGTTGTACGGCTGCGGCGTGCTGGCCGACGGCCGGCCCCAGAAATGGCCCGGGTCGGTGAAGGACTGCCCGATCAGGGCCGATCCAATCGGTGCGCCGCCGCCCGCCGGGTAGACCAGGCTGCCGGCCGCCTCGCGTGGGAACAGCGCGCCGCCCAGCGCCGTGACCAGCAGGGGATAGCCGACACCGGTGAGCAGCGACAAGGCGAGCAGCAGGCTCAGGGCGGGACGCAGGTGCGCGGTCATGGCGGGATTCCAGGTATCGGGATGGCGTGCCGGGCGCGGTTCAGGCCCAGCCGCAGGCGACGAGCAGCAGGTCGATGGCCTTGATGCCGGCGAACGGGGCCGCGATGCCGCCCACTCCGTAGAGCAGCAGGTTGCGGCGCAGGACCACGGCCGCACCCAGCGCGCGGTAGCGCACGCCGCGCAGCGCCAGCGGGTTCAGCGCGACGATGATCAGCGCATTGAAGATCACCGCGGAGAGCACCGCCGAGTCGGCGGTCGCCAGGCCCATGATGTTGAGCGCCGCCAGTTGCGGATAGGTGCCGGCGAAGGCCGCCGGCACGATGGCGAAGTACTTGGCGACGTCGTTGGCGATGCTGAAGGTGGTCAGCGCGCCGCGGGTCATCAGCATCTGCTTGCCGGTCTCGACGATCTCGATCAGCTTGGTCGGATTCGAATCGAGATCGACCATGTTGCCCGCCTCCTTGGCGGCCTGGGTGCCGGTGTTCATGGCCACCGCGACATCGGCCTGGGCCAGGGCCGGCGCGTCGTTGGTGCCGTCGCCGGTCATCGCGACCAGCCGGCCCTGGGCCTGGTGGCTGCGGATGAGTTCGAGCTTGGCCTCGGGCGTGGCCTCGGCCAGGAAATCGTCGACCCCGGCCTCGGCGGCGATCGCCGCGGCGGTGATGCGGTTGTCGCCGGTGATCATGATCGTCTGGATGCCCATGCGGCGCAGCTCGGCGAAACGCTCCTTGATGCCGCCCTTGACGATGTCCTTGAGCTCGACCACGCCCAGCACGCGCGCACCGTCGGCCACCAGCAGCGGTGTGCTGCCGCGCCGCGCCACCTCCTCGACCGCCACGGCAACCGCCTGTGGATAGACGCCGCCGGCCGCCGTGACGTGGACCCGCACCGCGTCGGCCGCGCCCTTGCGCAGGATGCGCGGTCCCAGGTCGACGCCGCTCATGCGGGTCGCGGCCGAGAAGGCGACAAAGCGCGGCGCCAGCGCGGCCAGGTCGCGCTCGCGCAGCCCATAGCGTTCCTTGGCCAGCACGACGATGCTGCGGCCCTCGGGCGTCTCGTCGGCGAGCGAGGCCAGCTGGGCCACCTCGGCCAGTTCGCCTTCGGTCACGCCCGGTGCGGCCAGGAAGGCGGCCGCCGAGCGATTGCCCAGGGTGATCGTGCCGGTCTTGTCGAGCAGCAGCACGTCGACGTCGCCCGCCGCCTCCACCGCCCGGCCGGACGTGGCAATGACGTTGGCCTGCATCATGCGGCCCATCCCGGCCACGCCGATCGCCGACAACAGTCCGGCGATGGTCGTCGGGATGAGGCAGACGAGGAGCGCAACCAGGACGGTGATCGACACCGCGCTGCCGGCCCCGGCGCTGTCGACGCTGAAGATCGAGAACGGCAGCAGCGTCGCGGTCACCACCAGAAAGACGATGGTCAGGGCGATCAGCAGGATGGTCAGGGCGATCTCGTTGGGCGTCTTCTGGCGGCGCGCGCCCTCGACCATGGCGATCATCCGGTCGATGAAGGCTTCGCCCGGATTGGCGCTCACGCGCACCACGATCCAGTCGGACAGCACCCGGGTGCCGCCGGTCACCGCGCTGAAATCGCCGCCGGCCTCGCGGATCACCGGCGCCGATTCGCCGGTGATCGCGCTTTCATCGACCGCCGCGGCGCCCTGGACGACTTCGCCGTCGGCCGGCACGAGTTCGCCGGCCTCGACCAGCACCGCGTCGCCGCGCCGCAGGGCGAGCGCCTCGACGGCGCCCCAGGGTGCGCCATGGCGCGCCTCCTGCAGCAGCTTGGCCGGCGTCTGCCGCTTGAGCTTGCGCAGGCTGGCGGCCTGGGCCTTGCTGCGGCCCTCGGCCAGCGCCTCGGCGAAGTTGGCGAACAGCACGGTGAACCAGAGCCAGAGCGCGATCGCCAGGACGAAGCCGGCCGAGCCGGGGGCCGGCCCGAGGAGTCGCTGCGCGCACAGCAGGCTGGTGAGCAGGCTGCCGACGTAGACGACGAACATCACCGGGTTGCGCCACTGCACCCGCGGGTCGAGCTTGCGCAGCGCGTCGAGCGCCGCCGGCCCGAGCAGCGCCGGCTCGAAGAGCGCGAAGGCGGTGCGCGTCATGGCCGCTCCCGCGCCGCGGCGGCCGCCTGCAGGCCCAGGTGCTCGGCCACCGGGCCCAGCGCCAGCGCCGGCACGTAGTTGAGCGCGCCAACGAGCAGCACGGTGCCGATCAGCAGCACCACGAAGAGCGGCCCGTGGGTCGCCATGGTGCCGGCGGTCGGCGCCAGGCGCTTCTTGGCGGCCAGCGAACCGGCGATGCCCAGCACCGGCACGATCACCGCGAAGCGGCCGCACCACATCGCCAGCGCCGTGCCGAGGTTGTAGAACAGCGTGCTGGCCGACAGGCCGGCAAAGGCGCTGCCGTTGTTGTTCGCTGCCGAGGTGTAGGCGTAGAGCACCTCGGTGTAGCCGTGGGCGCCCGGGTTGGCGATGCCGGCGCGCCCCTCGGCGCTCATCAGCGCCACGGCCGTGCCGGCCAGCACGATGAGCGGCGTGACCAGGATCGCGACCGCGATCATCTTCATGTCGAAGGCCTCGATCTTCTTGCCCAGGTACTCGGGCGTGCGGCCGATCATCAGGCCGGCGATGAAGACCGCGAGCAGGGCGAACACCAGCATGCCGTACAGGCCGGAGCCGACGCCGCCGAACACGACCTCGCCCAGCATCATGTTCCACAGCGGCACGAAGCCGCCCATCGGCGTGAACGAGTCGAACATGGCATTGACCGCGCCGCACGATGCCGCGGTGGTGATGCTGGCAAAAAGCGCCGAATCGGCGATGCCGAAGCGCACCTCCTTGCCTTCCATGTTGCCGCCGGCCTGCGTCGTCCCGGCGGCCTGTTCGACGCCCAGCGCGCCCAGCAGGGGATTGCCGGCCTGCTCGAAGTGCAGCACGACGGCGGTCGAGGCGAGGAACAGCAGGGCCATGGTGGCCAGCACCGCCCAGCCCTGGCGCCGGTCGCCGACACAGCGGCCGAAGCAGAAGCACAGCGCCGCGGGAATGAGGAAGATCGCCAGCATCTGCAGGAAATCGGCCAGCGGCGTCGGGTTCTCGAACGGGTGGGCCGAGTTGGCGTTGTAGTAGCCGCCGCCGTTGGTGCCGAGCATCTTGATCGCCTCCTGCGAAGCGACCGGGCCCATCGGCAAGGTCTGGATCGCGGTCTGCGCCGCGTCGGTCTGCGGCTTGCCGGCGGCATCGAGCAGCGGCTGGCCGTTGGCATCGAGCCGTGGCTGGTCAAAGTGGGTGATCTCCAGCGTGTGGACCTCGCGGTCCGCGGCGAAGTCCTGCACCACGCCCTGGCCGACCAGCAGCAGGGCCAGCAGCACGCTCAGCGGCAGCAGCACATAGAGCGTGGCGCGGCTGAGGTCGACCCAGGCATTGCCGATCGACGCCGCGCCGTGCCGGGCGAAGCCGCGGATCAGCGCCATCGCTACCGCGATGCCGGTCGCCGCCGAAAGGAAGTTCTGCACCGCCAGTCCCAGCATCTGGGTCAGTCGGCTCATGGTGCTCTCGCCGGCGTAGCCCTGCCAGTCGGTATTCGTGACGAAGGACACGGCGGTGTTGAACGCCGAGTCGGCGGCCACGTTGCCCAGGCCTTGCGGATTGAGCGGCAGCCAGGCCTGGACCCGCTGCAGCACGAAGAGCAGGAGCGCGCCCAGGGCGCTGAAGACCAGGATCGCCGCGGCGTACTGTGTCCAGCGCATGGGCGCCCCGGGATCGATGCCGCACAGCCGGTAGAGCGCGCTCTCGATGCGTTCGGTGCCGCGACCCAGGCGCCCGCTGCCCAGCGGCGGCAGGCCCGGCGCGGGTTCGAGGCAGCGCTGCAGGTAGTTGCCCAGCGGATAGGCCAGGGCGAGCAGCACCAGGAGGTAGGCCGCGACCAGGGACAGCGCATGCGTGGTCATCAGAGGTTCTCCGCGTCGATCAGGGCGAAGACGAGATAGACCAGCAGCGCCACCGCCACCGCCGCACTCAGCATCGTCATCCAGCCCATGCCGCGCTCCATCCTCGATCGGGCCGCCCGTGACCCTGTTACCACCGGAAGGCAGCGTAGCGACGGCGGCGTAAGGAAGTTCTAGCAAGTGCGTGGCGGCGGATAAAAACGCGGTAAAAAAGGGCGCCGCGGCGTCGGTTCGGTGAAGGCGGCGCGGGCGCAGATCCGCAGCGGCTGCGCCGCGGGCTTGTCGGACGCTGGCCCAGACCCTATTCTTGCGGCGCCGCGTGCCATCGTTCGGAGTTGCGATGACCGACTTTCCCGTAGCGCCGAAGGCCGGCGCGCTGGTCGGTTGCGCGCGCAAGGCTGCAGTCGTGCCGGGTTGAAACGGCGCCCGGTTCGGAGGTCGACGCGCGTTTCATTGCCTGCGGCGTGCGGTTTCTGGTCGACGATCGGCTGGTGCTGGCCAGGGTCGCCTCGCGTTCGGTCACGGCGGATGCGGCCGTCCTCTGGCACTGGCCCGAGGCGAGCCCCGGTGAACGGCAGATGCGGGCCTGGATCGAGGCCCATCCGCCGGTGACGCCGATCGTCGTGCGCTACGATCCGCAGGATCCCGCGACCGCGGTCCTGGTCGACGCCGACATGCCGCCTGGCGGTCCGCGCACGCCCGGCAACCTGCGGCTGCTGGGCCTGGTTGCGACGCTATGCGTCATGATGGTGGGCATCGGGATCGTCGTTCGATCGCGTCGCGGGCGGGCGTGATCCGCACGCGCGATCCGCCGGGCGCACAACCAGGAGTCGCCATGTCGAAGATCGCACCGTGCCTGTGGTTCAACGGCCAGGCCGAAGAGGCCGCCCGCTTCTATGTTTCCATCTTTGCCGATGGGGCCATCGGCGCGATCTCGCGCTACGGTCAGGGCGCACCTTTTCCCGCGGGTACCGCGCTGATGGTCGAATTCGAACTTGCCGGGCAGCGCTTCCAGGCGCTCAACGGCGGCCCGCAGTTCGCGCACTCCGAGGCGATCTCGCTGTCGATCCGCGCCAAGGACGAGGACGAAGTCGATCGCTACTGGACGGCACTTACCGCCCAGGGCGGCACCGAAGGGCGCTGCGGCTGGCTCAAGGATCGCTACGGCGTGTCGTGGCAGGTCGTGCCGGATGGCCTCGGCGCCTTGCTCTCCGACCCCGACCCGTTGCGCGCACGGCGGGCCATGCAGGCGATGATGCAGATGCGCAAGCTCGATCTCACGGCCATGCGCGCGGCGGCGGCGGGCGACTGAGTTGCGGTCGGGGCCGCAGGGCCGCGGGCGGCGGAAAGGTTCGCCCCGAGGCGCCGTGTCATGGCGGCGCAATCTGCTCGTGTTTCGATGAACCCTTTTCGGATCGTCGTTCCGATGCCTTCCGGCCGCTTGTACCTGCGCAGTGCGGTTTGCCGCGCGAGCGTGCTGCGTGTTGCCGTGCGGATCGCGCGCCGGCCGGCGCTGGTACTCCTGGCAATGGTCGCCCTGGCGGCCTGCAAGGAGCCCTGGAATCACAATTCGAGCAACGCCAACGCGTACACGATCAGCGGCACGGTCAGCGGGCTACAGGCGGGCACCCAGGTCGTACTGGCCGTCGCCGGCCTCAGCCTGACCGTGGCCAGCAACGGCGGTTTCACGTTCGGCCAAGCGCTCGCCAATGGCACGTCGTATTCCGTGAGCGTCGCCGCGCAGCCCTCGGGGGAGGAATGCCTGGTCGCCAACGGCAGCGGCACGGTGGCCTCCGCCAACGTCACCGGCGTCACGGTCAGTTGCTCGGTCACCGTGGCCAATGCCTGGACGTGGTTCGGCGGTTCTGCCAACGCGACATCGCAGCGCGGCAGCTATGGCACCCTGGGCTCGGAAGGTCCGGCCAATGTGCCGGGCTCGCGCTCGGGGTCGCTCACCTGGACCGACTCGTCGGGCAATCTCTGGATGTTCGGCGGCTTCGGCGTCGGCGCCACGGGGCCGCTGGCCAGCAACCTCAACGATCTTTGGCGCTTCGACCGCAGCACGCTCGCCTGGGCCTGGATGGCCGGTTCGAGCCAGGTCGATGCGCCGGGAACCTACGGCACCCGGGGCACGGCGGCGAGCGCGAACACACCGGGCGCGCGATCCCATGCGGTGGCCTGGCGCGACGCCTCCGGCAATTTCTGGCTGTTCGGTGGCTACGGGCGCGACGGCACCGGCATCGCGGGTTACCTCGCCGACCTCTGGAAGTTCACACCGCCGTCGGCAGCGTCGACCGCGGGGACGTGGACCTGGGTCGGCGGCTCGGCGGCGGCCGGCAGCGCCGCCGGGGTGTATGGCACGCGCGGCACGGCCGCGGCGGCCAACCAGCCCGGCGCGCGGATCGATGCGGTTTCCTGGACCGACTCGACGGGCAATCTCTGGCTCTTTGGCGGCAGCGGCTACGACTCGCTGGGCCAACTCGGCGACCTGAACGACCTGTGGCAATACAACGTGGCCGCCGGCACCTGGATCTGGGTGGGCGGCTCCTCGACCGGTGGGGCGATCGCCGGCGTCTACGGCACCCTGGGCAGCGCGGCGCCGGCCAATGCGCCGGGCGCGCGCTCCGGCGCCGTGGCCTGGAGCGATGCGTCGGGCAATCTGTGGCTGTTCGGCGGCACGGGCTACGACACCGCGGCTACCCTGGGCCCGCTCGACGATCTATGGCAGTACTCGCGCACCAGCGGCACATGGACCTGGGTCGGCGGCAGCGATACCGCCGGCGCAACGGCCGGCAACTACGGTGCCATGGGCATCGCGGCGGCGGCCAATCATCCGGGTGCGCGCGCCGCCGCATCGGCGGTTACGGACCATGCCGGCAATCTCTGGCTGTTCGGCGGTGCGGGCTATGACGTGGCCGGCAAGCTGAGCCTGCTCAACGACCTCTGGACTTTTTCGCCCGCCACGGGCGAATGGACCTGGATCGCCGGTTCGAGCAGCGGTGGCGTGGTCGACGGCATCTACGGCACCGAAGGCATCGGCGCGACGAGCAACGCGCCGGGTGCGCGCCGGGCCGCCGCCATGTGGGCCGACCTCTCCGGCAACCTCTGGCTCTTCGGCGGCAACGGCTACGACGCGACCAGCGCCCTCGCCGACGACCTCAACGACATCTGGCAGTACACGCCCTAGTTGGCAAGCCGGGGTGGCCGGCTTTCGCGACCCCGCTTCGTCGAGCCATTTCGGCGATCCGGACTGGTCGCAGGCGTCAGGGCGCGCCACAATCCGACCTTGGATCTGGGCTGGGGCGAGACATGGAAGTCAAAGGCGCAACGCTGCTCTACACGCTGGCCACGGTGATGATCACCTTCGCCGGATTTTCGGTGCTGCTGTTGACCCTGCGGCCGGCGGTTGGAGCGCAGTTGTCGCTGCTTGACCGCTACCTTGCCAGGACCGTCATGACGTTCATCTTCGTCTTGACCGCGGCGGCACTCTTGCCGCCGCTGTTCGCGCTTTGCGACATCGAGGAAACGTCGATTTGGCGCGACTGCGCCGTGATGTTCGCGTTGCCGATGCTGTTTCTGCAGGTGACCTATCCGCACCGGCGCCGCAAGGCGGTCGGCAAAGGACCGCCGCCCGCGATATGGGCCGTCCTCGTCGTGCTCGGCGCCGCGGTGACGCTAGGCATGCTCGTCTACGTCCTGGCGGGCTGCAAATACGCCGCCGCGGCCTACATCACCGCGTTGACGATCGACTTCTTCACCGTCGTCTTCGGCTTCGTAATCGCGCTCGACATCATCCTGCAGCAACCCATCGAAGAGTCGAAGCGGCGCTGACCGCTTCGACTCTCGACCCCGGGCGCCGATTCGTGCGCGCCTACTTGATCTCGGTCACGAAGTGCTCGCGCGGCCGGCGCACCTTCTTCAGGTTGACCAGCCAGTCCTTGTCCGCCTCGCGGTAGCCCAGGGTCATCAGCGCAACGCTGCGCAGCCCGCGGGCGCGCAGTCCCAGCAGTTCATCGACGCCGTTGGGATCGAAGCCTTCCATGGGCGTCGCGTCGACCTCCTCGATCGCCGCGCAGGCCAGGGCCACGCCCAGGCCGATGAAGCTCTGGCGCGCCGCGTGCTGGAAATTCACCTCGGCGCCGCGCTTCGGGTAGCTGTCGAGGAGCATCTTGCGATAGTTCTCCCAGCCTTCGTTCTTGAAGCCGCGCACTTCGTTGGTCAGGTCGAACATGTGGTTGATGCGCTCGACGGTGTAGTCGTCCCAGGCCGCGAACACGAGCAGGTGCGAGCCATCGGTGATCTGCCCCTGGCCCCAGGCGACCGGCTTGATCTTCTCGCGCATTTCCTTGCTCGAGATGACCACGATCTCGAAGGGCTGCAGCCCGCTCGAGGTCGGGGCGAGGCGGGCCGCCTCGAGGATGCGGTCGACCTTGCCTTGCGGCACGGTCCGGGTCGGGTCCATCTTCTTGGTCGCATAGCGCCAGTTGAGTCTTTCCAGCAGATCCATGAATCACGTCCTTCGTTGCGCGGGCCGGTGGAGGAGTGCCGCCGGTACCGGCCCAGATCGGGCCCGCGCCGGCGGCGGCTTGTTGCGCATCGTACCGTGGCCCGGTCCGGCCACGGCGCGGCGCGGCCCCGCGGCGCCTCAGGGTCGTTCGCCATCCGGAATCGCGCGCAGGGTCGCCCGGTATTCGTCCAGCCGCGCCCCGCCCAGCGCCACGGCGCGACGCGCCGCGCGCCGCGCCTCGGCGTCGCGGCCCAGCTCATGCAGCGTCTGCGCGAGGTTGTTCCAGCCGTCGGCCGATCCGGGGTGCTGTTCGACCGCCAGCTGGTACTGCGCCTGGGCCTCGTCGAGCCGGTGGCCGGCGTAGGCCACGTTGCCCAGCCCGATGCGCGCCACCAGGTCGTCGGGCCAGCGTACGAGCGCGGCGAGGTAGGCCCGCCGCGCGGCCTCGGTCGAGGCCCGCTCGAGCGCCGCCGCCGCCGTCACGAAATCCGCCTCGGTGGCGGTTGCCGGCAGGCGCTCGGGCGGCAAGGCGACAAAGGCCCAGCGCCCGGCGCGCGCCCAGCTGCGTTCGAATTCTTCGCCCGCCATGACCCGCCGCCGTTCGACGCCCGAGCGCAGGTAGCGCTGGTCGCGGGTCAGGTCGTATCCGACGACGACGGCGTAGTGCCACTGCGGATAGACGTCCCAGCGCAGGTTCTGCAGGATGACGACCGGATGCCCGGCGGCGACCTCGCGCAGGACGGACGCTTCATCCGGCGCGAGCGGGTAGGCCAGCAGCCCGGCGCGGCGCGCCGCGGCCAGCATTTCGGGCTGCAGGGTGCCGCGGCGCTCGGGCAGGTAGACCTGGTCGACGAGCTGGGCCGGTGACCGTTCGACCCCGGCCGCGCCCAGCGCGATGGCCAGCGCCGCCGGGCCGCACTGGTATTCGTCCTGGGCGAAGAACGGCACCGCGGTCAGATCGACGCGCGGCGGCAGATCCGGCGGCCAGGCCGCCGGTGGCCGCGCCGGGGAGAACAGCAGCGAGCAGCCCAGCAGCGTGCCGCCGCCCAGCATGGCCGCCGCCGTGGCGGCACAGCGACGCAGGAGCATGGGCATCAGGGGCGCGCAGCCATCGGGCGCGCCCGCGTCCTGGGCGCCAGGCCGCCGGCGGCGGACTAGGAGGCGATCACCGCCACGAGGATGAGCAGCAGCAGGACGATGATGACCTGCTCGTCGCTGAAGCCGCCGATGCCGGCGCCCGCGGGCAGCGCGTCAATGCGCGCCGCGATGCCGTGCACTTCGGTGTCGCTCAGGGCCGCGACCCGGTCCTTGGCCAGCGCGGCATCAACGCCCAGCGCGCGCAGCTTGCCGGCGGCGCTCGCCCGGTCGACGAAGGCCTCGACCCGCGCGCGCTCGGCCGCAGTGCTTTGCGCCGCGGTGATCTGCTCGGTCGACACGATGCCGGCGTGGGCCGCGAGCGGTTGCAGCAGCAGGGCCGCGGACACCAGCAGCGTGCCCGCGATGCGATGGTTCATCGTCAACATGGGGTTTCCTCTTGTCGGGTGAATTCGGCCTTGCGTCCGTGGGCGCTCGATCCGCGGACTCAGCGCCGTCCGTTGCGGCGCGAATCGCGCGATTATATCGAGGCAAGGTACTGACTATTCAGCGTAGCGGATTACCAGGAATCCGGGTGGCGCTCGCGGCCGCGCCGCTCAGGCCGCGCCCCGACCGTGTGGCGCGTAGCGATAGCCCACGCCCGACTCGGTGAGCAGGTACTCGGGATTGGCCGGGTCGGCTTCAATCTTGCGCCGCAGGTGGCCCATGTAGATGCGCACGTAATGCGCGTCTTCGGTGTGCCCCGGACCCCAGACGCCGACCAGCAACTGGCGATGGGTCAGCACGCAGTCCGGCTGCGCGGTCAGGAAGATCAGCAGGCGGTACTCGATCGGCGTGAGGTGCACGGGCTGGCCGTCGCGCCAGACGCGCCGTCGGGTCGGATCGATCCGGATGCCGCCGAATTCGATCGCGCTGCTGGCGGCCGGCGCGTTGTGCCGGCGGCGCAGCTGGGCGCGCACGCGGGCCAGCAACTCGCCGGCGCCGAAGGGCTTGGTCAAGTAGTCGTCGGCGCCCGCGTCGAGCGCGGCGATCTTGCCCGCCTCGGCGGTGCGCGCCGACAGCACGATGATGGGCACGCTCGACCAGGCCCGCACGTCGCGGATCAGGTCCATGCCGTCGCCGTCGGGCAGGCCGAGGTCGAGCACGATGAGATCCGGGCGCCGCGTCCCCGAATCGATCAGGCCGCGGCGGGCGTTCTCGGCGCCATGGACCTGGCAACCCTCGGACTCGAGCGCCAGCTGCACGAAGTGGCGGATCTGCGCGTCGTCCTCGATGACCAGCACCACCGGTGCCGGTGTCGCGCCGGCCGGCTCCGTCGGCGACGTTGAACTCATGGCTGCGACCCGTCCGCTTCGCCGGGCAGCGGCGGCGGTGCGCCGGCCGGCAACTCGAGCAGGAAGCGCGCGCCGCCGGTCGGTCGGTTCTCGGCGCGGATCGTCCCGCCGTGGGCCTGCAGGATGGCGCGGCAGATGGCCAGGCCCAGGCCGACGCCCGGGGTCGCGCTCTCCTTGTCGCCGCGCTCGAACTTCTCGAAGATCTCCTCCTCGCGCCCGGCCGGCAGGCCCGGACCGTCGTCGTCGAACCAGACGCGCAGCCAGCCGCCCTCGACCGCCGCACCGATATCGAGGCGGCTGCTCGGCGGCGTGAACTTCGCCGCGTTCTCGAGCAGATTGCACAGCACGCGCTCCATCAGCGCGCCGTCGTATTCGACCAGCGGCAGCTCGGCGGGCAGGTGCACGCGCACGACCCGCGGGCCCAGCGCCGCGGCCATGGCGCGCAGGCAGACGCCGATGGTCTCTTCCAGGGCATGCCACTGGCGCTGCGGCGCGACGCGGCCCGATTGCAGGCGCGCCATGTCGAGCAGGTTCTCGACCAGCGCGCGCAGGCGGCCGGCCTGCTCGCGCACGTCGCCGACGATGGCCTGTTGCTGCGCCGACAGTTCCGGGCGGGTCAGGCGCAGTGCGTCGGCCAGGCCGACCAGCCCGGCGAGCGGCGTGCGCAGGTCGTGCGAGATCGCGGCCAGCAGCGAATTGCGCAGCCGCTCGGACTCCATCTGCAACGTGGTCTGCTGCGCCACCTCGACATAGTGCACGCGTTCCAGGGCGATGGCGATCAGGCGCGCCACCGTATCGAGCAGGCGGGCCTGCTCCGGACCCGGCAGGCGCAGGGCGGCGGTGGGCTCGATGGCGAGCAGGCCGCGCAGGCGCATCGGCGCCTTCAGCGGCAGGTAGAGCAGGGCCGCCGCCGGCAGCGTATCGGTGCCAGGGCCGGCCGCCGTGCCGTGATCGGCCACCCATTGCGCGACCCCCGCATCGACCGGCAGGCCGCGCGGCGCCGGGTCGGGCGGCGGCACGACCACGTGGCCGTCGCCATCGATGCGCAGCAGCCGCGCGCGCGTGCCGAACTCGGCGGCCAGGAAGCGCTCGCCGATCTCGCCGATCTGCTCGGCCATCAGCGCCCCCGACAGGTCGCGCGCCATCTCGTACAACCCGCGCACGCGGCGCGCCCGGCTGGTGGCCACCTGGGCCTGGTAGCGCAGGCCGGCGGTGAGCTGGCCGGCGATCAGCCCGACGACCAGCATCACGGCGAAGGTCAGCAGATACTGGACATCGGCAACGGCGAAGGAAAAGCGCGGCGGAACGTAGAAGAAATCGAACTCGGCGACGCTCAGGAAGGAGGCGAGCACGGCCGGGCCACGGCCGAATCGCACCGCCACCAGCACCACGGCAAGAAGGAAAATCATGACGATGTTGGGCAGCTCGAACAACGAGTAGAGCGGTGCCGCGAGCAGCGCCGCGCCGGCGCACACCGCGGCGCCCCAGCCATAGGCCTTCCAGTCGACGCCGCGCGGCTCTGCCGTCTCGACATGCGGCGCCGCGCCGGTCGGCGTCGCGGCGATGCTCACGATCTCCAGCTCCGGCGCCGATGCGGCCAGCCGGCGGGTAAAGTCGCGGCCGCCCGGCAGCCAGCGCACCAGCGCGCGGCTCCATGCCGCGCCGGCGTGCCCAGCCGGCGCCTGGCGCCCGACGATCAGGCGCGACAGGTTGTGGTCGCGTGCGTACTGCGCCGCGGCCGCGGCGGCGTCGGGGCCGGCGAGCAGGGCCGTCTCGGCGCCCAGGCTTTGCGCCAGCTGCAGCTGCTTGAGGATGTCCTTGCGCCGGCCCGCCGACAGCTGGCGCAGCGCCGGCGTCTCGACGTGCACCGCATGCCAGGGCACGTCGAGGCGCGCTGCCAGGCGCGCCGCGCTGCGCACCACGGCGTCGCCATCGCTTCCCGGGCCGATGCAGGCGAGCAGCGATTCGCGGGTGCGCCAGACCGCGTCGACCGACCGGTCGCGGCGGTACTGGAGCATCTCGACGTCGACCCGGTCGGCGGTGCGGCGCAGCGCCAGCTCGCGCAGCGCGATCAGGTTGCCCTTGCGGAAGAAGTTGCGGATCGCCCGCTCGGCCTGCTGGGCGAGATACACCTTGCCCTGGCGCAGCCGTTGCAGCAGCTCGTCGGGTGTCAGGTCGACCAGCACGACCTCGTCGGCCCGGTCGAACACCCGATCGGGCACCGTCTCGCGCACCCGGATTCCGGTGATGCCGCTGACGACGTCGTTGAGCGTGTCCAGGTGCTGCACGTTGACCGTCGAATAGACATCGATCCCCGCGGCCAGCAGTTCCTCGACGTCCTGCCAGCGCTTGGGATGGCGCGCGCCCTCGACGTTGCTGTGCGCCAGCTCGTCGACCAGGATCAAGGCCGGATGGCGTGCCAGCGCTGCGTCAAGATCGAATTCGGCGAGACGCCGGCCGCGCACCAGGAATTCGCGCGGCGCCAGGCATTCGAGCCCGGCGAGCAGCAGCTCGGTCTCGGCGCGGCCATGGGTCTCGGCCACGCCCACGACCACGTCGACGCCCTGGTCGCGCAGCCGGCGCGCCGTCGACAGCATGGCGTAGGTCTTGCCGACGCCGGGACTGGCGCCGAAGAAGATCTTCAGCCGGCCGCGCGCCGCGCGCTGCGCCTCGTCGTGGACGCGGGCCAGCAGCCGGTCGGGATCGGGCCGGCCGTCCTGGCGTGCTGCGGCGCGCGCCGTGTCGGCCGCGGGCGGCCCGGGCGACCCGGGTGGCCCGGGTGGCGAATGCGCCGGATTCATGGGCCGGCCACCGGGCCGGGCTCGAGCAGCGCGGCAAGCGCCGCGCGCCGCGCGCCGCCGTCGAGCCGCGCCAGCGCCTTGACCGCATCGAAGAAGCGCGGCAGGTCGCCGCCCTCGCGCCGCAACAGCGCTTCGAAGGCGGGCACGTCGTCGTTGTACGCCGCCATGGCGCCGATGCGCGCGTTGTTCCACGGCGCGAGGAAATACGCGTCGTAGCCGTGGTTGCCTTCCCAGCGCGCGTCGCGGATCGCCTGGTAGCGCTGCGGCAGGCGCTCCAGGATTTCCTGCTTGCGGGCCAGCCGCGCCGGGTCGGCGGCCGCCGCTTGCCCCGCCACCGGCGCCTCGGTTGTCGCGCCCGAAGCCGCGTCCGACGGCGCGGCCGGCGCCTCGGTGTAGAGCGCCTGCAACTCGGCGCGCGTCTGCTCGACCAGGCGCAGCAGGTCCTCGTGGCGCACGCGGTACTGCGCGTACTGGCGGTCGAGCTGCGCATCGCCGCGTTCGGCCACCCAGCGCTCGAGACCGGCGCGCTCGACCGCGGTGGCGAAGCTCTCGTTGAAGCGTGTGTCGTCGCGCACGAAGACCACCTGGTGCGCCAGCTCGTGGAAGATGAGGCGGGCGAGCTCGGGCTCCGGCCAGTTGATGAAGGTGCTGAGCAGCGGATCGGGCAGCCAGCCCAGGGTCGAATAGGCCGGAACCGGCGCGACGTACGCGTCGAGGCCCTGGGCGCTCAGCGTGCGGGCCAGGTCCTGCGCCGCTTCCTGGTCGAAATAGCCGCGATAGCCGGCGCAGCCGACCACCGGGTAGCACCAGGTGTGCAGCGTCAGCGACAGCGGCGGCGCGGCGAACACGTTCCACACGGCACTCGTGCGCCTCAGCTCGGTGTAGCGGGTATAGCTGCGGTTGTCCGGCAGGCCCAGGCGGTGCGCGGCAAAGGCGCGCAGGCGGGCCGCCAGCTCGAGGCGCCGGCGCAAGGTCTCGGGCGTATCCGGGTCCGCCAGCCAGTCGGCGACCGGCCGCGAGTGGATCATCAGCGAGGCTTCGCCGGTGACCGCCTGGGTGTAATAGCCCAGCGAGCAGCCCGGCAGCGCACTGCCGGCCAGCAGCAGCACGCCCACGGCGATGCCGGTCCGCGCCGTCACCCCGATCGCGCCGGGCCGTGTGCCGCGCGCCGCCACGGCGCCGCCGCGGCGGCGCGCAGGCCTACCCTGGTCCACGGGCCGCGGCTGGTTCATCTTCGGATTCCAGCATGAGAAAAGGCGACGGTTCAGGATATCGCGACTCGGCCGGCTGCGCGCGCGCGCGTTTGTCGCGCTGCGCCGCGGCGTTCCTGGTTATAATCTTCCTTTCCCGGGCGACGCGTGGTCGGCGGCTCGCGCGGGGCGCCTGCCTGTCGTGCGCGTGCCCGGTGCCGATGTCCTCCCGACGCTCAGGTGCGGCTTCCGGCCCTGGCGCGCCAGCGCGCCCGCTTGGCCCGGCGCGCGGGACGGAAGGACCATGACCAAGTACGTTTTTGTCACCGGCGGCGTGGTGTCATCCCTGGGCAAAGGGATCGCCGCCGCCTCCCTCGGCGCGATCCTCGAATCGCGCGGCCTCGCCGTCACCCTGGTCAAGCTCGATCCCTACATCAACGTCGATCCGGGAACGATGAGTCCGTTCCAGCACGGCGAGGTCTTCGTCACCGAGGACGGCGCCGAGACCGACCTCGACCTGGGCCACTACGAGCGCTTCATCTCCTCGCGCATGCGCCGGGTCAACAATTTCACCACCGGCCAGATCTACGACACCGTCATCCGCAAGGAGCGCCGCGGCGAATACCTGGGCAAGACGGTGCAGGTGATCCCGCACATCACCAACGAGATCCAGGAATTCATCGCGCGCGGCGCGCGCGGCTCGGGCGATCCGGTCGACGTCGCGATCGTCGAGATCGGCGGCACGGTCGGCGACATCGAATCGCTGCCCTTCCTCGAGGCGGTGCGCCAGATGAGCCTGCGCATGGGCCCGGGCAACGCCTGTTTCATCCACCTCACGCTGGTGCCGTACATCCCGGCGGCCGGCGAACTCAAGACCAAGCCGACCCAGCACAGCGTGCAGAAGCTGCGCGAGATCGGCATCTCGCCCGACGTCCTCCTTTGTCGCGCCGACCGTCCCATCCCGGACGACGAGCGCGCCAAGATCTCGCTCTTCTCCAACGTCGTGCTCGATGCGGTCATCTCGGTGTGGGACGCCGACTCGATCTACAAGATCCCCGCCATGCTGCATCGCCAGGGGCTGGACCAGATCGTCTGCACCAAGCTCAATCTGGTCGCCCGGCCGGCCGACCTGTCGTCCTGGGCCCGCCTGGTCGATGCCCTCGAGCACCCGCAGGGCGAGGTGCGCATCGGCATGATCGGCAAGTACGTCGAGCTCTCCGATTCCTACAAGTCGCTCAACGAGGCCCTGATCCACGCCGGCATCCATACGCGCACCCGGGTCACGATCGAATACGTCGACGCCGAGCAGATCGAGCAGCAGGGCCTGCCCGACCTTTCGCACCTCGATGCGGTGCTCGTGCCCGGCGGCTTCGGCCGGCGCGGCGCCGAAGGCAAGATCCAGGCGATCGCCTACGCGCGCGAGCACGGCGTGCCCTACCTGGGCATCTGCTTCGGCATGCAGCTGGCGACCATCGAGTTCGCCCGCAACGCCTGCGGCCTGGCCGGCGCCAACAGCACCGAATTCGACCGCGAGGCGACGCACCCCGTGGTCGGCCTGATCACCGAGTGGGTCGACCGCACCGGCCGCACCGAACAGCGCTCCGAAGGCTCCGACCTGGGCGGCACGATGCGCCTGGGCTCGCAGCGCTGCCCGGTCGAGCCCGGCACGCTGGCCTATCGCGTCTACGGTCCCGAGGTCAACGAGCGCCACCGCCACCGCTACGAGGTCAACAATCGCTACGTGCCGCAGCTCGAGGCCAAGGGGCTGCGCATCAGCGCGCGCACGCCCTCGGAGAACCTGCCCGAGATCATGGAGCTGCCGTCGCATCCCTTCTTCATCGGCGTCCAGTTCCACCCCGAATTCACCTCGACGCCGCGCGCCGGGCACCGCCTGTTCACCGCCTTCATCGAGGCCGCCGGGGCCTTCCGCCGCCAGCGCAGCGATCCGGCCCTGCGCAAGGTCGCCGCGTGAGCATGAGGCTGTGCGGCGGCGACGTCGGTCTGGACGCACCGCTGTTCGTCATCGCCGGGCCCTGCGTCGTCGAGTCCGAGGAACTGACCCTGCGCATCGCCGCCGAGCTGCGCGACATCGCCGCCGCGCTGGGCCTGCACTTGATCTTCAAGGCGAGCTACGACAAGGCCAACCGCAGCTCGGGCGACTCGTTCCGCGGCCTGGGCCTGGCGGCCGGGCTGCGCATCCTGGGCCGCGTGCGCAGCGAGATCGGCCTGCCGGTCATCACCGACGTGCACAGTATCGACGAGGTCGAGGCGGTGGCCGCGGTGGTTGATGTCATCCAGACCCCGGCCTTCCTGTGCCGGCAGACCGATTTCATCCAGGCCTGCGCGCGCAGCGGGCGGCCGGTGAACATCAAGAAGGGCCAGTTCCTGGCGCCCGAGGACATGATCAACGTGGTCGACAAGGCGCGCGCCGCGGCGCGCGCCGCCGGCCTCGACGAGGACCGCTTCCTGGTGTGCGAGCGCGGCGCCTCCTTCGGCTACCACAACCTCGTGAGCGACATGCGCTCGCTGGCCATCCTGCGGCGCACGCGCTGCCCGGTGGTGTTCGATGCGACCCATTCGGTGCAGCTGCCCGGCGGCCAGGGCCGCTCGAGCGGCGGCCAGCGCGAATTCGTGCCGGTGCTGGCGCGCGCCGCGGTGGCCAGCGGCGTCGCCGGGGTGTTCCTCGAGACCCACCCCGATCCGGCGCACGCCCGCTCCGACGGCCCCAACGCGGTGCCGCTCGAGCACCTGCGCGAGCTGCTCACGGGCCTGTGCGAACTCGACCGCGTGGTCAAGGCCGGGCGCTTCCTCGAAGACGTTTTTCTCGATCCCCGATACGAACACGAAAGGCCACCCGGTCCATGAGCGCGATTGTCGATTTGGTCGGACGCGAGGTCCTCGATTCCCGCGGCAACCCCACGGTCGAGTGCGACGTGCTGCTCGAGAGCGGCGTGATGGGCCGCGCGGCGGTGCCCAGCGGCGCCTCCACCGGATCGCGCGAGGCGGTCGAGCTGCGCGACGGCGATCCGGCGCGCTACCTGGGCAAGGGCGTGCAGAACGCCGTCGAGCACGTCAATACCGAGATCTCCGAGGCCATCCTGGGCCTCGAGGCCTCGGAGCAGGCCTTCCTCGACCGCACCCTGATCGACCTCGACGGCACCGAGAACAAGTCGCGGCTGGGCGCCAACGCCACCCTGGCGGTGTCGCTGGCCGTGGCCAAGGCGGCCGCCGAGGAATCGGGCTTGCCGCTGTACCGTTACCTGGGCGGCGTTGGCGCGCTGCAGATGCCCGTGCCGATGATGAACGTGGTCAATGGCGGGGCCCACGCCGACAACAACCTCGACCTGCAGGAGCTCATGATCATCCCGGTCGGGGCGCCGAGCTTCTCCGAGGCGCTGCGCTACGGCGCCGAGGTGTTCCACGCCCTGAAAAAGCGCCTGCACGGGCGCGGCCTGGCGACCTCGGTCGGCGACGAGGGCGGCTTCGCGCCCAGCGTGAAGAACCACGAGGACGCGATCCAGCTCATCCTGCAGGCGATCGGCGACGCCGGATACGAGGCCGGCACGCAGATTGCGCTGGGCCTCGATTGCGCCAGCTCCGAGTTCTACAAGGACGGCCGCTACAAGCTCGGCGCCGAGGGCCTGAACCTCACCTCGCGCGAATTCGCCGACGTGCTCGAGCAGTGGTGCGACCGCTACCCCATCCTCTCGATCGAGGA
>Ga0209698_10001200_pt1 | contig 30065 bp, 20 predicted proteins | sample LitLauG_LLR_2012_FD_187203 | JGI IMG/M metagenome (GOLD analysis project Ga0209698, IMG submission 187203) | Freshwater sediment microbial communities from Pennsylvania, USA - Little Laurel Run_MetaG_LLR_2012 (SPAdes) (version 2) | ecosystem: Environmental > Aquatic > Freshwater > Creek >... | reverse complement strand
TAACCCAGGTCCCCGGCGGCACCGACTGCCAACCATGTGACGAAGCGCAAGAATCGCGGCACGGACGGCGTCGGCCGGCCGCGCAGCCGTTGCTACTATTCTTCCCGCCGCGCACCGGAAGCGCCGCGGTCGGGCCGGGGCACCACGTCCGGACCGCCGCGGTTTCCCGGCGGCCGTTTCCGCGCCCTTGTCTTATTTGCACGAAACCCGCACGAACCCGCCAGCCGAGGCTCCATGAATTCCGAGCAGACCGCGCACCCCGATCCGACCCGATACGCGCCGCGCCCGCCCCTGGCGGACGACGCGGCATTCGAGCAGGCCCGGCAGAACATGATCCAGCAGCAGATCCGGACCTGGGAGGTCCTCGACCCCGACCTGCTCGAGCTGCTGGCGCGGGTGCCGCGCGAGCGCTTCGTGCCGGCCCACCTGCGTTCGCTGGCCTTCGTCGATTTCGAGCTGCCGCTCAATGTCGAGGGCGCGGTCACCGGCGAGACCATGCTGGCGCCCAAGGTCGAAGCGCGGCTGCTGCAAGAGCTGGCCATCCAGCGGCACGAATCGGTACTCGAAATCGGCACCGGCTCGGGATACATGGCGGCCCTGGCGGCGCACCAGGCGCAGACCGTCTGGACGGTCGAGATCGACCCGCGCCTGCGCCGCTTCGGCACGGCCAACCTGGCGCAGGCCGGCGTCCGCAATGCCCACGTCGAGGACGGCGACGCGGCGCACGGATGGCCGGCGCACGCGCCCTATGACGTGATCATCGTCTCGGGCGGACTGCCGCTCGTGCCGCCCGCCATGCTGCAGCAGCTGAAGGTCGGCGGCCGGCTGGCGGCCATCGTCGGGCGGCCGCCGGCCATGCAGGCGCGGATCATCACGCGCCGCGCGGAGGACCATTTCGAGACCCTGGGCCTGTTCGAGACCGTGACCTGGCTGCTGCGCAACGCCGAGCGGCCTTCGGCCTTTCGCTTCTGATGGCCGCCGCTCCCTTGCCGGCCGTCATGCGCCGATCGTCCCGCAGCGAGGCCGAGTGCGCCGTGGCCGGCGTGGCCCTGGCCCTGGCTGCACTGTGCGGCGCCACGCCGGCGGCAGCTGCCGGAATCGACCTGCTCAGCCTGACGCGCGATGCGCTGCTCAACGATCCGACCTTCGCTGCGGCGCGCTACGGCCAGATGGCCAGCGCCGAGGCCGAACCGCAGGCGCGCGCCAGCCTGCTGCCCACGCTCAATGCCACGCTCACCGAGGGCGCGCAGCGCATCGACCTGCACGCCGACGTACCGCCCGGCGCCTCGCCCCTGAGCCTGGGCATCCCGAGCGGCGGCAAGACCTACAACGCCTGGGGCCCGGCGCTCAACCTGACCCTGCCGCTGTACAGCGCGCCGCTGTGGGACAACTTCGACCAGGCCAAGCTGTTCGTCAAGCAGAGCGAAGCCCAGCTGGCGCAGGCGCGCGCCGACCTGCTGGTGCGCGTGGCCCAGGCCTACTTCGACGTCCTGGCGGCGCAAGACGCCCTGTCGGCGCTGCGCGAGAACAAGAAAGCGGTTTCCGAGCAGCTGGCCCAGGCCAAGCGCGAATTCGAGGTCGGCACCAAGACCATCGTCGACACCCACGAGGCCAAAGCGCGCTACGACCAGATCGATGCCCAGGAACAGGTGGCGCGCGCCGACCTGGCGATCAAGCAAAGCGCCCTGCGCACGATCGTCGGTCGCGAAGTGGGCGAACTGCAGCCGCTGAAGGATCCGGTGCAGCTCGAGCCGCCGCGGCCCAACGATGCCGACGCCTGGGCACACAGCGCCGAGAGCGACAACTTCAACGTGCAGGCGGCGCAGCTGGGCACGCAGATCGCGCGTCGCGTGACGCGCGCGGCACGCGACGCCTACCTGCCCACGGTCAACATCACCGGCAGCCTGCAGTACCAGAAGGCCGACAACTACAGCGTCTACCTGCCCTTCAACACGGCGACCATGCAAAGCTCGCTGGGGATCCAGCTCTCGGTGCCGGTATTCACCGGCGGCTCGATCCAGAGCCGGGTGCGCGAGGGCCATGCGCGCGAGGAAAAGGCGGACCAGGATCTGGAATTCGCCCGGCGCAGCGCGGCGCAGGCCGCGCGCCAGGCATATTCGGGGGTCGACTACGGACTGGCCCAGGTCCAGGCGCTCGAATCGGCCGAGGTTTCGGCGCGCACCCAGCTCGATTCGACCCGCCTGGGCTACCACGTGGGCGTGCGCATCAACCTCGACGTGCTCAACGCCAATACGCAGCTGTACAACACCGAGCGCGACCTGAAGAAGGCACGCTACGACTTCCTGCTCAGCGGGCTCAAGCTGAAAGCCGCCGCGGGCTCGCTGGGCGACGAGGACGTGCAGGGCGTGAACGCGCTATTGCAGCGCTGAGCAAGACCGCGGTCCGGCCGTGCCGGATCGCGCCATGGCGCCCGCCTCCGCCCAGGCGCTCCGGCCCGGGCCCTGGCTCCTGCTTGGCGCGAGGGGCCAGGGCGCGGGCCGACCGCCCGCTCCTTCGCCTTACAGGAAGGTCGCCGAGGACGTCAGCAGCGTCGCCGGGCTCTGCGAGTACGTTGCCGCAGCACCGCCCACGCTGCCCTGGTTGGTGATTTCGTTGGCGCCGTCGGTGGTGATGGTGCAGGTCGGGGTGGTGTTGGTCGCGCTCGGTGCGCAGGCCGCGCCGCCGACAAAGGTGGTGGCGGCCAGGTTGGCGTCGATGATCGTGTTGGCGCCCAGGAAGGCGGCGGCGGTCGACGTACCCGTCTGGTTGACCGAGACCACGGCGGTCGAATTGGACCCCAGGTTCGAATACAGGACATCGATGCTGGCCGCCGTCGCCTGGGCCTGGCCGCCGACCGCATTGACGTTGACGCCGGTGGCGCCGTAGAGCACGTCGGTCGAATCGACGATAACGTGGGCCTGGTCCTCGACCAGGATGCCGGTCGCGTTCTCGAGAATCTGGCAGCCCTGGATGGTCACGGTCACCAGGCCGGCACCGGTCGCGCCGGCAACGACGCCAGCCACCGAATTGCCCTTGATTACCGTGTCCTTGACCTGCACGACAGGCGTCGGCAGGCCGGACGTGGTGGTGGTCTCGGCGATATTGATGCCGTTCTGGAAGCCGCCGATCGTCATGTCCGACATGACAACCGAGGCCGCCGCCGTGATGCTGACGCCATTGGTGCCGGTACCCGTGCCGATCAGGGAGAGGCCGCGCAAGGCCACGACGCCACTGGCCGCGGCGATGGTGATGCCGTTGCCGCTGGCCGCGGTGACCGCCGGGTGCACGCCCTCGCCGACCAGGGTAACGCTCTGGGTGATGGTGACCGGGCCGTAGCCGCCCGAGTTCAGGATGACGATCTCGCCGCCGGCCAGCGTCTGCGACAGGGCGAAGGCGAAAGTGCGGCAGGGTGCGGTCGGGCTGCAGGCGCCGGTATCGGAGCCGCTGGTCGAGACGAAGGTACGGCTGGTCGCGGCCTGGGCGGAACCGGCGAGGCCAAAGGCGCCGGCCACCAGGAAGGCGACGGGCAGGAGCTTGCTCAGGGGTAATTTCATGGGGCCTCTCCGATGGGCAGGGGTGCTTTGGTTTTTGGGGTTGCCGTCTTGCGCCGAACTGCGCCGATTTGCGCATGCGGCCCGCGCTCTGGGGTCCGCCTACGCCGCCGGATGACCGACCGCCGGACGAACGCCGCATGATAGTCGCTGACGCCGGCGGCTACGTTAACCGAAGCGCCGCCGTCCGCAAAGCCCCCGGCCGACCTGCGGCGGTGCCGGCGGGCGGCGCGGTGGCCGTGCGACCCTTACCGACCGGCAAAGCCAGCGCGCCATGCGACCCGGCGTACGAAGCAGCCGTAGCATCTTGGGCCGGCCGCGCACGAGCCGCGATCGCACCAAAAAACCACAGCAAGTATCCATACTTACGCTCAACCGGACGGCGCGCGCCCAGATTTTCGCTCAGCCGGGCGGCGCCGACCCGGACGGCCCTCGACCTTCGAGCTGCGGCGCCAGCAGCTCGAGCGTGCGCCGGGTCGCGCCGCGATGCGCCGCCGCAAAAGCCAGCGCCGCCGTGCTGCGCCGCGACCGCTCTTGCGGCACGGCCAGGCGTGCCAGGGCGGCGATCGCCTCTTGCGCCCCGCCGACCTGCAGCGCGGCGCCGGCGGCGAGCGCGTCGGCCGCCGCCTGGGCGAAGTTGAACATGTACGGGCCCAGCACCACCGGGCAGCCACAGGCACAGGCCTCGATCAGGTTCTGCCCGCCCAGCGGCAACAGGCTGCCGCCGATCAGCGCGACGTCGGCCATGGCGTAATAGAGCGCCATCTCGCCCATCGAGTCGCCGAGCAGCCAGGGCGGCTCGCCGCCGGCCGTCGCCGGCGCCGCCGCCCAGTCGGCGCGGCGCAGCAGCGGCGCGCCCGACTCCTGCAGCAGGCGCGCCACCTCGTCGAAGCGCTGCGGGTGGCGCGGCACGAACAGCAACAAGGCCTGCGCCGCGCCCGGATGCGCGCTGCGCCAGGCCCGCAGCGCGTCGAGCAGCAGCCGCTCTTCGCCTTCGCGCGTGCTGGCAAAGAGCCAGATCGCGCTCGGCGCCGCCTTGCCGTCGGGCGCAGCAGACGCGCCGTAGCGCCCGAGCAGGTCGCGGCGAAGGCGGGCACCGTCGGCCTGCTGCGCCGCGTCGGGCTGCTGATCGAATTTCAGGTTGCCGGTGACGACGACCGGGCCCGGGTAGAGCTGCGCGATGCGGTCGCGGTCGGCGGCCGTCTGTGCGCCGACCGCGGCGAGTCCGGCCGCGGCACCGCGGATCAGCTCGCGCTGGCGCAGGGCCTTGGCCAGCGAGCGGGCCGAGAGCCGGGCGTTGACCAGTAGCACCGGGACCTGCTGCAGCGCGGCGCCATGCAGCAGGCTGGGCCACACTTCGGTTTCCATGAGCAGGCCGATGGCCGGCCGCGTCTGTCGAAAAAAGCGCTGCACCGCGCCCGCCAGGTCGTAGGGCAGATAGCGCTGCTGCACCCGCCCCGGCAGGACGCGCGCCAGCTCGGCGCCCGCGGCGCGCCCGGTGGGCGTCATGTGGGTCAGCAGGAAATGGGCCTGCGGCAGGCGAGCGGCCAGCTGCGCAAGCAGCGGGCCGGCGGCGCGCGTCTCGCCCACCGATACGGCATGGACCCAGATGAGCGGCACGCCGGGCGGCGCGCTGCGCGCCGCGCCGCGGCCCAGGAAGCGCTCGTCCCAGTGGCGCAGGTAGTCGCGCTGGCGCACGGCGCGCCAGAGCAGGTACAGGGCGGCCAGGGGCAGGACCACGGCCCAGGCCAGGCGATACCAGAGCGCAGGACGGGCCGCGGCGCGCGCCGGCGTGCTCACGAAGCGCCGACTCCGGCGACCGCCGCAAGCACCTGCCCGACCGTGGGCGACTGGCCGGCCCCGCCCAGGCTCGCCGCCGCGCTGCCGCGCAGTCCGACCAGCGCCGGATCGTAGTCGCAGAAGATGCCCACGGTGGGCGCACCGATCGCCGCCGCCAGCTGCGTGAGGCCGGTATCGAGCCCGACCACCAGCGCGGCGCGCGAGGCGAGCGCGGCGAGCTGGGCCACGGTCGAGCGCGGCAGCACGCGCGCCGCATGCATGGCGCCGACCCGCCGCTCGCAGTCGGCGCGCTCGGCCGGGCTGCCCCAGGCCAGCCAGATGTGGCGGCCCTGGCGCGCCAGCGCACGCTCGAGCGCGACCCAGTGCTCATCAGGCCAGCGCTTGGTCGCGCGGCTGGCATTGGTGAACAGGAGGACGGCTCCGGTCTCGTCGAAGGGCGGCGGCGCGGCCATGCGCAGCGCGCGTTCGCGCACGCCGAAATCCTCGGGCGGCTCGAGCGCGTAGCCCAGCGCCGCGGCGGCCAGCCGCCGATTGCGCTCGACCGCGTGCAGCCCCGGGGGCAGCTCGATGCGCTTGCGATAGAACGCCGCGGCGAGCGGCTCGCGCGCGCTGCGCCGGGCGGCCCCGGCCACCGGACCGCGCGCCGACGCGGCGACCAGAGCGCTCTTGACCAGGCCCTGGCAATCGATGATGGTGTGATAGCGCTGCTCGCGCAGCGTGCTGCGCGCCGCCAGCAGTTCGGCCCAGGCGGCCACCGAGAACGGCGTGCGACGCCAGCGGCGCAGCGCGATCGGGAAGACCCGCGTCACGGCCGGATGCAGCTGCGGAATCTCGGCGAAGGCCTCTTCCACCACCCAGTCGATGCGTGCATGGGCGTAGGCCCGCGCGATGTCCGAGACCATCGGCAAGGCGTGGACGACGTCGCCCATCGACGAAGTCTTGACGATCAGGACGCGCACCGGGCCAGTCTATCAAATGGCCACCCGGCGCGGCCGTTGGCGGATCGGCTATTGGCGGAGCGGCCGTTCGCGCCGCCGCCCGCGGCGGCACCGCGGCGCGCGCCGATGGCCCGAAGCGGGGCCGCTTCGCGGTGCAGTTCGGTGTTTCGACGGCCGTCTTGGCGCGGTGTAATGGCGCAGGTGCAATTCCGCTACTATCGCGCGGCCTTGCAGCTTGAGCTTGCAACGTGCGCTCGCAGTCTGAGCCTGCAGCCGCAGATTGCAGCCCGACCTTGCGGCCCGTTCGTGCTGGCCGACCGATCGCAACCGACGCGCCGTACCCGGCAGATCCGATGGAACGCCCCGGCACCTCCTTCCCCCTCGAAGTCAATCCGCGCATCCCGCGGCGCCTGGCGCGCCTGGACGAGATCGCGCACGACCTCTGGTACAGCTGGGACCGCTCGGCGCGCCAGCTGTTCGCGCGGCTCGACGCCGACCTGTGGAACGAGGTCGGCCACAACCCCAAGGTGCTGCTCAAGCGCATCGACGAGACGCGACTGACCGAAGCCGCGGCGGATCCGGGCTTCCTCGCCAGCTACCAGCGCATGCTGTCGGCCTACGACACCTATCTCGCCGACAAGGGGCGCGACCGCAGCGCGACCGTGCTCGGCGAGGGCGACCTGGTGGCGTACTTCTGTGCCGAGTTCGGTTTCCACGAGAGCCTGCCCATCTATTCCGGCGGCCTGGGCATCCTGGCCGGCGACCATTGCAAGGCCGCGAGCGACCTGCGCCTGCCCTTCCTGGGTGTCGGCCTGCTCTACCGCCAGGGCTACTTCCAGCAGAAGATCGACGCCGACGGCAACCAGCAGGCGATCTACCAGGATTCGGATTTCGACGACCTGCCGGTCACCCCGGTGCGCGACGCTGCGGGCGCCGACGTCTGCATCGCCATCGAGCTGCCCGGCCGCACGCTGCAGGTCAAGCTGTGGAACGTGCGCGTCGGCCACGTGCGCCTGGTGCTGCTCGACACCGACCTGGCAGCCAACGCCGAGGGCGACCGGCATGTCACGCACCGCCTGTACGGCGGCGACCGCGAGGTGCGCATCCTGCAGGAGATCGTGCTGGGGGTCGGCGGCGTGCGGGCCCTGGCGGCGCTGGGCCTGCGGCCGACGGTCTGGCACATGAACGAGGGCCACGCCGCCTTCCTCGTGCTAGAACGCATCCGCGAGCGCATGCAGGGCGGCCTCGATTTCGCCCAGGCGATCGAGGCCGTCGCGGCCAACACGGTGTTCACCACGCACACCGCGGTCGAGGCCGGCCACGACCGCTTCTCCGAAAGCCTGTTCCGCCGCTATTTTGACGACTACGCGCGCGCCCTGGGCCTGGAGCCGGCGCAGCTGCTCGCCCTGGGCCACGCCGGCCAGAACGGCGACTTCGACATGACCGCCCTGGCGGTGCGCGGCTCGCGCTTCCAGAACGGCGTCTCGAAGATCCACGGCGAGGTCAGCGCGCAGATGCTGCGCGAGCTGTGGCCGCAGGTGCCGCCGCGCGAGAACCCGCTCACCAGCGTGACCAACGCGGTGCACGTGCCGACCTTCCTGTCGCCCGACTGGAGCGATGATTTCGACCGCTTCCTGGGCTTCGACTGGCTGGCCCGCATCGGCGACCCGGCGGTGGCGGCGCGCATGGGCGACCTGCCCGACCACATCGTCTGGAGCCGGCACCAGTTCCTGAAGTCGCAGATGCTGCACCTCGTGCGCCACCGGATCACCACGCAGCATGATCGCAACGGCGGCAGCGAGGCGCGCCTCGACCGCATGCTGCGCTACGCCGATCCGGCGCACCCCAATGTGCTGACCATCGGCTTCGGCCGCCGCTTCGCCACGTACAAGCGCGCCACGCTGCTGTTCGAGGATCTGGCCCGGCTGCAGCGGATCGTGGGCGACGCGCAGCGGCCGGTCCTGTTCATCTTCACCGGCAAGGCGCACCCGGCCGACACCCCGGGCCAGGACCTGATCCGCGAGCTGGCGCGCATCGCGCGCACGCCGGAGTTCGAGGGCCGCCTGCTGCTGGTCGAAGGCTACGACCTGCGCCTGGCGCGCCGCCTGGTGTCGGGCGTCGACGTCTGGCTGAACAATCCGGTGTATCCGCTGGAGGCCTCGGGCACCTCGGGCATGAAGGCGGGCATCAACGGCGTGCTCAACCTTTCCGTGCTCGACGGCTGGTGGGACGAGGGCTACACCGGCGACAACGGCTGGGCCATCAAGCCCGCGGCGGGCAACGCCGACGACCGGTCGCGCAACGCCGAGGAGGCGCGCACGCTGTACGAGATCCTGCAGGACCAGGTCGTGCCGCTCTATTACGCGCGCGAGAGCACGGGCTATTCGCCGGGCTGGATCCGCCGCATGAAGCGCTCGATGGGCACCATCCTGCAGCAGTTCAACGCCAACCGCATGGTCGACGACTACCTGGCGCAGTGCTACGGCCCGGCGGCGCGCCAGGGCCGCCGCTACGGGCGCGACAACTACCGCGGCGCGGTCGACGTGGCGGCCTGGAAGAGCCGGGTGGTCGCCGCCTGGCCGGGCGTGCGCCTGCGCCGGCTCGACCCGCCCACCGCCCGCACGTTCTTCGGCGAGCGCATCCGCATCGAGGTCGCGCTGTTCCTCAACGGCATCGATCCGGGCGACGTGCGGGTCGAACTGCGTCTCGACGCGATCGACGGCGCCGGCGGGCGCAGCGACGGTACCGAGCGCGGACCCTTCTTCGTGCACGCCAACACGCTCGATTCGGGCGAACAGCGCTTCGTGCTCGACTTCACGCCGCAGTCGTGCGGCCGCTTCGACGTCCGGGTGCGGGTCTTCCCGTACCACGACCTGCTCACGCACCGGCTCGAGACGGGCTTGATGCGCTGGCTCTGATTGCCGCACGCGGGCAGCGCGTGCGCACTCTCGGCCTTGTTGATTGCCGCCAAGATTGCCCCCAAGTTCGCCGCGAAAGGCGGCCTGAATCCGCCTGCTATCAATGATTGCACTTTAACCCGCAACACGCCAGAAGACGGACCAGTTGGCCTTGCCCGGAGCTTGTCGTGGCCCAATTGGTGGTGCGCAATCTTGATGAAGATCTCGTTCAGGCCCTGAAAAAGCGGGCGGCTGCGCAGGGCAGCAGCGCCGAAGAAGCCCATCGGCAGATCCTGCAGGCGGCGTTGCGCCGACCGAAGCGGCGCCGGTTCGCGGATGTCCTGGCTGCCATGCCCAACGTCGGCGAGGATGCCGATTTTGCGCGCGAGCAATAGGATCGCCAGGGCGGGCCGGTGTACCTGGTCGATACCGACGTCGTCAGCGAAGGCCGCAAGGGGAATGGGGCGGACGCCGGCGTGCGAGCGTTCTTCCGCCAGGCGAGCCTCGACGACGAACCGCTTTACCTGTCGGCGATCACCATCGGGGAACTGCGTCGTGGCGTCGAAACGATACGCCACCGCGGCGATATCGAGCAGGCCGATCGACTGGAGCGCTGGCTGCAGCTTGTCGTGGAGCAATACGGCGAAGCGATCCTGGTCTTCGACGACGAGATCGCGCAGGTCTGGGGGCGCCTTCGCGTCCCTCACCCTGAGAACGCACTCGACAAGCAGATTGCCGCGACCGCACTGATACACGACCTCACGGTGGTCACGCGCAATGTTGCCGACTACGCGCGAACCGGCGTGCGCTTGCTGAACCCTTTTCTTCCTTAGCTGTCCGCACGCCCTGCGGCCCAGCCGTCAGCGACGATCAAGCCGGAACTTGCATGCGTCGCTAGCGATCCAAGAAAATGGCAACCTGCCCTCGCGACTCCTCGACGTTTCTGCCCGTATGCCGAAGTAGGCCTTCGTCTGCGCGAACCTGCAACGCCTCGAAAAGTGCTTGGCTCAAATCCGGCTCATTGAAATTTTGAAATTGCAATTCCCCGGGCCTGCTTTTCATCACCGCGTTGATGAAACGAGCCGGCGGCAGATACCGATGTTCATGAACGTAGTGATAAATCAGCGATGGAGCACAAAAAAGAATCCCATCGTCTTCGACATAGAACTCTGAATATCCCACCGCAATTTCCTGGCCATTTCTCGCGATCGTCGGCAAACCCGAAGATGCGCCCTTGCAAGACGAAAATCCGCAACGGTGATAACCCATTGTCATGATTTGAGGTCTTCCGCAAAACTCAAACAATTGATCCAGGAAATCTTCCGTCACTTCGCCGCGAGGGTAGTCGTGATCCGGATCGAGCCACCCAACCATGAGCGCGGTGAGATACCATTTATCGTCGACCGTGAAATCCGGGTAGTACATCCGCTCGCCCCTGGGGAATCGTCAAAAAAATGGAATTTCATTAAAGGGCAGCCGGCGGATTGCCAAATTTGCATTCGGGTCGCAGCCCGTGCAGATGATCGCCCCGGCATCGCCCATTTCCTTCGATCGCGTGTCTTCGGAGCCCGTGTCGCTTGGATTCGCGGCCGAAAATCGTCAAATGGGATTTTGCCTGTCAGCAACTCAAGTGCTGAACATTCCGCCTGTGGCCGTTTTGCCTTTCAGGCGGAGGGTAGCTCGATTTTTGCAGGCGTCATTCCTATCGGGAATGAATTCTCGACGACCGGTACTTGGTGTGTAGACCGCTGGCGGACCTACGGGAGAATTTCCAAAGTCCGACTACCTAGGATCTCCGATCTCCACATTGGGTGGCTCTTGAATTCGGTCCGCCGCGTAGATACTCACCGGGCTTGAGGTCCACACCTTCTGATACATTTGACCGCCGACCCCAATTGTTGCCGGCGCATCACGGCTCATTGTGAAAAGTGCGCAGGGTCTCCACGTAGGATCGATCACAATTTCCGGCAATGCCCGATTGGAGAGATTCGTCACGTTTACATGCTCCATGTGCATATCGCCTTCAACCGCCTGGCCGAGCAGCACCCACGCGGGATATTCAAAGAGCGGATACCAATTGCCCGGAACATCGAAACCGATGTCCCGGCAATTCTGCTTGCCGAGAAGCTTTGCCGCTTCCGTGAACGGACCGTACCAAGCCGGATGAGCGCGAAAGTACTGTGCCGATCGGCTTTGCGCGAATATGCTGCCTTCCCCCAAGAGCGGTTTCGAGGTATTGAAACCGACCCATGGCAGTGCCGAGGCAAAGGCGAGCAGCGTCAGAGTGTTGGCCAGCCAAACGCGACGCATGCTGGACAATGCCAGCCCGATGAACGGCGTCCAGAGCACGAAGAGTGGCAAGTGCAGCCGGCTGTTCCATGGTTGCCATTTGAGGTAAGCGCAGAACATCACGTATCCCGCGCATAGGGCAAACGCATAGCCGGTGCGTTCCGGCGTCTTCGATTGAAATCCATACAGAAGCAGCGACGCCACGATCAGCATCAGCTGCACGGGATTTCCTGCTTGATCCTCGTCAAACGAGATTTGCGGCACGTGAAATTCCGTCTTGTGCCAGGTCGTACGGGTATCGTTGACCGCGACTCCGATCATCTGATGCACGACGTCGATCGAATTCTCGATCTTCGAATTGAGACCTGGGAGGGGCGTTCCGAGGTGCAGACCCAAATTGCGCAGCAGATTGGACATCGTGGCGCCAATTGTGAATGTGTCGTTGGCGTAGACGTAGTCGGGGCCCTCGTTTCCGGGCCCCAGCGGCGTGCCATACAGTTCAAAGGTCCGCAGGTAGTGTCCCGAGTTTATGGCGAGCGCCATGAACGGAACGAATGCCAAGAGCAGGCTTGCCCGACCCGAGCGCTGCCTGATTGCCGTCCAAGCGAGCCACGCCACGAAGGGAAATGCGAAGAGATACGCGGTCGCCTTCGTCAGCACGGCCAAGCCCAGCGCGGCGCCCGCTCCAAAGCAATCGACCCGTCGAATCTGGCTACGGATCGTCAAAGTGAAGTAGGCAAGACAAACCAGCCAGAAGGCGGCGACATAGTCCGTCTGCGTGCTTGTACTCTGCAAAATGCCCATCGGGATGGCAACACAGGCCACCGTGGCAAGAATCTGACCGCGGATCCCGGCGCCGAGCATCCTGGACAGAAGCGATACGCCGACGAGTGAACCCACCATCGCGAGCCACTGGACAAAATTGGCGAGCCGATCGTCTCCGCCGAGGACGCGAAATTGCAGGACACCGAATTCGCTCCAGGGCGCTTGATATAACTGTCGAGGTATGTGCGTCGGGTAGAAGGCGACGCTACGGTTTTGCATCCAGTGCATGACTCGACTGAGGTGGTAGATCATCGAGTCGGAAGTATTCGGTGGCGCGACCCAAGCGATGATCCCTGTGCAAAGAATGACGAAGATGATGCCGGACAGCAGGGAGCGCTCGAAAGTGGACAGCATGGGCGGCCGCCGGGGCGGCGGAGGGACCTTCATTCGCGCTTTGGCGACCAAGCAACAGGCGGCAAACGGCACCAAGGCCATGGCCCAAGCGGTGGCCAAGTCCCGCAATTCCAGCAATCGAAGTGCGCTGAGAATCTCGGTGATCGCCGTCAGGAGCACGCCCCAAGCGACGGCGGCCAACAGTAGCGCGGTACGCCAATCCTGCGGTCGCGATCGCCGAATAGCAAGGAACAGAAAGGCAAGGCACGCGATCGGCAGGGTCGCGAGCATGAATTCAGCGCCCTACTTCGACACGCAAATCGATCGCCGCTCTTCTACCTGCATTCGTAGTCTTCCACCTTCCCGCCATTGCGGAACGGATCGGTCAGGTCGTCGGAGTATTCGCCCATCAGCAAGCGCTGCTTCGGCAGGAAGTGCCGGCGGAAATATCGACTGATCCTCGCAATCTCCTGGCCGCGCCGGGTGAGGCGGACACAGCCGTGTTCGATCGTGACCGTACCCGACTGCTCCTGCTCGGTGAGCCGCACGTCCACCAACCGATGCTCCTTCACATATTCCTTGGCGAACACCTCTTCAAAGCGATCCAGGCGTATGCCTCCGCCGCGCTGCTCGAGCTTTTCAAGAATGTAGAGTGATAGCGAACGGTCGATCACGGTCGGGACCGCGATGGCGAACAGGATTCCGCTGAGCAGCCATATGACGACCAACTGCGACTTCTCGTACGTGGTGATTGAACGGAAGCGCGGGAATGCGAAGAGCAATATGGCAGTCAGTGTCGTCGAGATGACGGCATCGATGACGGCGCTGTACAGCACGACATTCACCTGGAAATAGCGAGCGTGCACGAAATACGCGACCAGCAGCAGCACGACAAATATCGACGACGCGAGAACGGAACTAAGTAACTTCATTTCGGCATTGCCGCCTTCCAGGTATCCGAGTCGGCTGATCCCAGGATGTCGCGGACGGTTCGATCAGCCGCGCCGCCGGTGTCATGGCGCGCGATGCCCGTGTGATTCGGAGATGGTCTCGATAAATTCCTCCCACCGCGCCGATGCAATCGAGCCGCCCCGTACGACGCCGGTCAGCATCAATGTCATCAGGGTCAACGCGCCCGTCTGCAAGAACACCAGGAGCAAAATGCCCAGGGCGATCGAGAACCAGCCGGGCGTCGCATAGCCGATCAGCTTGAGCAGCACAGCCGTGGCGGCGCCCACGATTGCCAGACCGGCAATCAAGGCGCAGGCAATGCCCACCCGGACCAGCACGTCCTCGGCAAACACCATGAGCGCCTTGAAACCGTGCAAGACCAGGCTGACGAAGTTCATGCGACTGTCGCCCGCGTAGCGTGGTCCTCGATCCAATGGGCAGTCCGCGATGCGCAAGCGGGAGGCCAGCGTACAGGCGGCCAGATGAATCCACAGCTCCTGCATGGCCACGAGCCTCCTCAAGCCGATCGGTTTGAGCGCCATGAAATTGCCGAAGTCGATACGCCGGCCACTCAGGAGGCGAAATACAACCTTGTACACCAAGTAGAACATGCGAAAGCGCAGGGCCTCCGCCCGATTCCTGCGGCGGGCGACAGCGACGTCGACATCGAGTGGCTGGAGCGCTGCCAGCAGCGGAACGACGGATTGCGGGACATCCTCCCCGTCCGAATCCATCACCACGACGCACTCGAATCCTTCCAAGCAGCTGGCCACGAAATTCAAGCCGATCGCGATGGCACGTTGGTGCCCGACGTTGCGCTTCAGGCGCAGGACCACCCCGGCGATACCGGCGAGAGCGAGCCCATCCACTTCGACCGGCCTTCGTAGGGAGCCGTCGTCGACCGCGACGACGTACAGCCGGGGCCCGATGGTCGCGGCAAGTTCCTTGAACAGCCGGTCGGAGGCCTCGATGTCCTCGAAAATCGGCGTCACCACGACGACAGCCTGCTGGGGGCAGGCGTACGTGGCTTGTATCTGCTGCATCAGGAGGCGTCGGTCTTTGCAATCGACATACCGGTTCCATCCAGCGCAAAGTACCGAACGATATCGCGCATCAACCAAATCATCCGGCGCCGCATCTCATCGGTCAAGACGTCGCCGTCACCCGCTTGTACAGCTCCAGGTACTGCTCGGCGCTGCCGCGCCAGCTCACGTCGCGCGCCATCGCGGCGCGCTGCACCGCGGCCCAGGTCTGCGGTTCGGCGTACAGCGCATGCGCGCGGCGCACTGCGGCGAGCAAGGCGGTGGCCTCGGCCGGAGCGAAGGAGAAGCCGGTGGCCGTGCCGTCGGCGAGCGTCTCGGGGGTGCAGTCGGTGACCGAGTCGGCCAGCCCGCCCGTGCGGCAGACCAGCGGCAGGGTGCCGTAGCGCTGGCTGTACATCTGGTTCATGCCGCAGGGCTCGAAGCGCGATGGCATGAGGAAGACATCGGCGCCGGCCTCGATGCCATGGGCCAGGGTCTCGTCGAAGGCGATGCGCACGGCCAACCGGCCCGGGTAGCGGCGGGCCAAGGCCAGCAGGCGCTCTTCGAGCGCGCGATCGCCCGAACCCTGGATCGCCACCTGGGCCGGCAGCGCCACCAGCCGGTCGATGACATCGGCGACCAGGTCGACGCCCTTCTGCTCGACCAGCCGGGTGACCATGCCCAGCACGAAGGCCTGCCCGTCGGCTTCGAGGCCCAGTGCCTGCTGCAGCGCCAGCTTGTTGGCGCGCTTGTCGACCAGGCTGGCCGCGTCGTAGCGCTGCGCGATCATCGGATCGGTGGCAGGATTCCAGTAGTCGGTGTCGACCCCGTTGAGGATCCCGGTCAGCACCTGGGCGCGCGCGGCGAGCAGGCCCTGCAGCCCGAAGCCCAGCGGCGCGGTGCAGATCTCCCGGGCATAGGTCGGGCTGACGGTGGTGATGGCGTCGGCGCAGGCCAGGCCGCCCTTGAGGAAGGACAGCTTGCCGTAGAACTCGGCGCCATCGACGACGAAGCTCTGCGGCGGCAGGCCCAGCCGGGACACGGCTTCGGGCGGAAAGATGCCCTGGTAGGCCAGGTTGTGCACGGTCATGACGCTGGCCGCGCGCGGCAGGGCCGAGAAGGCCAGGTAGACCGGAGCCAGCGCGGCCTGCCAGTCATTGACGTGGACCACATCCGGATGCCAAACCTTCGGGCTGGCCGGGCCGCCCAGCAAGGCGGCGACCCGCGACAGCAGGCCGAAACGCAAATCGTTGTCATGCCAGTCGCGGCCGTCCGGTCCGAGATACGGACTGCCCGGCCGGTCATAGAGCACCGGACAGTGCAGCAGCAGCAGTTCGATGCCCTGCGGACTGCGCGCCGAGATGAGCTGCGCCGGGGGCAGTGCGGCCTGGGCCGGGACGGTGGCCACGACCACCCGGGGAACGCGGCTGCCGGGCTCGAGCTTGAGCGCGCGCGTCACCGCGGGATAGGCCGGCAGCAGCACGCGCACGTCGACGCCGAGCCCGGCCAGGGCCACGGGCAGCGACCCGCTGACGTCGCCCAGCCCGCCGGTCTTGACCAGCGGCGCGAGCTCCGGTGTGACGAACAGGACCTTCAAGCGGGGGCTCCAGCAAGCCGGCGGCGCAAAACCGCGTTCCGGTCCGCGACGCGCCGGGGGCCGGCCGGGCAGCGCGGCCGCCGGCAGCAATTTCGCAGCACCACCGCCCCGGGCGCGCTAGGATAGCAGCCGCGCGCCGCGCAGCCGGCGCCGGGCGCGCCGGCGCGCATCGGATCGGGCCACACCAGGGGACTGCATTGGGCGAAGCAGCAAAACGCGAACCGCCGGCCGGCCGGCCAGCCGCGCCGTCCGAATCCGAGATGCCCGGCGGCGTGCGCCGCGCGCGCTCGACCCTGGCCATCATCCTGGCCGGCGGCCGCGGCACCCGCCTGGGCCGCCTCACCGATCGGCGGGCCAAGCCCGCCGTGCCCTTCGGCGGCAAGTTCCGCTTCATCGATTTTCCGCTGTCCAACTGCGTCAACTCGGGCATCCGGCGCATCGGCGTGTGCACGCAGTACAAGGCGCAGAGCCTGATCCGCCACGTGCAGCGCGCCTGGTCCTTCCTCGACGGGCGCTTCCAGGAATTCGTCGAGCTGCTGCCGGCGCAGCAGAACGTCGGCGACGACTGGTACAAGGGAACCGCCGACGCGATCTACCAGAACGTGGGCCTGCTGCGCTATCACGCGCCGGAGCTGATCCTGGTGCTGGCCGGCGACCACATCTACAAGATGGACTACAACCACATGCTGCACGATCACGTCTCGAATCGTGCCGACCTGACCATCGCCTGCATGGAAGTGCCGCTGGCCGACGCCCGCGGCTTCGGCGTCATGGGGGTCGATCCGAGCATGCGCGTGGTCGCCTTCCAGGAGAAACCGCAGGACCCGGCGCCGATCCCGGGGCGCCCCGACACCGCGCTGGCGAGCATGGGGATCTACGTCTTCAATGCCGAGTTCCTCTACGAGCAGCTCGAGCGCGACGCCTTCGATCCGAAGTCCGAGCACGACTTCGGCAAGAACGTCATCCCGCACCTGCTGTCGCGCGGGTATCGGGTACAAGCCCACCGATTCTCCGACAGCTGCGTCAACATGACCGAAGACCGGCCCTACTGGCGCGACGTCGGCACGCTCGACTCCTTCTGGGAGGCGAACATGGAACTGACCAAGGTCGTGCCGGACCTGAACCTGTACGACAAGGCGTGGCCGATCTGGACCTACCAGGAGCAGCTGCCGCCGGCCAAGTTCGTGTTCGACGACGACGGGCGGCGCGGCATCGCGGTCGACTCGCTGGTGTCGGGCGGCTGCGTCATCAGCGGCGCGACCGTGCGCCGCTCGCTGCTGTTCTCCAGCGTGCACGTGCACAGCTATGCGCGGGTCGAGGATTCGGTGATCCTGCCGAGCGTCGACATCGGCCGCAACGTGGTGCTGCGGCGCGCCGTGATCGAGAAGAACTGCCGCCTGCCGCCCGGGCTGCAGGTCGGCGTCGATCCGGAGGCCGACCGGCGCCGCTTCGACGTCAGCCCCGGCGGGGTGACGCTGGTCGTTCCCGAAATGCTCGAAGCGCTCGCCGAAGGCAGGACCGCGTGACCGCCGGCAGCGCCGCCGCGCCGGTCAAGCCCGGCGTCGACCTGCTGCTGATGTGGCACATGCACCAGCCGGACTACCGCGACCTGGCCACGGGCGACTTCACCATGCCCTGGGTCTACCTGCATGCGGTCAAGGACTATGCCGACATGGCCTGGCACCTGGAGCGCCATCCGGGGCTGCGCGCGGTGGTGAATTTCGTTCCGGTGCTGCTCGACCAGATCGAGGACTACGCCGACCAGTTCGCCAGCGGGCGGCTGCGCGATCCGCTGCTGCGCCTGCTGGCGCGCGACGAGCACACGCCGCTCTCCGAGGCCGAGCGCGAGCACGCCTTCGGCCAGTGCTTCCGCGCCAACCACCACCGGCTGATCGCGCCCTTCCCGCCCTACCAGCACCTGTTCCAGCTGTTCCAGGCCATGGAAGCCCAGGGCTCGAAGAGCCTGGCCTACCTGTCCGACCGCTACCTGCGCGACCTCGTGACCTGGTACCACCTGAGCTGGACCGGCGAGACCGTGCGGCGCGAATCCGAGGTCGTGGCGCGGCTCATGGCGCAAGGCACCGCGTTCACGCGCGAGGACCGCCAGGCCCTGCTGCGCGTCTATGGCGAGGTGCTGCAGCAGATCATCCCGCGCTACCGCGCCCTGGCCCAGCGCGGCCAGGTCGAACTGACGAGCACGCCGCACTGCCACCCGCTGTCGCCGCTGCTGCTCGACTTCGGCAGCGCGCGCGACGTCCTGCCCGATGCGCCGCTGCCGGCGTCGGACCACTATCCGGGCGGCCTGGAGCGGGTCTGCGCGCACCTGGATTCGGCGCTGGCCAGCCATGCGCGGCGCTTCGGCGCGCCGCCGCAAGGCCTGTGGCCGGCCGAAGGCGCGCTGTCGGGCAGCTTCGCGGCCCTGCTGGCGCAGCGCGGCCTGCGCTGGACGGCCAGCAGCGAAGGCGTGCTGGGCAACAGCCTGCGCCTGGCCGGGCCGGCGGCCCCGGCCGAAGCGCCCGAGGCGACGGCGAGCGCGTCGGCGGCCTACCACGCACACCAGCCGTACCGCGCACCGAAGGTCGCGCCGGGCCTGCTGTTCTTCTTCCGCGACGATCGGCTGTCGGACCTGATCGGCTTCGTGTACTCGAAATGGCACGGCCGCGATGCGGCGGAGAACTTCGTCCACGAGCTCGAAGGCATCGGCGCCAAGTTCGCCGGCCGGCCGCGGCCGGTGGTGAGCGTCATACTCGATGGCGAGAACGCCTGGGAATACTATCCCTACAACGGCTTCTTCTTCCTGAGCGACCTGTACCGCAATCTCAGCCAGCACGAATCGATCCGCACCGTGACCGGCAGCGATGTCGTGGCCGAATCCGCCGCTCTCGATCCGGCGCAGCGCGGCACCGTGCGCGAGACGCATCAGCTCGGCGTCGTGGGCAGCGCGCGGCCGGTGGGCGAACTCGGTGCGCTGGCCGCGGGTAGCTGGGTCTACGGCAACCTGGCGACCTGGATCGGCTCGACCGACAAGAATCACGCCTGGGACCTGCTGTGCGCCGCCAAGCAGCGCTACGACGAGGTGCTGGCCGCGGGCCGCCTCGATGCCGCGCAGCGCGCGAACGCGCTGGCCCAGCTGGCCGACTGCGAAGCGTCCGACTGGTTCTGGTGGCCGGGCGACGAAAATCCCGCCGAGTCGGTGGCGGCCTTCGAGGCGCTGTTCCGCGCCAAGCTCGCCAACCTGTATCGCCTGCTGCAATCGCCGGTGCCGGCGGCGCTGGGCAAGGCCTTCAGCGCCGGCAGTCTGCCGGGCGGCAGCCGCGCCGAGGCGGGCGGCACCATGCGGCGCGGCACCGCGTAACCGACAGCGGAAAGACGCAATCATGATGCGTTGGAATGATGCGCGGCGCGTTGCCAGCGGACTCATCGTCGGCCTGCTCGCGCTGGCCGCCGCCAGCCTGCCGGCGTGCCGGCGAACCGGCGAGGTCAATTCCTCTGGCGGCGGCGCCGGCCTGAGCTGGACCTGGGAGGGCGGATCCAATGCCGTGGGCGGGCCGCCGGTGTACGGCACGCTGGGCAGCGGCGTTTCGGGCAACAAGCCGGGGGCGCGCGACAGCGCCGCGACCTGGATCGACGGGCAGGGCAACTTCTGGCTGTTCGGCGGCTATGGCATCGATTCGTCGGGCAACGCGACGGCGTCGCGGCTCAACGACCTGTGGCAGTACAACTCCGGCAGCGCGATCTGGACCTGGATCGGCGGCGCCAACCTGGGCGGCAATGCCGGCAGCTACGGCACGCAGGGCCAGGCGGCCGCGGGCAACCAGCCGCCGGCGCTCAATGGCGCGGTGGCCTGGGCCGACCAGACGGGCAATCTGTGGCTGTTCGGCGGGCTCTCGGGCCGCGGCAACCTGAACGACCTCTGGAAGTACACGCCCAGCGGCGTGAGCGGGCAATGGACCTGGGTGAGCGGCTCGAACGCCGGCCAGGCGCGCGGCGTGTATGGCACCCAGGGCAGCGCCGGCCAGGGCACGAACCTGCCCGGCGGGCGCTCCTTCGCCAGCGGCTGGATCGATACGAACAACCGGCTGTGGCTGTTCGGCGGCGTGGGCGTGGACGGCAGCGGCAACTCCGGCAACCTGAACGACCTCTGGATGTACGACCCGTCCAATCGCAACTGGATCTGGATGGGCGGCTCGAATCTGATCAACGGCAACGGCGTCTACACGGCGACCTCGAGCACCGCGGCGGTGCCGGGCGCGCGCCAGGGCGCGACGACCTGGGTCGACGCCGCCGGCACCTTCTGGCTGTTCGGTGGCGCGGGTTACCCCGCTACGGGTGCCAACGGTCTGCTCAACGACCTGTGGCAACTGGACCCGGCCACCCTGACCTGGAAATTCGTCGGCGGATCGATGGGCGTCGATACCTTGGCGATCTATGGCACGCAAGGCATCGGCGGCGCGGCCAACGTGCCGGAGTCGCGCGAGAACGCGCTGGGCTGGATCGACAGCCAGGGCCGGCTGCTGCTGTTCGGCGGCAGCGGCTGGGACACGACCGCCGCGCAAAGCACGGCCGAGGAATTCGAACTGAACGACGTCTGGCGCTTCGATCCGGCGAGCAGCCAGTGGAGCTGGCTGGGCGGGCCGCAGCTGGCCGCAACCGCGGGCAGCTACGGCACCTTGGGCAAGCAAAGCGCCGGCAGCACGCCCGGTGCCCGCTCCAAGGTGCCGGCCTGGAAGGACCCGGCCGGTAACTTGTGGATCTTCGGCGGCTACGGCGCCGATGCCACGGCGATCCAGGGCGAGCTGGGCGATCTTTGGCAGGCGATCACGCCCTGACCGAGCGCGGCGCGCCGGCGGCGCCTTGCGCCGCTCATGCGGCGGTCGACGGATTCATGCCGGTTGGCGCACGCTCACCGGGCAGGTCGGGCACGCACAGACGAACCAGCGTGTCTTCGTCGGCGTGCTCGCCCTCCTCGCGCCAGCGCTGCAGCTGGGCGGCCGCCACGCCGGCTTGCGGATAGGCCCGGGCGAGCAGCTCGCGCGCCCGGCGCTGCTCCGACGACGGCGCGTGACCGCTGCGCGCCAGCCAGGTCTCGCTGGCGCCCTCGAGGCGGGCCGCCTCCGCGATACGCCCCTGGCGCAAGCACAGCAGGGCCAGCAGCCCCAGGAAGGACATCAGCTGCTTGTCGCGCTGCCAGCCGTTGATGCCCTTGCGCACCAGCGCCGCCGCCTCGTCGAGCCGCCCGAGGTGGGTCAGGGCGCAGGCCGCGGCCTTCTGCGCATAGACCGTGATGCGCGGACTGGGGCTGCGCCGCAGCACCTCGCGCGCCAGCGCCAGGGCCAGCTCGTCGTGCTCGAGGCCGAGCTTGCACCAGCACATGTTGACCATGGTGAGCAGCAGCGATTCCTCCTCGCCGGCCTCGTTCTCGAGCAGGGCCCGCATCTGCCGCAGCACCTGCAGGGTCTCCTCGTAGCGCTGCTCGATCTCGAGCAAATAGCTTTGCAGCAGCAGGCGCAGGCAGCGCGCGCGACCGGGCCACTGGGCGCGCTCGATCGCGCGCATCCGGGCTTCGATCTCGTGCGCCTCGGCGGTGCGGCCCTCGAGCGCCAGCGCGTAGCCATGGGCCAGCAGGGCGCGGAACTCGCGCCGCGCGTCGCCCAGCCCGCGGTAGAGCGCGACGGCGCGCAGCGCAGCCTCGAGCATCATGCCCTTGGGCAGGCGGCCGTGCTTGCCAAGGAAGGCCAGCTCGTTGCAGAACAGCGCCGCGTGGTGCGGCGCCGCGGCCTCGTCGAGCTCGCCGCGCAGCTCGAGCAGGGTCGATGCGGCCTCCTGCGAGCGGCCGAGCAGGCGCAGCGCCTCGGCCGACGAAGCGGCCAGCGCGACGGCGACCGCCGGACGGCCGCGCGAGCTGCGCGCCCAATCGCGCGCGGCGTGCAGGTTGTCGAGCTCCGGGGCGAGCCGCCGCAGCAGCCCTGCCGTGCTGAGCGTGCCGCCCTCGCCGTTCTTCTGCGCTTCGGTCGCCACGAACAGGCGGCAGACCGCGTGCGCGTGGCGCGCGGCCAGTTCGTCGAGCTCGCCGGCCCGTTCGAGCTGCTCGCGGGCGTAGGCCCGCGTGGTTTCGAGCAGGCGATAGCGCGGGCGGTCACCCGGCTCGGCGACCACCAGCGACTTGTCGACCAGCGCGCCGAGCACGTCGAGGACGCCCCATTCGTCGAGTGCGGGCGGCTCGACCGCGACCTGCTGGGCCAGCTCGAGGGTGAAGCCGCCGACGAAGACCGCCAGGCGGCGCAGCACGCGCTGTTCGTCCGGCGAGAGCAGGGCATGGGCCCAGTCGAAGGTGGCGCGCAGGGTCTGGTGGCGCGGGTCGGCGGAGCGGGCGCCGGCCGCCAGCACGCGGATGCCGTGCTCCAGGCGCTCGCGCAGGCCCTCGACGCCCAGCAGGGGCACGCGGGCGGCGGCCAGCTCGATGGCCAGCGGCAGGCCGTCGAGGCGCCGGCAGATGTCGGCAACCACCGCGGCATTTTGTTCGTCCAGGTGGAATCGCGGATCGGCTGCGGCGGCACGCGCCTCGAACAGCGCCAGGGCGCCGTACTGGCGCGGCGCGGCGGCCGGCATGGCCAGCGGCACGCTCAGCGCCGGCACGCGGAACTGCTGCTCTTGCGGCAGGCGCAGCGGCTCGCGGCTGGTCACGAGCAGCTTGATCCGCGGCGCCTGGCCCAGCAAGGCGGTGGCCAGCGCGGCGACCGTGGCAAGCAGGTGCTCGGCGTTGTCCAGAACGAGCAACAGCTGGCGCGTGCGCAGCGCCCCGGCAAGCTCGTCGAGCGCACCCGCCGCGGCGGCGGCGCCCGGCGGCCCGGTGAGCGGCAGCAGCGCCTGGGCCAGCGCCGCCGGGACGCCTTCGGGCGTCAGGGCGTTGGCCAGTTCGACCAGCCAGACGCCGTCGGGCCAGCGCGCCTGCTCGATCTGCGCCGCGGCCTCGGCGAGCCGCGTCTTGCCGATGCCGCCGGCGCCAACCAGCGTGACCAGACGATGATTCTGCAGCAGCGCGAGCACCGTCGGCAGGTGGTCGGACCGGCCATACAGCGGCGGCAGGACACCTGGAAGATTGCCCGGCGCACGGCGATCCGCGGCGGGCGGCGCGGCCCGATCGGTATGGCGACGGCCGTGCGGCCCGCCGGCGGCAACGGACGGCACTGCGGCCGCATCGGCGACGCCTTCGAGCACGCCCGTGAAGCGATAGCCGCGGCCGGGAATCGTGGCGATCACGCTGGGACCAAGCAGCTTGCGCAGGGCCGAAACGTGGACGTAGATGTTCGATTCCTCGACCACCATGCCGGGCCACACGCGGTTGAGCAGCTCGCTCTTGTCGAGCATGCGCTCGCGCCCGGCGATCAGCGCGAGCAGCAGGTCGAAGGCGCGATCGCTCAGCCGCGCCGGGCGGCCATCGACCAGCAGGCGGCGCGCCGCGGTCTCGACCACGAAACGGCCGAAGACGTAGCGCGGTTCCGCGACGGGCGCGGCGCGCTCCTTGACCTCAAGACGCGACGACATCGGTCCGGTGTGCCCCATTGCGGCAGCGCCCGATGCGCCGCTGCGGCGCGTCGCCGCGGTTCAGGGTGAAAGTGACGGGAGCCTCGCGACGCAACATGGCGGAAGCAGTCTTGTGCTGTCTAAGACGCTTCTATGGTAATCAAAAAAGGGGATGGGTACTACAAGGACTACAAAAATATTGCGACGCCGCAACAGATTCGCGACGGGGCGTCAGAACCTGACCTACATTGCGACGACGAGATCGCTCCGGATTTTGCACCGAATCGATGCATGACGCCTTCTTGGGGCGGGCTAGTGGCGCCGCACCGGGGCCAGGCGGCGGGCCAGCTCGGCGAATCGATCGTCCTGCTCCCAGAGCTCGAGCGGCACCGGCAGCTTGCGCCGCCAGTTGGCGTACTGGTCGACCGTTCCGGGCAGGTTGACCTGGTCGCGACAGCCGAAGATGTCCTCGAGCTGGACGCTGAGCACCCGACACGGGGCGCGCCCGAGGTATTCCTGGACGGCGGCGGCCAGCCGAGCATTCATCGGCACGGGCCAGCGCGGTTCGGCCTCGATGTCATCGGGCAGCAGCCCTTCGCGGCGCAGCGCCTCGAGCAGCCGGGACGCATCGCGCTTGCGCTCCTCGACCTGCTGCACCTGTACCGCGTCGCTCGGGAACAGCTGCAGCGACTTGCGCAGTTCGAGGTCGCGGCCTTCCCAGAAGCCGGCCAGGGTGGCGAGGTCGTGGGTGGTCGCGGTGACCAGGGCGTCGCGCGGAAAATCGCCCGGCGCGAAGAACTCGCCGTCGTGCCGGTGGGAAAAATACAGCACCCGGTAGGACAGCACGCCGCTGCGGTCCATGGCCTGGCGCACCTCGTCGGGCACCGTGCCCAGGTCTTCGCCGATCACCATGCAGCGGTTGCGCCGGCTCTCGAGGTTGAGGATGCCCAGCAGATGGTCGAAGGGATACGCGACGTAGGCGCCGGCGTCGGGCTGATCGCCGCGCGGCACCCAGAACAGGCGCGCCAGGCCCATCACGTGGTCGATGCGCAGCGCGCCGGCGTGGCGCATGTTGGCCCGCAGCGTGGCAATGAACGGCGCGTAGGCGCGCGCGCGCAGGCGTTCGGGCAGCGCCGGCAACAGGCCCCAGTCCTGGCCATGCAGGTTGAAATCGTCCGGCGGACATCCGGCGCTGGCGCCCTGGGCAAACAGATCCTGCGCCGACCAGGATTCGGCACCGCCGCGGTCGATCGATACGGCCAGGTCCTGGTAGAGCCCGACGCCCAGCCGGGCCTCGAGCGCGGCGCGTCCGGCCGCGGCCAGCTGTTCCTCGGCCTGCCATTGCAGGTACTCGTAGAACTCGATGCGCTCGGCGTGGTCGGCGACGAATTGCAGCACCGCGGGTGCGGCCGGATCGCGATAGGCGTATGGCCAGGCCGGCCAGCCCCAGACCGCGGCATCGGCGCGCTGGAAGTGCTCTTGCAGCGCTTCGAAGGTCGCATGCTGGCGCAGCGCCGCGCCGCCCGCCGCCTGGAAGGCCCGGAAGGCGGCGGCCCGCGCGTCGTCGGCCGGCGCCAGGTGCCGGCTGCGGAAACAGGCATAGAGCATCTCGAGCACCGGAAGCTTGGCCGCGGCAACCCCGGCGTAGTCGACCAGATCGCGCTGGCGCAGGGCCTGCAGCCGGTCCTGGAACGGCGGCGCCAGCACGGCGGCGCGCGCGGCGGCGCACTCGGCGAATTCGGCGATCGCCTCGACGTCGAGGTAGAGCACGTCGAGGAAGCGCCGCGACGAGGGCGCATAGGGACTGGCATGTTCCGGATTGCCCGGATAAAGCGCATGCAGCGGATTGAGCCCGACCAGCGCGGCGCCGTGCGCGCCGCTCAGTCGCACCACCGTGGCCAGATCGGTGAAATCGCCGATGCCCCAGTTGCGCGCCGAGCGCAGGGTGTACAGCTGCACCGAAGGACCCCAGACGCGGTGGCCCTGCTCGAGCAGCGGCGGCAGGTAGGCGCGGCGCGGCGCGATGATCACCAGCGCCGATGAAACCCGGCCTTGCGCGTCCTGCGCGGCCGCGCCGCCGGCGGTGTCGTGGGCAGCGTCGCCGGCAGCGTCGCCGGAAGTGTTGCCGGAAGTGTTGCCGCCAGCGCCGGTGGCCGTGTCGGCTGCCGCCGCGCTGTCGGCCGCGGCGGCGCCCGGCGTGCCGGCCATACGCAGGTCCAGGCGGTGATAGCCCAGTGGCAGCGCCTGCGGGATGACGATCCGCAGGTCGGCGGCCTGCCCCTGGTGGACCGCGCCACCCTCCTCGGTCAGGCGCCAGGTCAGCGTGCCGGCCCGCGCCGCCGGCGCGACCGCGAGCTCGCGCTCGGTCGCGTCGTCCCAGAAGAAGGCGACCGGCGGCAAAGGGTCATGCACGGCGCGCGCCGCGTCGGCCGCCTCGGCGGCGCGCAGGGCGGCCCGCACCTGGCCGCGGTCGCTCGCCTCGACGCCCATCGCGCGCAGCAGTGCGCGCAGGCCATGGTCTGGAACCAACCGCTGGCGGCCCCAGATGTCGTGGTAATCGGCGCCGATGCCGTGGCGACGGCACAGCGCCAGCAGCTCGGCGCGTTCGGCATCGGCCGATACCGGATCCTGCGGCGGATCCTGCGGCCGATCTTGCTGCGCATCTTGCTGCGGACCCGGCGGCGATCCGTGCGGCGGCTCCTGCGGCAACTCCTGCGGCGCGCCTTCGTTGGGTGTCATGCGTGGGCCGGTCGGGGGTGCAGGATCGAAGGGGCCGGCAGCGCCGGGGGAAGCGTCACGGACGGGCCTTGCCGGCGGCGCGTCAGGGCGCCGCCGCGCCGAGGGCCGCCACGGCCGGTTCGTCCTCTACGACGTAGGCGTAGCGCTCGCGGAACACCGCCGGCTCGAGGCCGGCGGCGCGCGCCAGGCTGGCCAGCACGGCCGGATCGGCGAAGTCGTCGCGGCGCAGGCGCGTCATGTAGCGCCGCGCCACTGCGTAGCGCAGCGACGACGTGTCGACCGTGCGCACGCGCGTGCGGCCGGTCTTCGGATCGATCATCGAGGAGAACGGGATGGGCACGAAGCGGCCTTCCTGGATCGAAGCCATGGCGTTGGAGCCGCCATCGAGCAGGAATTGCGCCGCGCAGTAGCCCAGGTCGAGCGTGTATTCGATGTCGACCGGGATCGGGTGGGCGCAGCGCAGCTCGTAGCCGATGTCCTTGGCGACGATCGACGTGGAAATGCCCAGGCCGCGCAGGCGCTCCTCGACCAGCCGGCGCAGGCCCTTGCCCAGGTCGATCTCGGCCAGCCGGATGTGGTCGTGCTCGTCGCGCTCGACCGGCCCGAGCCGGTGCAGCTCGCTCTCGGGGATGATCTCGGCAAGGCCCTCGGCGAGCACGGCCACGCCGTCGCGGCCGCCCTCGGCGCGGCGCTTGACGATGGCGCCGACCAGCACGTCGGCGATGCGGTCCAGGCCGACCCGCGCGCCCTGCGCCTGGCCGGCGAATTCCTCGGGGATCACCGCCAGGTTGGCGCCCGCCGCCTTGGCGATGCCCAGGGCCAGCGAGCCGGCCTTGCGGCCCATGGCGACGACGAAGTACCAGCGGCCCGAGGTGCGCGCGTCGCGCATCAGGTTGCCGGTCAGCTCGGCGCCGACGTGGCGCGCGGTCTGAAAGCCGAAGGTGTCGATATGCGGCGGCAGGTCGAGGTCGTTGTCGATCGTCTTGGGCACGTGCACCACACGCAGCCGGGCCCCGGCGCGCTCGGCGACCTTCATGGCCGAGAAGGCGGTGTCGTCGCCGCCGATGGTCACGAGGCGGGTCACGCCCAGTTCGCCGAGCGACTGCACGATCCGGTCGAGGTGCGCCGCCTGGCGCGTCGGGTTGGCCCGCGACGTGCCCAGGATGGCGCCGCCCTGCAGGTGGATGTCGCGCACGTCGTCGACACCCAGGCTGCGCACGCCGTCGAGCCGGCCCTGCATCACTTCCGAGTAGCCGTAGGGCAGGCCCAGCACCTCCTGGCCGGCGGCCCGCGCGCGCAGGGTGACCGCGCGGATCACGCCATTGAGGCCGGGCGCCGGCCCACCGCCGACCAGGACGGCGAATTTCTGCGCCTGCGCTTGCACGGGGGAGTTCGCTTCGGCCATCTCGGCTCCTCAGGGTGTCGTGACGTTCAGGTGGCGGCGCCCGGCCAGGGGCGGGCGCGTGACGGCGGCGCGGCGGGCCACGGCGCGGTCCGGGTTCAGCCCGCGTCGGGCTTGAAGAACAGCACCGCGAGCGGCGGCAAGGTGAGCGCCAGCGACTGCGCATGGCCATGCGCGCCGAGCGGCTCGGCGTCGACCCCGCCGAGATTGCCCATGCCACTGCCGCCGTAGATCTGCGCATCGCTGTTGGCCAGTTCGCGCCAGCGCCCACCGACCGGCACGCCGACGCGGTGCTGCAGTCGCGGCACCGGGGTCAGGTTGCAGGCCACCAGGACCGGCGGGGTGCCGGGGCGGCCGCGGCGCAGGAACAGCAGCACGCCGTTGGGCCCGTCGTCGGCGTCGATCCACTGGAAGCCCTCGGCGCCGAAATCGATCTGGTGCAGCGCCGGCTCTTCGCGCAGCAGGCGGTTGCAGTCGGCCACCCAGCGCTGCACGCCGGCATGGCGGGCGTCATCGAGCAGGTGCCAGGACAGGCTGCGCTCGTGGGCCCATTCCTCGGGCTGCGCGAATTCGCCGCCCATGAAGAGCAGCTTCTTCCCGGGGTGGGCCCACTGGTAGCCCAGGAGCAGGCGCAGGTTGGCGTAGCGCTGCCACGGATCGCCGGGCATGCGCTCGAGCAGCGAGCGCTTGCCGTGCACCACCTCGTCGTGCGACAGCGGCAGCACGAAGTTCTCGGAGAAGGCGTACCAGATGGAGAACGTGATGCGGTCGTGGTGATAGCGCCGGTGCACCGGATCGAGCGCGAGGAAGTCGAGCGTGTCGTGCATCCAGCCCATGTTCCACTTCAGGCCGAAGCCCAGGCCGCCCAGGTAGGTCGGGCGCGAGACCATCGGCCAGGAGGTCGATTCCTCGGCCATGGTCTGGGTGTCGGGATGGTCGCGGTAGACCGCCTCGTTGAGCATGCGCAGGAAGGAGATCGCCTCGAGGTTCTCCTTGCCGCCGTAGCGGTTGGGCACCCATTCGCCGGCGGCCCGGCCGTAGTCGAGGTAGAGCATCGAGGCCACGGCATCGACGCGCAGCCCGTCGATGTGGTACTTGTCGAGCCAGAACAGCGCGCTCGAGAGCAGGAAGGCGCGCACCTCATTGCGGCCGTAGTTGAAGATGTAGCTGGTCCACTGCGGGTGGAAGCCCTGACGCGGATCGGCGTGCTCGTACAGGTGGGTGCCGTCGAACTGCGCCAGGCCGTGCGCGTCGCCCGGGAAATGCGAGGGCACCCAGTCGAGCAGGACGCCGATGCCGTGGCGGTGCAACACGTCGATCAGGTACATCAGGTCCTGCGGCGTGCCGTAGCGCGCGGTCGGCGCGAAGTAGCCGGTGGTCTGGTAGCCCCAGGAACCGTAGAACGGGTGCTCGGTGATGGGCAGCAGCTCGACGTGCGTGAAGCCCATGCGCTGCACGTACTGGGCCAGCGGCAGGGCCATTTCGCGGTAGGTGAGCGAGCGGTTGCCCTCTTCGGGCACGCGCCGCCAGGAGCCGAGGTGCACCTCGTAGATCGACATGGGCGCATCGAGCGCGTTGGCGCCCGCCCGGTTGCGCATCCAGTCGGCGTCGCCCCATTCGTAGGACAGATCCCAGACGCGCGAGCCGGTGGCCCCCGGCGCCGGCGTCTCGGCATAGCTGGCGCAGGGGTCGGCCTTGTGCAGTTCGTGCCCGTCGCGCGTGACGATCACGTACTTGTAGGCCTGGCCGTGGCCCACGCCGGGCACGAACCCTTCCCAGATGCCGCAGCCGTCGGCGCGCGCCGCCAGCGGCACGCCGCGCGCGTCCCAGCCGAGCCACTCGCCGGTGACGCGCACCGCGCGCGCATTGGGCGCCCATACGGCAAAGCGCACGCCGGCCCCGGACGGCCCGCCGGCCAGCAACTGGGCGCCCAGGCGGCCGTGCAGCCGGCCGTGCGAGCCCTCGCGAAATAGATAGACGTCGTGATCGGTCAGTGCGGCAGCCGGCGCCGCGCCGGCGAGCGTCGCGGCCGGAGCGGCGGTGTGCGGCGGCAGGAGGGTCGACACCGTGCGGCTTTGCGGGTCGGGCGCGCGCGGCCGCGTCAGAAGGGCAGCGCGACGCCCGGCGCGACCTGGGCGATGGCCAGGCGGAACTCGGCCTGGATGCGCGCCAGCGCCGCGGCGTCGTCGGCCTCGAA